>Ga0213863_10000053_pt1 | contig 85527 bp, 79 predicted proteins | sample PICome_8_FD_160128 | JGI IMG/M metagenome (GOLD analysis project Ga0213863, IMG submission 160128) | Coastal seawater microbial communities near Pivers Island, North Carolina, United States - PICO497 | ecosystem: Environmental > Aquatic > Marine > Coastal | place: USA: North Carolina...
TTTGGAGCAACAGCCAAATCGCCACACTCAGTTTGAGTATATACCTCAGCCAATTCGTCTTGATTAACAACTGAGTGCCTAAAACGTGTTTTTGTCATTCCTAGCGGTTCAAAAATGCGCCTGGTCAAAAATTTATCATAATCCTCCCCAGAAGCGACCTCGACAACCCTGGCCAATACATCCGCGGAGCTGCCATATCTCCACCGCGTTCCTGGTTCCTCGAACAATGGTAATCGAGCAAGGCTACTAACCCGCTCAGCTAAATCACCCGATCTTTTTGAACGAATACCATTGGCTTTCCAATACTCCAACAGGTCAGTAGATGCCGAGTAGCCTGGTCCAACTCCCGATGAGAACAACAACAGATGTCTAACTACCATAGGATTTTTCAATGGTTTAGTGTCAAAAGTACCATTGGTATTTTTATTTTCATTAAGCGCAACACGAGTATTCGCAAACTCTGGAATATACTTAGAAACTGGATCATCAAGCCCTAACTTGCCCTCCTCAATCAGCAGCATAGCTGCAACCGCGGTAACAGGTTTTGTCATGGAAGCAAAGCGCATCTTGGTATCCAACTGCATCGGAATCTTTGTTTCTATGTTCGCCCAGCCGACTGCATTTGAGTAAATCAATTCTCCTTCATGAGCAATCATCGTGACAAAACCAGATCGAGAACCAGACCAAACGCTGTAACGCATAAATGCATCCATCGCAGCTCGACGCCACCAGGGTAAATTTTGACTTACGCTCGCGCCCTGATTTGCTGACGGAACTGACAGTTCCATGGACTTGCCGCTGCAACCTTGGATTAGCAACGTAGCAACCGCCACCATAAGAACGTTTTTTAGTGTCATAAAAGGGTCATTCTGTTGATTAATCATCATTTAAGTGTCTCAAGTATGCCGAAAAATGGTCAGAATTACTAAGTCACAATAATTAGCCATCAGTATGATTCTGAGTACCAATGAATGATGTTGGTGCATATCCATCCTAATGAAGTACTAAGGTGAACCAAAATTATGCACTACCGTATACCTACAGGACTTGCGGTGCGCCGATTTGCCTACACGTCAGCATTGGCATGGAATATGCATCGAGCTGAGTGGTAGCAACCGTCCCAACTTTTAAAAGGTGTTTTAATTATGAAGAATCTAACATTTGCTGTATTACTTGCGCTTAGTTCTAGCAGTGCTTTTGCAGACTACCTAATGGACAAATATGACCTTGACTCCGATAAAACGGTCACAGTCACAGAACTAGAGCAGGCAGGTTGCTCTGTAAAGACCAGCTTATTTAACACAGCCGATAAAAACAAAGACGGTGCTTTGAGTAAGAAAGAAATGAGACGCGCGAAGCACTATCTTGTCACTCGCAAGCGTTGCCCTGGCAAAACTAGCGCGTAGTAGGATTTTGCCTAGGACTTCTTGTAATCGGTTAATCCTTCACCCTAGGTAAAGTTATGCGGTAATATGCGACAAATTTGCACTGGGTCAGCTGCCTAAACAGCTGGCCCAGGCTCTTGTCCGAATGAGTGGGTGCTAAAAAAATCTATAGTTAAATCTCTAATCCACAACCTTTGAATAGCTGTGGATCATTGGTTTCAAAGGATAATTCATATTTTTTCTTAACCGCGTGATAGACCACAACATAACCGCAGAAATCTATAAGCTGATACTCCAGGCCTCTGCCATCACTACTTCTGCGCAGAAAATCCCTTGGCCCTGCTGAACCCTTCGAACTGTTCACTCGAGAACATGAAGGCAGATGGTTTTCAAGATCATTGCCAAAAATAGCCTTCTTGGCATCGGTCCAATACTTTGCACCGCTCTCATAAGCATCTTTCAGACTCACAACATGATCGATATTCACAATATCGCATTTCCTCCCTGTATAGGCGCCTACAACACTGTCAGGCTTGTAACTTCGGTAAGTGAACGCATCCCTATCATATCCGGCTCCAAAGGCTACTGGCAAAATGCTTAATAAGGATAAAACCACTAAAGATCTCACTCAAACCTCCTTCTACACGCTTGGGTAACGGGCCCAAATAACCTATCATTTGGCGGCACTAAAAGTGTAACCGAATTTATATTTTTTCTGGAAATCAATTGTGATTAAATAAGACGAAGAATCGAATGTAATCTATCAATAGGAGTTCACTAATGCTAACTACCGCCAATTTTGACGAGTCAACCATCGACTGGAAATCTCTGCCTGATCCAGATGGAGAGCCTGTAGATCATGTCTCGCTATCTATCCTAAATATTGATGATCGGGCCAAGATAGTAGACGTATTATTCAAATTTTCAGCGAATGAAAAGATCCTAATGCACAGACATACATCAACGTATACCACTTTTACCGTACAGGGTGAGCTAAGAACTTACTCGACAGATGGAAAACTAAAAGATGTTCGACCGGCAGGAGTGTTTAAAATAGGTACTCCTGGAGAAGCTCATACCGAGGGTGGTGGAGATGAAGATGTAATTGTGTACTTCAGCCTCCGTCCCTACTCATCGACAGATTCAATCTATGAGATATTGGATGAAAATCTTGAAGTTGTTCAAGAAATGACCTTCGATGATTTGAAGGAGCTCAATGAGGAACTATCAAAATAGTCATTTTATTAAAGAGAATTAATCAAAACAAAGAAATTATCTGAGAGGGAATTATTATCGCTATTCGTTTTGACCATCTACTAAAATTTTCAGCAGAGCAAGTATGGGATGTTTTAGGAACGCCAGACAGGGTTGATTGGGTGCCTGGCGTTGAGGACTGTCAGTTTGATGGTGAGGTACGATCTCTAAATCTTCCCGGAGCTGGAGATATTAAGGAAAGAATCCTCTTCCATGATGGCGCCACCCGAACCATTAAATATTCTTGCTTTGAATCCCCGGGAGCTCTAAAGTCGCATCATGCCAGTATGACAGTACTTGAGGATGATGAGGGGTCTAGACTCATTTGGGAAGCTAGAATAGAGCCCTTAGAGCTAGAGACATTTGTGAAAGAGAGTATGAAAGGATCAATCATTCAACTTGAAAAGGTCTTGGCGGGAAATTAGGTCCATAAAGATAAGATCTAAGCCAAAATATCTAAACGATTTGATAAACCGCTTTCGTTAACTTATTCGCCGTTTCGTAAAGAGTTAGATCTTTGTGCTGTTGGTTGTTAAAGAATGAAAAGCCAATACCTTTTTCTGCATCACCAAAAACTACTGACCCACCAATGCCAGTATGACCAAACATATTTCTATTTTTATTTAGTCCTATTGGGGTGAAGGGTGCATTAACCATATGCCCCAAACCGAATTTGTAATTTAGACCAAAGAGGACCAAGTCAGGTCCATTAGAGTGAACTTTTCGGAGCAACTCAATGGTCTTAGGCTTTAGAACTTGGAAGCCATTCCTTTCTCCTCCAGTACTCAAAATTCCATAAAGTAACGCCAGACTCGATGCAGTTCCGTGCCCATTCGCGGCAGGTATTTCAGCTTTTCGCCACTCTACGGTGTTGGCAAAATTTGGGTTGTCTGCCAGCGCACGGTTATCGAACGCGATTGGGTTGTAGCCACTGTTGACAGCAAGTTTAATATTCCTAAGTCCCTTCGACAGCGCAAAATCCGGAACATATTTGAGAATATTGAGTTGAGATATAGAGGGGAGCTTTTCTAACATCAACATATCTGCACATCTACCAAAATCAGCATCATCAAGCCCAATTTTAAAATCAAGGTCTAACGGTTTGGCCAGCTCCTCTTTAAAATAAGTCCCTACAGATCGGCCATCAACTCGTCTAATTAACTCTCCAACCAACCAACCAAACGTTAAGGCATGATAGGCCTGTATCGTCCCAGGAACCTCAAAAGGTGCCTGCTCAGATAGAGTTTTTGCAAATAAATTCCAGTCGGTCCAATTTTCATTTGGGACTTCATTCTGAAATCCAAAGTTCGCAGACCTATGACAGAGAACATCTAGGACAGTCGTATCTTCCTTGCCGTTACAGCCATAATCAGGCCAGTAGCGTGACATTTTCTCATTGATGTCTATATGACCCTGTTCAATTAACCTAGCGACGCATATTGCAGTAACGCCTTTTGTAACAGAGAACACATTAACAATGGTGTCCCTCTCCCAGCTTTTGGTTCTTTCAGCATCCTGATGTCCACCCCAAAGATCAATAACCGTCCGACCCATATGCTCGACAGCAAATGAGGCACCGACTTCAAATTTAGAAGATAAGGAAGCTCTAAAAACTTCTGCAACCGGTTCAAAACGCGGATCGCAATACCCTGAAATTAATTCTTCAGCCATGACCTATTCTCTTATTATTGTAGTTCGAGGATTTCCCCCGGTTTTGGTGCTGTAAAAAAGTCAATTGGCAGACCTCTTTCAGACAAAACTCGAGCTAGGGTCTCTCTTGGCTCCTCAATAGGCTCATCGGTTAGAATAAAGGTACCCCAATGCATTCCATATGAGCGTGGAACCTTAAGGTCAATGGCCACGCTCACTGCCTCCTCTGGATTTACATGCTGATTTTTCATGAACCACCTCGGGCTATACGCTCCTATGGGAATAAAAGCGATATCTGGTGCGCCTAATTTTTCTCTCGTGAGAACAAAATCCTCAGAGTAACCTGTGTCCCCAGCATGATAAATTGATAACTCAGGAGTTTTCATATACCAACCTCCCCACCAACTATGATTTCTATCCATCGCACCTCGACCAGACCAGTGCTGAACGGGAGTGAAAGTGAACTCTGTATCACTAATCTGTGCTTTGTCCCACCAATTAAATTCTCTAACATTTATTAAATTTGCGCCCTCTAGTAGCTTTTTATCGCCACTCGGGACAAATATGGCGACCTCTGGGTAAAGTGCTTGCAATCGCTTAAGACTGGGCAAGTCAAGATGGTCATAGTGGTTATGACTTATCATAACCACATCAATCTTGGGTAGTTCATTCAAGGGAATCGCAGGCGGAATTAAGCGCTTAGGGCCCGCCCAACTAACAGGCGAGGCTCGCCCCGAAAAAATCGGGTCTGTAAGAATCGTTAAATCACCGTTATTGATCAAATAAGTCGCATGCCCAACCCATACCGCGAAGTGGCTGGATTGACTATTAAGATTTCGCCAGTCTTCAGAGAGATCGATTGACACTCGCTCAGGCGAGGGGTCTTTGGTCATGCGCCACTTAATCACATCACTCAAGGATTTGAGTTTTACGGAGGGGTCGCTATTAAAATAAGGCTCAGCCATCGAACAGGATTGCAGCATAAGGCTGACAAATACCATACTCCAAGTCCAAGTTACTCTTTTAATATTGTTATTCAAAATAAACTCTCTTATTTTCCAAATTCATTTGGACTTAGTACAAACCATCTACCGACGTCTTCAATACCTGGACGGACTTATGAAGACCTGAACTCCCTGTCCAAGCCAATACGACATTCTCATCAGTTAGGACCATCTGAGGAAGCCCTGCGATACGAGTGTTGCTGATCTTCGCAGCGACTACTGATGGGGAGGTAGCTCCTGAATCATCAATATACTGCACTCTTAACTCTCCAGATGTGTCCTCTATATGTGTCATCCAACTAACTACAAAGCCTCCCTCGTCAAGGGGCGCTAGGCCAACCTGCCCGAGCACATCCTCACCTGAATCTATATTTATCGGAGAATCAAAATCATCCGAGCCATTGTCAGATAGTGCCAATTTAACCTCGCCAAATCCCTTGGCTTGTGTATACCACACCACTGCTGTTTTGTTTTGGTTGACTGCAACTGAAGGGCCATTTACTGGACAGCCTCCAATTAGCCAGTTATCAACGGCAACGGGTTTCGATTTAGACCACTGCCCTTTAATCATTCTCGAAAAATAGATATCTCGGTACTCATTTTTAGTTCGATTTCGAAAGACAAGGATAGGGCCATCTGGCGTCTCAGATATATCTGTTTGGCAACAGTCACAAACTAAGTCATCAATCTCTTGATCATCAGTAATTAATCCCGTTGGACTGAGCTTAGCAGATCGAAGAGTCATTCCGTCGATGCCTTTGTCTCGGACATGTTGTGCTGTTTCATCAATATGCCCACCCAGCATGTTCCGTCCGTCTAACCAAACAACTCCCACATCACTTCCATCAGCAAAGAAACTCACAAAACCATGTTCACTAATCGTCCCATCGCTATGAGGCGAAAAACCTTCCTCCCAGGTCTCTCCTCCATCACGAGACAAGCTAACGAATACATCATATGCAAAACTACTTGGATCTGTAAAAACCAACCAGTGCGCAGCCCATAAGGAATCTGTTAATTGAACAACTGATGGGAAATCAGCCCTATTGACTAACCAATTCTCTCCACTAGAGACAGTTATTGGAGGGCTCCATTGCTTTGATTCTAATCTTGCGTACTCAAGGTAAACTGTCTCTCCATCAACCCTCATCCAGCTTAGAATTGGCGAGCCCTTTTTATCTAAGCTCAAATTCGGTGACACCGAAATAGCGGATTTGGGAGGCGCCCAATCCTCAAAATCAGATTTGTCACCCGAGCACGATAATAGGGCTAAGGATAAAATAATAGAAATAGGAATTCTTAAATAGAAATTAGTCATTAAATTTTTAGTCATTTCATTGTCTAATTAGTGGCCGCGTCAGACATGTTGGGCCACCCTCACCCTTTCGGCTAATCTCAATTCCAGAGTAGGTCCTCACAGAGCATCCCGCTGCCTCTAACCGATCTTTAACGCCGGGAAGGTTTTCAAGCATGATGACTTGTCGAGGTCCTAAAGCAAGCACATTGCAGCCCATTGGTAAATATTCATCCTCGGGCACCTCGATGAACTGCACACCCAGTTCATCCAACCAACTGATAAATGAGGCAGGCATGAAAGGTCGGTATATAAGCGCTAAATCCTGATCAATCGGTGAGATGATAGACATTAAATGTAGCACATCATCAGGATGATCTGGCTCGGGTAATGCCACCACTTCTAAATGGACTGAGTCCCCTAAGATGATTTTTAATTGGCGAATACCCTCGCTGTTTGTCCTTGGCCCTAGGCCGACGGCGGCATGATTTTTGTCTAACCAAATGAAGTCTCCGCCCTCCAACGTCCCAGGAGAAACAATTTCCCCTGCAACTGTATAACCCAGTGACTTATAAACTGACATATTTACCGCAGCTTCTGGAGTTCTTGTTGCTCGCCCCATATTGCAAAGGATAAGCCCCTTTGGACTGACTAAAATATTATCACGTGGATAAATACTATCAATGGTCAAACTATCGGCAGGAGGAAGGTCAATAATTTCAGCGCCAGAATCAGATAATATTTGCCGGAATAGGTCAAATTCATCATTAGACTGATCAATTAAAGGCATACTATGAAAACGCAGCGGAGTCCATTCTGCAGACAGCTTCTCTTGACTAACAAAGGCATCTTTAGAGTGCCGAACAGCCACCTGCTTCATGGAAGAATATTCATTGAATTGACTCATTTTATAGATCCCTCTTTTCTTCCCTTACCAAGGCATAGAAAGGCATACCGATTAAAATTAGCATGAATGAATAGAAGACTATTTCAGCACCTGCCCCCCAGATTGCAAAAAATGAATACAAGAACGCCGCCCCTGATAGAAAAATCGCGCGAGTCCTCTCTGGGCCTGCCTGGTCATTTTTCAGGAAATAAAACTCTGATACTGCACAGAAGGCATAGGCCGTCAAGGTGGATAGAGTTGACAGCATAGCCATAAATGTAAATGCCGCCACGAGACCCTTTGTATAATTAAGCACGAGTAAAAGAGTCATAAAGCCTCCCGAAACAACAAAAGAAAATATAGGCGTTCCAGTGCGACTAAGGGTTAAGAACTTTTTCGGTAATAAATGATCTTTTGCTGCGGCAAGTGGAACCTGACCAGCGGTCAATGTATTGGCATTTAATGAACCAAGTGTCGATATCAGTGCTCCCACAGTAATAATAGCTCCTCCAACTGGTCCCATTATCTTTGTTGCCGCCAGTGCAAACGGCGCCGAGGAACCTATTAGCTCATCTGCGGGAACAACCAATGCGATAGCTAAACTCACTAAAAAGTAGATAACCAATACAGTTAAGAGGGATGCGATGAGAATTTTTGGAATCGTTTTATCAGGCTGATAAATATTATCGGCCGGCACAGTAGCTGTTTCGATCCCTATGAAAGACCACATAACAAGCGTGGTGGCTGTCGCCAGAACCGCAAAGGGGTGAAGATCAGTTGGGTTAACAGGAGGGAGGATTTCTGGCTGCATGTTGCTGAAGCCAAGCACTATAATGAACAGAAGAGGCAGAATTTTTAAGGCGGTTGTGACAACCTGGAACGCTCCGCTACTCTCAATGCTTCGAATATTCATCCCAATAACACTCCAAACAAGCGCGAGCGAAACTAGTAAACTCAGGATTGATGAATTTGTGACAGCTGGAATGAAAACTCCCAGATAACCAACAAAGGCAATGGCTATTCCCGACACAGCTGCTATGCAAGAGATCCAGTAGGTCCAGGCAACTAAGAACCCGGCTAAGTTGCCTAAACCGGCATTAACATAAGCGTAAGGGCCCCCTATTTTGGGAACTCTTTTTACGAGACGAGACAATGACAGGGCAACTAGCAATGTACCAGCACCAGCAACTAGCCAACCTCCAAGACCAAGAAGCCCGTATGGCGCTAAAAGTGTGGGCATCATGAAGACACCCGATCCAATAGCGCAACCAACTGCGATGGACCAGCCTCGCCAAAAACCTATTTCTCGGTTCGCGTTATCCTCTGCCATAGCATCCTTTACTATATTTCCAAAACTTTATAGTACCGTAACAGGGGTTCAAAATATTACAATAGGCAGAGACAAAGGCATTGCCAAACACTGCATTTTTAAAATCTTGATTGGGATACTAAATTATCATAAGAACAAGTCTTAAAGTTGCGCGTATCGTTATCGTTGTAGCCTTTGCCATTGCGTTTGTGGCCGTACTTTTTAGTAGCCATCTAAAAGGTGCTATTAGTGACTTTTTTGTACTCGAGTTCAACGCCAATATGAATGATTTAATTTCATCTCCAGATTCCTCTTTTTTATCCAAAGCAACTAAAATATCCGCTGGATATGAAGTCCCGGCAACTGCTGAAATGAGAGATGACTTTAGTGTCAGTGAAGATTTAGATGTGTGGTTCGATCGTAGCCAAACAAAAGCACTTTTGGTGCAAAAGGATGGGGAAATAATTTATCAACGCTACTCTTCAGGTGCTGATTTTGGGCGCAATGTAAATGGCCTATCAATGGCAAAAAATATTGTTGCTCTTCTCATCGGTATCGCGATTGATGAAGGTAAAATTGGCTCAGAATACGATCTCATCGAGCATCATATCCCTGAATTAAATCACGAAGATAATTCAGGTATAACTATAAGGGATTTGCTGCAGCATACTTCAGGAGTGACGTCTGCACTCAGTGATCTTCAGTCAACGATGACTGGTAAATGGCTCGAAAGAGATCTCTCTGAGATCACCTTCCAAAAAGATGCGCCCTTTAAATATGACAACCTCAACTACTACCTCCTAAATATTTTGCTACAAAAGTCATATCAAACGCCTCTTAGCAGCATAATTGAAGATAAACTTTGGAAGCCTTTAGGTCTCTCTGAGGCCTCCATCATCGACACAACGGGTTATTGCTGTATGTTCGCTAAGGCAGATGCTTGGCTTGCTATTGGTGATTTGTATTTGAACGGTGGTGGAAAAATTATCTCGCCTAATTGGATCGAGAAGATGGTCGAAGATAAAGTAATGCCAGAATGGTTTTTTGTCCAAGCTACTGGAAAATCAACTAACAATACCTATGGCTACCATGTCTATGGTGGCCTACCGGACCTACCTAAAATATTTTGGTTAGAGGGAATGGGTTTGCAACTTGTCATGATTAATCCGGATACAAACACCATCATTGTAAGACTTGGTGGTATTCCTTCAAAATTTTCCCTCAAATCTAACCGTTATGACTCCTCTCTCATCGACCCGCTCTTAAAAATCATCCGCTAAAAGTATTCATTTGACCCTCTTTATTTAGGCAAATTAACTGTTTCTGTCCAACAAAAACTAGTATTTAGCGAATAGATCTTATGCAGTCTTGGATCGACTTAAGAGCTATCTTGTCTCTAGCGGTCTAGTTTTCGAGCCTGTTTTAGCTCGAAAATAGATTTCTTCTCTATCTAACGGGGGTGTCTAAAATGAAAACTATAAAAAAACTTAGTTGCTTAGCCGTCGCTATGTCGGCGTTTATCGGTAATACCTATGCAGCTGAATTGGAAGAGATAATCGTTACAGCTCAGAAGCGAGCAGAGAGCCTTCAAGATGTGCCTCTCTCAATGACGGCAATTGAAGGATCTAAAATTGAAGAAGCTAATATCAATAGCTTCATGGATCTATCTGAATATGTTCCCAACCTTTCAATAACAGAAAATGCTGTTAATACAATTATTGGAATGCGTGGCGTAGGTATTGGTGCTAACCAATCCTTCGAGCAGTCAGTGGGGGTTTATGTGGACGGCATTCACTATGGGAAGAGCCGTCAAATTAGAACAGGTTTATTTGATCTACAGCAGGTTGAGGTATTAAGAGGACCACAAGGTATTTTATTTGGTAAAAATACTCTTGCCGGTGCAATTAATATCACCTCAGCAACACCTGAGCCAGATCAAGAAATGGGCGGTAAGGTATCCGTAGAGGCCGAATCATTTGGTGGAACTACGATGGAGGGACATATTACCGGCTCAATGGGTGATACTCTCGGTCTTCGATTTGCCTATAAAGATCGATCAAGTGATGGCCATATCGATAATACATATCCCGCGGCCACAAGCAGCACTCAGCCAACTACTGATGAAACAATGTGGAGGGCAAGTGCGACTTGGGAGCCAACTGACTCAACTCGTGTTGAAATCAAACACTCCGAGAGCGACTACCTGCGATTGGGAAGTGATGCGTTGGTAACGACATTCTCTCCACTAGCGAATATCCCAGCATCGAATGCCCTGATGTACGGAACAATGGGAGCAGTTTTCCCAGGTTACAGTGCAATCGTTGCCGCAGGTGGTGATGCTTATAGAGATTCGATATCCTTTGGTGGTTGTGCGTTAGAGGCTCACGTAGGAATGAGTTCAGCGATCTGTGATGCAGGTGGTGAACGCCCTGAGGGAACTGATACGTCCACTGCGGATAGTTCACTTAATTTCGAAATGGAGCTAGATAATGGATATACCCTCAGCATGGTTGCTGGCAGAGGCAGGTATAGCTACCAGGATGGAATTGACGCTGACTTCCTACCTCTAAGGTTTATTGGACGAAGCGACATATCTGAGTATGACCACAACAGCACGGAACTTAGAATAACTTCGCCAACAGATGGCAAATTCTCCTGGGTAGGTGGTGTATATCTTGACAAGCAGGAGCAAGAAATCGACCGAACAGTGATTGTCGATGGAACCTTCGGTATTCCTCAAATCATGCCTGCAATATTGGGCGGTCTAGATACGTTCTTGGCATACTCACCCGCACAAATAGCTGGCCTAAATGCAACTATTCTGGCGCCGGGCACGCCCTATACACTTGACCAGTTATATGCCGCCACAGGGTTGGACTATCGCCTTCAAGTTGGCGTTGAGGGTTCCACCAAGTGGAGAGCAACTGGACGGCTATCTAACTGGAAGCAAAACACCAACTCTCGCGCGATCTTCTATCAAGGTACTCTAAGCCTTACTGATGAAGTCTCTCTAACCGTTGGTGCACGTTATACGGAAGAAGAAAAAAGAGCGCATGCCGAAACTCAACTTGTTGCGGAGCACTCGGGTCTAACTACTCCAAACTACGACCCTCTGCTTGCCGGCCTAATGGGAGCTCTGTTCGCCTCATACGAGCATGAATTTGATGAGCAACGAACAACTCATCAATTCCTGCCAGCAGCAAACCTTGAGTGGAATCGCTCAGAAGATAGCATGTTCTATATTTCATACTCCGAAGGATTTAAGAGTGGAGGCTTCAATGCTGTAGATGATCAAGATCCTCTCTTCACAGCAGATGGACCTCAACGAACCATCCCAGGACCTGGATTTGAGTATGATGATGAAAACGCACACTCAATCGAGCTAGGTGGTAAGCATACCTTGATGGACGGTTCTATGACCTTAAACTGGGCGCTGTTTGACAGTACCTATGAGAACCAGCAGGTTTCTACATTTGTTGGCCTTGGCTTTGTTGTTACCAATGCCGCGAGTACAGATGTCAAAGGACTTGAGATTGATATGACATGGCAGGCTACTGACAACCTTCGACTCGGCGCTAATTTTGCTCTGAATGATGGTGCTTATGGTTCATTCCCTGGTGCTGGCTGTACTGCCGCTCAGGCATCTGCTTTACTCGGATTGGGAACCCTTACGGTTAATTCACCAGTCACATCAGCCCTAGGTTGTGATGCTCAATTTAAAGGCGATGGCACCCAAGGTGGCTCTAGTCAAGATCTTGCTGGAGCGCCTGTTGGGACGGACTATAATGGGACTCTGACAGCTGACTATGTTCGCCCAGTAATGGGTGGCATGCTTTGGTTCTCCTCTGTAGATATTGCCTTTACTGATGGCTTCTTCATGACTGGTGATAGAGATCCTATCGACTATCAGGATGGGTTTACAAAAACCAATATGCGTACAGGTCTTCGTGGAGAGAATTGGTCAGTGATGCTCTATGGAAGGAATGTCTTTGATAAGATTACTCCGCAGGGTGCCTTCGATGTGCCTCTAGCCGCTGGATCACACGCGCAGTACACCCAACCTGGAAGTGTTTGGGGAGCAACCCTGAGCTACAATTTCTAATTAGTTATACACAAAGTAGTAAGCTAAAAAGGGTGGCTCTAGCCACCCTTTTTTTGTTTGTAGCCTAAAATTATCCAATATTGCCAAACCCTCTTATCTCTAATTGAGTATCTCATTCTCCTCAAAGGGCCGCTCGCTGCTGGCGAACAAGCATTTTAGATCTCTAAATTTATTAATTAATGAATAAAAGCTATTCATTAACGAACAATCATATCCTGTAAGGTTGGGTTCGTTAGAAATGTTGTCAGTTTATACATAGCTGAATGTCCAGCGCTGTCAACTACATGCAGGGAAAAATACGCTTTGCACCTGCATACAACATAAAAATAAAATCACAGGGGTATTTTATGAACAAGAAATCATTTCGCACTCTAGGCAGCTTAGCTATTGCAGTAGCAACTGCAAGCAGCGGAGCATATGCCGCCGAGTTGGAAGAAATTATTGTAACCGCTCAGAAGCGTGCAGAGAGCTTACAGGAAGTTCCTGTTTCCTTGACCGCCATATCTGGAGCAAAAATTGAGGAGGCCGGTCTCCATAGCTTTGCAGAGCTATCTACTTATGTACCAAATCTGTCGATCACAGAGAATGCCGTAAACACCATTATTGAGATGCGAGGCATTAGCATTGGTGCAAACCAATCATTCGAACAGTCTGTAGGTGTTTTTGTTGATGGCGTACATTACGGGAAGAGCCGTCAGATCCGAACAGGTTTATTTGATATCCAACAGGCTGAAGTCGTTCGTGGTCCTCAAGGGGTATTATTTGGTAAGAATACGCTTGCAGGTGCAATTAACATTACAACAGCAACACCAGAAACTGATCAGGAATTTGGTGGCAAACTGTCCGTAAGTAAAGAATCCTTCGACGGTACCATAATGCAAGGTCACATTACTGGTTCAATCGCAGATACCATTGGTGTTCGCCTAGCTTACAAAGATCGCACCAGTGATGGTGCATGGGATAACACGTTCGCAGGCGCAATGAATAAGTCAATGCCGACCGTTGATGAGTCGATGTGGCGTGCAAGCCTGACCTGGGAGCCAACAGACTCTACGAGAGTAGAGCTGAAGCATTCAAATAATGACAACGTAAAGCTTGGCCAGGATTCCATGGCAACTCTATTTAGCCCTGTTGCGAACATGGGAGCCGCCGCTGGTCTCATGTATGGGGTTATGGGTGTTGTTCATCCTAACTTTGCCTCAATTGCCAGTAGTGGTACTAATGATCCTTACAGGGACTCAATCGCTCTGGGTGGGTGTGCTCACGAAGCCTATATGGGTAAGACTTCATCCTACTGTGAGGCGGGCATGGAGCGACCTGAAGGTACAGACTCAACTTCATCAGATACATCTCTGAACTTTGAGATGGAGCTTGATAATGGCTACACGCTGAATGCTACGATTGGTAGGGGTCGTTACAACTATCAGGATGGTTTAGATGCTGACTGGTTGCCATTAAGATTTATCGGTCAGTCTACATTTGCGGATTACGATCACAACAGCCAAGAATTTAGAATTTCATCACCTACTGATGGAAAATTTTCTTGGGTAGGTGGTGTGTATCTGTCTAAGTCAGTTCAGGAGCAGTGGACTCTAACATCAGTCGATGGAACATTTGGGCTCCCTGAAATGACCATGAGAGCTATTCTGGGTGGTGGTAATCCTGCGCTTGGACTTCCTACTTTCCTTGCGTTCTCTCCCGCTCAAGTTGCCGGTATAAATGCAACTACCTTGGCGCCTGGAACGCCTTACACTCTTGACCAGCTTTATGCAGCAACAGGCCTAGATTATCGTTTCCAAGTTGGTGTTGAAGGTTCAACGATGTGGTCACAGATGGCGCGGATTGGTAACTACCGACAAGATACAAACTCTCGAGCGGTTTTCTATCAGGCGACGTATAACCTGACAGACTCACTTGCTCTAACAGCTGGTGCTCGATATACCGAAGAAGATAAGCGAGCCCATGCTGAGACATTTAATACATCTAGCTATAACGGCCTGGCAGTGCCAGATGCTAATCCTCTGCTGGGTGGTCTCTCCGCAGCTCTTTTCAATATCTATGATCATGTGTTCGATGAGGACCGAGGAACTCACCAGTTTATTCCTGCTGTTAACCTAGAGTGGACAAGGTCTGAAGATAGCATGCTCTATCTTAGCTATTCAGAGGGCTTCAAGAGTGGTGGCTTTAACTCCACAGACTCCCAGCTGCCTCTCTTTACAGCTGATGGACCACAGTTCAATATCCCCGGTCCTGGATTTGAGTACGAGGATGAGAATGCAGAATCTTGGGAGCTAGGTGGTAAGCACACGCTAATGGATGGTGCTATGACTCTTAACTGGGCTTACTACGACAGTGTCTATGAGAATCAGCAAGTATCTACGTTCGTGGGCCTAGGATTCGTGGTCACTAACGCTGCAAGTGCCAGTGTGTCCGGTCTCGAACTTGACATGCAGTGGCAGGCGACAGACAACCTGAGATTAGGTGCCAATATGGCATTCAATGATGGCAAGTATGGTGACTTCCCAGGTGCTGGCTGTACTGCCATTCAGGCTTCTGACCTCGCTGGTGGAGCGAGCTCATCTGGAACCTGTGTTGCCGAGTATGGTGCTGACGGAACTCAAATAGGAGTGAGTCAGAATCTTGCAGGTGCTCAGCTTGGAACCGACTACAATGGCTCCTTGAACGCAGACTATACTCGAACAGTTCTCGGTGGAATGATTTGGTCTTCTGGAATCGATTTCCTGTTTACTGATGGGTTCTATATGACTGGTGATCGTGATCCAATTGACTACCAAAATGGTTTCACGAAAACTGATGTCCGAACTGGCCTAATGGGACCGAACTGGTCAGTCATGCTGTATGGTAAGAATGTCTTTGATAAAATCACTCCACAGGGTGCTTTCGACATTCCCCTTGCATCAGGTTCACATGCGCAGTACATGCTCCCAGGCGCAATTTGGGGAGCAACTCTTAACTACAACTTCTAATGAAGTAAGTTAGTGAAAGAAAAAAGGACGGGCTTGCCCGTCCTTTTTTTATACCTTTAAAATCTTACCCTTCTCCTAAATTCTATGATTAGTCAACATCGATAATCTATTCATATTCACACATCCTCAAATACCCCGAATCTTGTGGTATTTTTTCTTATTTTATTGATAAATGAATTAATTTCTATTAAGTTATGGATAAGTTAACGAAAAGATTGACTCAAAAAATAGAAAATCAATCACTTAAAGGGGTTTTTATGAATAAGAAATCAATTCACGCGCTTAGCGGTCTTGCGCTCGCAGTAGCTGTGGCAAGTAGCGGGATAGGTGCGGCAGAACTAGAAGAAATTATCGTAACAGCACAAAAGCGTGCGGAGAGCTTGCAGGATGTTCCAATGTCCATGTCAGCGATTAGTGGCGAAAGAATTGAAGAAGCAGGTATGCAGAGTTTAGCTGATATGTCCGAATTCATTCCCAATTTCACGATAGAATATAACGCGACCAACTCCATCATCTCAATGAGGGGTATTGGCGTTGGAGCCAACCAAGCGTTCGAGCAATCAGTTGGTACTTATGTTGATGGAATCCACTATGGAAGAAGCCGTCAAGTACGATCCGGATTATTTGATGTCGAGCAACTCGAGGTATTGCGTGGTCCACAGGGCGTACTTTTTGGTAAAAACACCCTAGCAGGTGCACTTAATATCACGACCGCTACACCCGACGCTGACGAGGAGCTCGGAGGAAAGATCGCTCTGAGTATGGAATCTAATGGAGGACAAGTCGCAGAGGGCCATATCACTGGGTCAATTGGAGATACCTTAGGAATGCGCTTTGCCTTCAAGGAACTGGAGAGTGATGGATACAATGACAATACTTACCCTGGAGCTTTTACGAGCAAACTACCTGTCGAAGATAGCTCACTTTGGAGAGCCAGTCTAACCTGGGAGCCAACAGATTCAACGAGAGTAGAGTTAAAGCATATGGAGAGCGATGAGGAGGTTATTGGAGAGAACTCGGTCGTAACACTCTTCAGTCCAGTAGCGAATATGGGTGCCGCGTCCCAGTTTATCTATGGTGTGATGGGCGCCGCTTTTCCCAACTATGCGTCTCTCATTGCAGCAGGCAACCACGATGCCTTTAGCGATGCAGGTGTTATTGGTGGTTGTGAGCTGGAATCTATAATGGGAGAGAGCTCCGCAGAGTGTAACGCAGGTCTTGACAAGCCAAAAGGTACGGAAACATCCAATTCAAATACCTCTTTAAGCTTCGAGATGGTGCTTGATAACGGCTACACCTTAAATGCTAATGCTGGTCGAACTCGTTATGATTATCAAGATGGACTTGATGCCGACTGGCTACCCCTTAGATTTATTGGCCAGGCAACTTTTGGAGGCTTCGATGCTAACAGTCAAGAGTTCAGAATATCATCTCCTACTGATGGGAAGTTCTTTTGGGTGGGTGGTGTTTACCTAAATAAAAGCACTCAAACTCAGAATCAATTAACGTCATTTGATGGTACATTTGGTGTACCTGGTATTGTATCTGCAATCCTTGGTGTAGATAGCCTCCTTAGCTACAATCCGACGCAAGTTGCCGGATTAAACGCCACAATTCTAGCTCCTGGAACGCCCTATACACTTGATCAACTATACGCAGCAACTGGCCTAGATTATCGGTTGCAGTGGGGTCTCGAGGGCCAGACGAAGTGGCAGCAAGGAGGTCGGATCTCTTACTGGGAAACAGACACTAACTCAAAGGCCGTATTCTATCAAGGCACCTTTAACTTGACCGATACACTGTCTGTAACCGCGGGAGCTCGATACACCGAGGAAGACAAGCGTGCATACAAGTTAGCGGAGCACACAACCAGCGCAGGAGGCTTAGGAAATCCTTATGTAAATCCGCTTTATGACGGTCTTTCTGCCGCGCTGTTCGGAACCTATGCGCACGAGTTCAAGGATCAGCAGCGATCAACGAAGCAATTCATCCCATCGGTCAATATGGAATGGAACCGCTCAGAAGATAGTATGTTTTATATTAGCTATTCAGAAGGGTTTAAGAGCGGTGGATTTAATGCCACGGACTCTCAACTACCTCTATTTACCGCTGATGGTGTCCAACCAAACATGCCAGGTCCCGGCTATGAGTTTGACGATGAGAACGCCGAATCGGTTGAGATCGGTGGTAAGCATTCTCTGATGGATGGCGCTATGACCCTGAACTGGGCGATGTATGATAGTACCTATGAGAATCAACAGGTGTCTACCTTCGTAGGTCTAGGATTTATTGTAACCAACGCGGCGAGTACAGATGTCAAAGGCCTTGAAGTTGACTGGAAGTGGCAGGCAACGGATAACTTAATGATTGGCGCTAATATTGCCTTCAATGATGGTGCTTATAGTGACTTCCCAGGCGCAGCATGTACCGCTCAGCAAGCATCTGACCTAGCAGGTGGCGCGACCTCATCTGGATCTTGCGTAGCAGAGATTGCTCCGGATGGAACGCAGATAGGAATCAGCCAAAACCTTGCAGGTGGTCAAGTTGGAAGAAAACATAGTGGCGCTCTGATGGCTGATTACTCTCGCTCAGTGATGGGTGGACTTTTATGGATCAGCAGCATTGATGTGAACTTCACCGATGGCTACTTCATGACAGGTGACCTCGATCCAATAGACTACCAAGATGGATTTGCGAAGACTAACATCCGCACAAGTCTGCGAGGCGAGAACTGGACTGCCATGCTCTATGGCAAGAATGTTACCGATGAAAGAACGCCAACTGGTGCTGCAGATGTGCCGCTATCCTCCGGATCTCACTTCCAGTATGGTTTTGAGGGAGCAGTTTGGGGGGCATCTCTCAGCTATAAATTCTAATGCGAAAATTCTGAGTTAGGATGTAAAAAAGGACGGGCTTGCCCGTCCTTTTTTTAGACTTGGGAATTCTTAGTGCATAGTTCGCAGCATACCTAATAACATGACAAATAAAACCAAGTTGCTGAGAACAAATACAGGTCCACGTAAAGCGGTGCTTGTAACAAAAATATGTAGATAGCTATGCACTGTTCTTAAGACTATATAACTCCATGACAGGGTCATTAGTAATTGATCTTGAATGCCTTGAATGAAGCAAAATACCGACAGCACATAGAAAATAATCGGGAATTCAAATAAATTCTGAATATTATTCTTAATCAACTTCAGACTATCTGGCGCATTGGGGTACGGCATTGAGGGCACACCATCGGCCCAGCTTGGGTCGGACTTCATTAACTTTAATGTGGCAAAAACATGCAAAAAACCTACTAAAAATGTGATGAGAATCATTACGTAAGCGGGAACTAGGAAATTTTCAAACATAGGGTTACTCCAATTAAAATTATAGTTAGTTATCGTTGTAGGGTTTGGCAAATGGTATTAGAACAACATCCAAACTACTAATGTTTGTGACTACTATGTCGTATACAAAAAACATAATATCATCAGCTATCTCGGCTATGATAAGCGAAGAATTGTATTTCTAGTAATAGTGGTTAACATATGAGCCAAACCTCGCATTTCTCTAAATCTGTCATGCGCATAGTTCTCGCCCTAATTGGTCTAATCTTGGTGTTAGTTGGTTCCAATACTCATTTTAATTTAACGAATTATCCACCAGATACCCTTGTTACCGTCAACGGCTACCCTATAACGCAGTCAGCTCTTCGCAATGCTGAAAAGAGGATTCAGTCCAACTCCTCTGATCCAATGAACCCAGATGATCGAGAGTTCCTATTACAACGACTAATTGATGATGAGCTGCTGCTTCAGCACGCTGATGATCTTGATATTTTAACGACTGATCCAGGTATTCGAAAGTTACTCGTGCGCTCATCAATCGACAGTATTATTGAAGATTCTAGGTCTATACCGATAAGCGATGAGCAACTAAGAGCTTTCTACGAAGATCATAAATCCGTGTTCCAAAGACCAGGCAGAATACGCCTCAAGGTGGCATCGTTTTCAAACCCTGAGATGGCAAAGGATGCAAGGGAAATAGTCAAAAAAGAGGTGCCTTTTAAGTTAGCGATAGCTGATACCAAGATAGGAGAATTAATTAACATACCCTCCTCCTTGTTACCTGAGCATGTGCTTCGAAGGTACTTAGGTTCCGAGCTCGCTGCAGTGGCCCTATCACTCTCAGAAAATCAAATATCCTCACCTATCACACTTGGTGAATTTACCTACCTGATATATGTTCTGACGAAGGAGCCTGAACAGCAGCTTTCATTCGATGACTCACGTCTCCAGGTCAAAAGTGAGTATAGAAGCCGACATCGTCAAAACGCACTAACCAACGCGTTAACCCATCTGAGGAAACACGCTGATATACGAGTCGATCAATCCTTTTTACATCAACTGGCTCAAGGTTCAAAGAAGAATGATCTCTGAGAACAAACTAAGCCCTAACTATCGATCAATAGCTCTTCTATTCATTGGGTCACTTATTGGCATATCTTCTTTGTTCTTATTACCAAATAAGCTTTTAGGATATGACCAAGGTGCTGTTGCACAAATCAACAATGCAGTCATAAGGAAAGATGAATATGATCGAGCCATTGCTCTATTCCGAGGAGACAAAAGAGGGCCCATAACCGATGCCGATCTAAATCTTGTACTTAGGAAGCTCATCGAAGAGGAATTGCTCGTACAGGCAGCGCTGCGGAATGATTCACCGCGCAAAGATATGAAGATTCGTCAGAGAGTTCTTCAGACACTCCTAACCAGTATTCAAACGCGATCGGCGGCAGGGATCGGTGATCCTAGCCAGTCAGCAGGTGAAGATCTAAAATTTTACTTGAATCAATTGAGGGACAGCGCTGATATTCAGATGCTTAAAAAAGTATCTGACAACATTTTAGTCACCTCGGAGATAGACTAAAAATGTGCCATCTTCTTCGCCTTTCCATTTCACTTCTGCTCATGTCGACCTCTGTTCTTTGTTCAATGGACTCCATCGCGCACAATCGAAGTCAGTCCCACTCAAACTGGATAATCTCTGATCATAGTATTGAAGCAATCTTTACAGCAAAGGCCATAGAGGTTACACGATTACAAACAAGCATGAATCAGTCTCTAGATATTATTTTCGCCGATCACTTAGAAAAAACAGTAAGCATTAAAAACGATGGGCAAGCTTGTGCGCTGAGAAATGATGTGCAGCCGATTCCTGCAAAGCAAGGTTATATACAGGCAAAATTAATTTTTAATTGTAGTTTGAAGACTGAAAGTCCGCTAATCAATATCACCAGCTTTTTCGATTCAGCCAGCTCCCATGTGCATTATGCCCACGTCTTCACTGCTAGCCAGCAGACTCAGCAATACTTATTTACTGAAGTCCAAACACAACATCAAGTAGCAAATGATAATAAGAAATCAGGATCTATCCTAAGCGGTATTAATCAATACATTTACATTGGTATTGATCACATCATTGGGGGTGCAGACCATATCCTCTTCCTACTCGCACTTCTCCTGCTCGTGCGACGATTCAAAGATCTTATATGGTTAATTACTGGCTTTACAGTTGGGCACAGCATTACGCTGGCCATAACTACAATAGGATGGGTAATTCCTGACCTCCATATAGTGGAAGCGACGATTGGTTTTACTATTGCATTGGTCGCAATTGATAATATCGCAGCCTTGACTGGGTATCATCGTCACCTTGCCTTGTTTAGCATCATTGGCTTAATGGCTATGGCCGCAACAAATATAATTTTAGGGGTAGGCTTTAGTAGCCTGAGTATGTTGGGTTTAGTTACTTTAACTGTCGCTTATTTACTAATGCGGAGTGATAATGAATCAGGAATAGGAGTTCGTCCTGTTATGGCTACAGGCTTTGGACTAATCCATGGATTTGGTTTTGCGAGCGCTTTGACTGAGATCGGAATTCCTACAGATCTTTTATGGGCAAGTTTGCTAGGTTTTAATATCGGTATTGAACTTGGGCAACTGTTGATAATAAGCGGGCTATGGTTAATTATTTTAGGATTTAAACACACTAAGTATGTCAGTCACTCTCGATTGGTTATTGACTTAACCTCCGCATCTCTTTGTGGTTTAGGGTTATATTGGTTTGTCGGTCGGAGTTACGGAATTATATAAAAGATAAAGGGGTGGAAATGCTTAAGAAAATATCGATAGCGGTAACTATCTTTGTGCTTTTTTTGGTGCTCTTGATGACAAATAAGGCACCTGACTTTGCATACCGTATTTTACCTGGCTACTTTGCTGATCCTGACAAGGCCTGGACTGATACACCTCTCACCCCCGCCTCAATAACTGAATCCCGACTGCCTGAGGATGTTATTAGATCTAGAACGGAGGCTAGGTTGCATAGCAGCGGGTCGAGCAAACAAATATTATTTGGCGATACACACATACATACGACTAACTCAGCTGACGCCTTTATGTATAGCCTACCCATGATGCATGGAGCCTCAGGCGCCTACCCCCCAGCCTTTGCATGTGACTATGCTAGATTCATATCGCAACTGGATTTTTATTTTTTAACTGATCACGCCGAAAGTTTCACTCTTGGTCAATGGCAGGACGGTATAGAATCTGTTAGGCAATGCAACCGCACTGCTGGCGATCCAAAAAACCCTGATATCGTTGCCTTTATTGGGTGGGAATGGACGCAGGTAGGCACTACAGCAGAGAACCATTATGGTCATCACAATGTTCTCTTCAAGGATGATGATCCAACTATGCTACCCAGCCATCCAATTGCCTCGGTAGGTGTTGGTGTCGCCACCATCGCAGCGAGATCTAGTGAAGGTAAGCAATCAGGGATTCTGGGGCTTCTTGATCCACGGCACCAAAATTACTATGCCTCCTACAACACATGGGTTGAGAAGATGGCTCAGACTCCCGTCTGCGATTCAGAAATAGCAAGTCCGCTCCTACCTGCAAATTGTTATGAGAGCGCGGCAACACCAGGAGAACTTTTTAAAAAATTAGATCAATGGGGTTTTGACAATATTGTTATCCCTCATGGCACAACCTGGGGATTTTATACACCACCCAACGCAGACTGGCGTCATCAACTAAATAAGGGCAATATAGATCCAGAAAAAACACGTCTTATCGAGGTCTACTCAGGTCATGGTAATTCAGAGGTTTTCCGTGATTTTACTGTTCGTAAGATGGATATAAACGGTGACTGGACATGTCCAGAGCCAACAGACAACTATCTTCCTGCCTGCTGGCAGGCCGGTGAGATTATTTTAAATCGCTGCCTCGCTGAAGGAAATGAAGCTATCGAGTGTGCCAAACGCTCGAGTGAGGCAAGGTATAATTTTGTTCAAGTAGATACCATTCATGGCTTTATGACAGTCCCTGGCAGCACTCCCGAGGAGTGGCTTGACGCTGGCCAACCGAGAGATATCTTCCTGCCATCCTTCAATTATAAACCTCGAAAGTCGGTTCAATATGGACTGGCTATGCAAAATTTCGATGATCCCGATTATCCGCTTCGATATCGTTGGGGCTTTGTTGGCTCTACAGATACACATTCCGCCCGAGCTGGTAATGGCTTTAAGCAGGCACATCGTCTCTCAACAACCGATGCCACGGGCGTGAGAGACTCCTTTTGGGAGGCTATCTTTGCAAGTACTGCGGAGATTGCTGAATCCGAACCAACTTCCCTTAAAGCAGATCAGATCGATCCAGCGAGCGCAAAAATATTTGCCTCAGAGTTTGAGCGAACCAATTCATTCTTAAGTGCAGGCGGTCTGGCAGCAGTGCATGCCAGCGGGAGAGATCGAGATGCGATTTGGAGCGCAATGAAACGTCGTGAGGTTTATGGAACCAGTGGGCACCGCATCTTGCTCTGGTTTAACCTGATGAACGCAAGTGAAGGTGAAACTCTTCCGATGGGTAGCGAAGTAAATATGAGTAAAAACCCTCGCTTCCAAGCGGAGGTGAAGGGCTCGTTTAAACAGCTCGCTGGATGCCCAAAATACGTGGTGGATACACTTTCAGAAAAGCGTCTGGATAAGATGGCTCAGGGGGAATGTTATTACCCTTCAGATGAGAGATACGATATCGATCGGGTCGAGGTAATAAAAATAAGACCACAGTCATTCGCTGGTGAGGAGATACCGCCGCTCATTGAAGATCCATGGAGAACCTTTAATTGTGGTATTTACTCCCATAGTTGTTCTATCGAATTTGAGGATCCAGAATTCTCTGCTGAAGGCAGAGATGCGCTCTACTATGTGCGAGCTATTGAGGAGCCAGTAAGTACGATTAATGCGGGAAATTTAAGAGTCAAGTTTGATGATGAAAATAGTGCTATCGATACCGAGCCATGTTTTGGAGACTATCGGACTGAACCTGATGATAACTGCCAGCAGCCTTTAGGCCAGCAGGCTTGGTCCTCTCCCATCTTTGTTGACCACAAATAATAAAAAAAATATTTATGGGGAAGTATATGACTAATCGTAAAACTGCACTTGTCACTGGCGCATCTGATGGAATCGGGGCAGAATCTAGCGATATTCTCGCAGGTCTCGGTTACAACGTTATCCTAGTTGCACGGCGTGAGGACAAGTTAAATGAGTTAGGTGAGCAATTGAATAACCTTTATGGCGTTGAATGTACTGTGATTCCTGCTGACTTGTCCGAACCTCAGGCAGCTCAAAAACTTTTTAGCCTTACTCAAGAAAAGAATCTGGAGGTAGATCTCCTCATAAATAATGCCGGTCTTTTGCATAACGGCTACTTCACTGATTTGGGCTTAACTGAGCAAGAGCGAATGATTGCTGTCAATGTTCTTGCACTAACCTCAATAACTCATCTCTTTGCTAATAATATGGCAACCCGAGGCAAAGGACGCATACTCAACATATCATCATTAGCGGCGTGGATGGCCATACCTAACCAGAACGTTTATGCGGCCAGTAAAGCCTATGTGCTCTCATTTACCCAAGCACTGGCAGATGAAATGATGGCGAATAGCAGTGGCGTCTCAGTAACCGCGCTATGCCCAGGCTATACAGCAACCAAGATGATGGATAATCCAGCTCAGGGCGCTACATTGAGAATTCCACCAACAATGATGATGTCTGCCAGAGAGGTTGCTGAGGCAGGCATAAAGGGATGCCTATCGGGTAAAAGTGTTGTTGTACCAGGGGTAGCAAATAAAATTACTGCGGCAGTTGTTCGACTATTTTCGAAGAGACTACTAACAAGGCTGGTGGGCTCCTTTTATCGTAGCAAGATGCAATAAAACCAGAAAAATACTGTGTTTCAGGGGGAAGTGATTATGAGCGAGCAAGTCATAAAAAAAATACTTATTACTGGAGCTAACGGCTTTATTGGTGGTGCATTGATGAGGTATTACCAAGAACAAGATCAGGATGTTGTTGGCGTTGATCTTGTTGGAAACGGTGCTGATATTATCCAGGGTGATATTGCCAATCCAGACTCGATTTCTCATCTTTTAAAGGAGTGCGATGTCATAATCCATACGGCTGCTTTGGTATCAAATGCAATGAAAGATGGTGATATGTGGCGCGTTAACGTGATGGCAACCCGCAACTTTATCGATGCAGCTAAAGAATATAATGTTCGTCGTTTCGTTCAAATATCCTCAATCGTAGCTTACGGAAACTCATCTGAGGGAGAGCTTGATGAAAATCATCCTGTTCATGCAGATGGTGGCAGCTATGTGCTTACCAAGCTAGCATCCGAACATGTAGTTTTGGCCGCTCAGGCCAATCATGAAATTGAGGTAGTCATTGTTCGTCCCGGTGATGCCTATGGTCCAGGCAGTCGCCCATGGATCATCGCACCGCTGGAGGCTATTTCTAAAAGCCAGTTTATTCTTCCTGCAAGGGGTGAAGGATTTTTTAGACCAATTTATATAGACGATCTTGTCAGAGGTATTGCTAAAGCCGCATGCCATTCTGATGCGGCGGGTGAAATTTTTAATATGTCATGTGAGGGCTTTATGACTACTAAAGATTACTTTACACCTCTTTACCATTGGCTTGGGAAGAAAGGTCCTATATCCGTATCTACGAAACTTGCATTGAAAATTTCTGGTTTGGCATCAAAAATTGCTGATCTCACTGGAAACCTGAACGAAGCATCCCCCGCGACCGTTGTTCAACTCTCTACCAAGAGTTGGTTCTCCATAAAAAAAGCTGAGCATATTCTCGGCTGGAAGCCCGAGGTAAGTTTTGAAGAAGGCATGGAAATATCGAAAAAATGGGCCTTGGATCAGGGACTACTAAATAAGTAAATTTACTATTTCTTAATTGCATCAGAGGCACTATGCCAAAAACTATAAATGACCTTATAAACTTTGCTAATAGCTCAGCTGAACTAGAGCACTATCCGACTCCTAAAGATCGATTAGTTAAAGGAAATCCTCAACAAAATAATAGGCTTCACTTTTCGGTAGAAGAAAACTTTTTTGCGGGTGAGTGGGGATCTGATGTTGGGTGTTGGAAGATAAATTACACTGAAAATGAGTATCTCCATATTTTAAGCGGTATCTCAATTTTGCGGGATTGTGATGGTAATGAACTAGAGCTCACTGCAGGCGACAAGATCTGTATTCCAGCAGGTTTTTCTGGCGAATGGGAGGTTGTAGAGCCTACCCAAAAGATTTATGTCATTTATGAAAAATAGTTTGTCTTAATGATTCATTAAAAAGCTCATAGTCTGCATAATTTATTACTTAAAACTGCGCTAAAATAGTACGTGGCTGGTAGGGCCTGATTGTTAGTCAAAAATTGCGTGGAATAAGTAGAATTTTAAAAGGCCTACAAAATATCTTTAGGGGATAGACATGCGTTTATGGAACGGTTGGGGTAATGAAAACAGTGATCATACAATGGAGCTCAATGATGGACTGCGTATGCTGTTGCAAGCTCTGGTTGGACCTGGAACAGCTCTCCCTCAAGCAACGCTGGATGATGTAATTGCCACTGTTCCAGACACACGCCTTGAGACACATCCCCTAATCAATACGGATCCAGAAACAAGAGTGCGACATGCTAGAGGACAAAGTTTACCTGATTGGTTAGACATGCACAGTGGAAATGTTGACACTTTCCCCGATGGGGTCGCCCTACCTGAATCCCCAGAGGAAGTTAGAGAGCTACTAGACTATGCGAGTAGAGAAAACCTAACTGTTATTCCCTATGGAGGTGGGACATCTGTCGTGGGCCACATCAATCCAGAGCAAAGTGAAACGCCGGTTCTAACGATTGACATGGGTAGAATGAACTCAATGCTGAATATTGATATTGAAAGCCAACTTGCAACCTTTGGTGCAGGTACTCCTGGCCCAATAGTAGAGAAAGAGCTAAAAAGGCATGGCTATACCTTAGGTCACTTCCCTCAATCTTGGGAGCTCTCAACACTTGGAGGCTGGGTAGCGAGCAGATCCAGCGGTCAACAATCTCTGCATTACGGTCGAATAGAAAATATGTTTGCTGGCGGAAAAATTGAAACTCTGAAGGGTACGCTAGATATTCCAACTATCCCCGCCTCATCAGCGGGCCCTGATGTCCGGGAAATGATTCTTGGTTCTGAGGGACGCATGGGTATCATCACTGAGGTTACCATCCGTATCACTCCCCTACCTGAGGAGGAGAAATTCCAAGTAGTTTTTTTCCCTTCATGGGATGTTGGAATAGGAGTTGCGAGAGAACTCATTCAACAACGCGTGGCCCTTTCTATGGTGCGCTTAAGTAATCCTCTTGAAACGACTAGCCTTTTATATATGGGTGCAGGTAGCGATAGTTCTGGTGTTTCTGCGCTAGAGAAGAGCTTATCAGAAAAGGGTATTGGGTCTGGGAAGGTAATGATGACAATTGGTGTAACGGGTACGGCACGCCATTGCAAAGAAGCCTACCAACTGGCAATCGATCATTGCAACGCTCACGGTGGTATTCCAGATGAGTCCGGTATTGGTGACAATTGGGCTCACGGACGTTTTCGGGCACCCTATCTTCGAGATCCTCTTGGCTCTGAAGGTTATGCCGCTGATACTATGGAGACAGCCGTGGACTGGTCTAAGGTGTCAAAGGCAGCTGAAAATATTGAGTCTGCTATCAGGACAGCCCTATCAGATGAGGGTGAGCAAGTTCATGTTTACACTCATCTCTCACATGTCTATGGTCAGGGTTCCAGTATTTATACGACATATCTGTTCCGACTAGGCGATAGCTATGAAAAAGGTATGGATCGATGGATAAAGTTAAAACAGGCTGGTGCGGAACAAATTGTGGCTATCGGTGGAACTATTAGTCATCAGCATGGAGTTGGTCAAGATCATAAGCGCTACCTCAAGTCTGAAAAAGGCGAACTCGGTATAGCTGCAATTAATAATCTCTGTGAACTATTTGATCCAAAGGGTCAAATGAATCCAGGCAAACTACTACCAAGCGATGAGAACTAAATTCTTATGAGTGGATTCACAAATCGAAATAAACTTCTCGAAAAAATGCGTAACGGCGAGAATTTAGCCTGGGATGTTATTGTTGTCGGCGGCGGGATTACGGGCGCGGGCATATTGCGCGAGGCCCAGCGGAGAGGTTACCGGACACTACTAATTGAGCAAAAAGATTTTTCGTGGGGCACATCCAGTCGATCATCGAAAATGGTTCACGGAGGCCTTCGTTATCTAGCAGCGGGAGATGTTAAATTAACACGAGAATCTGTTGAAGAGCGTCAAAGGTTGTTGGATGAAGCGCCAGGCCTGATTGATCCAATCTCCTTTTACTTTACGTTTCGAAAAGGACTATTTCCCGGCCGGCTGGCCATGAAGGTGATATTGACTATTTATGATTTTTTTGCGGGAGTTCAAGACAATAGATACTGCAGTAATAATGAGTTATTAACTCGATTTAAGGGCTTACAGCAAACTAAACTTCAAGGCGCTAGCTGCTACACCGATGCTATGGTGGATGATTCACGACTAGTACTGCGCGTTTTACAAGAGAGTATCGATGATGGAGGTCACGCCCTAAATTACACAAAAGTCAAGGATCTACTTCTAGAGGACGATGAGGTATGTGGGGTTAGGATCGAGGACAGTGAACAATTAAAATGCCTTGAGTTGACCGCGCCAGTTGTAATTAATGCGACCGGCGCCTGGGCAGATCGACTTCGTAACAAAGTCAACAAAGAGAAACGAATCCGACCCCTAAGGGGTAGCCATATCATCATCCCAAAATCTTTATATCCTGTAACCGATGTTATGACATTTCTCCATCAAGATGATAAGCGAGGCGTCTATGTCTACCCTTGGGAGGGAACAACAGTTATAGGTACAACTGATCTGGATCATCATGAGGATTTGGATATTGAAGCCAGTATCTCGGATGAAGAAACAAACTATTTACTTGACGGATTTAATAGCCAATTCCCCAACAATGCACTTACACAAGATCATATTTTATCCACATGGGCTGGAGTAAGGCCTGTAATTGGAGCAGAGAATAGTAAAAATCCGTCTAAAGAACGACGAGATCATGCAGTCTGGACAGACAAGGGCCTTGTCACAGTTAGTGGAGGAAAACTGACCACATTTCGATTGATAGCTCTCGATGCACTCGCTGCTGCAGAGAGTAGACTCCCTAGTCCAAAGGAATTTGTAGATGATTCTATATTTCCCACTCCCAATGTGAGCTCCAACTCTTTGTTGCCAGAAAATACGTCCTTGGCGCAAAGACTTCTTGGTCGCTATGGGGAAAAGGCTAAAATATTACTTGAAAACAGCACAGCAACCGAGCGTCTCACCATTGAAGAGACAGAGTTTAGTTTGGCCGAATGTCGCTGGGCCATAAGGAATGAGGCAGTGAAGCATCTTGATGATCTCCTTTTAAGACGAACACGACTAGGCATGTGTCTCCCAAATGGTGGTGATTCTCTTTTTCCAGCTTTGAAAGCGCTTTTTTTCAGTGAAAGGAACTGGGATGATGAGCTCTGGCAAAAAGAACTCGATCGCTACAAAGCAATATGGCAGCGCCACTATAGCCTGCCGCAAAAGAACTAAAAAGAAGTTGCTATGGAAAATCAACAGTACTTATTGAGTATAGACAACGGTACACAAAGTGTTCGTGCCATGATTTTTAATAGCCAAGGCCAATTACTTGCCAAAAGTAAAATAGACATCGAACCCTACTTCTCTAGTCAAAATGGATGGGCCGAACAACACGCAGACTACTTTTGGGAAAAGCTATGCTTGGCCTGTCAGACCCTTTGGAGGGAAAATAGCATAGATAAGCAGGCTATTGCCGCTGTGTCTGTTACCACTCAAAGGGCCACCGTGGTGACGATGGGTAAAAATCACCAACCACTTCGTCCCGCCATAAGTTGGCTTGATCAGCGCCAAGTGGATAGCAAGCCGGTATTGGGTGTAATTGAATCAGCGTTAATGTCACTGGTTCGGGCAAAACCCCTTGTAGATTTAATGCATCAACAATCTGAAGCTAACTGGTTAGAACAAAATGAGCCCGAACTATGGAAACAAGTAAGCAAATTTTTACTGCTATCTGGCTATCACAACTATAAGTTAACAGGCGAATATAAAGATTCAATCGCAAGCACTGTCGGTTTTGTTCCCTTCGATTATAAAACTCAACAATGGGCTGAAAAAAACGACTGGAAGTGGCGCGCCATGCCAATTACCCGCGACATGCTGCCAGAAGTTTTACCTGCAGGCAGTAAACTTGGACAAATCACTGCAACAGCGGCGTTAGAGACTGGCATCCCAGAGGGATTAACGCTGATCGCCAGCGGCTCAGATAAGGCCTGCGAAGTACTGGGAACTGGCTGCACTGACGCTCATACTGGAAGCCTCAGTTATGGCAGTTTAGCCACCATTAATATAGCCTCAGACAAGTATTTAGAGGCTATTCCCTTCTACCCGGCCTACCCTGGCGTAGTACCTGGCACCTTCAATATAGAAATGATGGTGCAGCGTGGCTACTGGATGGTCAGCTGGTTTAAGCAAGAATTTGGCCTGCATGAAACACAGCAAGCCTCACAACAAAAGGTGTCACCAGAATCGCTATTTGATCAACTTCTAGCAGAGGTGCCCGCTGGTTCAAATGGTTTAATGCTACAACCCTACTGGTCACCATCAAATGGCGATGGCCCCGAAACAAGAGGCGCGATTATTGGTTTTACCGAATCTCATAGCAGAGCACATTTATACCGAGCTATGATCGAGGGCCTAACTTATGCTCTGCGAGAAAGTAAAGAGCTTTTAGAAAAACGCAGTGGAAAATCAATTACTCGACTAGTAGTATCAGGTGGAGGATCACAAAGTGATCAGATTATGCAAATTACCGCCGACATCTTTGGCATGCCAGTCTTTAGACCTCATACCTTTGAAACCTCCTCTCTCGGTGCGGCTATCTCAAGCGCAGTGGGCGTAGGTATTTATCCAGATTTTACTTCTGCAGTTGTCAACATGACTCATCAAGGTGACTGCTTTGAACCTATCGCCACTCATCAAGTTACCTACAACAAACTATATAATCAGGTGTACAGGAAAATGTACCGACAATTAAAGCCAAGTTACGAGGCCCTGCATCAGATTAGCGAGGGCTTCTTTTAGCAGTAAACTTTCTACTATCTTCTCTCCAATTAAGCATTAATTTTTCTCTAGCGGGATCGAAACCTTTGACTCCACCGTCTCAAAGAATCATAACGTAACGTCATAAGGACACAATATAGAGCAAAATATATAAGTGGTTCAGTCACATCTGATTTAACTGACCAGTAAAAATGAATTACAGCAAGCAACGCAATGAGATAAGTAAAATTGTGTAATTTTTTCCAGTGCTTCTTCATTTTTTGACGTATTTTAGAGGTTGATGTAAATGCTAATGCAGTCAAAATCGAAAATGCTGTCATGCCTACGGTTATATAGGGGCGTTTAAAAATCTCTTCAACAAATAATACTAAATCAAACTGAACCTCAAAAAATAAAAAGTTAAGGATATGGCAGAGCGCATAGGCGAAAGCATAGAGTCCTATCATGCGTCGGAAATGCAGAAGAGAGCTTAGCTTAAACAGTTTTGCCAGAGGCGAGACAAGTAAACTAATCAACAAACAGTTAAGTGCGCCCATGCCGGTAAAATGAATTACTTGCTCAACTGGATCTGCTCCTAGTCGATCGTAAAAGGCCCCGACATAAAGGTTGGCCAAAGGGTATAGGAACACCATATGCAGTAGTGCCTTAAAAAACGGAATCCTGTTTTTAGAAATGCTCAGGTTCATGAACTTGGATTAGTAGTATTTGCGTAAGTTCATACCACTGTAAAGGCCGGCAACTTCCTCACCGTAGCCATTAAAAGGCAGCGTATTGATACGATTCTGTGCAAAAATTCCGCCCGTGGTTATCCGCCGCTCACTTCTTTGGCTCCAGCGAGGATGATCTACCTTGGGATTTACATTAGCATAAAAGCCATACTCATGAGGCGCCAAAATATTCCAGGTAGTGGGTGGCTCTTTTTCTAAAAATTTAATTCCTACCACTGATTTAATACTCTTAAAACCATATTTCCAGGGCACTACAAGTCGAATTGGCGAACCATTTTGTGGTGGTAGTGTTTTTCCGTAAAGACCTACACTCATTAAAGCAAGAGGATTTAAAGCTTCATCTATCCGGAGCCCCTCAATGTAGGGGTAGCTGATGCCACCCCCCAATCTGCGATTACGTTGCCCAATCATCTGCTTTGGATCATAAAGAGTCTCGAAGGCCAAATATTTGGCCTTCGATGTAATCTTAGCTTTTTTCACTAGATCCGCCAGAGAAAATCCAACCCACGGTATAACCATAGACCAGGCTTCAACACAGCGCAGCCGATAGATTCGCTCTTCTAAGTCAAATGAGCTGAAGAGGTCGTCGTAATCCAGAGTGAATGGCTTTTCTACTTCTCCAGAAATTTTTAGCTGCCAAGGATCAACCTTAAAGCCCTGACTCAATTCAGCCGGCTGATTTTTCTGTGCACCAAATTCATAAAAATTATTGTGAGTAGTAACCTTGGTCTCGGGAGTAAGTATCTCAGTTGAAGCCTTGGCAATTTGATAATTTAAGTCTCGCTGCTTGAATACATCCGTCTTAGAATCGTCGTCAAACAAATCGAATACATTAGCGACAGTACTTCCGCTAAGCAATGAACCAACGCCAAGAAATCCCATTTTCTTGAGGTATTGACGCCGCTCTAAGTATAATTTTTCGTCAGTTACTTGATGTTCTTTTAAGTCACTTGTTTTGCTTCGTTTGATAAGCATATGCTCTCCTTAGTAACACCCTTCTGATGATACGCAGGTAATCCACTCGCCTATTACATTAGGAGAATGGATTTTTAGACTAAAAGATTATTATGATGACAATGTTCCAAGGTTTTATCTAATGCTATGGCTACTTTACCCATCATTTCGTCAATTTGCATCTCTTTAATGATGAGTGGCGGACAGAATCCAAGACTTGATCCAGCTACCGCTCGAATCAGTAGCCCATTGTCCTGCGCCATTTTCTGTGCATAACCACCTACAGCGCCACCTACGAATGGAGTACCCTTTTCTTTATTGGCTACCAGCTCAATGGCGCCTAGCAATCCCCTTCCACGGACCTCACCCACTAACGGATGATCTCTAAATTGGGATAAGCTCTTCTGCAGACATTTTCCCGTGACTGCTGCCTTTTGGAATATTTCATCACGTTGGTAAATTTCTAAAACCTTCAACGCAACAGCACATGCTACTGGGTGACCTGAATAGGTATATCCATGGCCAAAAGCACCTGCGTTTGCACTTTGCTCAATCATGCAGTCATACACATCACGACGCACAGCTGAAGCGCTAATTGGCATGTATGCTGAAGAAAGTTGTTTCGCGAAGGTCATCATATCAGGTGATTTCACACCCATTGTCGTGCAACCGAAATCATTGCCAGTGCGACCAAAACCAGTAATGACCTCATCAGCCCAGAACATAATGCCATGACGATCCAGAACTGTTTGAACCTTTTGATAGTAGCCCTCTGGCGGCACAATAACGCCACTGGCACCGGTGATCGGCTCTGCAATAAATGCGGCAATGGTCTCGGGGCCCTCTTTCAGAATCATTTCCTCAAGATTGCCCACAATACGATCAACAAATTCCGTCTCCGTTTCATTTCCCTGTTTACCACGGTAATAGTGCGGATGATCAGTACGAAGAATACCAAGGGCATCCACAGGCAAATCAAAATGGTTCTGGGTCACCGACAAGCCAGTGAGGGATGCAGCTGCAACCGTGACACCATGATAGGAGCGATCACGAGCAATTATTTTCCGACGCTCAGGCTTTCCGATTGCTTCATGATAGTATCGCAATAGTTTGATGTGGGTGTCGTTAGCGTCGCTCCCGGAGTTGCCAAAAGAAATAACAGCATCATCCATCGGAATCATGCTCGCAAGCTTATCGGCGAGATCTATGGCGACCTGATGAGTTTTTCCACCAAACATGTGATTGAATGTCAGCTTATTCATCTGCTCGGTCGCTGTCGCAATAACTTCCTGATTGCCATAACCAAGGGCGGTACACCAAAGACCAGCAAGACCCTCAAGATACTGATTTCCTTTATTGTCCCAAACGTAACAGCCTTCACCACGCTCTAATGTGATTTGCTCAATTGCCTTAAAATTAGTTGTTGGATAAATTAAATGCGTCATTTTAATTCCTGCTAAACTATTTATTGATGGATACCACCGATACACATATATTTAATATCTAAATAGTCATCTAAGCCATACTTAGAACCCTCACGGCCGCTTCCTGACTCTTTGACACCCCCAAAAGGCGCCATCTCATTTGAAATAATCCCTTCATTAATCCCAATAATTCCATATTCGAGTTTTTCTGCAACACGATAGATACGCCCAATATCTCGTGAGTAAAAATAAGCTGCTAAACCAAATTCAGTGTCATTAGCCATTTCAATTGCCTCGACTTCAGTCTCAAATGTAAAAATAGGCGCCACGGGACCAAAAATTTCCTCTGAAAAAACACGCATGTCTCTAGATACATTAGTCAAGATTGTTGGCTCAACAAAGCAATCTCCCAGTGGGCTCTTCGCTCCTCCAGCAATCAACTTTGCGCCCTTGGATACAGCGTCATCGATAAAATCACAGACACTCGCAGCAGCGTTTTGATCAATAAGAGGTCCTACTGCGACGCCTTCTTTATCGCCATTACCCATCTCTAATGATCGCACTGCGGCTTCAAATTTAGTCGTGAAATCCTCTGCCACGGAAGTTTGCACAAGTATTCGGTTAGAGCAAACACACGTTTGACCGGCATTTCTATACTTAGAGATTATGGCGCCTTGGACCGCGGCATCAACATCGGCATCATCAAAGACAATGAAAGGTGCATTACCTCCCAACTCCATCGATGTGCGTTTCACGGTAGCAGCACATTCAGCCATCAATTGTTTGCCTACCTGTGTCGATCCTGTGAATGTCACCTTGCGCACTAAAGGGTTGCCAGTTAGCTCTGCTCCAATCTCATTTGTCCTACCAGTCACTATGTTCATCAGCCCGGGCGGGAAACCTGCTCGCTCTGCTAAAACCATTAATGCAATTGCAGATAGAGGAGTTGCATTAGCTGGCTTGCAAACAACTGCGCAACCGGCCGCAATAGCTGGAGCGATTTTTCGAGTTAACATGGCATTAGGAAAGTTCCAAGGAGTTATGCAAGCCACTACACCAACAGGCTGTTTGATCACCATAACTCTCTTGTCATTAGATGGTTGCGGAATAATGTCTCCGTACACTCGCTTTGATTCTTCGCTAAACCATTCAATGTAGTTTGCGCCATAGGCAATTTCCCCACGAGCCTCGGCCAACGGCTTGCCCTGCTCGGCAGTTAAAATTTGCGCAAGGTCCTCTTGGTTTTCCATGATCAGATCAAACCACCGTCGCAGTAAAGCCGCTCTCTCCTTCGCGGTGGATAAAGACCACACCTTTTGTGCTTTTGACGCCGCCTCAATCATACGACGAGTCTCTGAGGTACCGCACTTAGCTACCTTGGAGATTGTATCTCCAGTGGCCGGGTTAATTACATCAAGTGTTTCTCCAGAATCCGCATCAATCCAAACACCATCAATATGAGATCTGCCACAAATCAGATTGCTGTCTTTTACATTAATTTTCATTATTTCTTTCCCTATCTTTTAGGTTCTTCTTGCAGAAATCATGAGCCCTAGTAGCTTATCAACAGCATATCTCATTACGTTTGAAAATAAAGGATCTTTGATTGCCTTTGCAATACCCCAGAAACGGTATTACAGACTCAAAGACTTTTCAAACAAGACTTTTAGTGCTCTCATAAAAAAGATTTGGTCCAAATATATTTTGACTAAACATACAAGTTGGTTGGTTATTTAGCGTATTATTCAGGAATGATAGTATCTACCTTTTATATAACTAATAACGGGTTACATACACATTTTATTTTTCCAAGAAATGATGTCATCTCTCGAGCACCCTATTTAAAAGACTATTTCCCAAATGCTGATTTGCTGCAACTTGGCTGGGGTGATTATCATTACTACGGTAATCCCATGCAATCTCGCTGGATGGGACTTAAAGCGCTCTTTCTACCCACTTCTGCGGTTTTAGGAATTCTTGGTTTAAGGGATCTAGATGAGGTTCACATAAACACAAATATCTATGAAATTGCCGTGGAAAGGTTGGGTTGGAACAACATTATTGATTTTATCTGTTGTTATTTGAAGAGAGATTCTTTACACCAATTAAACTTGGTGAGGATTAAGTCTGATAGAGAGCATTTTTTTGCGGCTTATGGCACTTACTCTATCTTGAATACCTGCAATACATGGAGCGCCAGGGCTCTTAACTCCGCTGGTTTATCTCTGAACCTTTGGCGAACATTTACTGCCCGCCAAATCGAGAATCAAGTCAAATTTAATGGGTGCCAGCGTCTCTTGAGGTGAGATCTCGATATCCAGATAGCTATCGATATTCTCTTTCTTCCACAGCCTTTGTTTTAATTAATCCCCTAGAGGTTAAACGGTATACCGGAGCTTCCATCACATCCATAATTTCTGCAATATTGGAGAATAATTGTCGGTAACGATAGAACGGTACTGACGGGAAGAGGTGGTGAATGGAATGATAATTTTGAAATCCCCAAAAAAATGTAACTATTTTGGATAGTGGCCCAGGCACAATAATCGTGGAAGTATCTTTATATCTTCCTTTTTCTGTGTGCGGTCGATGGACAATGTAAGCAAATAAATAAACCAAGACATAGATGCCAATAAATCCAGAAACTGCAAAAAGAATCAGGAGTCGCCACCAGCCTGATTCAATCTCTGGGTTATTCGTACTGAAAATAAGTACAAATGGGAGCACTCGAAGCCCTATCCCAATCAGGACCTCAGTAACCAGGGTTAGGTTTGTGGCAGCGGATGCTTTGTTCCAATGATTTTCCATATATTCACGGTATTGAACAGCTATAGCATCCCAAACTGATCCTAATATCTCCCTCAGCGAGCCAACGATTTGTATTGCATAGTTATCAGGGTCTCTGTCACCGTGATTAGTATTCCCATGGTGACTGAGGTGCTCTGGCCGATGGGCTGTCAGAGTGGCCATCAAAACAGTGCCAGCTAGATACCCCATACCTTCATTCAGCCATTTTAAATTTTTATGAGACCCGTTAATTAAACCATGAACAGATTCATGCAAAACGGTGTAAGCCGCATAGGTAAGCAACACCATTAATGGGATTGCAAACCATAGGCTTAGATCTTTGAATACAACAAGATAAGGAATACTCCAATAAGCAGGAATAACCAGAACTCCAAGTAGAATCGTGGGCCAAGCTATCTGACCGGACAACCCTCTTGCCCTGTCTCTGGCCGTTTTATTTAGAGTAATTTTGTCCACTTTTAAAGGTGTCCTTTTATGTTCATTTTTGTTACGAATACGCTTTTTATTGAGAGCAATAACCAAAAAATGCCATTTGAAGTCGTAAGTAAGAATTTCACATAATATTATGGCATATCGTATGCCAAATTATAGCCGATGTAAATATGACTCAACGGAGGTCCATGAAAATCCTAAGCTCTAGAAATCCAATATCTTTTAGATTTAGTGATTCCCAAATTAGACTATTTTTTTGATGAAAAATCGCTAAAAAATGGAGCCCAGTAAACTATTTCCGAAAAAAGTATTGATATTTGTAAGTTCACCCCCATTTTAGCTGAGAAAGAGGAGGAAATAAGCTTTGGAACAGTATCGCGGTACAACTATTCTATCGGTGAGACGCAACGGTAAAGTCGTGATCGGTGGCGATGGGCAAGTGAGCCTTGGAAATACAATAATGAAGGGTAATGCGCGGAAAGTCCGGCGTCTTTATAACAATCAGGTGATAGCTGGCTTTGCGGGAGGAACTGCTGATGCTTTCACACTCTTTGAGCGCTTTGAGGCTAAGCTTGAGCAGCATCAAGGTCAGCTTACTCGAGCCGCTGTAGAACTAGCTAAAGATTGGCGTACAGATCGTATACTTCGCAAACTTGAGGCTCTTTTAGCGGTTGCAGATAGTGAAGCATCTTTAATAATCACGGGTAATGGTGATGTTATTCAACCTGAAGATGATCTTATTGCCATTGGTTCTGGTGGGCCCTTCGCTCAATCTGCAGCCCGAGCACTCATGGACAACACAAAGCTCGGGGCAAGATCTATTGTGGAACAGGGCCTCAAGATCGCAGGTGATATTTGTATCTATACCAACCATAACAGAACGATAGAAGAACTAGATTCAAAGGTGTAATTATGTCTCAAATGACTCCAAGAGAAATTGTTCATGAACTCAATCGCCACATCATCGGCCAAGACGACGCAAAGCGAGCGGTTGCGATTGCCCTTCGAAATCGTTGGAGACGATCTCAGCTTGATGATGAGATGCGTAATGAAGTTACTCCAAAAAACATTTTAATGATTGGTCCTACTGGGGTTGGTAAAACAGAAATTGCGCGACGTCTGGCCAGCTTAGCCAATGCGCCATTTGTCAAAGTAGAAGCCACCAAGTTCACCGAAGTTGGTTATGTAGGAAAGGATGTTGAATCAATTGTTCGAGATTTAGTAGAAACTTCTGTCAAGCAGTGTCGTGAAAATGAGATGACTAAAGTTGCGCAAAGAGCGATGGACGCAGCCGAAGAGCGAGTCCTTGATGCCCTGCTTCCGTCCGCCAGAGGAGAGGATACGCAGGAGCAAGGATCAACAACACGACAAGTTTTTCGTAAAAAGCTTCGAGAAGGCGCTTTAAATGATAAAGAAATTGAGATTGAAATGAGTCAAATGCCTATTGGCGTTGAAATTATGGCTCCACCAGGAATGGAAGAAATGACATCTCAATTACAAAACATGTTCAGTAGCATGGGTAAGGAAAAAACTACAAGCAGAAAGGTTACTGTAGCCGATGCCCTTAAGCACCTCAAAGAAGAAGAAGCCGCCAAGCTTGTTAATGAGGAAGATATTAAAAGTATGGCCGTCGAGGCAGCTGAGCAGAACGGAATCGTATTCCTTGATGAGATTGATAAGGTTTGTAGACGTGGTGAAACTAGTGGTGCTGATGTTTCCAGAGAGGGTGTACAACGAGATCTCCTCCCATTAATCGAAGGCTGCACCGTTTCGACGAAATTTGGCATGATCAAAACTGATCATATCCTTTTTATTGCATCTGGTGCTTTCCACCTATCTAAGCCATCAGATCTAATTCCAGAATTACAAGGGCGGCTACCAATAAGAGTCGAACTGAATGCGCTCGAGGTAGGTGATCTTGAGAGAATTCTGACTGAACCCAAGGCCTCACTAACTAAACAACACTGCGAGCTCATGACAACTGAAGGATTGCAGATCGAATTCACTGCCGAAGGTATTAGAAGAATTGCTGAAATTGCTGTAGAGGTAAATGAGAGCACAGAGAACATCGGCGCTAGGCGTCTTCATACCATCCTAGAACGCCTACTAGAAGAGATTTCCTTCGAGGCTGCGGATCTTGGATCTAAGGGAGAATCAATCTGTATAGATAAAGATTTCGTTGAAAAAAATCTTGGCGAATTGGCCAGTGATGAGGATCTAACCCGATTTATCCTTTAGTCGATATCAAGAGGTAGCCTGAAAAATGACCGCACCCATTAGAATTGTGGTCTCTACATCAAAGAGCAAACTTACAGTATCATTTGATTCTGGAGAGGAATATGAGTTCCCCGCAGAATATTTGCGCGTTTTCTCTCCAAGTGCAGAGGTCAGAGGTCATGGCAGAGGGCAAGAAGTACTGCAGTATGGAAAACGAGACGTTGAGATAACTTCAATTAATCAAGCAGGTAACTATGCAATTCAAATCATATTTAGCGATGGCCATGATTCTGGAATTTTTTCTTGGGATTATCTTCAAGATTTAGGATCAAACTACACAAACAATTGGATAGAATATTTAGCCAGACTGCATGAGGCAGGCCAATCACGTGATCCTGACGTACAAATCGTTAAGCTGGTGTAGGCATACTACGCCCAGGTCTAGTTTAAAATATAGTACCCAACTTCGGCTTGGAGTTGATATCGAAAGATAACAACAACCGGTACAATATTTGACTTGTTTAAAATTTTTGCTGATAGGCAATAAAAATGTCTGAAAAAAAAACTCACTTTGGTTATGAAACCGTTGATGCTAAAGAGAAGGCTGGCAGGGTTGCTGGTGTCTTTCACTCAGTTGCTGACAACTATGATTTAATGAACGATCTAATGTCTGCCGGTATTCATAGGTTATGGAAACACATGACTATTGAAATGTCAGGCGTCAGGAAGGGGCATAAAGTTCTCGATATCGCCGGAGGTACAGGTGATCTAGCGGCAAAGTTCTCAAAAATTGTTGGATCTGAGGGTTCAGTTGTATTGGCAGATATCAACGAGTCGATGCTAAAAGTAGGCAGAGATCGTCTAATTGATCGAGGAATTACAGAAAATGTCACGTTTTCTCAAGCGGATGCTCAGTATTTACCATTCCCTGATAATACCTTCAACGTTATAACCATAGCTTTTGGACTTAGGAATGTCACTGATAAAGATATGGCACTTCGCTCCATGTTGCGTGTTTTGAAACCTGGAGGAAAACTACTCATCCTCGAGTTTTCTAAGCCAACTAGTTCACTACTTTCAAAAATCTATGACACTTATTCATTTAATGTATTACCAAGATTAGGGAAGGTTTTCGCCAACGATAGCGACAGCTACAAGTATCTAGCAGAGTCAATCCGGATGCATCCTGATCAATCTACATTACTCCACATGCTAGACTCTGCAGGTTTCGAGAATACTGACTTCCACAACATGACAGGAGGCGTGGTGGCTCTGCATCGCGGGATCAAGCCTTAATGCTATCCATGTTCACCAATCCAACCCTCGATGGGGTTGAAATTATATTGAATAGGGCGCTAGATTACGATCCCAGCGCAAAGAATCAGCTGAAGGACTTGCACGGTCAAGTGCTTATAATAGAAAGCACATCACCTACTTTTTCATTAGCGATTGAGATCTCAAATGCTAGCCTAATTCTTCATAATGATTGGTCCGAAGAATCTGCCGTAAAAGTCAAGGGTACGCTGGTATCAATGATCGGAGTGGCACTTGATGGCAACTCAGCGTCCTTATCTGGCTCTGAGATTACGGTCAGTGGAAACTTGGACACCTTAAATAAAATCAACTCCATCATGGGTAATTTAGATGTCGATTGGGAAGCAGCGCTCGCGGAAATAATTGGTGACGTGCCAGCTCATATCTTGGGAAAAACTATTCGTGCTACTAAACATGCCAAGTCTGAATTTTTTAATCGGGCATCATCAGGACTAGTTGATGTAGCACAAGAAGAATTTAAATTAATGCCCTCACTAAACGAGTTTGAAATGGCAGGTTTGCAGATCAGGAAACTATCATCGGATGTTGACCGTCTGTCTATCAAGATCAGTAGGATTGAGGAAAAGATAGCGTCATCTAGCAAAAAGACTTCAATACCATGAGTCGGCTAGCCCGTTTTGGAAATATCATAAAAGTGGTCGGCAAGTATCGCCTGGATCTGCTGCTTGATAAAAGTAATCTTCCGTGGGTGATTCGTCTGGCGCTCAGTCCTGCAGCGCTGTTTGGATCCGCCAAGGGTAGCCGAGGGGAGAGACTAAGAAAATCTCTCGAAGAACTTGGCCCTATTTTTGTGAAATTTGGGCAACTACTGTCCACTCGACCAGATCTTGTTCCAGAGGACATTAGTAAGGAGCTATCTGAACTGCAAGATAATGTGGCTCCCTTTTCATCAAAAATTTTTAAACAAAATATTGAGTCTGCGCTAGATGGATCAGTTGAAGATCTATTCGCAACGTTTGAGGCTGCGCCACTTGCATCGGCATCAGTCGCTCAGGTCCATGGTGCCGTCTTAAAGAATGGCGCAGACGTTGTAGTAAAGGCAGTCAGGCCAGGAATAGAAGATACTATCCGTAAAGATTTGGGTCTTTTGTATCTGATTGCGAATCTCGTCCTCAAATATAGCAAGGATGGAGAAAGACTGCATCCTGTAGAGGTGGTTAGAGACTATGAATCTGTGATTATTGAAGAGCTCAATCTGCAATCAGAAGGAGCTAATGCTTCCCTTCTTCGTCATAATTTTTCTAAATCATCTCTTCTGCATGTTCCAGAAATTCATTGGTCCCACTCCAATAGAGACGTACTAGTTATGGAGCGCATATCTGGAGTGCCCGTAACAGATATTGATCGACTTGAAAAGGCAGATGTTGACTTTAAACTACTCGCGGAGCGTGGAGTGAATATCTTTTTTACTCAGGTTTTCGAGCATAATTTCTTCCATGCCGACATGCATCCTGGAAATATTTTTGTTGATATAACTCATCCTAAATCCCCGACTTATATAGCGGTTGATTGCGCGATCATGGGCTCGTTATCTGAGGAAGATCAGTTTTACATGGCAAGGAACTTATTAGCAATGTTCCAAAGAGACTATAGGCTCGTTGCCGAATTACATGTGCGATCTGGGTGGGTCCCAAAAAATACTTCGATTCACGAATTTACTGGCGCCATTAGATCGGTATGTGAGCCCATTTTTCAGCGGCCATTAAGCGAAATATCATTAGGACATATGCTGATTGAACTCTTTGCCACAGCTAGACGCTTTGATATGGAAGTGCAGCCATCTTTGGTTCTGCTTCAAAAGACGCTTCTAAATATTGAAGGCCTTGGGCGACAACTTTATCCAGATCTTGATCTATGGAAAACAGCCCAACCTTACCTGGAGCAGTGGCTGAAAGATCGTTATTCTCCCAAAGGCATTTTTAAGCAACTAAAGCGTCATGCACCAGACTGGTTGGAGCATTTCCCACAAATACCTCCAATGATATTTCAAGTGTTGAAGGATGCTCAAAACAGTAATGTGGGTGAGAAAAAAATAGTACGTTCACAAAGCCGCCAATATTCTCCTCACATCGCTGTTGGATCTGGCTTCGTTGGCGGAGGCATACTTCTGGGCCTTGCTCAGTGGATGCCATTGACCAGCGTATCTTATTCCATGGTAGTTGGATTGATTGGATTAGGTGTGATAATTATGTTTCTTGGAAGACCTCGACTTTAGTTAGCACACAACACCTGCCATAATTAGGTATAAACAGCTTAGCGATTTTTACTAATGATTTATATTGACGATGTCAGTTGGGATAAGGACGGATTAGTTCCCGCTATCGCTCAGGATGCAGAAAGCGGGGTCGTATTGATGGTCGCCTGGATGAATCGGGAAGCTTTGCAACTGACAATTGATGAGAACAGAGCTATCTACTGGTCAAGATCTCGACAAAAGATATGGCGAAAAGGTGAGGAATCTGGCCATATTCAGGAGCTCATCGAGTTAAGATTGGACTGCGATAGCGATGTTATCTTGATGAAGGTAAATCAAATTGGAAGTATCGCATGTCACACTGGACGGCAATCCTGCTTTTATCGAATATTTAAGGATGGGGAATGGGAAGATTTTGACGAAGTTATTAAGGACCCAAAGGACATATATCGATGAGTGACCTTATACTCAAAAAATTGATTGAAATACTTGAAGCGCGAAAATCCGCCTCACCCGATGAGTCTTATGTAGCAAGTCTGCATAATCAGGGACTCAACAAGATTCTTGAGAAAATTGGCGAAGAATCTACCGAAGTAATTTTAGCGGCCAAGGATGCTCAGAGGTCTGGTAGCAATGAGCATACAGTCTCTGAAGTAGCTGATCTTTGGTTCCACTGCTTGGTCGCGCTATCTCATTTAGGAGAAGATCCAAGTACAGTTCTCGCGGAATTGGAGAAAAGATTTGATGTTTCAGGCCTTGAAGAAAAATCTAAACGATAAAAAATAGTTTATTAGGAGAGTAAAAATGGGTTTAGGATGGCAAGAACTACTAATTGTTTTAATTATTGTGGCACTAATTTTTGGAACAAAAAAATTGCGTGGCATTGGTTCTGATTTAGGTGGGGCTGTCAAAGGTTTCAAGGAATCAGTCTCAAGCGATTCGTCTGATGATCAAACAGCTGATACTAGCGCTCACTCTGAGCAGCACTCAGATTCAGATGACAAGAAAGAATAAATCCCTAGTTTAACAACTGCTAAATAGAGTTATGTTTGATATTGGTTTCTCTGAACTACTAATTGTTGCAGTACTCACTCTTATTGTGATGGGGCCAGAGCGTCTGCCAGAAACAGTCCGAACTCTCAGCCTGTGGTTTGGACGCCTGCGTCAGTTCTTGTCGTCAGCTAGGAGTGAGATTGAAGAAGAAGTTGGAATTGATGAAATTCGTCGCCAACTCCATAACGAAAAAATTATGCGCGATTTAGAGAGCACAAAAAGTAAGCTGGAGGAGCTCACAGTCGAGCCTAATTCAATTCTTCCAAATGAAGAAAAAAATGTCTGAAAATGAGGTCTTTGAGAGCCAACCTCTCATGACTCACCTAGTCGAATTTAGAAATCGCGTCCTACGATCAGTGCTAGCTGTGCTGATTATTTTTGCCGGTTTATTCTCTTTCAGTAATGAAATCTATCTATACATATCTGAGCCTATCAGGGCCTTTTTACCTACTAACACCAGCATGATTGCGACAGAGGTCGCTTCGCCTTTTTTGACTCCGTTTAAGCTCACTCTGGTTCTTTCTGTCTTTGCTGCAATGCCCTTTATTCTTTATCAGACCTGGGCATTCCTCGCACCTGGCCTATACAAGCGTGAAAAAAAAATTGTCTTGCCATTATTTTTCTCTAGCGTATTTTTGTTTTATGCCGGAATGGCCTTTGCCTATTACGTAGTTTTCCCTCTAGTATTTATGTTTTTTACCAGTATCGCACCTGATGGCATCAGCGTAATGCCAGATATTCGTAGCTATCTTGACTTCGTACTAAAGCTATTTTTTGCCTTTGGTTTGAGCTTCGAAATCCCCATAGCTTTAGTGATTCTCTCATGGATGGGTGCCGTTGAACCTAATAATTTAGCCAAAAAGAGGCCTTATGTGTTCGTGCTATGTTTTATCCTTGGAATGCTATTAACACCTCCTGACATTATTTCGCAAACGCTTCTAGCAGTTCCGATGTGGCTTCTCTTTGAAGTAGGGATACTTTTTGGGCGTATCGTTGCTCCCAATCAAAACGATTAAACTATCAGGGAGCTCCATTAATTGAATAGATGGTCTGCTTTTCCAAAAATATTTATTGACCTACAAATAATCAGCTAAGATAGTGGATTCCGACATCTTGTGAGAGGATTCTTATGCCCAGTCTAGACATTGTTTCAGAAGTTGAGAGCGCTGAAATTCTTAATGCGACCAATAACGCTGCGCGCGAGTTAACAACGCGGTTTGACTTTCGCGGCGTTGATGCCAGCATTACCTTAACCAACGACGTCGTTACGATAAAGGCAGAGGCAGATTTTCAGTGCCAGCAACTACTGGATATATTTTCCACCCAGTTGGTCAAGCGAAAAATTGATCCTATGGTTATGGAATATGATAGCGAGGCAATGCACAGTGGAAAGACATTCTCGTTGAATGTGTCATTCAAACAGGGGATTGCCGCTGATATATCGAAAAAGTTGGTTAAACTAATTAAGGACAAAAAACTCAAAGTTCAAGCACAAATTCAGGGCGATGAGGTAAGAGTATCTGGTAAAAAACGTGATGATCTGCAAACTGTGATGGCCACGGTTCGCGAATCAAAACTAGGTCAACCTTTTCAGTTTAAAAACTTTCGAGATTAATCGTTTACTCAGAGGCCAAAAAATTCATAGAAACACTATTTACACAATGGCGGATATTTTTATCTGTATAGCCTTCGCCACTGAACACGTGTCCAAGATGACCTCCACAGTTTGCACAAACTATCTCGGTTCTGCGGCCATCAGGGTCAGGTACTCTTGTCACTGCACCTTCGATCTCATCATCAAAACTGGGCCATCCACAATGTGATTGGAATTTGTGCTCTGAGCGATAAAGAGGAGCATCACACTGCTTACACACATATAAGCCTGCAGATGAATGATTATTGTATTTTCCAGAGAATGGGCGCTCTGTCCCCTTCTCTTGGATAATATACTTTTCTTCCAACGTTAACTCATTGAGCTTGCTCATTTTCCAATCCTACATAGCTTGATCTGTATTTTGAAGTATCTCTTGCAATGCATACCATAGCTTTGTGATTCCACTTTGTAATGTATCCAAGGCGTCAATGGTTTGAATGTCCGATTTATTATCACAATAACTACGGCCAAAAAGCTTTACGTGATCTATTAATGGATGACCCAAATGGGCATATTCCCAATCAATAAAAAACATGCCTTGATTACTCCAAATAATATTTTCTAAAATTAAATCATGGTGACTAATGACCGGTTCCCATTCACCCATATCAATCAATGATGCTGCGGACTCAATCTCTGACAAACCATCAAAATTAGGGACTTGATCACTGTAAAGATTAATGTAGCTCTTATAATTTCGCTTGGTCATGTAATCAACAGAATATGACTGGATACGTTCAATACAATTTTCGAGGTGATCTTGAATGACTCTATCCTTTAAATCACCTCTGGTTAAATGACGACCCTCTATTAACTGAGTTACCTGGACGTCAGAATCACTAAAAAGCAGCCTGGGAACACAACCAGATGGCTGCAAAACTGTTAATAAGCGATGCTCTCTCTCTCTACTAATACCTAGAGCATCAGTAGTCGCTGAATTCACTCGAACAACAGCTCTAAGATCACCACCGGTAACTAGGAAGGCTTCGTTAGTCAAGCCTCCGACTAGTTGCTTATCCACCTTAGGAGGGCCTGATATCCTACTATCTTTTCCCGTATCCCAGTGCCGCCAATTATCGATAGCTGCTTCAAGAATGTTAGCCGTTCTGGGTGTCATACGCTTTCTTCCACGTTAAGAAACCTATTGTAGCCAAAACTAAATAAAGGAAAAACATTGCTGCCGTCTGATCCAAACCTCTATCAATATAAAGATATATTGATACGGAGTTAATCACTATCCAATAGAGCCAGTTTTCCAACACCTTCTGAGCTACCATTATTGTGGTAAATACACTGCCCCAGGTAGTAAACGAATCAAAGTATGGCAGTTTAGCGGCTGTATTAGAGGACAACAAATATCCGGAAGTAACGGAAGCCGCTAAAATTATGGCTACTCCTAATATATGCTGCCTCGCAGTCCAGCGAATAATCTTTACGCCGCTTTTATCAGCGCCACCCCTCTGCCACTGCAGCCAGCCATATATGGCCATTGCCATGTAGTAGACGTTCAGCGCTGACTCCATATATAAACTAACATCGCCAAAAATCCAAACATAAAGTGCTGTGCTTAAAAATGCAAAGTACCAGCAGAGACTACTTTCAAGCATGGCTAGTAACAAATAGCCTATTCCTAAAACAACAGCCAATGTTTCAAGATTAACCCACTCAAAACTCACCTATAGTGCCTCGTAGCCGGGAATAATCTTGACCACATAGACTGCCATGTCAAATTCGTTATAACACGCGGAGATAGTGTCCTGAACAGCGCCCATGGCGTGTTGATATTCCCCTTGGACAACCGTACTAGTCGGGAAGGTCTTAACCTTTAGGTGGTCAAATGTATTTATTTTCTTAATGAATCCATCGATCGGAGGAATAAATTCCTCTCGATTTGGATACATACTAATATCAATTGTTACCTGCATTCGTATCCCCCCCCTTTTGTTCGAGCTATAGGACTTACTAACTTGCGAATTTTTAGAAACGATAGTCACTGCTTATACCAAATGCTCTTGGCTCACCGTACTGATAGTAGGGCTCAGGCGCATAATATTTTCGGGGATCATTACCAAATCCACCAAATCCTCTTACAATGACATCTTGATCAGTCAAATTACGACCCCAAAGTGAGAACGTCCAGTCTTTTGTTGTATATATGAGGCTAGTATTAGCGAGGCGGTACGATTGAGATCGCTCGTTATGACTAGAAGAAAGATAAAATTTATCCTTACCTTCAGCCTCTACTATCCAAAGTAACTTAGGAGATAATTGTAGGCGACTTCCAATCACATATTGATAGCTTGGCGCATGAGCCTGCTCTCGACTATCGAGCGCTAAAGATTGTGGCGTGTCATATTCAGTTAGTAATCGTCCTACAGAGGTATATACTGACAGACGGTCAGTTGGCATCCAATTTAACTCTATCTCTAGTCCATAGTTACTTCCCTTCGCTGAATTACCAAAATAGTCAATGAAATCACTCGCATTGCTATCATCTCTAGACTGGACTAAGGATTGCTTAATCTGTATGTCTTTTCTCTTCTGATAAAACACTGATATTTGTGCACTGAGGGCCTCCCGCATCCAACTTCCTTTCAAGCCAGATTCAATATTCCACATGAACTCAGTATCAAATTCACGGTCAGATGGATGTAAAGAGGGATCGCTATTAACACCACCAGCTTTGTACCCTCTAGATACTAGGCCATAAACCATACTTGTAGGACTTACCATGTACTGAATCGCAACACGACCGCCCCAGAGTCCCTCATCGGTGTTGTGATTCACATCTTGATTATCAGTATATCGCGCTCTACGATTCTCAAATCTCAACCCTGTAATAACGCTTAAATTGTTGGATGCGGCTATATTTAGTTCGGTATACACCGCTTGATTATGGGTATCAAAGTCACTAGAAAAATCACCCACATTGTAGGTATATTCACGCAACAGTTTCTCGTCTTGCTCGCGAGCATAAATACCAACTACCCAATCAGTAAACTTGCCAAGGAATACTGCTGGTTCTTTTGATACTAGCCTTAAGTCAACTGTGCTGTTCTGCCTATCTCTTAGGTAGTTATCCTCTGAATTATATTCCCAACCATCACAATCTTGGCCAACACAAATCGCTGGAAATGCCCAATCTTCGTCATATCCATATTCAAGATCACTATCGACAAAACTCAAACGACTCACTACGTCGAACTGATCATTCTTTTGCCAAGTAGTTTCTAATGCAAATGCAGATGATTTTTGCCTGTCATGACCTGGAGTATCCGAAAGAGTGGTGCGGGTGTTATCTAATGAAAAAGCATCGTATCCATTATCGATATCAACATGAAATAGCGTCAATTTTGCTTTTACATTATCCTTAATTTGCCAGTCAATGACCGAACGCATGGAAATCTCATCGATATTATCAGTATCATCTCTGCTCAAAAATTCATTGGAGATATAGCCATCACTCGTATGATTTTGTATCGCAACTCGGTAATTTGCGGCACTACTAAGGGAGCCACCCAATGCTCCTGACAAAGTATGGGAGTTAAAATTCCCCAGAGTAACTGACACATTCCCCTCGGTAGTCTCAGTTGGATTTTTAGATTTCACATTGATCAAGCCTGCCAAAGCGTTAGCTCCAAATAATGTACCTTGAGGGCCTCGGAGTATCTCCACTTGATCGATATCCATAGTCGTTGCTGCGCCAGCTATGCCAGTAAAATCTATACCGTCGATAATCACGCCTACAGATGGATTTAATGGTTCTATGAATTGACTCCGCTCTCCAATCCCACGGATCTGTATAAAACGCCCCCGGGAAGCACCGCTAGAAAAATTAATGTTAGGCGCGAGGTTTAATAATTGTTCAAGGTGTTTTGCTTGCCTTTGATCAATGCTGTCTGCCGTGATGACCGTTACACTGCTTGCTGTATCCAGCAAATTTATATCTCGGAAATTAGCAGTAACGATTATGTCTTCTATTTCTTTGGCCGAAATCATTGCAGGTAATAACGAAATAATAAGAATTAATAGTGATCTTAAATGTAGGAGGGTCTTGGTTAAACGCAAAACATTTTTCACAAAGTAAATTGACATACTGGCCTCATAAAAATTTCAGGAGATCCAGAGTTACAGGAGGCAGTATAGGGGACGGTATCCTATTCCTACGCCGGCATAACCCGGATCAGGTTCAAAGGGTGCTTCTCAGGTCAAAGCTTATTTGACCGCCCCTTAGGAAGCCGTATGATAACATTCCTGAATTGAAAGTAATCAACAATGTCAGAAAAATAAGTTGTAAGGACTAATTGATCATGAAATATCTGTTGTCACGACTAATATTAGTACTAATGATGTCTGTATCTTGGGGATGTCACCTCGAAGACAAGGGTTTTGATCAAGGTGAAACCACTAAAATGACATCAGATCAAGTTATCCAATTGTTAGATGACCTATTTATGGAGAGAGTAAAAGAAAGTCCTCAATATATGACCTATTTGGGGATGCGCGAGCGATATGACCAGTGGGATGATAATTCTGATAGAGCTGCAGATAAGAGGCTTCAGATGACTCGTGATCACCTAGCGAGAGTCAAGGCTATCGATCTAACCAATGCCAACGATGCAGTAAAGCTTAGTGTAAAAATGTTTATCGAGCAGGCAAATATGTCGATAGAAGCCGATCGATGGCGCTACCATAATTACCCGGTCAGCCAGATGCGTGGAGTACACGGGAGGATACCCTCTTTCCTTATTAATCAGCACTTAATTGCCAATGAGTTGGAAGCCAAAGCCTACATCACAAGACTGGCAGGCGTGCCTAAAGTACTAGATCAGCTTAAAGTCAATCTGGAAATTCGGGAAAATAAAAATATTATTGCTCCTAAATTCGTATTCCCTCTCGTTATTGATTCTATAGATAAAATGCTTGCCGGAGCTCCTTTCGAGCAAGGACCAGATAGTACCCTGCTTGCTGATTTCAAGAGAAAAATTGATGCTCTGGACATTACAGATGATACAAAATCAAAGCTAATAATAAACGCCTCAGATACCCTCAAAAGTCGTTTTTATCCAGCCTATCGAAGTCTTCAGATAAAACTTCGAGAGTTGGAGTCTATAGCTAATGATGATCATGGGGTATGGAAATTCCCTGATGGCGACAAATTCTATGAATTCGCTCTGCGAAGAACAACTACAACTGGCCTTAGTCCTGATGAGATTCATGAGTTAGGTCTTACAGAAGTTGCAAGGATACAAACTGAAATGCGGGGAATTATGCAAGCTGTTGGTTTTGATAGTGATCTGCAAGCGTTTTTTGCATTTATGCGTGATGACCCTCAGTTTTATTATTCTGATTCAGAAAATGGCAAGCAAGCCTACTTAGATGATGCAACAGCAATAATCGACAATATGAAGTCTCTTTTGGATGGCCTATTCATAACTAAGCCTAAGGCTGATTTGATTGTGAAGGCAGTAGAGCCATTTCGGGAGGCATCAGCGGGACAGGCGTTCTACCAAAGACCAGCACCAGACGGAAGCCGCCCTGGTACTTACTTTGCTAATCTCTACAAAATGAAGGATATGTCTAAATATAATATGGAGGCGCTTGCCTATCATGAGGGCATACCTGGCCACCATATGCAAATCTCAATCGCTCAGGAACTTGAAGATATTCCAAAGTTTCGCTTATTCGGTGGCTATACCGTTTTTAGCGAAGGATGGGCGCTTTATTCGGAAACACTGCCCAAAGAGATTGGCTTATATTCAGATCCCTACTCTGATTTTGGACGGCTGTCCGAAGAACTGAAGCGGGCTTGCCGTCTGGTTGTAGATACGGGCATCCACTCAAAAAAATGGACCCGTGAAAAGGCTATTGCCTATATGAATAGCAATCTTGCTTATTCTGAAAGTTATAATATTCGACAAATAGAGCGTTACATTGTGATGCCATCCCAAGCGACTGCCTATAAGATTGGTATGCTAAAAATTCAACAACTACGCGCCAGGGCTCAAAATATTTTGGGGGAAAAATTCGATATTCGAGAATTTCATGATGTTGTCCTCAAGGATGGGGCTGTCTCAATGCCAATTCTTGAGAACAACATCAATGCTTGGGTAAAGAGTTTAGATTTATAGAGGGAGATTAGATGTCCAAATTACTCGTCATGTTAGTCACCGCTTTTTGCGCTCAAGGTATCCAGGGCTCTGAAAGAATAGTTCATGAAGAGGACAAACTCACCATTCTGTATGATGATATATGGCATCACCAAATGATAACCTGGCCTACGTATGCAACTCATGTAGGATATCCCGGACAGAACGGGTTCTGGCCTGATCCATCTTTGGAAGCAAATTTAAAATATTCAAAAAAGCGAAAAGAGTTTTTAAAGAAATTAAATACCATCGATACGAAAAGACTTAATGAGGATTCTCGTTTAGGTTGGCGGCTAGTGAAGAAGAGTTTGCAAACAGAGGTTGATGGCTACTCTTTTCCTGAAGAATTTATCCTAATTCACCAGCGCTCAGGCGTGCAGCAGGATATCGCAGGAACTTTATCGATTATGCCCAAGGCAAATCGAAAAGATTTTGAAGATCGTTTATCAAGATTACGTAATGCTGCCACTTATATCGATAAAACGATCGAGGTGCTGCGCGTTGGGGTGGAGATGAAGATAACTCCTCCACAAATAACACTTCGTAATGTTCCGAATCAGATCCGAAATATGATGCCAACGGAAATAACAGATAGTCCTCTCCTTAGTAGCTTCAACCAGTTCCCCAGCACAGTTTCTGTCAGTGAGCAGGCTCGAATAATCGACGAGGCAGCCACTGTCATAGAAGAAGATATTTACCCAGCTTTTGCTAGGCTGCTGAAATTTATCGAATCCGAATATATTCCTTATGCCAATCGGTCTATCGCTTTATCCAACAAGCCCAATGGAAAACGTTGGTATGAGCATCGAGTCAAGATGTTTACCACCTCGAACCTTACCGCCAAGGAAATTCATAAGCTTGGCCTAAGTGAGGTGGAACGTATTCGTGCAGAGATGGAGGAGGTAATTAAACAATCCGGATTTGAAGGAAATTTCACTGAGTTTACCCATTTTCTTAGAACAGACCCCAAGTTCTACATGAAGTCTGCAGATGACCTCCTCGCTGCCTATAGAGATATTTCTAAACGAGCAGATCCAGAACTACCAAAGTTATTTGGTAAGCTTCCGCGCATGCCATATGGTGTTATCCCAATTCCAGACTACGCAGCAAAGTCACAAACGACCGCTTATTATAGGGGCGGCTCTCAAGAGATCGGTCGCGCCGGTTACTTCTACGCCAACACGTACGCCTTAGACACCAGACCAACTTGGGAAATGGAAGCACTGACTCTTCATGAAGCTATGCCAGGGCACCATCTACAAATCTCGCTGTCTCAAGAACTACCGGAAACCCATCCTCTTCTACAGAATTTAAGCTATACAGGTTTTGTTGAGGGCTGGGGACTCTATGCAGAGAGTCTTGGAGATGAGATGGGTTTTTATCAGGATCCATATAATAAATTTGGTCAACTCAGCTATGAAATGTGGCGTGCAGTAAGGCTTGTAGTAGATACTGGAATGCACTTATATGATTGGGAGCGCCAAGAGGCTATTGATTATTTTGCAGGTAATACGGCGAAAAGCATGCATGATATAGAGGTCGAGATTGACCGTTATATCTCGTGGCCAGGACAGGCACTGGCATACAAAATCGGTGAACTAAAGTTTAAGCAACTAAGAGCTGAAGCTGAAGGACTGCTGGGCGATAATTTTAATATCCGTGAATTTCATGATGAATTATTATCTAAAGGCGCTTTGCCTTTAGATGTATTAGAACAACGCATACGCGAATGGATGGCTGTTCAAATCAGTAATCTTTGAAAACATTAGACAGTCCAGGCAAGAATCCTGCTAATCTGACTTAATGGTCGATTTGACTCTTCTTGTAAATTATTAAAAATTACTTGGACGTTTTTTAAATCTCGCTGAGAGTGCGGACTAAATTTATCGATAAATCCGTGGTTGATTAGGGCGTCACATACATCTTTAGTCATAAGAAAAGTGTCCTTCCCCATCCCGCGCAGCATCATGGGACCAGTGTTCCCACCCAGTCTTGACCCTTGCTTTTTTAGCTCAAGCCACAGTCCTGAGATGTCGTTACTTGGCCACTGAGCAATAAATTTTGCAAAACTTCCATAGTGTCTTTGTTGATCTAAAACAAAACCTGCATTATTACGAGTCGCAACGATTTTTGTAAAGTTACGCACGATATTAGTATCTTGAGCTAGCTCCTCTAATCGCTCATCACTGAAGTGGGCTATTGCAAGAGGGTTAAAGTTTACAAATGAGCTCTCAAACCCACTCCACTTGTGATCTATGACACGCCAAACAAATCCCGCACGAAAAACGCACCGAGTCATCATAGAAAGATACCGATCATCAGGTATATCCTCCAACTCCTCCTCCGTCTTTGGTACCGGTAACGCTGCCTCAAGGTCAAGCATTGATCCATAATTACTCACTGCAATCTGATAGAGTTTTTCAAATGAGGTCATGGCATTTATCTACTTCTTTAAGATTAGATATCAATGTAAAAGTAATTCAACAAAAAATAGCAACGCTATTGAGACAAAGAATAAGCCAAATATCTTATCCAGCCAAATACTTAAATTTTTTAATCTTAGAGAGGGCGTCACACTTGAAATTACGATAGCCACTAAAATATACCAAATAGCATCAATGCCTCCAGCGATTGCAGCGAGATATAATTTTTCAAAATAGCTACTTTCAGTCCCAACAAATTGACTAAAGAGAGCGGTAAAAAAGATTAAAATTTTAGGATTCAAAACTGCTATCAAAAAGCCATCTCTCGCGGCCATGACTTTAGAAGACGAAGCAAGAGCTGACTCATGAGGATTTATAGTCTTTTCTTTGAAAATTAATTTAATCCCCATGTAGCCTAAAAAAAGGCAGCCGGCTAGTTGTATGGAGTAGAAGAGTTGCAAGTTTCGCTGAATAATTTCGGAGAGTCCAAAAGCAGTTACAAGAGCATAAATTCCTATACCCAAACCGTGGCTTAACGCAACGCACACCCCGACAATTCGACCTCCCAAGCGACTATGGTTCACCACAATCGCAAGACTAGGACCAGGTGACATAGCACCCAATAGACAAGTAATAGCTACAGCTATCCAAGAACCAGTTCCTAGAACTGTGGGGCCGACTATATCCATAGTATCTAAAGTCTCTTAACTCATTTCTTAAGATTCGGGATTATTGCATTAAAGGAAACTGATGGACACACTAATAGAATGAATATAAAAAGACCACGCAAGCCTATATTTAGACTTGGTTTTCATGACAGACATCTCAAAATAAATTACAAAGGAGTGTAATTACTTGAGATTAACGGAAACCCTCTCAAAAAGATCAGCTCTTTCATTCACACTAAGCATAGCGATCCTTTTATATATTTCCTCAACTGACTCCAAGGCTGGCGTCCTGACAGTCTTGTTACCACCAGACTCGTAAAGAGATTCGGGAGTGATACCAAAAAAGTTAGCAATTCTAACGACTGAATCTCGCCTCGGTTCTCTGGTCACTTCGCTTAAGATGCGGTTAATAGTTGGCTGAGGAACTCCAGTTGCTCTGGAGAGAGCACTCTGAGACAGGTTGTTGTCTCTCATCAATTTTGAAAGTTGTTTACTTATGTCTAATTTCATAATTTTTCACGCCTACTCTTTTAAGAAGAGTTTATTTTTATCGTTATAGGCCCGCTTAATTCTAAAAATAAAGCCTGTTTTAGCGCAATCCCTTACAAAGTTGTTTCCTTTGCTTCGAAGTTAATAGTCATATTAACTAAAACTATTATACACATAGTCTTTCCTTAATGAATAGATATTCATATTAATGAATATAATCAACCTAAAACAAATTAATTTCTCTACCTCTAGGTCGCATAATCTGTGATACACATTAACAAATAATAAATCGTAGATTATTCCCAGGATTGACCTATAAATTATGAATTAAGTGATATTGGCTATAAGGGTGTCAGTGGTTGAGAATTGAAATTAGCCTATCAGGATAATCAGTTATTACTCCATCAACTCCCATATTGATAACTTCTCTCATAACTTCAGGGCTATTAACTGTCCAAACATCGACTCTCATATTTAAACGATGGGCTAAATCAATTAGGCTTGGAGAAAGAATTCTATAGCCACCATAAGATACCGGTACCTGAATGGAATACGATTCAGTTTTAAATAGATGTCCCAATTTTAATCTTTCTAATAGCACTAACCATACCATTTCTGATTGACCTATTGACGTTGGTACAATTGGGCATTTCTCACGGAAATATTTGAGAGTTGCAGAGTGAAATGAACCTACTATTACCTGTTCTTCAAGCTGACTTTTTATAACTAACGTACAAAGAGCATCGGCTGTCAGTTCATCTTTAGGCTTTAATTCAATGAGATACCTTTTATTTGGTAATTTCTCAAACATAGACTCTAGAGTTGGCACTTTAATGTCTTCTCTAAATTCCTTATTCGGAAAATCAACCGAATGAAAATTTGCCGAGTATTGTCCAATATCCTCAGCTGACATAGAGCTGATTAACCCAGTTCCATTCGTAGTGGTGTTGATATTATCATCATGCCTCACCACTAAAATCTGATCAGCAGTCAGGTGAACATCGAGTTCAATTACATCAGAGCCAAGATTTACCGCATTAACTGCGGCCTCAATAGTATTTCCCGGCCGCAGGCCTCTCCCTCCTCGATGAGCAATCACTGACACATCAGAACTGGTAAAATAGGGAATATCAGACACAGGTGTATGTCCCGGCATTAAATGCAGCAATAAATAACATATCACTAGAGCGATGAGTGTAAGAAAACTCCCTTTCATTAATGGCTCTCTAAGATAATTATTTGTTGTACCTATTAATTATCAATTGATCAACTACTGATGGATCTGCCAGAGTCGACGTATCTCCTAAATTATCTAATTCGTTAGCGGCAACTTTACGTAAGATTCGTCGCATTATTTTTCCTGACCTGGTCTTAGGTAATCCTGGAGCCCACTGGATGAAGTCGGGTTTAGCAATAGGGCCAATTTCCTGAACACACAGAGCTATTAACTCCAATCTTAACTGCTCATCAGGATCAATACCCGCCATTGGAGTGACAAAACAATAAATGCCCTGCCCCTTTATCTCATGCGGACAGCCTACCACCGCGGCCTCAGAGATCTTATTATGAAGCACAAGGGCACTTTCTACTTCCGCTGTACCCATTCTATGTCCAGACACATTAAGCACATCGTCTACTCGTCCTGTAATCCAGTAATAGCCATCAGCATCTCGCTTAGCGCCGTCACCAGTAAAATAATATCCTGGATAGGGGCTGAAATACGTATCAACACAACGCTGATGATCACCATAGACAGAACGAATCTGACTAGGCCAAGAAGCCTTTATCATAAGCAGCCCCTCTCCCTCCCCCTTAATTTCTGATCCCTCACTGTCTAAGAGAATCGGTTGTACTCCAAAAAAAGGTTGTGTTGCTGATCCTGGCTTTAATTCGGTGACACCTGGCAGGGGTGTAAGCATATGAGCTCCAGTTTCTGTCTGCCACCAGGTATCAACAATTGGGCAACGAGAGTCTCCCACAACTCTGTGGTACCACTCCCATGCCTCTGGATTAATAGGTTCTCCTACAGTTCCCAACAACTTTAAAGACTCACGCGATGTTTTTTCAACGTAACTATCTCCAGCTCCCATCAAAGCTCTGATCGCCGTTGGAGCCGTGTAGAATTGATTAACTTGGTGTTTATCAATCACCTGCCAGAATCGAGAGGCATCTGGATAGGTTGGTACTCCCTCAAACATAAGAGTGGTTCCGCCGTTACAAAGTGGTCCATAAACTATATAGCTATGACCTGTTATCCAACCAACATCTGCAGTACACCAATAGATATCACCTTCTTTGTAGTCAAAAGTATATTTGTGCGACATGGCTGACATTAAAAGATAGCCTGCCGTTGTATGCATTACGCCTTTAGGCTTTCCAGTTGATCCAGATGTGTACAAAATAAAAAGTGGATCTTCAGAATCCATGATCTCTGGATGACACTCCGAAGAGACATTATTAGACGCATCGTGATACCAAACATCCCTGCCTTCTAACCAATCGATGTCTCCGCTTGTACGTTGAATAACCAGACATGTATGAACCCTCGGACAGGACTCAAGGGCCTTATTGGTATTCTCTTTCAGAGGAACAGTCTTACCGCCGCGGTAACCCTCATCAGCAGTAATAATGACTTGGCAATCAGAGTCTAAAATTCTATCTTTTAGTGCCTCAGGAGAAAAACCACCAAAGACAACGGAATGAACTGCTCCGATTCTTGCGCAGGCTAACATAGCGTAAGCGGCCTCGGGAATCATCGGCATATATATGCAGACCCTATCGCCCTTCTTTACATTTCTTTGCCTTAATACATTTCCCATCTTGGAGACATGTTCGTGTAATTCTTTATAGCTTATTTTTTTATGTTCAGAAGGATCATCACCTTCCCAAATAATCGCCGTTTGATCTCCTCTATTATCAAGGTGTCGATCAATACAATTGGCTGTTACATTGAGCTTCCCACCTAAAAACCAAGTTGAGTGACCCTTTGAAAAATCAGCGCTATACACCTGCTCCCATTTCACGCTCCAATCCAAAAATTCTGCGGCTTGCTTTTCCCAAAACGAGTCTGGGGATTCCACAGACTCTTGGTACATGTCCTCATACTTTTCTTTATTGATCCATGCGTTTTCAGACCAATGATCAGATACTGGATACAGTTGCAGCTCAGACATTAAAAATCTCCAAATTATGTAAACTAAAATAGAACGATATTTATAACGGCATTTGAAATACCGTAAGTAATTTTGTAAAACCTGATTTATTTATCTTTGCTTAACCGAGTCGGCTTTAGACTACTTTTAATTTTCTCCAAATGAGACAGGAAATCAGGCCCCTGACGCAAGGTAAATCCTGTGGCCAAAACATCTAAGATAACAAGATGCGCTATCCTTGATGTCATAGCCATATACTCGTCAGTATTCTCTGGGACATTCACCTCCAAAGAAATACTGCAGATCGATGACAACGGCGATCCCGGTGACGTTAAAGCAATAACAGTAGACCCTTTGTCAACTGCTATTTCTGATATCTCTATTACCTCTTTGGTTCGTCCAGTATGAGAAATCACAAAAAATACATCGCTTGATCTGCCAGTGGAGGCGAGCATTCTCATCATTAGAACATCATCATGAAAGGAAACCGGAAGATTAAATCGAAAGAACTTATTCTCAGCGTCTCTTGCCACAGCACCAGAAGTTCCTAATCCAAAAAAATAAATGCGTTCCGCATCAATTAATCTATTAACAACCTCGTTCACGACCCCATGATCAATGGTATCTCTTACTAAAGACAGATCATTAATCGTGCTGTCAAAAATCTTAGGGGTAAAATGCTCGACGGTATCATCCGAATCAACATTTTGATTAACAAATCTGACTCCGCTTACTAGAGACTTTGCTAGTTTTATCTTAAAATCAGGGAAGCCCGCAGTGTTAAACCGCTTACAAAACCTATTTACGCTTGGTTCACTTACAGACGCTTTGATCGCCAAGCTTGCGATACTAGAATGTGTAGCGGCTTCTGGATCAAGCATTATCGCATCTGCAACTTTTCTCTCGGACTTGTTCAAGCTATCAAGCTCATTACTAATAATCATGAGTAAATTTTGATGCTGCATCTTTAGACCATTTTGAATATTTTCCTCGAGGTAAGTTTACCGCATTTGCTAACTTTAAGGCCAAATTTTGTATTTTCAAGAATCTGAGCGCAGTCAAAACCACTTTTTTTATTTGTAATAAAATAACGTAATATTTGAAAAATATGACTAAAATGTTATACTTTTTGTAATAAAACTACATTATCAGGTCAACAAATGTTTAGGATAGCAATTAATGGTTTTGGCCGAATTGGGCGGAACGTAGTTAGAGCAATTCACGAGAGGCCTGAACTGCTAGAATCAATTCAAATAGTCGCCATAAATGATTTGGGCGATTCACGAGTCAATGGTCATCTCCTCAGTTTCGACACAGTGCATGGGCGCTTTAATCAAGAAGTTGAAGCTAGTGATGATGCTATTTTTATTAATGGTGAAAAAATTAAGTGGTTCAGTGAGAGAAATCCCGCAGATCTGCCTTGGGGGAAGCTTGACGTTGATCTTGTTTGCGAATGTACTGGTTTTTTCACCGATCGTGATAAAGCAGATCTACACATTCAGGCGGGAGCAAAAAAGGTGTTAGTCTCTGCTCCCGGCAAAGGTCTTGATGCGACCATCGTTTTTGGTATTAACGATGATGTCTTATCATCTAAACATCAGATTATATCTAATGCCTCTTGCACTACTAACTGTCTAGCGCCAATCGTGAAACCTTTACATGAGCAACTGGGCCTCGAATCAGGCTACATGACAACAATTCATGCCTACACCAATGATCAACAGTTAACAGATGCTTATCATCCCGATATTTATCGCGCTAGGTCTGCCACCCACTCTATGATTCCAACTAAAACTGGTGCAGCGGCGGCTATTAGCGAGGTCATTCCAGAGCTCAAGGGTAAACTTGATGGTATGGCAGTTAGAATTCCTACGATCAATGTATCTTTGGTCGATTTAACATTTAATGCTGGACGCGTGACTTCAGAAGAGGAAGTCAATCAAATTATCAAAAATGCATCTGAAAATGATTTGCAAGGTGTGCTAAGTTATTGCGACAAGGCACTAGTCTCAGTGGACTTTAATCATATCCCGTACTCCAGTAATTTTGATGCCTTGCAAACCAAGGTCAACGGCTCTTTAGTCAAAGTTATGGCTTGGTATGACAATGAGTGGGGTTTTTGTAACAGAATGTTAGATAACACACTGGCATTGCTAAGAGCTGAATAACCTACATCAAAACTTAATTAAATATATTTCAATCAGCTACTTTCGAAGACTTAATACTCGCGGGAACTACTTGGACCAATATACAGCAACAGGAGCATTGTGTTGCTGCAACACCGCACGTACTGGGAGTTCGAACACGTCATCTCCTGCACAAACTTGATCTAACACCCTTTTTTTACTTTCGCCGCATAAGTGAATAATAATTTGTTTGGCACTAAGCAATCTGGGTAAAGTCATACTCATTCGTTCATGCGCAGCATCTAGAGGCGTAACTGCAACGCAGTGCCTGCCAGAGGACAAGTCTAGCCCAAGACTAAGGGCCTCTGATCCTGGGAACAGCGAGGCGGTATGACCGTCATCACCCATACCTAAAATAACAACCGTAAAATCTTCAACAGCAGCCAGATGCGACTCTAGTTTATTAATCCCATCCGCAGCGGTTATTGCATTATTTTTTAAAGGTAAAAATTTAGCGTCAGATGCGTTATTGGTTAACAAATTCTCCTTTACTAGCTTTTCATTGCTATCGCAGTGACTAGAGTCCACCCATCGTTCGTCGGCCAAGGTTACTGTAATGTTCGGCCAATCTAGGTCCTCTTCAGAAAGCAGTTGAAAAAAACCTTTCGGTGTCCTGCCACCAGATACAACTATGGATGCTTGACCATTCTGCATTAATGCCTCGCCAAGTAATTTTGATACACGAGCTGTCAGTTCAGTATCCAATATCGAGGCGGACCCAAACTCATTAAAATCTATATCACTCCTCATACCAGCTCCGATTGTCACTCTCTATTAAGACTTCTGCTTTGGAAGGCCCCCATGATCCAGCGCTATATGCTTTAGTTGGCACCTTGCGATCTCTCCAAGCTGCTAATAATTCATCGCACCAATGCCATGACGCCTCAATCTCATCGCGACTCACAAACAGCCATTGATCCCCCTTTATTACCTCCAGAAAAAGCCTCTCATAAGCATCAGCAATCCTTGATTCATCCGACGAATCCAGGAAATCCAGATTTAACGTTCTTTTTTCTGTGGCTAGTCTCTCTTTAAGGCTTTGCTTTTTAGATACCATCTCAAGTTGAATGCCCTCATTAGGCTGCAATCGAATTACCAATTTGTTATTGGCTTCCCCCTCTGTTTCAGGGAATAAAGAATGGGGATTGTCTTTGTAGGCAATCACTACCTGAGTCACCTTCTCCTGCATGCGCTTTCCCGTGCGGAGATAAAAGGGAACACCCGCCCAACGCCAATTGTCGACTTGGACCTTTAAAGCAACATATGTCTCATTGTTACTGGCATCAGATTCACAACCATCTTCCTCCAGATAACCCACGACCGGGGAGCCCGCAATCCATCCGGCAGAGTATTGACCTCTTACAGCGTTTTCCTCAACCGTATCACTGTCAATGGGACGAAGCGCCCTTAACAATTTAACCTTTTCTCCACGAATTTCATTAGCCTGCAAGGAGCTAGGAGGTTCCATTGCCACCATACATAACAGTTGTAAGAGATGATTTTGAACCATATCTCGTAGCTGGCCAACTTTATCGTAGTATGACCATCGGCCTTCAATTCCAACAGTCTCAGCCGCAGTAATTTCTACATGATCAATGCAACTGTTATCCCACTGCGAATTTATTATCCTATTGGCAAACCGCAGAGCAAGTAAATTTTGAACCGTCTCTTTTCCAAGATAGTGGTCAATTCTATAGATGTTGCGCTCTTCAAAATACTCCCCAACTGCAGCATTAACCTCTTTTGAGCTCTGCAAATCGTGTCCAATTGGCTTTTCAAGAACAATTCGTGATGTGGGTTTTATGCAACTTGCATCATGAAGATGTTTGCAAATAGAACCATACAAACTTGGGGGAGTTGCCAAATAATATATCATTGTTCTCTTATCTATGGCCCACTGTTGCAGGGCTTTAAATTCCTTTTTCTGAGAGAAATCTATTCGGATGTAATGCAGTCGACGGCTGAATCGTGTCCATACTTTGCTATCAAATCCCTTTTCTTTTGCATTTTCTTTTATCAATTCTTCGGTTTGACGAATAAATTCAACGGAATCTATTTTCTCGCGAGCGACTGCGGCTATTCTCGTGCTATCTGAAAGCAACCCAGATTTATCTAACTGATAAAGCGCCGGCAGCAGTTTTCGTCTTGCCAGGTCACCTCTGACTCCAAAGATGACTAAATCAATATTACTGCTCATGTAGACCTCATTAATTTCAGGTTTATTGTCATTATGTTCATTGAGTAAGTGAAGAAGCTTGAGACGCCAAACGCTCAATTTCTGACCAGCGCTTTTCTTTAATCAGCTTGGATGGCGTAATCCATGAACCACCCACTGATAAGACGTTAGCCAGTGACAGGTAAGACATAACATTATCAAGACCTATTCCTCCAGTAGCACAAAATTTCACATCTCCAAATGGTCCGTGTAAAGACTTTAATAAAGTGGTGCCTCCCACAGCCTCTGCTGGAAAAAATTTGAAGGTATCATAGCCATATTCCAGTCCACGCATAACCTCACTAGCCGAGCTCACTCCAGGCAGATAGTTGAACCCAGAATCCCGAGCTTTCTTTAACAAACTATCCGTTGCCCCGGGAGAAACCGCGAACTTACAACCCAATTCTATAGACATCTGAAGTTGACTTTCACTGCAAACTGTCCCAGAACCAACTACAGCCCCTGGCACATTTTCGATTATGTCCTCAATTCCAGCGATCGCAGCAGGTGTTCTAAGAGTAACCTCAATTACACTTAACCCACCCGCAACAAGCGACTTGGCCAAAGGTACCGCATCCTCAATCTGCTCTATAACAACTACAGGTATAATCGGGTATTCTGTTAGTAGTTCTTTCATATTTTATCTCTAAATTTTCCTTAATTTTATAGCCGCACCTAACAAACCAAGGTTCTCCCTTATTACTAAGTAAACTGGAATAGGCTTTAGGTAGCTGACAAACCGTCCTTTATCCTCAAACTTACTGCGAAAAGCACTGCTGATAAAAAAGTCCTGAAATCTGGGGATAACTCCGCCGGCGATATAAATTCCACCCTTGGCTCCAAAAGTTAATGCTAAATTTCCAGAGGCTGCACCTATTCCCTCACAAAACATATTTAAAGTCTGAAGTGCTTTTGTGTCAGCATTATTAAGTGCTGCTGCAACAATATCTGCGGGAGTATCAAACTCCATCTTTACGTCTTCGATACTGCATAGAGCAGAGTAAATATTCAGAAGCCCCTTTCCGGAAAGTAGCCGTTCTAAAGAAACTCGACCAAACCGTGCTCTAAGACAACTTACAACAGCACTCTGTAGGTCATTAATTGGTGAATAGTCCGCATGCCCGCCCTCTGTATCTAACACCACATATCCATTCTCATGAGGAGCTACAGCGGCAACACCCAATCCTGTCCCCGCGCCGAGAATTCCGATTGCCTTATTATGGACAGCCTCACCACCACCTATTTGAACAAACTCATCGGAGGAGAGCTCTGTAATACCGTGAGCAACAGCTTCAAAATCATTAATAATAGATAAAAAATCGCAACCCAAAAGATTCTTTAACTCTGCTTGGGAAAATGTCCAATGACTATTAGTGAAGCTAATAGTTTCGGTGTCAGGAGGACACGCTACAGCAAAACAGACTCTACTTGGCGGACTAGTCCAACCGGTCGCTTCATTTATTTCCTCGAGAAGGATTTCAATTAAATTTTCAAACTCAGGATACTCATCAACGGAATGTAAGAACTGGAACTTACTCTCAAGCTCCCCATCAAGTATTGCCGAGAACCTTGCATTAGTGCCTCCAATGTCCGCCACTAGATTCCACACCTGACTCATACTCTAAACTCCAGGAAATAAATAAGAAGCACCCTGCTCTGCATTACTTATATTGTCTCTATTAATTGCAAAGAGCTCACGACCACACCCTCTTTCACCCTCATTTGGTTGAGGGGAGGATAATCTAGCATTAATGATATCTGGATCTTCAAGGCACATAACTGTTCCTGAAATTGCATCAACTCTTATAACGTCGCCATCCTGCAATTTTGACAGCAATCCCCCTTCCGCCGCCTCAGGTACCAAATGAATAGCAGCTGGGACTTTACCAGAAGCACCTGACATTCGTCCATCTGTAACCAGAGCAACTTTAAAACCTTTATCTTGCAAGATGCCCAAGAATGGAGTCAGTTTATGTAATTCAGGCATTCCCAAAGCTTTAGGCCCTTGGTACCGAACCACAACGACACAGTCACGATTCAGCTCCCCAGCATCAAACAGCCCCTTTAGGTGATCTTGATTGTCGATAACCACGGCCGGAGCCTCCACAACTTGATGCTCTGACGATACTGCTGAAACTTTTATCACTCCTCGCCCTAAATTTCCTGTCAACAAACGAAGTCCACCTTCTATCGAAAACGGTTGGTCGGTCGTCGTTAAAATTTCCATAGCCAGTGGAGTTTGAGGAGATTCTCGCCAAATGATTTTATTATTTAGCATCACTGACTCTTGAGTATAGGCGGAGAAATCTGATCCCCATATAGTCTTTGCGTCGCTATGCATAAAACCTGACTGCAATAACTGCCGGAACATACAACTTGTGCCGCCTGCAGCATGGAAATGATTTACATCAGCTTGACCGTTGGGGTATACCCTTGCCAGTAATGGAACTGCTGATGAGAGCTCAGCAATATCATCCCAATTAATTATAATGCCTGCTGCTCGAGCAATAGCCACAAGATGCATCGTATGGTTGGTGGAGCCACCTGAAGCAAGTAAAGAGACTGTCGCATTAATAATCGATTTTTCGTCCACGATATGTCCTATCGCCCTGTAGTCATTTCCCAGAGCTGTGATTCGTGCAAGTTGGTGGCAAGCCTCTATCGTTAATCGCTCTCGCATCGGATTACTGGGATTTACAAATGAACTGCCTGGCAACTGCAATCCAAGGGCTTCTAATAGCACTTGATTACTATTGGCTGTGCCATAAAAAGTGCAAGTGCCGGCACTATGGTAAGAGTCAGATTCGGCCTGAAGTAACTCATCTCGGCCAATCTTTCCCTCAGCAAATAATTGCCGAATGCGCTGCTTCTCCTTGTTTGGCAACCCTGACTCCATAGGTCCTGCGGGTACAAAAATAGCGGGGAGGTAACCGAAACTGAGCACACCAATTAACAGCCCAGGAACAATTTTGTCACATATTCCCAACGCTAAAACACCATCAAACATTTGATGAGAAAGTGAGATTGCCGTGCATTGAGCAATAATATCTCTGCTCAATAAACTGAGTTCCATGCCATCTTGGCCCTGAGTCACACCATCACACATAGCTGGCACACCACCTGCCACTTGCGCCGTGCAGCCGATCTCTCGCATCGCTCTCTTGATAAGATCAGGGTAATCCGCGTAGGGTTGATGGGCAGACAGCATATCGTTATATGCGGAGACAATAGCTATATTTCCAGCTTCCATGAGCTTGAGACTATTTTTATCTCCCTCACTGCAAGCTGCAAACCCATGAGCTAGATTCCCGCAACTCAATTTTCCTCTCTCGGGAAGATTATTTTGATCTTCCTGGATCTGATTTAAATAATCAGCGCGCAACGAACCGCTGCGGTCTATAATACGTTGAGTCACCTTGTTAACAGTGTGATTAAGTACAGTCATACTAAGCTCGTATAAATAAAACATAATTGTAACAAAATTACGCGAATTCGTCATATTTTATTAATTTAAGGCACATTTACGTAATTTAATTACAGAAATAGTAGTTAAGACCTTTTTCCTGACAATGAAAAACAAATTTCGTTGTCACTCGATAGCCAAAATAGGACCCTACAAATCAATGACTAATTTCCATTATTCGCCAACTAAAACTGGCGCATGGCGCAAGTTAAAAACCCTAGCTCAAGATATCCAATCAGAAAAGATTGTTAATTTGTTCGAAACTGATCCTGACAGAATAGAATCTATGGTTGTTAATGAAGGTGAATTATTTTTGGATTTTTCCAAAAACTTAATCTCTAAGGAGGTTTGGATACAACTTCTTCGTCTTGCCGAAGAGTCAAATTTAATTTCTCATCGAGATTCCATGTTTTCTGGAAAACCAATCAATACTAGTGAGAAGAGGGCTGTTCTGCATGCCGCCTTGCGCTCCGTGGAAAGTGATGGGAAAAGCAAAGAAGACAAAAATAGAACTAAATTAGTGAAGGCGCAACTTGATCATGTTCGTCAAGTTAGTGAAAAGATCCGAGGCGCTCACTGGCTTGGATCCACAGGTAAACCGATTACTAATATTATTAATATCGGTATTGGAGGGTCCGACCTTGGTCCTAAGTTAGCTTGCAGTGCCCTTGAAGAATTTTGTCATGAAAATTTAACTCTTCATTTTGTATCTAATGTTGATGGCGCAGAAATACTTTCGACCTTATCCAAACTGGATCCTGAAACTACTCTGGTTATTATTGCGAGTAAAACATTCACCACTCAGGAAACACTGCTGAATGCCAGAACTGTAATGAACTGGTTCAAGGTGAATTTAGGTTTATCAGAGCCTCAAAAAACTTCTCACTTTATTGCTCTGACCGCCAGTCCATCAAATGCCATGGCATACGGTATTCCCGCCACTCAAATTTTAGAATTTGCTGAGTGGGTTGGAGGTCGCTACTCTCTTTGGTCAAGCATTGGTTTGTCCATTTCTATTTGTATCGGATTCGATAGGTTTCTAGAGATGCTTGAGGGAGCTAGAGAGATGGATTTGCACTTTCAAAAGGCTCCTCTCAATAAAAATATGCCAGTAATTTTAGCTTTGATTGGTATTTGGTATAGCAATTTTCTCAATGCACAGACGATGGCGGTGATTCCTTATTGCGAAAGATTAGCGTTATTACCCTCTTATCTTCAACAATTAGACATGGAGAGCAATGGCAAGTCTATTACTTTGGATAATGAGGAGGCCTCCTACAATACTGGGCCAATACTATGGGGTCAGACAGGAACTAACGGCCAGCATGCGTTTTTTCAGCTTCTGCATCAAGGCACTCGAATGGTTCCCATCGATTTTATCTCATGTGTACAAGATGAATTAAGTAATGACGAACATCACCGTGTTCTACTTGGTAATATGTTAGGACAAGCCGCCGCACTAATGGAAGGTCAAGACGCGCCTGCAGACCAACCGTATCGTTACTATTCCGGTAACAAGCCTTCAAATACACTTTTATTGAATTCGCTATCCCCGAAAAATTTCGGTTCTCTGATAGCTTTATATGAGCATAAAGTGTTTGTTCAAGGTAGCATTTGGAATATTAATTCTTTTGATCAGTGGGGCGTTGAGCTTGGTAAAAAAATGGCAAATGAATTACTTGATGACGCTAGAGACAGAAATGTATTAGATCCCTCGACCAAAAAATTGTTCGACTACATTGATGGTAACAGTTAGGACTAACCTGTAACGAAAGCTCTTGGAGGTCTGAGCTCTTTTGGCAGTGAGAAGCGAATTTTTTCGTCAACGCCCTCCAACTCCTTTGGAGGGCTCGCCCCATAACTTACCAATCGGTCAATGACATCTTGAACTAAGATTTCTGGCGCCGAAGCTCCCGCAGTAATGCCAATAGCTTTGGCACCAACAAACCAGCTAGGATCAACATCATCAGCCCCATCTATAAGGAAGGCAACGCATCCGCAGCGCTCGGCTAGTTCTTTTAATCGGTTGGAATTAGAACTAGCAACAGAACCAACTACCAGCACCACATCTGACTCGATTGCCAATTGCTTTACCGCATCCTGGCGGTTTTGAGTCGCATAGCAAATATCATCTTTACGCGGACCCTGTATGAGTGGGAACTTTTCACGCAAAGCATCAATGACTGCTGAGGTATCATCCATCGAGAGTGTTGTCTGAGTTACATAAGCGAGATTAGATGGATCTCTCACCTCAAGAGAATAGGCATCATTCTCATCCTCTACAAGATGGATAAAGCCACCTTGAGAATCATCAAACTGGCCCATCGTCCCAATTACTTCTGGATGGCCCGCATGACCTATCAGAATACAATCCATCCCATCTTGACTGTATTTCGTTACCTCGAAGTGTACTTTGGTTACTAATGGACAAGTAGCATCAAACACCTTTAGCTTTCTAAGCTCAGCTTCCTTACGCACAGCTTTCGACACTCCATGAGCGCTAAAGATACAAATTACATCATCAGGAATTTCGTCTAATTCCTCAACAAACACTGCTCCTCGCTCGCGAAGACCGTCAACTACAAACTTGTTATGCACCACCTCATGGCGGACATAAACGGGCGCGCCAAACAACTCTAGCGCACGATCAACAATATCTATGGCTCGATCTACCCCAGCACAGAATCCTCGAGGATTTGCGAGTTTTATCTCCATTAATGGACCCTCTCGGGATTGATTTCTACAATTTTTACCTGAAAAACAATATTTTTCCCAGATAAAGGATGATTAAAATCAACCATCACTAGATTCTCCTCAAGTGCAATAATAACACCAGGAAGCTCCCCGTCACCATTCTGGAATGACAAAATGGATCCAATCTCAAGATCCGACTCATCAAAATTACCTCGATCAACTGACTGAACATTTTGAGTATTATGCTGACCAAAAGCATTCTCTGGGGGTATTATAAATTCTCGTTCATCCCCGACTTCCAGTCCAAGTAGACTCGACTCAAAGCCAGGCAATAAATTTCCATCTCCCACCGAAAACGTTGCTGGATTCCCTTCAAAATTTGAATCGACAATGTGACCATTTTCCAGCGCTAGTGAAAAATGGAGAGTGACCGAGGTTCCAGTCTGGATTTGCAAATTCATAATAATCCCTTTACTCCGAATCCTGCCTAGTAATCAGCATATCAAATATCAAGAGAGATGCGCCCATCGTTATCCCGCTGTCCGCTACGTTAAACGCAGGAAAATGAGAACCAGACCAATGAAAATCAAGAAAGTCTACCACGTAACCAAAGACAACTCGGTCATATAAATTCCCAAGTGCACCACCTAAGATGAGCGCTATTGCTATACCTTCGATGTATTTTACTCTTGGTAATTTAATCAACCAAATTACCAAAAATACACTAACTACCATAGACAAAACTGCCAAAAACCAACGCTGCCAACCTCCAGCATCACTCAAAAAACTGAATGCCGCGCCGTAGTTATGAACCCTTACCAAATTAAAAAAAGAAGTAATAAAATCTCGTTGTCCCAGAAAGAAATCATTAACAATCCAATTTTTTGTAAGCTGGTCGAGTAATAGAATTGCCATGGCAATTGAGAACCACCAAGAAATAGGAAAGCGCTGGAAATCGCTACGATCAGGCATACCTTCGGATTTCTCCCTTGCCTAAAATATTGTCTACACAGCGATTGCAGATATCAGGATGAGCGATATTTGTACCCACATTATCAATAAAATGCCAACATCTGACACACTTTTTGGCTGGCGATTGACTCAAAGAAACTCGCAATCCTGGCATATTAGTCACATTAGCTCCTGCACCGTCCTCCAGAGGGAATAGATCCGCCTTTGATGTGATCGTCACAAACCTAAGTTCATCACCTAATTTTGATAATGTCTCTAGCAATGCTGTATCTGCATATAATTTAATCTCTGCGCTCAATGAGCCCTTGATAATGCCCTGATTTCTCTGTTCTTCTATCACCTTATTGACCGCCTCTTTGACAAGCAAAATAGACGTCCAATCTTCTTCAGAGAGATTCTCCTGCTCAGCCATCCGATCCAGAGGATACCATTCCGCAGTAAAGACAGAGTCAGTTCGATCACCCGGCATAAATGTCCAAACTTCGTGCGCCGTGAAACTCAAAATAGGAGCTATCCAACGAACAAACGCTTCAGATATATGAAATAGTGCTGTCTGAGCAGAGCGTCTAGCCAAGCTATTCTCTGGGCATGTATATATCCTATCCTTAATAATATCCAGGTAAAATCCTCCCATATCTCGGACGCAAAAATTATGTAATTTTTGGTAAATCTGATGAAATTGGAATTGCTCATAATGAGCTATGATTTCATCCTGCAACTGCGCTGCACAATCTACTGCCCATCGATCTAAAGCTATAAGCTTCTCCTGATCTACCGAATGAATATCTGGATCAAAGCCATCAATATTTGATAAGAAATAACGAGCAGTATTTCGAATCCTCCTATAAGAATCACCCGCTCTGCTTAATATTTGGTCTGAGACTGACATCTCCGCACTAAAGTCGGCTGAAGCTGCCCAAAGCCTTAAAACGTCTGCCCCTAAATCATTAACGACTTTTTGTGGTGATATCACATTTCCAATTGACTTAGACATTTTCCGACCATTCTCATCCACGGTGAAACCGTGAGTGAGAACTGCTTTGTAAGGGGCCGAATTGTTCATTGCTATCGCAGTCTTGAGAGACGACTGGAACCATCCTCGATGCTGGTCAGATCCCTCCAAATAAAGATCAGCTGGATAATTCAACTGCTCTCTGGCATCTACCACTGAGGCATGAGTTACACCAGAGTCAAACCATACATCAAGCGTATCAGTCACCTTCTGGTAAAGTTGAGCCTCATCACCCAACAGTTCTTTAGCATCAATTTCATACCAAGCATCAATACCCTTTGTTTCAACTATTTTGGCAACAGCCTCAATTAATTGCTCGGTATTGGGATGAATATCGCCTGTCTGCTTATTGACAAAAAGGGTGATAGGAACGCCCCAAGTCCTTTGACGGGAAATACACCAATCGGGGCTATTTTTTAACATTCCTTCAATTCTTGCTTCTCCCCATTCTGGATGCCAACTAACCTCCTTAATCGCAGATATGGCTTTATTTAGCAGGTCCTTCTTATCCATAGACACAAACCATTGAGGTGTTGCACGATAAATAAGTGGTGTTTTAGTCCTCCAGCAGTGCGCATAGCTATGGGTGATCTTTCCACACGCCATTAGCCGTCCTCGCTCATCTAAGGCATCAATAACATGCTGATCCACCTTATATACATGCTCTCCAGCAAACAACTCAACGTCATCCTTGAATACTCCATTATCCAGCACATAATTGAGGGTCCCAATTCCATATTTCGCAGCCACTACAAAATCTTCTACTCCGTGATCTGGCGCAGTATGGACGCAGCCAGTACCCGCATCTGTAGTGACGTGATCACCCAACAAAACTGGAATCTCACGATCATAGATCGGGTGCTTCGTAATAATGTTTTCTAATGCCTGACCGGCGCAACTAGCCAAAATGCTGTATTCGGTCAAGTTTAATCTAGACAATACGGACTCAACTAAAACTGAGGAACAAATGAGACGAATTGGGCCATCCTCCGACTTGCACTGCACTAAGCTATACTCTAATTCGGCACCTACTGAAATTGCTTGGCTGCTGGGGATCGTCCATGGGGTGGTAGTCCATATTAATAGATTGATAGTTCCCTCACCAGGAAGCCCTGAAAACGCACTAGAAGCCTTCAACAGCTGATCCTCTGCAGTCAGTGCATAAGCCACATCTATGGAAAATGATGTTTTGTCCTGATATTCCACCTCTGCCTCTGCGAGAGCCGAGCCACCCACAACACTCCAGTAGACTGGTTTATAGCCCTTTATAAGATGGCCATTCGCCACAATCTTTCCCAAGGATCTTATAATATCGGCCTCAACCTCAAAGTTCATAGTGAGGTAGGGATGATCCCAATCTCCAAATACGCCGATCCTTATAAAGTCTTTTCTTTGCCCATCGACTTGGCGCATCGCATAGTCTCGGCATTTTTGTCTGAAAACCGAATAATCTACCTTAACGCCAGCCTTACCAATTTTTTTCTCGACATTATGTTCTATAGGTAATCCATGACAATCCCACCCAGGCACATAGGGCGCATCAAAGCCACTAAGCGTTCGTGATTTAACAACAATATCCTTTAAAATTTTGTTTACTGCATGCCCAATGTGAATATCGCCATTGGCATAAGGAGGCCCATCATGCAGAGTATATTTGTCTCGGCCATCGCGCGCCTTTCTAATCTGTCCATACACGTCAGTCTCTTTCCAATGTTTGAGAATACTCGGCTCTCTCTGGGCTAGATTCGCTCTCATCGGAAAATTTGTTTTCGGCAGATTTAACGTTGCCTTGTAATCTAAAGGGTTTTCGCTCATGAATAATCCGTTAGTTATTATTTGCTTGATGAAACCAAGCTCTTATCTTGTTGATATCGTTTTGGATATTTTCTACCAGATTATCCAGCGAGGTGAACTTTTTTTCATCTCTAATTTTATGCTTAAATTCCACTTCAATTCGTTCACCATAAATATCTTTATCGAAATCTAAAATATGAACTTCTAAAATGGGCTTTACCAAATCGCCTACAGTTGGCCTAACTCCAACATTGGCCGCCGCTTTATATAGTTTATCTCCTACTCTTACTAACACGGCAAATACACCCGAAATTGGAGCGCTGTATCTGTTGAGTTGGACATTCGCTGTTGGAAATCCCAACTCTTTACCCAATTGCTGGCCATAGACTACGCAACCTCTAATCGTGAAGGGCCGCCCAAGCAATGCTTCTGCACCTATAAAATCTGATTGGCAAAGAATTGTTCTTACCAAAGTACTGCTAATACGTTCACCGTTCACTTCCAACGTCTCCGTATCTTGAACCTCAAAATCATATTGATCGCCAGAGGATCGCAACATATTGAAATCACCACTGCGATCGCATCCAAATCTAAAATCATCCCCCACAATAAGAAATCGTGTGGCCAAGCCTTCTATTAATATGCGGCGAACGAATTCCGAAGCATTTAAGTTTCTAAGCGCGCTATTGAATTGCAAGCAAACTACTTTATCAATCCCAAAATCTCTGAGCGTCTCAACTTTTTCTCGAACTCTCATTAATCTCGCAGGAGCTTTTTCACCTGAAAAGAACTCCTGAGGCTGAGGTTCAAAAATCATTACTACAGACGGTAAATTTAACTCTTTGGCCTTCGTTTTTACTTGTTTTAAAATAGCTTGATGACCAAGGTGCACACCATCAAATGAACCAATGGTGACAACACTTCGATCTTGGGAACGTTGCAGATTGTGCAGTCCACGAATAAACACAATTTTGCGCTGTTGTGAGGTCAAAATAGTTACTCTCTTTTCCAAGCATAGAGTATACCTAGCAAAGGATTGAAAGGTAACCTTAAGAGCAGCAATGACTGTAAGAAACCGATAAATATATCAATGCAAAATGGCAACGAAAATCAATAGAGCTTGATGATTAAAAGTCAGCCTTTCCCAACAGCTGAATTGGGGCCCTGAAAATCTGCGAGCCTAAAGCCTGAAAAAAATAAAGCCAAAATATACAGCGAAAATCCGAAGCCGCAGACAATTAAAATACCACTAAGTCTTGACCACCAGGCCTTCTGTTGCCATATGTCTGAATCAAGTAGATTAAAATGATTTGAGAGAATCAGCAGGGCAAGTACCATAATTGTTACTGACACAAGCAACTGCATAAAAAATCTCATCCAACGATTATTGGGCATATATATTCCATCTCTGCGCAGACAAAAGAATAATAAAATCGCGTTTAAAGCAGCGGAGAGCGATGTTGCAGCGGCTAACCCTAGGTGACCTATTTCCCAATAGAAATGTAATGGCACAACAAAAACGATATTTAAGATCATATTGCTTGCCATAGCGATAATCCCTATTCGTACGGGAGTCCGCATATCTTGTCGAGCGAAAAAGCCTGGCGCCAATACCTTGATAAGCATGAATGCCACCAATCCCGCAGCATAGGCTTTAAGGCTAAGCGATGCCATGGCCATGTCACGAGATGTCATAACATCTCCGTAGTAAAAAAGCGTCACCAAAATAGGTTCTGCGAGGATTATCAAGGCAATAGCTGCGGGCACTGCAACTAGTAGGATCATCCTTAAAGCCCAATCCAGAGTAGCGGAAAACTCTGAGTTTGATTCGGCGGCATAATGACGAGAAAGATTTGGGAGAATAACAGTCGCGATCGCCACACCAAAAACTCCTAATGGCAGCTCTGAGAGACGATCAGAATAATATAACCAAGAGACACTTCCAGTAGGAAGGAATGTAGCTAACATTGTGTCTAAGAGTAGATTAATCTGACTGACTGAAACACCAAAAATCGCTGGGCCCATCAGCAATAAAATCTTTCTGACTCCTGAGTCTTGCCAGTCAACATTTGGCATAGGTAGCATATGAATATGTTTAAGAAATGGAAGTTGAAAAACAAACTGAACCACACCAGCAATTAGAACTCCCCATGCCAACGCAAAGGCGGGCTGTTCGAACATTGGTGATGCGCAAACTGCTCCAAGAATAAGAGTTATATTGAGTAATACCGGAGTAAATGCCGGCACAGCAAAACGGTCATAGCTATTCAACACCGCTCCCGCTACACCGGTCATCGAGATAAACAATAGATATGGGAATGTAATGCGTAGCATATCTACGGTGGAGGAATACTTAAAAGGATCATCCATAAACCAACGCGGAGCGAAAATCGCAGCTATGGCAGGCGCAGCTATCACTACAAAAAGCGTAAATAAAATCAATGTAAACCCTAAGGTCCCACTAACTCGACCTACTAATTCTTTAACTGCAGCCTGTGTTCCTTTTTCTCTGTACTCTCCTAAAACAGGGACAAAGGCCTGGGCAAATGCACCCTCTGCAAATAATCGTCTGAAAAAGTTAGGTATTTTGAATGCAACAAAGAAAACGTCCGCGAGGGCCTCAGCACCAATAACTCGGGCAAAAATGATATCTCTAGCTAGACCTAACATCCGAGATAGCATCGTGAAAAAGCTCACTATGCCACTTGATCGAAGAAGACCGCCCTTCCTACCTAGTTGAAGAGATGAAACCTCTGAATTTCCAGGCTGATCAGGAGAAACTGTTTTTGAACGAACTTTAATCAAGTAAAACCCTTAAGAGAGTGCGCTTCAACCTGCAGTGTACCCACTGGTCCAAGGTTGGCCAAGCAAATCTATATAACTTATTGACCCATATCGAACACAAAGAAAGTTTAGAGTAGGATGACTTCCCCAATAAACTGGAAATAAGCAGTTAGAAAGGTGTCAAAGTGGCTTGAATGTCGCAAATAAACACTGTATATTTCCGCGCCTTTAGCGAGTACACAGTAGGAGAAAAAAAGTTGGCAAATTCAGTCCAAGCAAAGAAAAGAGCACGTCAGAATGAGAAACGCCGCCAGCATAACGCCAGCCTGCGCTCAATGGTTCGCACTTACCTCAAAAAAGTTGATGCAGCAATAGCCACTGGGGACCATGGTGCTGCTCAGGAAGCCTACAACGCCTCAGTTCCAGTAATCGATCGCATGGCTGATAAAGGAATTATTCACAAGAATAAAGCAGCCAGGCATAAGAGCAGACTAAATACTCAGGTAAAGGCACTTAGCAAGTAGAGAATACACTTCATCATTAAAAAACCGGCTGCTGCCGGTTTTTTTTGGTTAAATTCTCCTCCTGCCAACTTAGCCCAACACCACCATGTTATCCCTATGAACAACTTCGGCATTCTGTCGATAACCAAGAATTTCTAATACATCATCGGTATTTTGGCCTTTTATTTTATTAACCTCATCAGCACTACAGTTCACTAACCCGCGAGCTAATTCATGACCCATTGAGTTGACACAACTAACTAAATCTCCACGATTAAATTTACCGACAACCTCGACCACACCAACTGGCAGCAGACTTCGACCGTGCTTTAAAATAACCGCTTCAGCGCCAGAATCTAAAACTAATTTACCTTTCACTTTCAACTGACCCATTAACCATTGTTTCTTTGCAGCAATAGGTTTTTGACCAGCAGTCAGCAATGTTCCAAGCACATGTCCCTTTTTTATATCAAGCAAAATATTTTGCTTTCGTCCAGTCGTAATCAACGTGCTGCATCCCGAAGAGGAGGCAATTCGAGCTGCCTTAATTTTAGTAACCATTCCTCCACTACCAACAATACTCTTGCTGTTACTGGCCAAATGATCTAGATTCTTATCGTCTGCAGAAGCCCGCGAAACCAATTTAGCCGAAGGATTTAAATCAGGATCTGCTTCATATAAGCCATCCTTATCGGTCAAAATAACCAGTAAGTCAGCATCTATAAGGTTGGCAACCAGAGCAGCCAAACTATCATTGTCTCCGAATCGAATTTCGTCAGTGGCAACTGTATCGTTTTCATTAACAATAGGAACAACACCAAGGTCCATCAGACGTTTTAAAGCTCCACGTGCATTTAAGTATCTCTGTCTATTCGATACATCATCATGATCCAGTAAAATCTGAGCCGTACGCCTTTGAAATTTAATAAAACTCGTCTCATACGCTTGAATTAAACCCATTTGGCCCACTGCTGCTGCGGCCTGCAATTCATGTATTGAGTCTGGTCTACCTTCCCAACCCAGACGAGAAATGCCTTCAGCAATTGCCCCTGAGGATACCAACACGACTTCTATGTCTTGGTTCATTAATTCAGCTATCTGCTCGACCCATCCGTCAATAGCTCCTCGATCAAGTCCAGCGCCATTGTTGGTGAGTATTGCGCTCCCAAACTTTATGACCCATCTTTTTGACCGTTTAGGATTTATATTAGCCACTTGATATCACTCAACATAAACCACTTCCACGTCATAATCATCCTCATCGTCATCAATCTTTGATTTTTGACGAGATTGTCTTCGCATAATGGCCAAGTCCTCAATACGATCTCTCGCTTCAGCCTGAATTATTTGTCTTTGATGATCCGCTAAGACTAGCAGCTCTGGATCTGCCTCCTCTTGTTGGCGCTTATCATCAATATAATCCATGATTGTTGCACATAAAGATTTGGTCCCCACCGAGGCAAGCCCTGATATATGAAAAACAGGACCTTCCCAGCTCAAAGCGGTAACGACTTTTTGGCATGCATCTTGAACTTCATCTTCAGGAATTAGGTCGACTTTGTTTAATACTAACCAGCGATCCTGATCAGACAATGTTGAACTGAACGTTTTTAGTTCTTTTTCTATTACACGTGCATTGTGCTCTGGAGTGCTTCCATCGTATGGCATCATGTCAACTAAATGCAGCAATAGCCGTGTACGTGTAAGATGTTTGAGGAAACGAATACCCAGCCCAGCCCCTTCAGAGGCCCCCTCGATAAGTCCAGGAATATCGGCTACAACAAATGACTTATCACCACTCATACCAACCACACCAAGATTTGGAATAAGCGTTGTAAAAGGATAGTCTGCCACCTTTGGGCGCGCCGCCGATACGGATCGAATAAACGTAGATTTGCCGGCATTTGGTAGCCCTAGCAACCCGACATCTGCCAGCACTTTTAGCTCCAACTTCAGTTCACGAACATCACCCTCTTTACCCGGGGATGTTTGTCTTGGAGCTCGGTTTGTACTGGATTTATATCGAGTATTTCCAAGTCCGTGGAATCCACCTTGAGCAACCTTTAGTTTTTGATCTATCTCAGTAAGATCTCCCAAAACATCGCCAGTCTCCATATCAATCACAGTTGTGCCGATAGGAACGTCAAGGACAAGATCATCTCCCCCTTTTCCTGTACATTCAGCACTTGTGCCCTGCTGTCCATTTTGGGCCTTAAAGTTACGCGTATAACGAAAATCAATTAAAGTATTTAGGCCCTCTTTGGCCAATAGAAATACGCTTCCACCATCACCACCATCTCCGCCATCAGGGCCTCCATGGGGTATATACTTTTCACGACGAAAACTTAGGCAGCCATTTCCACCCTTCCCCGCATGAACTTTAATAGTTGCTTCGTCAACAAATTTCATAGGATTAGTTTACCGTCACTTTAGCAAATAGTCATATCACACTTAAATATCTTGGGGTCATAAGTTAACGCCCATAAAAAAAGGCCCGCGTAGGGGCCTTTTAAGCTCAAAGTTGCTGACTACGCAGAGACAACTTCGGCATACTTTCTATTTTGAGGGCCCTTCTGCACGAACTGCACTTTCCCAGTAGCCGTAGCAAACAAAGTATGATCTTTTCCAATTCCTACATTGTTCCCAGGGTGGAACTTGGTACCACGCTGTCGAACGATAATACCACCCGCGTTAATTTCTTGACCGCCATAAACTTTGACACCAAGTCGTTTACTCTCCGAATCGCGACCATTTCTGGTACTACCACCAGCTTTCTTATGAGCCATTGCTAAATCCTCTTGTTATTTACCAGCTTTGATCCCAGTAATTTTAACATCTGTAAACCACTGTCGGTGGCCCTGTTGAGTTCGCGAGTGCTTGCGACGGCGGAACTTAATAATATTCACTTTGTCTCCGCGCCCGTGAGATATAACTTCGGCAGTGACTTTGCCTCCTTTCACAAGCGGCGCACCAATTTTTACGTCTGCACCTTCACCGACCATCAAAACTTCTTCAAAATCGATATTATCACCAGTAGCGATATCCAACTTCTCAAGGCGTAAGGTTTCTCCCTCTTCGACTCGATGTTGCTTCCCGCCACTTTTGATTACTGCGTACATGTTGCACTCCAAAATTTAGTCCATCAAGAGGGGTCAGACTTTGAACACTTGCTTTGCGGACCTAATAGCCCCTCTTCTTAAGGGCGGCAATTCTAATGGAACACCCCACGCTTATCAAGCATTTAAGCATCAAAAGAGTGCAAATAGGTAGATTACCAATAGGTCAGAAAAACTAACAAGTTTTCAAAGAGTTTCTGGTCACCGATATCACTTATTTAATCCAAATCAGAGAGGCATGCCGACCTGTAATACCGTCTCGTCGATACGAATAAAATCGCTCTGGCTCAGAAAAGGTGCAGCAGTCTCCGCCATATATCTCGCTAACATTGCAAGCATTTAGCTCTGCGATAGCTAGTGAATATAAATTTGCCTTAAGCCGATCGGACTGAGAATCCCCAACACTAGAGGTAAATGCCGCCGTAATCTGCTGAGAATGATTGTCACTTTGAGCCATCGATCGAAACTGCGCCAGAACCTCAGGACCAACCTCATATGCGCTGGCACCTATTGCTGGTCCAAGGTATACCAGCAAGTCGGCATTAAATCCTGAAAAATACTCTAAAGTGTTTCTAACTACGCCATTGCACAACCCTCGCCAACCAGCGTGAACCGCCGCTACCTCTGTTCCTGCTTTATTACAAATTAGGATTGGCAAACAGTCCGCTGTCATTACAACGCAAACTAACCCTTTAATATCGGAAAAACTTCCATCTGATTGCTGATTTATTTTCGCATCTGGTGCATAAATTATGTCCGTTCCATGAACTTGATCCAGCCAAATAGGTGAATTTTCCAGATTTAAGCAAGATACCAATGCATGTCGGTTTTCATTCACTCGAATCGGATCATCACCAACATGAAGGCCCATATTATTTGACTTGTACGGTAGTTCACTAACACCTCCAGTGCGCAAGCTAATAGCTGCCCCAATAGATTTTGGCGCTGGCCATTCGAGTTTCAGAAATGAAGAATTAGAATCACTCATCATCGAGTATTTGAAGTAAAGACTGCATATCATATGGCAAGTCAGAACGCCATCCGACAATTTTTTTGGTGGAGGGATGGATGAGTTCTAACTCTTTTGCGTGGAGAGCCTGCCTTCCAAATTGACGAATACATTCTTGTAATTGCTCAGAAGCGCCTTTATGAAATCGTAATCTTCCAGCATAGGTCTCATCACCTACAATTGGATGATTGATATATGCCATGTGGACTCGAATCTGATGAGTTCTTCCAGTCTCTAGTTTTAGTCGAAGATGAGTATATCCCTCAAACCGACTTAATACCTTGTAGTGGGTTCTGGCATTTTTACCATCGCTAGTAACAGCCATTTTAGTGCGCTGCCTGCTGTTTCGTCCGATGGGTTGATCGACAACCCCTCCTGAAATCACACCTCCCTGGACTACTGCCTCATACTCCCGACGAACCGTTCTAGCCTGCAACTGGGCTACTAAATCAGTGTGTGCTTGCAGAGTTTTCGCAACCACCATCAAACCAGTGGTGTCTTTATCTAGCCGATGAACAATACCTGCCCTAGGAACAGAGGCTAATTCTGGGCAGTGAGAGAGTAATGCGTTTAGAACCGTACCTGAGTAGTTCCCCGCGGCAGGGTGCACGACAAAATTAGAGGACTTATTAAGGACTAATATATGCTCATCTTCAAATATTATGTCCAGAGGGATATCCTCAGGTTTCCAATCTCCCTGAGCCTCAAGTTGAACGCAAAGCGATAAGGTTTCTCCACCGAGCAACTTCATCTTAGGTACTTGCTCATGGCCATCCACATGGAGGTGCCCTTGAGTGATCCAAAGCTTCAAACGAGATCGAGAAAAATCAGGGAATAACTCAGCGGCAACCTGATCTAATCGTCGCCCAATCGATTTTAATGGCACCTCCACATGCTGCTCAATAAGCTCATCAGAACTTAATATCATGTCATCTTCTTTACTTATTTTTTCAGCCACTACGCTTCTTCCAATATGTGTGTTGCAACCGGGTATTTGTGTCAACTGCAATAGCTTTTAATCACGAACATTTATTGGTTTACCCAATGTGCTGTGTTTAAATAGCGGAATATCAATTGAGTCCTGCACCACTGCCTGCTGAGAATATTACATGAAAAACTTATCATTGATGTTTCTGATTTTAACTTTATCACTTACCTCAGGATGCTCTTGGTTAGGGTGGGGTGATGATGACAAGACAGAAGAGGAAGAAACAGGCTTCACTGAGAAAGATTTTTATGAAAAGATCCAATCAAGTTTAAATTCCAAAAACTGGTCTGTAGCCATAAGTAACCTAGAACTTCTCGAGTCTCAATTTCCCTTTGGAAAGTATGCTGAACAGGGTCAACTAGAGCTGATTTATGCTCAATATAAAACAGGGGACTTTGAATCCAGCATTGCCTCAGCAGATAGGTTCGTTCGACTTCATCCCCAACATCCCAATGTAGATTATGCGTTTTATGTGAAAGGGCTATCCCAGATTTCTCAGACAGGTGGATTTTTTGACAGCTTTATGCCGACAGATCAAACGATGCGGGATATTGGTGAGGCCAGAGGAGCTTTCACCACGCTGACTGAACTCCTATCTCGGTATCCCAAGAGTCCTTATGCTTCAGATGCGAGAAAACGTCTTGTGAGCTTACGCAATAGACTTGCACGGGCAGAAATCCACGTCGCAAACTACTACTTTACGAGAGGGGCTTATCTTGCTGCTGCAAATCGTGGTCGTTATGTCGTAGAAAACTTTCAACAATCACCCGCTGTCCCAGATGGCCTCGCAACAATGGCTCAAGCATATTATATGCTTGATATGAAAGAGCTAGCAGATAACTCAGCTCAAGTTTTAGTTGCCAATTATCCAGATCACCCTGCCCTAACGGATGAGGGTAAATTCGATTATGAACGCCGACTTTTAGTTCAAGAAGATACTATTCTAGATAAATTATCTTTTGGTGTTATCAAGCGTATAAAACCACCTGCTTTTGACAGTCGTAGTACTTATGACAGAGTGACTCGAGAGGCCGAAATCGGCAATGAAACCGAGAGTCAAAATAGTGACAAGCGATCTATATGGAGCAAATTAACCTTTGGATTGCTTGGATAGGATTAAGTTTTAAAACCAAAGTGAGTTACACCGAATCATGAATAAGCAAGATATCGTCAATGAAATGCAAGTTTGTCCCGCTATAGACCCAGAGTTAGAAATTAAACGCAGAGTTGAATTTATCCAAAATCAGCTGGTGAGCGCTGGTTCTAAGACTTTGGTCCTTGGTATTAGTGGCGGAGTAGACTCTGCAACCTGTGGAAGACTGGCCCAACTTGCGGTAGATGGTCTTAATGAGAAATTTAACTGTACTGATTACAGATTTGCTGCGGTTCGCCTTCCCTATGGAACACAAAAGGACGAAGAGGATGCGCAAAAATCACTAGAGTTTATAAAGCCTTCTCTGAATCTTGCTGTAAATATTAAAGACGGAGTCGACGCAGTTAATCAGAGTGTATGCGATACGCTTCAGGATAATAATTTACTTCCTAGTGATGATGCTATTGATTTTGCCAAGGGCAATTTAAAAGCGCGGGCCAGAATGTCGTCTCAATATGAAATAGCAGGGATACTTGGCGGCTTAGTCTTGGGCACTGATCACTCAGCTGAGAATATCACTGGTTTTTATACTAAGTTTGGTGATGGTGCGTGTGATCTTGCTCCCTTGTTTGGATTAAGTAAACGACAAGTCAGACTGCTAGCTAAGACGATGGGAGCCGATGATTCTGTTTCGCAAAAAACTGCTACCGCAGATTTGGAATGCCTTAGCCCTCAAAAAGAGGATGAACAGGTGCTTGGACTATCCTATGATGAGATCGATGATTTTCTTGAAGGAAAGCCAGTCAGCGTAGAGGCAGAAAAGAAATTGATGGATATATATACGAAAACTCAGCACAAGCGCCTACCCATAGCCACGATTTATGACTAAATTACTCTTTTGGTAAATTGTTGCTCAAGAAATTAAACATGTTGCCACCCATTACCTGACGTATGTGTTGCTCACTTACTCCAATCTCTAAAAGCTCATGCGTTATGGCTATTAGTTCTGAACTATCAAAACCTGGGATAATAGTACCATCAAAATCAGACCCAAGAGCAACATGCTCAGCGCCTATTAGATTGATACCATAAACAATTGCTTCAGCCACGACTTTTGGAGTGTTGTCACACACTGCAGCATCCCAAAATCCAACTGCAATAAGGCCTCCCCTCTCTGCAATAGCTGACATCAAACTATCATCAATGTTCCGTGGTGAAGGGCAATGTCCATTAAATCCAGTGTGACTTATCACAATTGGCTGATCGCTAATCCTTAAAACATCTCTAACCACATTCTCTGATGAGTGAGACACATCAATAATGATGTCTAATCGCATCATCTCTGATACTACTTGGCGGCCAAACTCAGTCAGACCCTGCCCACTCGTTCCATGTAATGAGCCACCCAATTTGTTATCAAAAAAGTGTTGTAAGCTCATCATGCGAAAGCCCTTATCATATAGCCGTTTTACATTCGCTATGTCACCATCCAGAGCATGGGATCCCTCAGTGCCAATAAGTCCCCCTACAAGAAGAGGATTAGCGTTCCGTCTCTCTTTCCATTGAGCCAGATCACCTTGAGACTCAATTAACATGAAGTTTTCACTATCCCTTTTCGCTAAATCAGTAATTTTTTTAGCCTGAAAAAGTGCTCTCTCAGTCAGACTATTCCATGTCTTTAAAGGCCAGCGTTGAACAATTGCAAGTACAGTAATGGTGTCCGAGGCACTAGATTCATTTCGATCATAGTTTTGTCCTGCGGGTGATTTGGTCACTGTGGTAAACATTTGAAGTCCAATATTGCCCTGCTGCATTCGAGGAATGTCAACATGCCCATAATCATACTTTTGAACTAAATCTCTGTTCCAGAGAGCGCTATCGGCATGCCAGTCACCGATAACAAGCGTACGGTGAAGCTGCTTAGCTTTCTCAGATACAATAAATGCTTCGTGCTCTGAAACGGCATTCATTTGTTTATCGATTATTGCAGGTAAAAACAGCAATATCGCGATAACTGCTACTAAAAACAATAGCATCGTTGATAAAACTAGTTTTTTAATCATAAAATTGATTACGCTTATCAAGTAAGAAGAAATAGTAATACATCATTAAGGAAATTACACACAGCCTAAAAATAGGCCTAAACATTGCTCGCATGGTGTCAGGGTCAGTCTAAAGTTCATCCTCAGAAAAATGAGGAGGAACAAACGGTGAGTCTGGTGGGCAGACATAGCCAAGAATTCGCAAGTAAATTCCCAGAGAATCTGAGTATTCAGTACCGCCTTTAGTCGCTAACTGTCCCTTAAATGAGAGGAAAAGTCCTTCAACTTCAGATCCCACTAAACCCTCGCCATAAACTGGTTTGACTAGGTTCTCAAACTGGATATCTATACTCAACAAGGCTTTCTTAAATCCATTAAGAGAGCCATCAAAAATAGCTCGTTTAATGTGATTGACATAAATAGGATGCAGTTGGGTGATCATGGTTAAAGTTTACCAAGAACGGAAGTTATGGAAAGAATTTGTTGAATGAACCTA
>Ga0213863_10000054_pt1 | contig 83891 bp, 87 predicted proteins | sample PICome_8_FD_160128 | JGI IMG/M metagenome (GOLD analysis project Ga0213863, IMG submission 160128) | Coastal seawater microbial communities near Pivers Island, North Carolina, United States - PICO497 | ecosystem: Environmental > Aquatic > Marine > Coastal | place: USA: North Carolina...
AATAATCCTCTAATTCATTAATTTTATCGTTGCTGGCAGCTTCATAAAAACTAGGCCAACCACAGCCTGCATCAAATTTTGTTTCTGATTTAAAAAGCTTCTCCCCGCAACAAATACAAGCGTATACCCCATCCTCCACATGATCCCAATACTGACCTGTAAAAGGTCGTTCTGTCCCGCTTTCCTGAGTCACATAATAGGATTCAGGTGAAAGTTCTTTTTGAAGCTCCTCTTTCGATTTTTTAGACATATGTTAATTTAAATAGAATTTCTTTTGGTATAAGTATAATCCATACAAGAGTTTTCTAAACTAAGATTTAATTTCCCAATTTCTCACCCAATATATAAAAATAGTATCTATTAGAGCTATCAATACTTTAATAACGTATTTTGCAATAGAGATGGCAAAGGCCTGGGTGAATGTTAAATCTGTAGCAAGTACCCATGTAAATTGATAGATCAGGGTGTCTATTAGTTGAGATGCCATGGTAGAGAGGTTATTCCTAAGCCATAGTTTTTTTCCATTCGTTAAGCTTTTTAAGTAATGGAAAAACCATACGTCAAATCTTTGACTTACAAGGTATGCGGTTAAGGAGCCAATGATAAAAATGGGTGAATAAAAAGCTAGAACTGAAATAGCATCATGGACCTCTGCCGCCGATCCAGTTAAATCAGATGGCAGAAACTTGGTACTAAGCACTAAAGTCAGCATGACTGCTATATTCGCAACAAATCCAAGCATAACAGCTCGATTAGCCTCATCTTTACCAAATTTCTCATTTAAAAGATCTGTGGCAAAGTAAATACCTGAGTATAAAATTGCACCCATGCTTACATTGAATTGCATGCCAAATAAAGTTAATTCGCTTACTTTTCCGCCCTGAAGATTTCCAAGTACTATTCCAAGGATTACTGCGCAATACAAACCATACTTACCAAAGAACCTATATAGAAAAATAGCGAGTAATAAATCGTACAGTACAACTAACAACCATAAAGTTTCTTGATTTAAATTGCTAAACAGGACGTCCATTTGGAAATCATTATTACATATAAATTTATATTATTAGGTTACATTAATGGATTACCAAAGTTAGAATTATTAGTTCAATAAATATATAGAGAGAGAGGCATATGAGTGAATTAGGTTTTTATAGATTTGCGAATTCACACCCAGATGAAATTGCTATAGTTGAACCGTCAGAAAAGATTTGGACAAGAGGTGAGCTACTAGCAAAAACCAATCAATTAACGCATGCATTAAAAGAGTTTGGGGTTAAGAGTGGTGATGTAGTGGCAACTGTATTACCTAATTCAGTTGAATACTACATAGCTTATTTAGCTTGTGCGCAATCCGGTTTTTACATGGTACCTATTAATTGGCATCTAGCTGGACCAGAGATAGCATATATTCTTGAAGACTCAGGAGCCAAAGCATTCATTGCGTCTGGTGAAGTGCCTGCTATGGAAGAAGCATGTCAAAAAGCAGTTTCAGCTATTAATTTTCCACAGAATGGGTGTATAAGCACAACTCAAATGAGTGGTTTTATACATCTAGATGACTTTATAAGCTCTCAACCAATCACCAACCCAGAAGATAGGACTGCGGGTCAAGTGATGAACTATACATCTGGTACAACCGGAAAGCCTAAAGGTGTAAAACGTGCATTAATTCCTGGAGATCCCGATGATGTTTTAAGTATGTTTGCAATGATACTTAGCTTCTTTGAAATTCAACCGCAAGAAAATAATGTCCACATCGTTGGATCACCTTTGTATCACACTGCAGTCTTAGTTCACTCTTCAGCAGCATTGCATTATGGGCATTCTGTTGTGTTGATGGAAAAATTTGATGCGGAGCAAATGCTTTACCTAATTGATAAATACAAAGTTACAACGAGTCATATGGTTCCTACTCAATTTCATAGATTGTTGCAGCTTCCCGATGAAATCAGAGCAAAATATGATTGCTCATCAACTCGGGCCATGATTCATGCTGCAGCACCCTGCCCAATTCATACCAAGCAAGCAATGATTGAATGGTGGGGAAATTCTATATGGGAATATTATGCTGCTACTGAAGGAGGCGGAACAGTTGTCGATGCAGATTCATGGTCTAAGTTTCCTGGAACAGTTGGGAAAGCATGGCCAGGTGCTGAAATTAAAATTATTAACGATAATGGGACTGAAGCTAAACCGGATGATCAAGGTACAGTCTTTATGAAACTTGGTGAAGCAACAAAATTTGAGTACAAGGGCGATCAAGCAAAAACAAAAAAAGAGAGACTCATTTTTGATGATCAGGTTTATTTTACTGTTGGTGATATTGGATATTTAAATGATGAAGGATATTTATTTTTATGTGATAGGAAAATAGATATGATTATTTCTGGTGGTGCCAACATATATCCAGCTGAGATTGAGAGCGCTTTTCTCATGCATCCTGCTGTTGCTGATGTAGCTGTATTTGGAATTCCTAACGAAGAATGGGGAGAAGAAGTTAAGGCAGTTGTAGAGCTTAACCAAAATTTTGATTCTTCTAATGAATTGCTTGCTGAATTGATGAATTTTGCTCAGGAAAATCTTGCAAAAATGAAGCTACCAAGAAGTATAGATTTTATTGAAAAGCTTCCAAGGGACGAGAATGGCAAGTTATATAAAAGAAGACTAAGAGACCCCTATTGGGAAAATCACTCTTCAAACGTCTGATGGAATTTAATGCTGCTGACATATTTGAAGGAGTTGTAGATAGAATTCCTGACAGAGAAGCAGTGGTGCTTGGGTCCACTCGTTTAACTTATCAAGAATTAGATGCAAGAACAAATAAAGCAGCAAATGCCTTGAAAAAACTTGGAATAAAAAAAGGCAGTCATATAGGAATTTATGCTTTTAACTGCATAGAGTGGCTAGAGGTGATGCTTGGAGCATATAAATTATGTGCAATTCCCATTAATATAAACTACAGATATGTTGAAGAAGAGCTTAAGTATCTTATTGATAACGCTGATATGGAAGCTGTTTTTTATCACAAGCAGTTTGGCACAAAGCTCAATAATATAAGAAATGATCTACCTATTTTAAAAGATTTCATTTGTATAAATGATAACTCTGATACAGATGCCATTGACGGAAGTTATGATTTTGAAGCTCTTATTTTAGATGAAGATGATTCGAGACTTAGTGTAGAAAGATCAGGGGATGATAAATATATACTCTATACAGGAGGTACCACTGGAATGCCAAAGGGAGTGGTCTGGCGTATGGAAGATGTCTTAATGACACTTGGTGGAGGCATAGATGCAGTAACGGGAGAAAAATATCCTACACCTGAAGCTTTTGCAGATAAATGCTTACAAGACCAAACAACTGCTCTTGCATTGGCTCCATTAATGCATGGCGCCGCTCAATGGCAATCATTTAATGCTTTCTTTTCAGGATGGAAATTTATAATCAATGATCAAATTTCATTTGATGCGGATTATATTTGGGAAATTATTGCTAAAGAAAAAGTAATGAACCTAACTATCACAGGTGATGCTATGGGAAGGCCTCTTTGTGATGCACTCCCCTCTGCACTCGAAAAAGGTTTAGACCTATCCTCATTATTTGTTCTAGCAAGCACTGCGTCTGTTTTCAGCGCCTCTATCAAAGATACTATCCTAGAATATCTACCTAACCTTTTCCTCATAGATGCTGTTGGGTCTTCTGAAACTGGAGCAACCGGCGTGAATATACATACAAAAGATGAAAAATTAAAAGACTCTGGCGGGGGTCCAAAATTTACTAAGCCTAATTTTAGTGAAATTTTAAATCTTGATACTTTAGAAGTTATTCAGTCTAGTGATACAGAAACAATTGGATATTTAGCAAGGAAAGGCCATGTACCCGTTGCTTATTACAAAGATAAAGAAAAATCTGAAAAAACATTTATTGAAGTTAATGGAGAAAGGTATTCAATACCAGGAGATATGGCTAAGTATGAGAAAGATGGTCAAATGACTTTGCTGGGGAGAGGGAGTGTTTCCATTAACTCTGGTGGAGAGAAAATATTCCCAGAAGAAGTTGAAATGGCTCTTAAGGCTCACCCGAATATCTTTGATTGCCTTGTTGTTGGTGTGAAGGATGAAACATGGGGACAAAAAGTAGTAGCTGTTATTCAAAGAAGAGAAATGGTCGATCTGCCTCTTGAAGAAATAAAAGAAAGCGCCTCAAAATATATAGCCAGTTACAAGATGCCAAAAGAAATAGTGTTTTCTGAATTAATCGAAAGAGCTCCATCAGGTAAACCTAATTATCAATGGGCTCAAAACTTTGCAAACTCAAAACTAGAGATAGAATAAATATGAGAATAGAAACCTACATACCTGGTTTGTCAAAAAATACTATCGAGATAGTCAAACATGCAGAATCTCTTGGGTATGATGCGCTCGTTTCTGGAGAGCTAAACAATGAGCCTTTCCTTCCTGTTCTACTTGGATTGGAACATTCCAAAAAAATGATTGTAAGGACTGGATTAGCTATAGCCTTTCCAAGGAGTCCTATGACCGTTGCAAACATGGGTTGGGACTTACAGTCATTTAGTGATGGTCGTTTTCAACTTGGTTTAGGAACGCAAGTTAAAGGGCACAATGAAAGAAGGTTCAGCGTACCTTGGTCTCCACCTGCACCAAGAATGCGAGAATATATTCTTGCCGTCAAAGCCATTTGGAACACTTGGAAAACAGGAGAAAAATTAGACTTTCAAGGCGAACATTATACCCATACCCTTATGACTCCAATGTTTACACCGCCACCTATGGATTGTGATTTACCTCCAATTTATGTTTCTGGTCTTGGGCCTGGAATGGCAAGAATCGCTGGCGAGGTAGCTGATGGATTATTGCTACATCCTATGTGCTCTCCAAAATATATCAATGATATTATTTTGCCAGCAGTAGCTGAGGGAGCAAAAAGATCAAATAGAGATCCAAGAGAATGTGAGCTTCTTTGGGGTGGCTTTATTGCCACTGGTGAAACAGAGGAAGACCTCAAAATAGCTAAAAGAAATGTTGCTGCAAGGATTAGTTTTTATGCTTCAACTAGGACCTATAGACCGGCGCTTGAGTTTCACGGATGGGGAGACATAAATGAAGCTCTTCATAAATTATCTATTGAAGGAAAATGGGAAGAAATGTTTGCTCTTGTAACTGATGATATGGTTGAAACGCTCGGTTTCTGTGGAACAGGCATTGAGGTTGCAAATGCGCTCAAAAATGAACTTGGTCCGATATGCAGTGCAGCTATGTGGAATGAGATTGAGCATTTAGGTGCTGACCACTCTAAAGATGAGCATGTTGCTAATTTAATTCAAATTGCCAAGGCTTAAATGCCCCCATTTCTAACTCATAATTTTTCTGAACTTCCAGAAGAATTTTTTACACTCCAAGATTGGCAAGGATTTGATAATCCCAAAATAGTTATTGAAAACCATGCTATGAAAAAGGCACTTGGCATGGAGGATACAGAACATCAAGAGCTTTTAAAAATTTTTAATGGAAGTAAAAAAATAGGTTCTTTAAAACCATTGTCTATGGTTTACTCGGGACATCAATTTGGTCAATATGTGGAACAACTTGGTGATGGAAGAGGCTTGCTTTTTGCTCAGATAAACTCTAATGAAGGGTTATTAGATATTCATCTAAAAGGTGCTGGTAAAACTCCTTATTCTCGCTTTGGAGATGGCCGAGCTGTTCTAAGATCTGTAATAAGAGAGTACTTATGTGGTGAGGCAATGCATGCCCTATCTATCCCTACATCAAGAGCCTTGATGATTATTGGCAGTGATGAGATGGTAATAAGAGAAAAAAGTGAGTCTGCTGCAATGCTTGTAAGAACTGCAAAAACTCACATCAGATTTGGAAGCTTTGAATACTTTCACTACAACAATAAACATGAGCACGTTAAAGCTCTGGCAGATTTTTGTATTAATTCTTATCCTCAATATTTCTCTAAAACTAAAAATGCATACGTAGATTTTTTTAGAGTAATCGTTAAGGAAACAGCAAAGATGATTGCTCGCTGGCAAGCCTGTGGTTTCAATCACGGAGTAATGAATACTGATAATATGAGTATTTTAGGAGAGACATTTGATTACGGCCCTTATGGTTTTATGGAAGATTACAATCCAAGCTATGTATGCAATCATTCTGATCATCAAGGTAGGTATGCATTCAAAAATCAACCTTACATTGGGTTATGGAATTGTTCTGCATTGGGGCATGCCCTATCCTCACTTATCTCTGAAGAGAGTCAAGGTGAGGTTCTGCAGACCTATGAAGCAATCTTTCAAGATACTTTAGCGGAACTTTATCGAAAAAAACTAGGTCTAGACCAAGCCCAACCTGAAGATGCTAATTTAATTCAGGGTCTATTAGAGATTATGGAATCTGAAAAACTGGATTACACCAATACTTTTAGAAATCTCACACAAGCCCTAGCTAAAAAAAATTCTCCAGAGCTAAACTCAGAAATTTCAAAAAGCTGGATTGTCTCTTTTCTAGAAAGACATGCCAAAGAAACCTTGTCAAAAGATAAAAGATTGCAGCTAATGAACCGGGTTAACCCAAAGTTCATCTTAAGAAACTATATGGCGCAAGAGGCAATTGAAGCGGCAGAAGTCAATGATTTTTCAAAGCTAGAAACTTTAATAATTGTCATGACCCAGCCTTTTGAAGAATTGATAGAGCATCAGAAATTTGCAAATAAATCTCCAATGTGGGCAAAAGATTTAGAGATTTCTTGCTCTTCTTAAGTGTGCAATAATTGTGAGATGAAAAAATTAAGTATCTTAAAATTTCTTAGCATGCTTTCTATCCTTGCGCTAATCTCCAGTTGCAATATTCCTTTGGTACCTTTTATCTAAAGTAATTTGTTATATCTACTTTAAAGATCTTAGAGAATTAAAAAAATCTAAATTAATAGATTCATCTAGGTCAACTACATTCTGATATGAATAAGCATTGAAATCATGCCTTGGAGCATGGTTGGCTCTAAGGTCTTTGAACCCATCAGCAAGATTATGGTTTGAAATATCCTTAAACGAGTTAGAGATAGCGCATAAATCTAACTCACTTTTGAACATAGCCAAGGGGAATCCATGAGCATGCATGTCACGTACAATATTTTGTAGCCCATGAGGCCAATTCATTAATTGATTATTGGTTGAATCACTCTCTTTAAAACAATCAAATGCTTTTGCGCATTCTGAAGCAATTACACTCGTTCCGTTAATTTTACCTTCAATGCTGTAGCCAGCTATGTGAGGCGTTGAGATAAATGCATTTTGGATAGTAGTTATGGATGGTATTGGCTCATCCACCCATACATCAGCAACATAAATTAAGTCATCAGATTCTGTGACTAACTTCTCGCAGACAACCCCTCCTCTTGATGTATTGATCAAGATTTTATCTTTTAGAAAGCTACTGTGCGATTGATTGAGCAGATCGCTTGTAGGATAAGCGCCTTCTTTTGAATATGGAACATGAATTGTTATGAGGTCACATGACAATACTTTTTCCATAGTAACCAAGTGGGTATCTTTTAACAATGGATCGCAAGCGTATACCTCAATGTTAAGAGCAGAAAGCAATTGATACAGCCTTTTACCTATATTGCCATATCCAATGATTCCAATGCTTTGTCGAACATTAAAAAGACCCTCTTTAACTAGCTCTCCCAAAGCAGCCATTACATAATGAATAACACTAAATGCATTACAGCCTGGAGCATGCGACCATGAGATATTTTGGGTTTCTAAATATTCAATATCTAGGTGATTGATTCCTGCGGTTGCTGAGCCAACAAACTTGATTGGCGAATGATCACATAACTCTTTGTCTACCTGCGTAGTTGATCGAACCAAGAGTGCGTCCACGTCTTTTAGGTTGTTTGAGGTGAGGTCATCATATGCAAAATATTTAAGTGAATACTCATCAGCAAAAAACTCAAATAGTTTTTGCTCGATATTTGGAATTTGTGAATCTGAAACAATCTTAATCAATGGCTCTTATCTCTCCAGATAATACTTTTAATCCATCCCCACAGACTATTATTTCCAAGTGAGTACTGATCAAGTAAATCAAAATCATGAGCTAATTTTGTGGGATCTTTAAAAAAATCTTTTCTAGTAATAAATTCACCTTCATCTAGATTTCGAATAAATGTCGCAGGATTGCCTGCATAAATTGTATTATTTGGAACATCTTTTGTGACAACTGATCTAGCTCCAATAATGCTATTTTCTCCTATCCTAACCCCTTTACAGATCATTGCATCTTCACCAACCCAAACATTTTCTTCAAGAACAACAGGTTTCGGATCGCCAACAACTTTTGTTCTATCATAAATTCCATGCCAATCTGCATCAGTAATGCATGCACCATGTCCAAACATGCATGAATCTCCAATTGAGATTTTGTCAGCAGCCATAATTCTAACTCCAGGAGAAATTAAGACATAGCGTCCAATATTAACCTCACCATTCCATTGCCCAGCATCCCAGCTTGTTATTTGAATGTAATCATCGGGAGCAGAAATAAATGTAGGAAAATCGCCAACAGAAATATTTGAACCAAATAACTTAATAAATTGAGGTTTAAAAAATACCGTTCCCTTTCCGAGATGCTTAAATTGCGGTCTAAGAAAGTGATTTACATAACGTGCAGTAAGCTTAGAGATAATTTTTTTTAGCCAATATGGTCGACTGTCTTTTCTAATTTTATTTCTCCATTTTGGGATGATTCTTATATGATAAAGTACCGAGAAATTTCTGGGTTTATTTTTTTGAAAAAATTACTAAAAGAGCTAAAGCAACTACTAAAAATAGGTATACCAATCTATGGATCTCAAATTTCATATATGGGGATGGGAGTTACAGATACCATTGTTGCTGGTCGAGCAAGTGCACTTGATTTATCTGGGCTAGCCATAGGCAATGCTCTATCCATGCCTTTTTATTTTCTTCTTGGCGGCTGTTTATTTGCTGTAACTCCCATAGTTGCCCAGCTATTCGGAGCAAGGAAATATGAAGAAATCGGACAAAAGGTTCGAGAAATACTGTGGGTTAGTATAGCGCTAGGTTTGATTGGTTTTATTCTATATAGAAATCTAAGCTTTTTTATTCCTTACTTTGATATTGAGGAAAATATTGCTCAGATTTCGGATGGATATTTAAAAGCTATGTCATTTGGTTTTGTCGCTAACATGCTATTTACATGTCTTCGTTGCTATAGCGAAGGTATGGGCCTAACTCTTCCAGTTTTTTGGGTTGCATTTATTGGCATGCTATTAAATATTCCTCTTGATATCATTTTTGTCTATGGATATTTTGGAATACCTCCCATGGGTGGAGTTGGCTGTGGAATTGCAACTTCGATAAATATAATTATTGGTTTGTTTGTATTGATACTAGTAATTCTTAAGAAGAAAGAATATGAACCTACAAAATTATTCTCAAAATTTTCTGGACCTAATGCTGATACTACAAAAGAAGCACTTAAATTAGGTGTACCTATTGGATTTGGTGTATTTGTAGAATTAAGTATGTTTTCAGGTGCAGCATTGATATTAGGATCGCTTGGAGCAACAGTAATTAGCGCCCATACAGTAGCAATAAATATAGCAAGCGTTTTATTTATATTGCCACTATCTTTTGGGTTAGCTGCAGCAACAAGAATAGGTAACTTAGTTGGTGAAAAAGAGTTACGAAAAGCTAAATACGCCTCTCACATCGCTATATTAATTTGCTTGGTTGGCGCAATTTTAAATACAGCAATAATTCTGTCTTTTAGAGACGCTCTTGTTTCACTTTATTCAGAAGATTTGGCTGTTATAGCGATAGCAATAAATCTCCTGCTTTTTGCAGCAATCTTTCAGATTCCTGATGGGATGCAAATGGGTGCCTTGGGAAGCTTGAGAGGTTATAAAGATACTTTTGCCCCAATGCTAATGTTGATTTTAACCTATTGGCTTATTGCCTTGCCTGCAGGATATTACTTAACTTACTATGGTTTATTTAGTAATCCTTTAGGCCCTGCTGGCATTTGGATAGGAATGATTACTGGGCTAACAGCATTTGCAAGTTTGATTATTCCAAGATTAAATTATATTGCTAATAAATTTATAGGTAAATCTAGCTCAATACTTCCTTAGCTTTTGCTCCAATTTGGAGTAAATTTTCAGCTATGTGGACTCCACATTCTTCTAATTTTTTAATTTTATTTGCAGCGGTACCTTTTCCGCCTGCAATAATTGCACCAGCATGCCCCATCCTTTTTCCTGCTGGCGCTGTTTGTCCGGCTATATAAGAAATGACAGGTTTAGAAACATTTTCTTGAATATAATCTGCTGCTTCTTCCTCAGCGGTTCCTCCGATTTCACCTACCATGACAATTGCTTTAGTTTGCTCGTCCTCTTGCATCATTTTTAAAACATCAATAAAAGAGGTTCCTGGTATTGGATCCCCTCCAATACCAACGCATGTGCTTTGACCAAGGCCTAAATCAGTGGTTTGCTTCACAGCCTCATAGGTCAAGGTACCAGATCTAGAGATAATTCCCACTGAACCTTTCTTATGAATGCTGCCTGGCATTATTCCCAATTTTGCCTCGCCTGGAGTAATTATCCCTGGGCAGTTAGGACCAATTAAGGTAATCCCCAATTCATCAATTCTCTTTTTTACAATAAGCATATCTAAAGTTGGCACGCCTTCAGTAATACAAATAATTAATTTAATTCCAGCATCAGCAGCCTCTAAAATTGAGTCTTTGCAAAATTGTGCTGGAACAAAAATAATTGAAGCATTGGGTTTGACTGCTTCCATAGCTTCATGGACTGAATTAAACACAGGAGCACCTAGATGCACTTGCCCTCCTTTGCCTGGGGTAACTCCTCCAACAATATTTGTTCCATATTCAATTGACTGCTCTGAATGCAAAGTCGCTTGCGAGCCTGTGAAACCTTGGACCAGAAGACGTGTATTTTTATCTACTAATATACTCATTTGCTTAACTCCACAGCTTTTTTAGCTGCATCTTCAAGATTATTTAGGCTAACGATTTCTGCATTAGATTCAGCAAGAATATTGCTTCCAATATTTGCATTATTTCCTTCTAATCTTACGACTACTGGAATTGAAACACCCACCTCTTCAATTGCGGCAAGGATACCCTCAGCAATAAGATCGCACCTAACTATGCCACCAAATATATTTACCAAGACTACTCTTACCTCTGGATCAGCTAGTATTAACTTAAAAGCTTTAGAAACTCTTTCTTGAGTGGCTGTTCCACCAACATCAAGGAAATTAGCTGGAGAGCCGCCGAAATATTTAATGGTATCCATCGTGCCCATTGCTAACCCTGCGCCATTTACCATGCAACCAATATTTCCATCCAGAGAGACATAACTCAAATCATTCATTGCGGCCTCTGATTCACGAGGATCCTCCTGGGAGGGATCATGCATAGCTTGAATTTCTGGTTGTCGGTAGACCGCATTTGAATCAATATTAATCTTTGCATCTAAACAATGCAGTTTTCCACCTTGAGTGATTACTAATGGGTTAATCTCTAGCAAACTAAGATCATGGCTAATAAATAAATCTGTTAATTGTGGAAGCATTTTTGAAAATTGTTTTGACTGCTCATTATTCAGACCTAAAACCTTTGAAATTTTTCTTGATTGAAAACCCATAGGCCCTGTTAAGGGATCAATAGGCTCGTAGATGATTTTTTCAGGTGTTTTTTCAGCCACTTCTTCAATATTGACCCCGCCTTCGCTCGAACCTATAAAAACTATTCTTTGTGTTCCCCTATCTACAACAGCGCTAAGATATAGCTCTTTCGCAATATCAGTACACTCTTCAATTAAAATCGCGTTCACAAGCTGACCATTTGAATCTGTTTGATATGTGACGAGCCTTTTACCAAGCCAATGATTAGCAAAATCTAATGCTTCTTCAGGGGAATTCACAAGCTTAACACCCCCAGCCTTGCCTCTTCCGCCAGCATGCACTTGAGCCTTAACAACCCATTTGTTGCCTCCAATATCTCTGCATGCATTTACGGCATCATCTGGCGAGGTAATAACCTTATTTTTTGAAACAGGTAAGCCATACTTTCTAAAAAGCTCCTTTCCTTGATACTCATGAAGATTCATTTTTTTCTATTTCCTATATGTATTGCCTGTCCGTTTACTGCCAGTGCTGCTTCATGCAGTGCTTCTGAAACTGTTGGATGGCTAAAAATAGTCAATCCAAGATCTTCCGCGCTGGCCCCAAATTCCATAGCAACAACTCCTTGCTGAACAATATCTGCAGCAGAGGGTCCAAATGCATGAACGCCCAGTATTGTATCTGTTTTTTTGTCAGCTATAACTTTTATGAATCCTGTGCTTTCTCCTGAAGCTAATGCTCTTCCACTTGCTGCAAATGGAAAAGATCCTATTTTAAACTCTATGCCTGCTGAAGAGAGAGCTTCTTCAGTTTGCCCCACCCAAGCAACTTCTGGGTGAGTATATATAACAGATGGGACTAGATCATATTCCATTTCTGCGTGCTTGCCTGCAATTCTTTCAACAACCATAATGCCTTCCTCAGAAGCTTTATGGGCCAACATAGGACCTCTGACAACATCTCCAACTGCCCAAATATTTTGAACATTGGTTTCACAAAAATCATTTACAGGAATAAAGCCTTTTTCATCAATCGATAAACCACAATTTTTATCAAGAAGATCATCTGTATTTGGTCTTCTGCCAACGGCAACAATTAACTTATCGACTTTCAATTCATTGGTATTGCCGTTATTTTCATAAGTCACCGTAATGTCTTTTTTATTTGATAATGTGGATGTAACTTTGCATCCCAAATTAATATTTAATCCCTGTTTGTTAAACTCTTTTAAAACATCTTTGGAAATTCTTTTGTCAGCCATTGGCAAAAATTCGTCCATGGCTTCAAGTACTGTGACTTCTGAGCCCAGCCTTGACCAAACACTACCTAGCTCCAATCCAATCACTCCAGCGCCAATAATGCCTAATTTCTTGGGAACTGAATCAAATTCTAACGCTCCAGTACTATCAACAATATCCTTGTTATTGATTTCTGCTACTGGAATATTAATTGGAGATGATCCAGTGGCTATGACAATATTCTTTGTTTCAAGGGTTTCCGTGCCATCCTTGGAGGTAACCTCAATGTGAGTTGAGTCGATAATTTTTGCATGGCCAAGAATTTGAGTGACTTTGTTAGCTTTAAAAAGACCTGTAACACCTGCTGTTAATTGGGTAACAATTTTATTTTTTCTTTGCATCATTTTAGCGATATCTAGTTTTGGTTTGGATACCTCTATACCATGAGTTGAAAAATGATTTATTGCATCTGAATATCTATGGGATGAATCAAGCAATGCTTTTGAGGGAATACATCCAACATTTAGACATGTCCCGCCTAATTGAGAGTTTCCATCAGCATCAAATGATTTTTCAATACAGGCAGTTTTTAGTCCTAACTGAGAAGCCCTAATTGCAGCAACATATCCTGCTGGGCCACTTCCAATTACAATAACGTCATACATTTTTATGCCTCATAAATTTAAAAGAAGTTTTTCCGGTGATTCTAATTGATCTTTTATAGTAATTAGAAATGCCACAGCCTCCTTTCCATCTAGCAGTCTGTGATCATAACTAAGAGCCAAATACATCATGGGTCGAATAACTACTTCATCATCTATGGCTACCGGCCTATCCTGAATAGTGTGCATTCCTAAAATAGCAGTCTGAGGAGCATTTAAAATTGGAGTAGATAGCAAGGATCCAAAAACACCTCCATTTGAGATGGTAAAAGTACCTCCCTGCATTTCTGCTATAGATAGCCTTCCATTCTTAGCTTTATCAGAATAATCTAAGATTGATTTTTCGACATCTGGTATGCGAAGACTATCAGCATCTCTTATTACTGGAACCACAAGACCTCTTTCGGTAGAGACAGCTACCCCGACATCCTGATAGCCATGATAAACAATATCGCTTCCATCAATAGATGCATTAACGACAGGAAACTTCTTCAGAGCTTGAACTGCTGCCAGAACAAAGAAACCCATAAAACCAAGCTTGACACCATGCTCAGCAAAGAACTCTTCGCCATATTTTGCTCTCAGATCTTTAATAGGCTTTAGATCAACTTCATTAAAAGTTGTCAGCATTGCTGTTTCTTGTTTCACACTCAATAATCTATTGGCTATCGTTGAGCGCAACCTGGACATCGGAACCCTCTCTTCAAATCTATCGTTTGAGGATGAAGCGGCTGAAACAGGAACAGCGGAATGGGTATCCCTTGTTATCTTTGTTTCTATCTTGCCCTCCAACGATTTATCAAGATGATTGACAACATCTGCTTTGGTTAGCCTTCCATCTTTTCCAGATCCATCAATGCTTGCCTCATCTAAATCATGTTCTTTTAATAATTTTTTTACTGCTGGTCCATTTGCCTTGGTCTTAGCCTCATTAGGTTGAATGCTCTCCTCTTTATTTGCATCGCTGTCTGCATAAGTATCTTTTTCAGTTATCGTTTTAGATTGATCCCTTTCGTCAAACTCTGCTATTAACTCTGCACTTAAAACAATCTCACCAGCCGACTTTAAAACTTTAGAAATAACTCCATCAAAAGGCGCAACTACCTCTAGGACAACTTTATCAGTTTCAATTTCAGCAATAACTTCATCTTGTTTAACAGGCTCGCCTTCTTTCTTAACCCAGTTTGCAATAGTTCCGTCTGCAACAGATTCTGGGAATGTTGGGGATTTGATTTCAATTGACATAATGATTTCTCTAGGATGTTAGAGCTTCAATTACTAAAGCTTCTTGTTGTTGATTGTGTAATTTATTTAGACCGACTGCAGGTGCTGCTGATGCCTTCCTACTAACTAATTGTATTTCAGCAGCATTAATTCTATCTAAAACTATTTGTAATCTATGGCGATGGCTGAACCAAGCTCCCTGATTGCTTGGTTCCTCCTGACACCAAACAAATTGTTTTGCATTCTCATAAGGCCTAATAACTTTCTCCAGAGTGTCATAGGGAAATGGATACAATTGCTCAATTCTTAACAATGCTATGTTTGTAATTCCAAGCTCCTTTCTTTTAGATTCCAAGTCGTAATAAACCTTCCCAGAACACATAATAATTTTCTCTACCAGTTCAGGATTTGGGTGAAAATCATCAATTACATATTCAAAAGATCCTTCGGTTAAATTATTTATTGATGAAACGGCCTGAGGATTTCTTAATAAACTTTTTGGAGAAATAATAATTAACGGTCTTCTCATTTTTCGAATTGTTTGCAATCTCAGCAAATGATAAATCTGTGCAGGTGTACTTGGCACGCATACCTGAATATTTTCATTTGCACACAATTGTAAAAATCTTTCTAGTCTTGCGCTGCTGTGTTCCGGCCCCTGACCTTCATAACCATGGGGAAGGAGCATAACTAAACCTGATAACCTTTCCCATTTATGCTCAGCAGAAACAATAAATTGATCTATCACTACCTGAGCTCCATTTACAAAATCTCCAAACTGGGCCTCCCAGATAACAAGCCCAGAAGGTCTGGTAGCTGAATAACCGTATTCAAAACCAAGAACCGCCTCTTCAGATAGCAGAGAATCATAAATATCAATCGTTGTATTAGCATCCTCAGCAATTTTGACCAATGGCATAGCGCCTTCGCCATCTTTTTGATTTAATACCACTGCATGACGATGAGAAAATGTTCCTCTTCTTATGTCTTGGCCTGTAAATCTAATAGGGTAGCCTTGATCCAATAAAGTTGCATATGCCATGTTTTCTGCAAACCCCCAATTTACTGGGATTTTTTCATCTGCCATTTGAAGTCTATCGGTAAAAATTTTTTCTACTTGTCTTTGCAGAACAAAATCTTTTGGAGGGGTAAAAGCTATTTGAGCAAGCTCTTTAAACCTATCTTGATTAAATCTAGATTCAATTTCAGCATCTCCGCTTTGATTAAGATAAGGTGTCCAATCAAACCACATAGATGGGTTAGGTTGTGTTGCTAAATTGTGAGCGACAGAGTCTCCATTTTCTATTGTTGACCTGTATTTTTTTTCTATTTCATCACATTCAGTTTGGCTTGTTACTCCCAACAAAATAAGTTGTTCTTGGTATGAGGTTTTAACTGATGGATGATTAGCAATCTTTTGATACATCATTGGTTGAGTTGAGGATGGCTCATCTGCCTCATTATGACCTCTTCTTCTATAACAAAAGAGATCTAAAATAATATCTTTTTTGAAGTTGTGTCTATATTCGCAAGCCAATTTAGCTGCAAATACAACCATTTCTGGATCATCTCCATTCACATGCAGAATAGGAGCTTCAATCATTTTTGCGACATCAGTAGCGTACTGCGTAGATCTAGAGTCCTCTTGATTAGATGTAGTAAATCCTATTTGGTTATTTACTATTACATGTATTGTTCCTCCCACTCCGTAACCTCTAGTCTGAGACATTTGAAGAGTCTCCATCACAACTCCTTGACCAGAAAACGAAGCATCACCATGAATTATGATTGGAACAACTCGCTCTTTATTTACATCCTTCAGTCTATCCTGTCTGCCTCTGACTGATCCTAATACTACAGGATCAACAATCTCAAGATGCGAAGGGTTGTTTGCTAGAGAGACATGCACCTCTCCGTTGGGGGTTAATATATTCGATGAAAAACCAAGATGATATTTTACATCACCCGAACTTGCTCCCTCTAACTCAAAATTTTCTTCAAATTCTGTGAATAGATCTTTTGGAGATTTCCCCAATACATTTACCAGCAAGTTCAACCTACCCCTATGCGCCATACCAAAACAAATTTGTTCTGCTCCAAATATTCCACAGTTTTGTATCAAACTATCAACCATAGGAATAAGAGATTCAGCTCCATCAATGCCAAACCTTTTCATGCCTGGGTATCTAGACGATAAGAATTTTGCAAGACCTTCAGCTGAACTCAAGCGTTTTAAAATATATTTTTGTTCATCTTGATTGAAGTTTAATTTTCCTAAATTTGGTTCTAATCTTTTTTGAAACCAAGTCCTTTCAGCCAGAGATGAAACATAGTTATACTCAATTCCTAAAGTGCCGCAATATATTGCTTCTAGCGCCTCAATAATTTCAGATAAAGTTGCTGATTCTTTGCCTATCATCAGGGTGTCTGTTTTAAAGGTATCTGAAAGATTTGATTCATCCAAATCATGGAAATCAAGATCAAGATCATCACAGTGGCGAACTGGTTTTAACCCCAATGGATCTAATTGAGCCTTTTGATGACCTCTATTACGATAAGCCTGTATTAGCTGAACGACTTTAACTTGCTTTGAATGAGTTTTGCTATAATCAGAGGTTTTTTGGATTGAGGGATTGACCTCTTCCTCTTTAAACTTATTAATAATTTCTTGATGGGATATCTCTTTTTCAACTCCATTAATCTTAGGCAACGAGTCAAAATATATTTTCCAATCATCTGGAATTGATGACGGATTATCTAAATATGATTCATATAAAGATTCTAAGTATGAACTCTGGGCACCTGCTGCATGAGAGGTCGACCAGAATGTCTCCATGTTATTCATTTTTGTAGATCAACTAACCCCATCAGATACAATAATGTTTTCTTTTTTCTTATCAGACAGCAGCATTGACTTGATTTCACCAATTGCATGATTGGGATTTAAATCTTTTGGACAAACATTCACACAATTCATAATTCCATGACATCTGTAAACGCTAAATGGATCAGATAATCCCTCTAGCCTTTCTGCAGTTTTGGTATCTCTTGAATCAGCAATAAATCTATAGGCCTGCAGCAAAGCAGCTGGTCCAACAAATTTGTCTGGATTCCACCAAAAAGATGGGCAGCTCGTTGAGCAACAGGCGCATAAAATACATTCATATAGACCATCAAGCTTATCCCTTTCCGCTGGAGACTGTAATCTTTCTTGAGCTGGGGGCTCAGTTTCATTTTGAAGAAAAGGTTTGATTTTATCGTATTGCGCATAGAACTCTGTCATATCAACAACCAAATCACGAATTACTGGCAACCCGGGTAATGGTCTGAGTTCAATTTTATTATTTTTAATTGCTTGGGAGATTGGAGTTATGCAAGCAAGCCCATTCTTTCCGTTGATATTCATCCCATCAGATCCACATACCCCTTCCCTGCATGATCTTCTGTAAGATATCGAGGAATCTTGCTCTTTAAGGATATTTAATAACTCAAGAAGCATAATATCCTTCTCAGGTTTTTGAAGAGTATAAGTTTGGGTATAAGGAAACTTATCTGTTTCTGGATTGTATCTATAAATATTTACATCAATCATCGTTTAATCTCAAATAAAATTAATATGTTCTTACCTTTGGCTCAAAAGTATCAACTTGAGCAGGTTCGAAATTAACATCTCTTTTGCTCAAAGTTTTTTGGATGGGGTCATACAAAGAATGACACAACCAATTTTCATCATCACGCTCCTTAAAATCATCTCGAGCATGGGCTCCTCTGCTTTCTGTTCTTTGGAATGAAGCAATTGCAGTCGCCTCAGCAACTTCAAATAAATTCTGAAGTTCTAGAGCCTCAACTCTGCTTGTATTAAAAGCCTTGCTCTTGTCTTTTAGGTGAAGGCTGGATACCTTTTCACGTATCTCATTCAAAGCTGCAACACCTTTCTCCATATAATCACCTCTTCGGAAGACACCAAAATAGTTCTGCATAACAGATTGAAGCTCTCTCTTGACCTCAGCTACTTCAAAGCCATCGCTGGATGAATTAATCTTATTAAGACCATCAAGCGCTTGATTAATATCATCGCTATTGGCATCTGCAACTCCACCGCCTGTCTTTAATGCTTCTTGGATATGAATTCCTGCTGCCCTTCCAAATACCACTAGATCAAGAAGAGAATTGCCTCCTAGTCTGTTAGCCCCATGAACAGAAACACATGCAGCTTCACCAACTGAGAATAAACCAGAGATAATCTCATCAACGCCATTGGATTGAGTAAAAGCTTGACCATGGATATTGGTTGGCGTTCCCCCCATCATGTAATGGCATGTCGGAACAACTGGGATTGGATTATAAATTGGATCAACTCCAGCAAATGTTCTTGAAAGCTCGCATATTCCAGGGAGCTTTGCATTGAGCACATCAGCACCTAAATGATCTAGTTTAAGGAAAACATGATCTTTGTTCTCGCCGCATCCTCGCCCTTCTAAAATTTCCAATACCATTGATCTTGCGACCACATCTCTTCCAGCTAAATCTTTGGCATTTGGTGCATACCTCTCCATGAATCTCTCACCCTCAGCATTTATTAGGTAACCGCCCTCTCCTCGGCAACCTTCTGTAACCAAAGAGCCTGCTCCATAAATTCCAGTTGGGTGAAACTGCCACATTTCCATATCCTGGGCTGGGAATCCAGCTCTTAAAGCCATGCCTAAACCATCTCCAGTATTTATAAGAGCATTTGTAGTGGAAGAATATATTCTTCCAGCGCCACCAGTAGCCATTACTGTTGCCTGAGATTTTAAATAAGCCACTTCTCCAGATTCAATGGAAAATGCAATAACGCCGGTCACTTCTTTTGATTGGTTGAGAACCAAATCTACTGCAAACCATTCATTAAGAAAGTTTGAACCCTCCTTGATATTATTTTGATACAAGGTATGCAGTAGTGCATGTCCTGTCCTATCTGCTGCTGCACAGGTTCTCGCAGCTTGACCACCTTTACCAAAATCTTTTGATTGCCCGCCAAAAGGCCTCTGATATATTCGTCCATTCTCAAATCTAGAAAAAGGCAAGCCCATATGCTCAAGCTCAAACACTGCCTTGGGTCCCTCTGAACACATATATTCTATTGCATCTTGATCACCGATGTAATCTGATCCCTTTACTGTGTCATACATGTGCCAACGCCAATCATCATTAGGATCTTCACTTGCAATTGCGCACGTAATTCCCCCTTGAGCTGAGACAGTGTGAGATCTGGTTGGAAAAACTTTCGAAACCACTGCGGTCTTCAGTCCGGATTTCGCAAGCTCTAAAGAAGTTCTCATACCTGAACCTCCACCCCCAATAATTAGAGCATCAAATTCTAATGTTTTGATATTTGATGAATTATAGTTTTCCATATTAAGACCAGATAATTAAAAGATAAAAAATAACAAGAAAAAAACCGAGAACTATAAAAAAGAACTCAAAACTCTTTCTTAGTAAATTCGCATAAGTTGAAAGAACTGGGGAAACAAAGCCAAGCGTCCTTTTGGTTAAATAGTCAGTGCCTACAGTCCATAGACCTGCAAATGCATGTAAACAAGCCAAGACAATAAAAGCACTTAATGAAATTTTAAATGTAAGACTTTCTGCTATGTATTGGAAACTGAACCTATCAGTCAAAACAATTAAACCCATATATCCAAGAAATAAAAGGAAATAAATTGCAGAGTATCTTTGCAGGTACCAAATTAATTTACCTAATTTCATGTCAGAACCAATATTGTTAATAGAGCATTTATGATAAATATTATTAATGCAATTTTTGCCGATGTATTTGATGCAGAGAGAGTCTCACTAATTAAGTGGAAATCCATTAGCATATGTCTTATTCCTGCAATAACATGGTATTCAAAAATTAATATATTAAAAAGGACAAATGTTCTTAAAAAAATAGAACTATTGTATGCATCCATATATGACATGAAAGAGGCCTGACTATCCAGAAGTATATTAAGAATAAATGCAAAAACAGGAAGAACCATAAAAAAAATCATTATCCCTGAAACTCTATGCGATATAGATAATAACGCAGATAAGGGTAGCTGGATTTTTAATAAGTTAATGTAAACAGGTTTTATGGACATTTGTTGCTTTTAAAGTGCTATATAGGCACAAATTATACGTAATTAAAAGAAGAAAATCTTACTTTTTTGTTTTTTTTACATGCTTTATAAGCCTTTTTTTCTTCTTAATTTGTCGTGAAGATAGCTCATTTTTTTTGCCATCAAAAGGATTTTCCCCTTTTTTGAAAATAATGCTTAGCTCAACACTATTTAGGTTAAGCTCATCTCTGAATGAGTTAATTAGATATCGCTTATAATTCGATGGAATTTTGCTAGAAAAGTTTGAATGTATTATGAATTTTGTTGGATGAATTCCTCCAAAATGGATATATCTCATTTTAATTTGCCGACCTGCAATACTCGGTGTATTAGTTGAGTTTGTAAACTTTAAAAGTAGCTTGTTCAACTTACCTGTAGAGAATTTAGTTTTTGCTAATTCATTAACCTTGGCGAGGGTATCAAATAGTTTTTTAAACCCGCGTTTTTGAAGTGCTGAAATTTCAACTAAAATTAAATCATTTAAAGCTGAGTTTTGGAATTTTTTGGTTTCTTTAAGGTCAAGTAAGTGGACTGCGGAAAGTTCATCGATTTTATTTAATGCAACCACAACTGGCTTTCCATATCCCCTGATCAAATTCAAGATTCTTAGATCTTGATCCACTATTCCATCTGATGCATCAATGATCATTAAAACAATATCCGATTCATCCACGGCATGCATTGCTCTTACATAAGAGAAATACTCTACTGCATGACTTTGTTTATATTTCTTTCTAATTCCTGCTGTATCAATGAAAATAAAATTCTCATCATCAAAATTAAATGGGACATGTATAGAATCTATAGTTGTGCCAGGAACATCCGAAACAATTAGACGATCTTGTTTTGTAAATTGATTAATAAATGTAGATTTACCTGCATTTGGCCTACCAATTACAGCTATTCTTGTTCCTTTTAGATCTTCTTTAACGGTAGTGTTTGATAGTTCACCAAATTTTTGGGAGATAAAAGTTTGTAATTCTTTGATGCCGCGAGAATGCTCTGCACTAATTTCAAGTATGTCTCTAGAGCCAAGCTTTAAAAGATCTCCCCTTGCATTTGATCTTTTTTTTATATCAATCTTATTCAAAACAACAAAAAATTTCTTGTTCATTTTTCTTATAGATTGATATAGGTCTATATCATCTGCCGTCAACTCTTCAGAGCCATCAATTAAAAGCAATATAAGATCTGAATCTTCCGCAGCTATAAGTGCCTGCTCAGTAATTGCTGCACTAAATTCTGTAATCTCAGATCCAACTCCTCCAGTATCAATGACTAAATATTGTTGATCCTTAATCGAGGCATAACCAAAATTTCTATCTTTTGTAAGTCCAGAAAAATCAGAAACAATTGCATTTCTAGATTTTGTAAGCTTATTAAATAGAGAAGATTTCCCTACGTTGGGTCGGCCAAGAATTGCAATTGAATTTAACATTTTGAAAAAGCATATTAGAGCGTGATTGCAGCTAAATTAGATTCCTGGTCAACGACATATGCAAACTCTCTAAAAGTAACAATGCTCATTATTGGATTGCTGGACACTTTTTTTCTTCCAACGGTGATTCCAGTCATTGGATTGATTGCATGGACATACCCATCCAAATCTCCAACTAATAACAAATTTTTATATGCTGCTCCGCTTGATAATTGTCTTCTTAAATACTCTTCTGAGGTCCAAGATGAGGCTAAATTAGCGAGAGAAAATGACAGAATTGACCCATTATCTTGTATTACCATGATCATATTATTAGCAATAATGGGAGAATAAAAAGATGAAGACTTTGCATTCCATACTGGTCTCTTTTGGGCTATGTCAAATGCAGTTAAATTACCTTGGTAATTGGTGGCAAAAATTAATTGCTGCGCTGATACTGGAGCTGAATCTGCATCTATTAGATTCTCAAGCTCAGACGAGCCTTCAACAAAAGAAATAGGTGCATCCCAAAGAAAGAAGCCAGTTTGTAGCTGGAAAGCACCCATGCGCCCATTATCAAAAGTAGAGAAAACAATATCATTTTCAATGATGGATTCACCTGTTCCTCGAACAGTCAAAGCAGGCAATTGAGATCTAAAAGACCATTTTTTATCGCCTGATAAAGCATTCAATGCAATCAATTCACCAACAGAATTTTTTACAAGAATTAATGAAGCACTAACAACCGCATTAGATAAAACCTCTCCACCTATATTTATTTCCCAAATAACCTCTTGAGTTTCTATATCAATGGCAATTACAAAACCATTAACATCGGATACGATTAATTTGCCAAAACCTGTAGCTACGCCTGCAGCCAATTCACGATCGAGGTTAATTTTCCAATTCTCTTTTCCAGAGAAAGGATTAATTGAAAAAATATTTCCTTCCGGCTCAGCAGTCAACATATTACCTGAATAAAATGAAGGTTTAAAAGAACCTAAGCTATTTTCTCCTTTGAAAGATTTTTTCCATTCTAAAGATATTGGATAATCATTCTTAAAAGATTGAAGGGCAACTGGTTCAATCACATCAACATCTGAATCATCTGACCAAAAGGCTAAGGTTGAACATGAAGAGATGAGTATTAAAACAATGCTAAGAAATATATTATTTTTCATTGCTGTTAGTTTGTAATTTTATTAATCTTCATCTTTAAAAGAGATTTCTGAGATTCATTCTGTGAATTCTCAAGAGCCAATGAATATTGATCTAAAGCTAAGTCTGTTTTTTCAAGTCCAGCCAACGCATCTCCCTTAACCTCGTACACAAGGGGGTGCTCTGATTTAGAATTAAATGATTCTAAAACACCAAGTGCACTAGAATAGTTTTGATTGCTAAGTTCAATTCTAGCAATATTTATTTTTGCAATTAAATTCAACATATCATTCCCAAAAAATCCTGAAGTTGCATCTAAAAGTTGCTGAAAGTCTACTAAAGCAGCATCAAGGTCACCATCTCTAGCAAAAGATGAGCCTCTGATCATTCTTGCAAGCTGAGCATAGCCAGTATTAGGGTATTTTTCTTGTAACTTATCAAAATTCTCTTTGTTATCTGATGTGCTTGCTGATTCATTAGCAAGACCAACAAACCAGGCGTCATAAATCTCAGCTGCTTTTAAGTTCTGCGAAGTGGTATATGACTTGTAGCTAACAGAAGAAATTAGAATAAATGTGAGAATCAAGAAACCTATCACAAGGGTATTTTTGTGATCCTTAAAGAAATTTACAAATGCTGAAAATCTCTCTTCATCTGAACTATACTCTGGCATGATCTCTCCTAAAGATTAGTATATTTATCTATGACTTCTTCTGAGCTGAGAAGTTCTTGCTCGCCACCTTCACTAAGGTCTTTCCATATTACTTGATTATTTTTGAACTCATCTTCTCCAATAATGATTGCGTAACTGCAATTATTTTTATTGGCTCGTCTGAGCTGAGATTTTAAACTTCCCTCACTCAAAAATGTATCAAGAATAATGCTATTGTTTGCACTTCTCAAATCATCGGCTATTTTATATGTTTTTTTATCAATCTGCTCTCCAGTTATTATAAATCCAACTTTTAATGCTGGTTTATTACTTTCAGCACTTATAAGCTCAACTATTCTTTCAATACCAATAGCAAAACCTAAGGCATGCATATCTTTGCCACCCAGTTGACTAGAAAGATTGTCATATCTTCCTCCTCCAAGAAAGGCATCTTGTGCTCCGAGCTCCTGAGAAACGGTTTCAAATACAATGCCTGTGTAATAATCCAAGCCCCTGACTAATGATTGATCAATCTGGATATCGCAATAATTACCATATGCATCTACAAGATTTTGCAAGAAACTCTTAGACTCATTTGAAATAAAATCTTGGAATTTGGGGCCTGCTTCTAATAATACCTGAGTAGATTTTTCCTTTGAATCTAAAACTCTTAATGGGTTAGATTCTAATCTTGCTTGATCTTTTTCATGCAATTCATTTATGTGTGGCTTCAAAAAACTCACTAGTGACTCACAAAAACTTTCCTTAGCATTTGCATCACCAAGGTGATTGATTTTAATTGTGTAGTCTGAAATACCAATTAATTTATTAATCTGTAAAATCATGCTGATTAGCTCATATTCAGAAATCCCTTCCTCGAATCCAAGATACTCAACCCCCACTTGATGAAACTGTCTAAATCTACCCTTTTGGGGCCTCTCATATCTAAACATTGGCCCTTGATACCACAATTTATGTTTTTCCTGTTCTTGTTTTTTTTGGATAATTGCTCTGATCACGCTGGCTGAGCCCTCCGGCCTGAGACTGACGCTGTCCTCATTACGATCCAAAAATGAATAAAGCTCTTTATTAACAATATCAGAGGAGTTACCTACTGATCTTGAAAAAAGTTGTGTGGACTCTAGTAATGGGGTACGAATTTCATTGACACCAAAACAATGAAAAATTTCTGAAAGCTTTGATTCAAATATATGCCATCTCTCTAAATCTTCAGGAAATAAATCAGGCATGCCTCTTAATGATTGAATCTTCACTTTTTAACCTTTTGCAATTATGTCTATAGAGCTTTTCTTTTGCAGCTGCTCTTTTACCTGCTCTTCTATTGTATCAACAAGTTTCTCATTAGAGACTTTTTTTAAAGGAGCGCCATTCACATAAAGCAGGTTACTCGGGCCTCCCGTTAAGCCAACATCAGCTGCCTTAGACTCACCTGGACCATTAACATAGCAACCTATAATAGCCACTTCCAAATCCTCAGCAATTTCCTCGAATCTTGCTTCAAGCTCGTTAACTACCTCGATCACATTAAAATTTTGTCTAGAGCAACTTGGACATGCAACTATTCTAATGCCTCGACTTCTTAGATTGAGACTTTTCAAAATATCCCATCCAATCTTCACTTCATCCACAGGGTCAGATGCCAGCGAAACCCTAATCGTGTCTCCAATGCCCTCAGATAAGAGCATGCCTAGACCTATTGATGACTTAACTGAGCCTGCTCTGTAACTACCGGACTCTGTGATACCTAGATGTAATGGCTGATCTAGCAATTTAGCAAACTTCCTGTAACTTTCGACGGTCATTTGAATATTTGAAGCTTTAAGACTTAGTTTAAAATTTGAAAAGTTATATCTATCTAATATATCTACATGCCTCAAAGCTGATTCTACCAATGCATCAGAGTTAGGTTCACCATATTTTTTTTGCAGATCTTTTTCCAATGAGCCAGCATTCACGCCAACTCTTATTGGAATATTATTATCTTTTGCAGCTTGAATAATTTCTTGAACTTTGTTTTCTTTTCCTATGTTACCTGGGTTAATTCTGAGGCAATCAGCAGAATCGGCAACAAGCAAAGCAATTTTATAATCAAAATGAATATCTGCGACCAAAGGCACTGAGACTGAATTTTTAATTTTTTTAAATGCTTTTGCACAGTCCTCATCAGGCACTGAGACTCTAACAATATCAGCTCCAGCTACCTCTAATTCTTCAATTTGATCTACTGTAGCTTTAATATCTGCTGTATTTGTATTGGTCATAGATTGAATAGAAATAGGATGATCACCTCCCACGCCAACACTTCCTACAAATATAGGTTTGGTTTTTTTTCTTTCAATCCAGGAATTATTCATACTTATGGTTCCGATGAATCAACATTAACATCAAGCTGTACTGAATCAAGTTTATCTTGGATAAAAAAATTATTGATTTCTTCATGTAATATATTGATATCTTGATAAAGGACTTCCTTCATTTTTGATTTGGCTGCTGAGGGTTGAATAGCATTTTCTTTTAATTGAGTTTCAGGGAGCTTCTCGAGGTCATTGCTATCATTAAAGATAAAAAACACTAAGAGTAAAAGAAAAAAACATATAGAAAAAATATAAATCGTATATTTTTTTAAAAATGATGGATCTGGCAAATCAGATCGAAGCTCTTTATCCGCTGCAGCAACTACGTCAGCATTATAAATATCAAAAAATTCAATTTCTAAATTAAGAAATTTGGCATATTTTTGAAAATACTGAATAGCAAACATTCTTGCTGGAAAAACTGCATAATCACCTGACTCAATTGCTTTAACATATTCAATATTGATTAAAGTTTGATGTGCAACCTCTTCAATAGTCATTGAGCGAAGTATTCGAGCGTTTTTAAATGCCTTGCCAACCTTGCCTGTATGAGCAGATTTCAGATTCATGAGGTATTAATTAAATTGATTACGTTTGTTTTATTTTTTCCTTTTATACTATTTCTTAACCTGCCTACAAGCTGACCACATGCCCCGTCTATTGCGTCTCCTCTTGTAATTCTGAGGGTTGTAATAAGGCCTTTTTTAATCAGAAACTCTTTAAATTTATAAATAGCACTTTCCTGAGATCGAGAATAATTACAGCCATCAAATGGATTAAAGGGAATGAGATTTATTTTGCAAGATAGTCCATTTAAAATCTTTGCTAAATCTTTAGCATGATCTAAAGAATCATTTATGCCATCTATTAGGATGTATTCAATTGTTATTGTTTTTCGCTTGCTCTGATTTTTTAGATAATTCTTACAAGCATCTAATAACTCCTCTAGTGGATATTTTTTATTAATAGGAACTATTTCATCTCTTAGGGTGTTATTAGCCGCATGCAAAGAGATTGCTAAGGAGACATCGGTTTTATCAGCAAGCTTATTTATTTCTGGCACTATCCCTGAAGTACTTAAGGTAATTCTTCTTTTTGAAAGTCCATATGCATTTTGATGTTGCATTAGACTAATGGAAGACATTACTGGCTTAACATTCAAAAGAGGTTCACCCATCCCCATAAATACTACATTTGATATCGGGGGACTAGATTCATCATAAAAATTAGCGAGCCATAGCTGACCAATAATTTCGTCATTAGATAAATTTCTTTCAAAACCCTGCGCTCCTGTTGCGCAAAAGGTACACTGCAGTGCGCATCCTGCCTGAGATGAAATGCAAAGAGTTAATCTTTTCTTTTCGGGGATCTTGACCATCTCAATGATTGAGCCTGAATCTAGTTTAATCAGGTATTTTTTTGTTCCCTCTGCAGATAGTAAACATTCTTCTACCTTTGGGGGTTTGACCTCCGAAATTTCAGCAAGTTGATTTCTTAATTCAAGACTGAAATCAGTCATTTGCATAAAATCGATTACTCCACGTTGATGGATCCATTTCATCAATTGAAGAGCCCTAAAACTCGGTTGCTTTATTGACTGAAAAAACTCTACTAGTGACTCATGTGAGAATCCAAGTAGATTTATTTTTTCTTTATGCACTCAATTAAAAGATTTCGTTATCATCAAAAAAATAAGAGATTTCTCTTGCTGCACTATCAGTTGAGTCAGATCCATGCACAGCATTAGCATCAATTGTTTCTGCAAAGTCTGCTCTAATAGTACCAGGATCTGCCTCGCTTGGATTTGTTGCACCCATTAATTCTCTATTTTTTAAAACAGCGTTATCTCCCTCAAGAACCTGAACAAATACTGGAGCTGAGGTCATGTATTCAACCAGATTCTGGAAAAAGGGTCTTCCCTCGTGCTCAGCATAAAAACCTGCAGCTTTTGCTTTATCCATATGTATTAATTTACCTGCAATCACCTTCAGGCCATTTTCTTCAAATCTATCTATTATTTTTCCAATAATATTTTTTGATGTTGCGTCAGGCTTAATAATTGAAAGTGTTCGTTGTATTGTCATAAGGTTACTCCTAAATTTGCGACATTATAGGTGACTTAGTCTAATTCATCCATCCATGCCATCTGGATTGCCTCAAGAATCTTCTCATTAGAATTATTTGGATTATCATCAAAATTCTTTAAGCTACAAATCTTTTGATGCAAGTCCGGAAAACTTATCCATTGAGGATCAATCTCGGGATACGCTTCACTAAGATCTATTGCGATTTCTAAAATATCTGACCATCCAATCTTCATTAATGGTCCTCTGAAACTTGATTAATAGTATATTTTGGTAATTCAACTGTAAAATTTCCACTTTCTGGAATAGTTTGGCAGCTTAAACGAGAGTTTGGTTCAAGTCCCCATGCCTTATCCAGTAAATCTTCTTCATCTTCAGATGCCTCATTAAGATCAGTAAACCCATCTCGAACAATGATATGACATGTGGTACATGCACATGACATTTCACATGCATGTTCAATTTTAATACCCGATCTCAAGGCAGCCTCGCAGATAGACTCATCTTTTAGAGTTTCAAATTCAGCTCCATCAGGACATAACTCAAAGTGAGGTAATAACTTTATGAACGCCATTTAAATAGTGAAACTTTCGCCGCATCCGCATACAGCTTTAGCATTTGGATTATGAAATTTAATTCCTTGGTTGAGGCCATCCTCAGAATAATCCACCAAACTTCCTTTAAGGTAATTTAAGCTTTCTCTATCAACATAGATTTTGCACTCGCCTTCATTAAATATGAGGTCATTTGAGTTATCTAATTTCGTTTCAACAAACTCAAAAAAGTATTCAAAGCCAGAGCATCCAGCTTTTCTTACACCAATTCTCACTCCATCACTTTTGGCATTACTTCTCAGGCTAGAGGTAAAATGCAAAATAGCCTTTTTAGAAAATTTAAGCTCTTGTGGAGAGAATTTATCCATGATTAATTATTGCTTCTGTTCGTAATCTTCTATTGCTTGTTTTATAGAGTCTTCAGCTAGAACTGAGCAGTGAATTTTTATAGGAGGCAGCTCTAGAGCTTCAACAATATCAATGTTTTTAATTTCTTTGGCTTCCTCTAGAGTTTTTCCAATTAACATCTCAACCAACTCACTTGAAGACGCAATTGCAGAGCCACAGCCATAAGTCTTGAATTTCACGTCCTTAATAACATGGGTATTACCTTGGCTTTCACATTTGATCTGAAGTTTCATCACATCACCACATGCTGGAGCTCCTACCATTCCAGTGCCTACATTCATCTCTTTTGGATCAAATCTTCCAACATTGTATTTTGCTGGCTCGTTGATAGTATTTTCAAATTTGTCTACGACTTTTTTGCTATATGCCATATGAATACCTCCCAGTATTTAATGAGTTTGCCAATCTACTGTATCAAGATCAATTCCATCTAAATACATTTCCCACAATGGCGATAGCTCTCTAAGTCTATCTACAGCATGGTTGATTAAATTTAATGTATATTCCACCTCTTGTTCAGTGGTGAATCTTCCAAAAGAAAATCGAATTGAACTAGATGCAAGTTCATCTTTTCTTCCAAGCGCTCTTAACACATAGGAGGGCTCTAAACTTGCAGATGTGCAAGCTGACCCTGAGGAAACAGCTATATCTTTTAAAGCCATGATTAACGATTCTCCCTCAACATAAGCAAAGCTAATATTCAAAATATTGCAAACTTTATTATGAATATCGCCATTCACATATATCTCTTCGATTTTTGAAAGAGATTCATAAAACTTATCATGAAGAGATTTAATTCTTTGCTTGTCATCATCCATTTCTTCTTTTGCAATTCTAAAAGCTTCGCCCATTCCAACAATTTGATGAGTGGGAAGAGTTCCGGATCTCATGCCTCGCTCATGCCCACCTCCATGAATTTGAGCTTCAATTCTTACTCGAGGCTTTCTTCTGACAAACAAGGCTCCTATTCCTTTAGGCCCATATGTTTTATGCGCAGAAAATGACATCAAATCAACTGGAAGAGAGCTTAAGTCAATTGCAACCTTTCCAGTGCTTTGAGCTGCATCTACATGAAAAAATATACCTTTTTCACGTGCAATTTTCCCAATGCCATCAAGATCATTGATAGTGCCCAACTCGTTATTAATATGCATGATTGAAATGAGGACTGTATCCTCTCTAATAGCATTTAAAACTGCATCAGTTGTTATTAAGCCGCCTTCATTTGGTTCAAGATATGTAACTTCAAAACCATCTCTTTCTAGTTGCCTGCATGGGTCAAGGACAGCTTTATGTTCTATTTTAGAAGTAATAATGTGCTTTCCATTCTTTTGGTAAAAATTAGCAATACCTTTTATGGCTAGATTGTCTGCTTCAGTTGCTCCTGAGGTCCAAACTATTTCTCTGGGATCACAGTTCACTAAATTTGCTACATGAGATCTTGCCTCTTCAACTGCTTCTTCAGCTTTCCAGCCAAACTTGTGAGAGCGAGAAGCCGGATTGCCAAAATTTCCATCCATTGTTAAATGATCAGATATTTTTTTTGCAACTCTAGGATCTACTGGTGTAGTGGATGCATAATCCATATATATTGGTAAGTTAATATCGTTGCTCATTATTTAATTTCCTTAAGGGTTATATGGGGATCTTTAGGCTTCTCTACAAGATCGGCAATAGAAATATCACTTAAAAAGTCATCAACTACATTATTTAAATCATTCCAAAGTTTATGTGAGTTGCATTGTTGGCCTGAATGGCATGAGGATGTGCCAGCACATTTTGTTGCATCTAAGTTTTCTTCAACAGCATCCATGATATTTTTTATGCTGATGTTTTGGGGGTTAGAGGCATATACATACCCTCCATTTCTACCACGAACACTTTTAACAATGCCGGCAATTCTTAGTTTTCTAAATAATTGCTCTAAATAAGTTAAATCTATGCCTTGCCTATCAGCGATATCTTTTAAGCTAACTGGATGCTCATAGTTAGAAAGGTGCTCTAAATCAGCTAAAGCATTAACAGCATAGCGACTTTTAGTTGTGAAATTCATGCAGGTATTATCAATACCTGACTATTTTAGTCAAGTTTTATTTGCATTCCAAGACGCTCACCTACCTCTCCGTAGGTCTCAATAACATTTCCTAGATCTTGACGAAATCTGTCTTTGTCCATTTTGGTTAATGTATCTTTATCCCACAAACGACAGCCATCTGGGGTGAATTCGTCAGCGAGCAGCATCTTGCCTTGAAATTTTCCGAACTCTAATTTGTAATCTACCAAAATCAGATTAGCTTCCATGAAAAATTCAACTAAAATATCATTGATTTTAAGGGTCAAATCTCTCATGGCATTTGCATCTTCCTGCGTTGCCCATCCAAAAGACTCAATGTGATGATCGTTAATCAATGGATCTCCCAAATCATCATTTTTTAAAAAAAACTCAAATAATGGGGGATCTAATATCAACCCATCTTCTATTCCCAATCGTTTGCAAAGTGAGCCAGTAGCTCTATTTCTCACAACACACTCAATTGGAAACATTTCTAATTTATAAACTAGAGATTCATGGTTCGAGAGCAGCTTAATAAAATGAGTCTCGATGCCTTTTGACGCTAAAAACTCCATTACAAAAGCATTGAATTGATTGTTAACCTTGCCTTTATTATCTAGGGCCTCAATTTTTTTTCCATCAAAAGCAGAAGTATCATCTCTAAACTCCATGATTAATTGGTCAGGTTCTTTGGTGGTGAATAAAGATTTGGCTTTGCCAGTTGTGATTTGTGATATTTTTTCCATAAGTCTTTAGCTTAAAAGTTCGTTAATTTTAGATAAAAGAGCATCTGCCTCCTCTTTAGTTCCTTCAAGTGACTCAATAATAATGTTAGTCTTGTCATTCTTTGATTCAAGCAATATTCTAAATTCAGCTGATTCTCCAAGCAAGAGTGAATCATTAATTTCTTCATCATTGAAATTTAAAAAAGAAAACCAGCTTTTACTCTCAGATTCAACTGAATAACTGACTAAGAAAATTCCGTTATCTCTATCAATATCATTAGAAGTGATATTGCCTGCCTTTAATGCCCTGCTGACAGCTGACCAAGCCCTATCAAATCCGAGATTCAATTGAATAATAGCTTGGTCATTAACATTAAAGATTTTTGCTTTCTTTCTATCATTTAAATTCTGAGCTGCAAGTGAAGTTCCGGAAAATGATGATGCAGAACTTGCAAAAAATTGAACTATTTTGCTTAATTCCTGCTGAATAAACTCAGGATCCTGTTTTGCTGATTTGCTTTCATCTGTGTTATATGAACTCATGAAAATTTCTGTTGATGCCTCCTTGATTCCATGCTCAATAGTAATTTTAAGATTCAGAGCATCAGAGTATTGGACATGCATAATGCCAGCATCAGGATCTGCATCCAATATTGACATTGAAGAAGCTTCAAAATAATTTTTAGTAATTGGCCAGGAAGTTGATGGCAAGGTTTCCACATAAACCCACATCAACTCACCAAGTCTTCTCAGCTGAACCTCATTTGACTCTCCTGAAGAAAATATTTGCCGTGGAGCAGGAATATCTTGAACATCAGCTGCAGGAATACCATCACTAATCGGGGGGTAATGATCATCTTTATTAATAGCTACATCTGCTGATGGTAATTTTAAATCAGAATAAAGCTTTTCATCAAAAAATTTATCTTTTGTTTCAGGAAAGATCCCATCAGGCCCTGAAATGTATGAACACGAGGAAATAACTATAAGTAAAAATAAAAAAGAAGAGTATTTTAGATTTTTCATATTAACTTTAATTTTATCATCTCATGGATAGTTTTCTCATGAAAAACTTCATTAAACGGAATCAATGGCAGTCTAATTCCAGATTGAATTCTTCCCATCTTACAAAGCATCCACTTTACAGGGATTGGATTCGATTCAACAAACAAAAGTTCATATAATTTTTTATATATAGCATCTAACTCCTTTGCATCATCATATTGTTTAGATAGATTGAGAGAACAAATCTGAGAAATGTGCTGCGGAATAACATTTGCAGCTACAGAAATTACTCCATCACCGCCATATGTCATAAAAGAATTAAATGAAGGATCATCACCAGAAAGAATAGAAAAATTTTTTTGATCAGCAATAATTTCAGATATTCTTAAAAGCTCAGTCAATCTTTCAAAGCAATCTAAAGCCTCCTTAATACCAACAATATTTGGATGGTTAGCAAGCCTGCTTACCGTTTCTGGCTTAAGATCACATGCTGTGCGTGATGGAACATTGTAGAGAATCTGAGGAATGTCTACAGAGTCTGCAATTTTAAAAAAATGCTGGAATAAGCCCTCTTGGTTTGGTTTATTGTAGTAGGGTGTAACAATAAGAGCATAATCTGCTCCAAGAGCTGAAGCTGATTGTGTTAACTCAATAGCCTCATGTGTTGAGTTACCACCAGTGCCAGCAATTACAGGAACTCTTCCATTAACAAAACCAATAGTTTTTTCAATAATCTGAAGATGCTCTGCAACATTAACCGTTGCAGACTCTCCTGTTGTTCCAACAGAAACAATTCCATTAGTTCCCGACTCTATATGCCACTCTATCAATGCCTCAAGAGCATGAAAATCTATGTCTCCGTCAGGTGACATTGGTGTAACTAAAGCTACGAAACTACCTTGTAGGGGTTGCATCATTAATGTTTTCAGTAAAAAATGAAACTATACACTTTTTTGAGGAAATAATGCCTAAAAATTTAGAAGGAAAGAACTGCCCAAAGTTTAAAGCTGATGCAACGAGTGATCAGGTCATTACAAATGAAACTTTTAATAATAAAAATGTAGTAATATATTTTTATCCAAAAGACTCCACTCCTGGATGCACTACTGAAGGCCAGGAATTTAGAGATAGCTATAAAAAATTTAAAAAATTAAATACTGAGATTTTGGGTGTCTCCAGAGAATCAATCAAGTCCCATGAAAACTTTAAGTCAAAACAAAATTTTCCATTTGAGCTTTTATCTGATCCTGATGAAAAAGTGTGCAAAGCTTTTGATGTGATGAAACTTAAATCAATGTATGGCAGAGAGTACATGGGAGTCGATCGAAGCACATTTCTGATCAATTCTAAAGGTAAAGTAGTCAAAGAGTGGAGATCGGTAAAAGTTAAAGGGCATGTGCAAGAAGTTCTTGACGCAACAAAGGAGTTGGTTGGGTAGTTTTAGTTAGCTAAATTTTCAGGCCATGAATTCCATATAGCTTTAATCAATGTAGCTATTGGTATAGCAAAAAATACACCCCAAAAGCCAAACATCCCACCAAATACAAAAACTGCTAGCATAATAATTACAGGATGAAGCTTAACTGCATCTGAAAATAGTATAGGAACTAATAGATATCCATCCAGGATTTGCAAAACTAGATAAGCTCCCATTAAAAACCAGAAATCGAAACTAAGACCAAACTGAAGCAAGCCCACCGCAGCAACTGGTAAAGTAACAATAAATGCGCCTAAAAAAGGTATTAAAACTGAAAATCCCACAAAGACTGATAGCAAGGCAATATATTCTAAACCAAAGTACATAAAGAGAATGGCTGCGGTTAATCCCACAATAACTATTTCTATTGCTTTACCTCTTGCATAATTGCTAAGCTGCCCGTCCATTTCAATCCAAACCTTTTTCAGCATCGCTCTCTCCTTAGGCAAGATGTTTAAAAAACCAGAAATAATTGGCTCTCTATCAAATAAAAAAAAGAAAACAAGAATTGGTAATAGAATTAAATTAATAGCAATAGTCACTGTGTTTTGAATGCCTGCAATAGAGGCTTTTAAAAAATCCTGAGAAATCGCGGTAATCTGACCAGATAGGCTTTGCAAAAATGCAGTGATTTGATCTGATGAAACTAAGTCTGGATATTTCTCAGGTACATTCTGCGCAAATATCATAAATGCATTTACCCATCTAGGGATTTCTAAAATTAACGACTGAAGTTGTTGATAAACCAATGGTCCCAACCAAACCATTAATGCGATTCCCAGCAGCAAGAAAAAACTATAGGTAAGTATTAATGCAATTGTGCTATTGAAACCATAATCTTCAAGTCGCTTCTGCATGCCAACTAACAAATACGCAAAAATTATGCTTATTAAAAATGGAGTTAAAATATTGCCAAGGAAAAACAGAATTAAAAAAGCAACAGTTAGAAGCATTCCAAATACAAGGGTCTCCTCATTTGAAAATATTTTTCTAAATAAATTATTTATCTCTTCAAGCACTTTTTATATTTAATTTTGTCTCAGAAATGATATGTTAATTGAAAACAACCAATAGTGTAAGCTCCAAAGCAATCGAAAAATTAAACATATGCTAATTCTACGTTCTCTATTTCTTATTTTATCTTTCTCTCAATTTATCTTTGCTCAAGAAAAAGATCTAAATTTGCCAAATTTAGGCGATCGAGTTTCAGGGGTAATTTCTTTGGAACAAGAAAGAATTTTAGGGCAAGGTTTTTTAGAACAAGTATATGCCCAAGCTCCTTTGCTAAATGATCCAATAATTGAAGAATACACCGAACTGCTCCTATACAGGCTTTCTGAAACGTCTCAAGTAAAAGATAGAGAATATACTATCGTGCTAATTGATGAAAAGTCACTAAATGCATTTGCTGCACCGGGAGGAGTAATAGGAGTTAATGGTGGTTTATTTTTAAATGCAGGAAATGAAGCTCAATTAGCTTCTGTCTTGAGTCATGAGCTAGCACATTTGAGTCAAAGACATTTTGCTCGAAATGTATTAAGAGGTAGAGATACAAATCTTGCTTCATCTTTGGTGATGGTATCTGCCATAGCATTAGCTATCATCTCAAATAATCCAACAGCTTTTATCGCAGGACCTGCTGCATTGCAACAGCAGCAACTAAGATATAGTCGAATTTTTGAAAGAGAGGCAGATAGATATGGCTTTAATAATCTTATAGCTGCAGGCTATGATCCAGCAGGCATGGGCCAGATGTTTGAGAACATGGCTAGGGTGCGTAAATTAGCTGGAGACAATCCTCCTGAATTTTTATTAACACATCCCATTACATCCTCTAGAGTAAGCGATGCCTTTAATGCTGCTGATCAAATAGAGTTTACCGGAGGTAAAAAAAATACCATTAACTTTGAATTTGTTAAAGGAAGATTGAAAGCTAGATATAACATGTCATCACCTCAAGCTGCTGCTAGATACTTTGAGAAAATGTATGAGGATATGCCAACTAATGAAAATAAGTATGCATATATAAGTGCACTTCAAGCTAATGGGCAAACTGATCGAGCATTAGATGAAATGAATGAGATTTTAAAAAAATTTCCGAAGAATTTAATTCTCAATATAACGAAATCAGAAATTTTATTATCAGGGCAAAGGCTTAATGAAGCTCAAGAAAATATTGACCAGATGCTTAACATTGCTCCCGGAAACTATCCCGCATCAATCATTAAATCTAAAATTTTAAGCTCTAAAAAAGAATTTATTAAAGCTGAAGAAATATTAAGAGATCTTTTAATTAGTAGAAATCGTGATCCAGGTTTATGGGTACAATTATCAGAAGTGCAAAGAGCTGGAAAAAATATTGTTGGGTACCACCTCAGTCGCGGAGAGTATTACACATTAATTGGAGATTTCGATAACGCGCTAAACCAATTTCAATTTGCATTGGGTCTTTCAGGCAATTCCTTTCAAACTTCAGAAACCATTATGACAAAGATAAAATTTGCTAAAGAAAGATTGGGTAAAAGGAGAGGTTTTTAAGAGCTGATTGTTTCCTTGGGTGGAATCTTGAATCCAAGAAGGGCCAAGCATCCAGCAAATGGAATTGCTAATAATGGTACCTGTGAAAACACTAATCCAAATGACTTTGATAAGAGAATAAACCCACTACCTGTAAAATCTCCCATTCTAACCAAGAAGGTATCGACCATAACTGTTGATTTGTATCTATCTGTTCTTTTTAAATAGCTAAAAACCACCTCTCTAGTTGGCTTATTAATTCCATATTCAAATAATCTTAAAATAATAGTAATAGCGAATACATAGCCTATAGAAGGATTAAGGTAATAACCAATAAATGCTCCCATAAATATAAACCCGTAGAGCATTAAAATATTTCTAGGGCCTGCAAATCTAATAATTGAAGAAGTTAAAAAAAATTGAGTAAACAGAGTAAGGATTGTCACTGTTTGCTCAATCCTGCTAAAAAAAATAATTCTATCACCTCCATCTGATGACCATGCATTCACAATATCAATTGATGTAACCCAATGAACGGTCATCATTGCAGTCCATAAATACATATAAAGCCCTATAGATCTTATTTGAGAAGAGGAAATAAGATTTTTTAGAGCATCAAAACTGGTTCCGCCTGCAGCTTTATCTATATCTTCTGAAGTTACAAATCTATTTAGCAATATTAGACCTGTAGCCAATGCCAGCATTAAAAAAATAATTGAAATTGATGTAAAAAAGATAATGCCTGATTCATTAAATGTTGAAGCCAATTGTTTTGAAATCTCAGAACCTAGAAATGCCCCCAATGATCCCCCAGCAGCAATCACACCAAAAACATTTGTAGCACTATCTCCACGAAAAAGATTGATAATTACTACCCAAAAAATAGAAACTACAAAAAAAGAATAGACATTACACCAAATATAAAAAATCTGGCTCAACCATATTGCCGAGGAAAGGTTAAAAAATTCCCATAAAATAATAAATATCAGCAGATTAATTATAAAAAATGAATAGCAGCCAATTAACACTCCTCTCAAATTTCTTCGTGAAGCAAGCCATGAATAAATGGGATTCAATAGAAGCATAACAAAAGCCCCAGCACCCAAAAGATATGGCAGAATATCTGAGTTTTGAACAGCCATTTCGTTTCTAACTGGTCGTAAAATATACCAAGAACACAAAACTAAAAAAAAGAAGAAACCAGCAAGCCCAGATTCTTTGGTGAATGATAACGAAAGCCTCTTTAAAGAGCTTTTGATCGAACTAATTGAAAAAGACATTAGTTAATTGATTAGAAATATGGTGGGTCGCACAGGATTCGAACCTGTGACCAATTCGTTAAAAGCGAACTGCTCTACCAGCTGAGCTAGCGACCCGAGATAGGATTCCATAAAAAAGATGTGATTATTCCATATTTTCTAATAACTGCAAGGCTAATGAAGAGGCGGCATTCTCTGGAAATGTTTGAATAACAAATTGATATTTAATTTTTGCAGCCGCGACATCTCCTGACATCATTAAAATGTCCCCAATTTTTTTATGAGCCAGTGGCGCTCTCCAATGATCAGGAAAGTCTGAAGCCAGTCTTTGAAAGAATTTCTCGCTCTCTTCCAGGTTAGACTCTAGTAATGAAATTTCTCCAAGCCAAAAAAGACTTAAAGGTATTTTTTCATCGTCATTAAAATTATTTGCCAGATAAGCGAAGGATTGCTTAGCAGCCTGAAAATCTTTGTTATTTAATTCAGAAATTGCTTCATCATAAACTTCATCAATACTTCTACTATCATTGATGCCTTCAAACCTAAATGAACTTTCTTCAGGGTCAATGTCGGCTTCTTGGGGAATATTATTCTCCTCTAGGCTTAATTCTTCGTTTGATAATTTTTCAATTAAGTAAGCTTGCGACTCAAGTTCGCTTCTTAAGCTAGCAAGCTCTCCTTCAAGCTCTTGTATCTTTAGAAATAAAATATCAGAGGCGTCTACTTCTTGAGAACAAATATTTAGAGGCACTAAAATAAGCGCAATAAAAAAACATTTCATTTAAAAGTTACTTAATTTCAACTCTTCTATTTTTTGCCCATGCAGAATTATTAGAACCAAGAGATAGAGGTCTTTCCTCTCCGTAACTTTTTGTAATTAATCTATTTCTGTTAATTCCATTTGCAATCAAATAATTTGTCACTGACTCAGCTCGCCTTTGACCTAGGGCTAAGTTATATTCTCTGGTCCCTCTTTCATCAGCATGCCCCTCAACTGAAATTGTAATTTTTGCATTTCTTTTCATTAGATCGCTTACACCTTTCAAAGCTTGTATTGATTTAGCAGTAAGATTGTATTGATCATATTCAAAATAAACTACTGCATTTGCAAGCACCGCCTGAGTGGCTGTAGATTTTGACGCAATGGATACTCCAGTAACACTTTGATCTGCTACTGCCTCTTCAGTAATTTGAACAGAGCTACAAGCTGAAAAGATTAATATTGTTAATAAAGCGAAAAAAGAATTAATTGATTTGTTCATAATAATTGTTCCATTTTGGTTATGTTATCTTAGAAAATTTGACCAGGCAGGCTCTCTAACTTCACCGTCTGATGCAGGTAGCTTAAACTTTGCACCACTAAGACTAAATCCAGCAAGCATACTAAGATCTTTTTCTTTAATACCGTAGATTACCATATTACCGTTGGGAGCAACACTAGGAGATTCATCCATCTTCGCTTCAGTTAGTACTCTTATAAAATTTTCTCTTTTGTATTTAAGGGCGATATGAAATAACCCATCGCTGGATCGATGAACAAAGATAATCCCATCTTCATTTGGTAGATATGAAGCTTTTGCATTATATGTTCCTTCAAATGAAATGCGCTTGGCTTTTGGGTTTAATTTTCTAAGATCTAACTCATAAATTTGAGGTGAGCCTGACCGACCGCTTGTAAAAATAATTTTATTTCCTTTGGGAGACCAAGAAGACTCTGTGTCAATTGCAAATTGATTGGTCATCCTAGTTAAAGTTCGATCTCGCAACCTTAAAATATAAATTTCTGCATTTCCATCTTGATAAAGAGTTAACGAAAGATACTTTCCATCAGGCGACCAAGAGGGAGAGCTAATCTGGGTGCCTTTTGATAACACTGCCTCTCTTTTACCAGATGCAATTTCTTGAATAAAAACTTTTGCAATGCCCGTTTCAAATGATACATATGCCACTCTCTTTCCATCAGGTGACCACGATGGGGAGATAATAGGCTCATAGCTTGATAGGAGAACTTTTTCATTAGCGCCATCAGAATCAGCTAACATAAGTTTGTACGTAGAGATGAAGCGAGAATCTTTTATTTCATTTACGTACAAAAGCCTAGTTGCAGCAATACCTTTGATTCCTGTGATTGATTCATAGATTCCATCACTAGTGTAATGAGCCAGCTGTCTGATTTGATTTGGAATTCCAAAAACTTTTGAGCTTCTGACTTTTCTTTTTTTGTGAATATCAAAAATTTCATAACTAATATCTAGAGAGTTCTCTGCATTAACAATTGTTCCAGTAATCAAATAATCCATTCCGAGTAATTTCCAATCGCTATAAACCAACTCGTCATTAATAATTTTTACAGGCAAGAGTAATTCTTCATCAAGAATTGAAAATTCTCCTGTTCGAATTAAGTCATTTCGCATTATGTTATTCAGTTGCTTTGAAACCCTTGCATTACCCTCAAATGGAATCATTGCAACTTTATATGGATCTTCAGAACCCTTGGTAATTTCTAAAAAAAGCTCCCCATAGCCAGATATTGGTAACAGCAATAAGGAAATTAATAAGAGATTTTTTTTCATGATGGATTAAAGCTTATGGCAATTACTTTGAACTCTTTGTCATATAAGGTTTTTGGAATTGAATCAAAAAAATAAAACGTCTCTACTCTCCTTACAGCTTGAAGGGCCGAGTTATCAAATCGAATATTGCCACTGCTTTTCAGAAGTTCTGCACTTGCAATCCTTCCTGAAGAACGAATTCTAAGCCTTAAATTTGCAACCAAACCTTTGGGTATGTTTCTCGGCTTCATCCAAGCATTCTCTATTGTAGAAATAATTTTTTGAGCATACATTGAGATTTCTTGTTGCTCATTGTTCATCTCAATCTCACTCTCTTCTGATAAAAGGTTGGTTATAGTTGTTTCAATAATCTGGCTGTTTTTCGGGGCTTTGACTTCATCTTCAACTTTTGAATAAACAATATCTTCGGAAACTTGCTTACTAGGGGTTATATTAATATTTGATGAAATTGGAAGTTGTTTTTTTAAATCGCTCGATGGTAATTCAAACTTCAACTCCACTTGGAGAGGCTTTGATATCAAAAGTGTCTTAGAAGTATTTGCATCAAAGGTACCATATATATAAATAAAGATAGCGGCATGAATACAAAAAGAAAATAGCGATGCTTGTAAATATCTGTAATTAGCTATCATATCCAGATGTGATAATTCCTACTTTTTGAATTCCTAGACTTTGGATGCTTGCCATACCCTTGGCCACATAATCAAAAGGAACTTTTGCGTCACTTTTAAAAACGATTTCAATATCTGGGTTTGCTTGATAAATAATCTTAGCCTTATTTTTTAATTCTACTAAAGAGATAGGTAATTGCTCTTCACCTAGGTTAATAAAATACTTGCCTTCAACATTTATCGAGATTACAAGTGGCTCACTTGAAACTGACATTTTGGTTGTATCAGTCTTGGGAAGATTTACCTCTATGCCTTGAATAAGCAATGGAGAAAGAACCATAAAAATAATTAAAAGCACCAGCATCACATCAATGTATGGCACAACATTAATGTCAGCGTTTAATTTTTTTCTTTTACCTATTCTATATATCAAAGCTTTGCTTTAACCGTTTGTCTATATAGGATGCTAGCTAGCTCCTCACCAAATACTGAAGATTGTTGTAACTGAGTATCTGAATCTGATGCAAATCTGTTATATGCAACAACTGCTGGAATTGCAGCAAAAAGTCCCAAAGCTGTTGCAACCAGCGCTTCTGAGATTCCAGGAGCAACAGCATTAATTGTTGCCTGAGTAGCATCTGAGAGGCCTTGAAAGGAATTAATAATTCCCCACACTGTTCCAAATAGGCCTACGTATGGGCTGACCGATCCTACGTTAGCTAAAAATGGAAGATGATGCATTAAAGACTCCTCCTCTCTAGCCAAGGATACTCTTATAGCCCTGTTAACACTCTCCAGATCTTCAATTGTAATTTGTTGGCCTTCACTCAGCCTCAGAAACTCACCAAATCCATGTTTAAACACTCTTAGAGAACCAACTAACTCATCGTTAGAAGCTTCATCAATACCTTCATATAATTCATTAAGATCCTTACCAGACCAAAATTCTTTTTCAAATGCTTTGTTAGCTTCTTTGATTCGGTTTAAATTAAAGTATCTTTCAAAAATAACTATCCATGAAATAATTGAAACAGCTAACAATAAGATCATTACCAATTGAACAATCACACTAGCTTGGAGAAATAAGTCTATAACTGAAAAATCATCCATATCAACTCTCAAATAAATTTAATAAGCCCAAAGGAAAAGCTTTTGGTTTGCCTGAGTCATTATCAATGAAACATGCCTCGACCTCCCCTTTGCAAATGAGTGTATCATTTTTTAAGTTTGAAACAGATTGAAAAAATATAGCTCTCGCTTTACTAACAAGCTCTATTTCTGTACTTACAGCTAAATCATCCTCTAATATTGCAGGATGGTAATATGACAAATTAATTGACTTTACAACATAAGACTCGTTACTTTTCGACATTGCCTCTGTTTGAGATAAATTATTCTCAATCAAGAACTGAGATCGAGCTCTTTCAAGGTACTTGAGATAATTTGCATGATAAACAACTCCTTGAAAATCAGTATCTTCAACATAGACCTTGCAATTAAAATCTTTAAACCTGAAACGAGGATTCATGTTGCTCAATATCTACCTGAAAAAGGTATCGAAGAATGTCTACAAAATCTTCCCACATTAAATCAATTGTCATTGGTGAAAAATCTAACTCTGGAATCAAAGTCCCTGCCAGTATTCTTACTTTTATTGGTCGACGATTAAATTTATAGATTAAAGCTGGAAACTCTCCCTCTCCTGTTGCTGCCAAAACTTGATCCCACCAATCTTGAGATGGTTCAGCGCCATCGCCATATCTTTTACATTCTAAACACCATCTGCCTAATTTCAGATCTGGAAGTTCTTTTGTTCTTGTTTGCTCAAGGATTCTTTTGACAGGCTGAGTTAAGCCTAGCTGTTCAACAAGAAGATTGCCAATTTCTCTCTCGAAATTAGCTCCTTTAGTCCTTGAGTTAATAGCCACAGTTACTCCTCTTCAGTAAAGTCCTCAGGAAACTCAGCATTTGTATGTACTTCCTGAACATCGTCAAGATCATCCAAAAAATTCATGATTTTTAAAACTTTTTCTGAAGCTTCTTGATCTAGGTTAACTAAAGTGTCTGCTCTCATCGTATTTTCAGCCAGCAATGTTTCAATATTATTTTTTTTGAAAGCTTCAATTACAACAGGGAGATTTGCTGGAGTAGAAATGATTTCAAAATAATCTTCAGTGACGCTAAAATCATCTGCACCAGCATCTAATGCGATTTCCATAATTTGATCCTCATCGTGCGATAAATCAACTTGCACCACTCCAAGCTTATTAAAGAGGTAAGCTACTGATCCATCTGTACCCATGTTTCCTCCAAATTTTGAAAAAGCATGTCTCACATCTGCAACAGTTCTATTTCTATTATCTGTCATAGTCTCAACAAGAATAGCAACACCATTTGGTCCATAACCCTCAAAAGTTAGTTCCTCAATAGCGCCCATTTCGCCAGTACCAGAACCTTTTTGAATTGCTCGCTTAATTGTATCTTTAGGCATATTAGCAGCGTTAGCTTTGTCTAAGGCTAGCCTCAGTCTGGGATTATCATTGGGATCAGGACCCCCTTTAGCAGCAACAGTAATTTCTCTTATAACTTTAGTCCAAACCTTTCCTCGAGAAGCATCTTGGCGTGCTTTACGATGCTTAATATTTGCCCATTTGGAGTGTCCAGCCATCTATTGCTCCGTATCAAAAGTAGATTTGATATTTAACTCATCAAGCTGATCATCAGAAACTAAACCAGGCGCATCAGTAAGCAAACAAGATGCACTTTGAGTCTTAGGAAAAGCAATTACATCGCGAATATTAGTCGTATCAGATAAAAGCATCACAATTCTATCTAAACCAAATGCGATTCCTCCATGAGGAGGACATCCTGATGAGAGTGCTGACAACAAAAAACCGAATTTTTCTTTAGCTTCATCAGGAGAAATTCCTAGTATAGAAAATATCTCTTTTTGCATTGATGACTCATAGACCCTCAAAGATCCACCGCCGAGCTCATAACCATTTAAAACGAAATCATATGCACATGCTAATGAATGATCTGGATCAGCCTTTAACTCTTCAACTGATACAGCGGGCAATGTGAATGGGTGATGCAAAGACGTAAGATTGTTTTCTTTGTTTCTTTCAAACATTGGGAAATCAATAATCCAGCATGGGGCCCATGAAGATGTCATTAAACTTAAATCTTCTCCAAGTTTCTTAATTAATGAGCTCATGGAAAGATTTACAGTTTCTGACTTTCCTGCTCCAAAAAAAATAATGTCATTATTTTGAACATCCAGAGAAGAAATAATTGAGTCGATAGTTTCTTTTTGAAAAAATTTAAGAATTGGTGATTGAAGACCATTTTCTTGATCAAGATCTACAACTTTTATATAAGCAAGCCCTTTAGCACCTAACTTGCCAACATGATCAGTATACTCATCAATTTTTTTTCTTGTCATTGATGCGGCTTCAGGCACTCTTAAGGCTACCACTCTAGAAGCAGGATCATTTGCGGGGCCAGAAAATACTTTAAACTCTTCATTTTTCACTAGCTCGGAAATATTTTTAAGCTCAAGCGGAATTCTTAAATCCGGTTTATCACATCCATATTTTTCAATAGATTCTTTGTATGTAATTCTTGGTACTTCTTTTTTTTGATAGTCGGTAAATTCAGTTAGCAATGCAAGAATCAAATCTTCACCAAGCTCAATAATTTCTTCAGTAGAAACAAATGAGGCTTCAATATCAACCTGAGTAAATTCAGGCTGTCTGTCTGCACGCAAATCCTCATCCCTGAAACATTTAGCTATCTGATAGTATTTATCCAACCCACCAATCATCAGCAACTGCTTAAATAGTTGAGGAGATTGCGGCAATGCAAAAAACTCACCAGGATGGACCCTACTTGGAACCAAATAATCTCTTGCTCCCTCAGGAGTAGCCCTAGTTAGAATAGGTGTCTCAATTTCATGGAAATGACGATTCTCTAATATCGATCTTATTTTTGAAGTTATTTGGGACCTCTTAACCAATCTTTGGTTGACTTCTGGACGTCTTAAATCCAAAAATCTGTGTTTGAGTCTTACATCTTCATTAACATCTTGATAATCATCAAGAGGAAACTGAGGCGTAAGAGCTTGGCTAAAGATATTTAAACTCGTAGCCTCAATCTCTATCTCTCCTGTGATCATTTTTGGATTAATAGCACCCTCGATTCTCTTTCGTACTAGTCCTTTGATATTTACTACATATTCACTTCGGCATGAATCTGCAATATCGAATATTTCCTGTAAATCCGGATTAAAAACAACCTGCACTATTCCATGTAAATCACGAATATCTAAAAAAATTACACCGCCATGATCTCTTCGTTTATGGACCCATCCAGAAATCTCAATATTGCTACCTATGTGTGAACTATTAATATCTCCGCAATAATGTGAACGCATTTTATCTCTCTTGTTTAAGTTTTTTTATCTGAACTTTTGCTTTTAGATTTATCAGTAGTTTTAGTTTGTTCTTTAGGCTGTTTTGATTTTTCATCCTTACTATCTACTATATTCTTTTTAGAGCCAGTTTTAAAATCAGTTTCATACCATCCTCCTCCCTTCAACCTAAAAGAAGGTGCAGAAACTAATTTTGATACTGCTTTTTTATTACATTCAGGACAAATTTCTACAGGATTATCTGAAAATCTCTGAATAACTTCAAATTGATACTCACATTTTGAGCATTTATATTCATAAATCGGCATAAGTCTCTAAAAAAAATATAGAATTATAAACTAAATGGAAATTCAAATATAAAAAATGTTTTGGTCAAAGGTTTTTTTGCCTACTTTAAAAGATTCACCTCAAGATGCCGAGATTATTAGTCATAAATTAATGCTAAGGTCTGGAATGATACGTAGGGTGACATCCGGTATATACACTTGGCTTCCTCTTGGCTTAAGAGTGTTGAGGAAAGTTGAAAATATTGTTAGAGAAGAGATGAATGCTTCTGGAGCACAAGAAGTTCTTATGCCGATGGTTCAGCCAAGAGAGCTTTGGGAGGAGACTCACAGATGGGAAAAAATGGGACCAGAGCTGTTACGAATTCAAGATAGGCATGAAAGAGATTTCTGCCTTGGCCCTACGCATGAAGAGGTAATTACAGACTTAATTAGAAATAATATTAAAAGTTATAAAGAGTTGCCGCTCAACCTTTATCAAATTCAAACTAAATTTAGGGATGAGGTCAGACCAAGATATGGTGTCATGCGTGGAAGAGAATTCCTCATGAAAGATTCATATAGCTTCAATCTGAATGAAGAATCATTAGCTGAATCATATCTTTTAATGAAAAATACATATAAAAAAATTATAGATAGACTAGGACTGAAATTTAAAATTGTCAAAGCAGATTCAGGGGCGATTGGTGGAGACACATCGGAAGAATTTCATATTTTAGCCGAGAATGGAGAGGATACCATTGCAGTAAGTGACTCCTCAGATTTTGCTATCAATACTGAGCTTTTGCTTAAAGAGGGAGAAGATTTAAAATCCCTACAGGGCAAGCCATCTCCAGATGGAGAAGGCGTAATTGAAATTAAAAAAGGGATTGAAATTGGCCATATTTTTCAACTTGGAAGAGTCTATGCAGATGCAATGAATGCAAATGTTCTAGATCAAGAGGGTAAGGCAAGGAGCCTTTATATGGGTTGCTATGGAATTGGGGTTTCTAGACTTGTCGCAGCGGCAATTGAACAAAATAATGACGATAAAGGAATCATTTGGCCAGATTCTATCGCTCCATACGAGGTAAATATAGTAGCGATAGGTTTTGATAAGGATAAAGAGATATCAAAAGCTGCTATGGATTTATATAACCAATTATTATCTATGGGTTACGAAGTAATGCTGGATGATCGCAAAGATGGTTATGGCACCAAAATGAAGGATGCTGAACTAATTGGAATACCAATCAATGTCATTGTTGGCAAACAATACCTTCAAAATAATGAAATAGAGCTTAAACACAGAGATGGTCAAAGCTCTACTGGAAAATTTGAAGATATTTTAACTATCTTTGAACACTATAAAAGCAGCTAATTATATTCTTTCAATAATTGTTGCATTAGCAGTACCGCCACCCTCACAAATTGCTTGAAGGCCATACTTACCATTTGTTCTTTCAAGTTCATGCAACAATGTTGTCATTAATTTGGCTCCAGTTGCACCTAAGGGATGACCTAATGCCATTGCCCCACCATTAACATTTAATTTTTGCATGTCAGCTTTTAGCTCAATCGCCCAAGATAAAGGAACGGGAGCGAAAGCTTCATTCACCTCATACAGATCAATATCATTGATATTTAAATTCGTAGCTTTTAATACTTTATGAGAAGCTGGTATAGGACCACCTAGCATCATTATCGGGTCATCACCCACAACACTAATACCAACAACTCTTGCTCTTGGATCTGCTTTTACCTTTTTAAGTCCTGCATCATTACAAATCATTAGTGCAGCTGCGCCATCTGTAATTTGGCTTGCATTTCCAGCCGTAATGACGCCACCTTCAGTGACTGGATTTAATCCTGATAGCGCTTCTAGACTTGCGTCGTACCTAATTCCTTCATCATTTAGCACCATATCAGCCTTTCCTTCAGCATTCTTTGCTTGCACAGGAAGAATCTCTCTATCAAAATACTTTCCCTCAACTGCTGCTGCAGCTTTTTGATGACTGCTCAAAGCAAACTGATCAAGATCTTCTCTTGATAAATTCCACTTTTTTGCCATCAGTTCTGCTCCTGTAAATTGAGAAAAGAAAATGCCGGGATACCTATCTTTCATTCCATCAGAATCAAATGGCAAGCCATGACCCGCTTCATAGCCATCTTTAATACTTGCTCCAATTGGTACCATAGACATTACCTCTACGCCTCCTCCAATCACAACATCCTGAGTACCAGACATAACAGCTTGAATTGCAAAATGAATAGCTTGTTGAGATGAGCCACATTGACGATCAACCGATGTACCAGGAACTGATTCAGGTAGGCTGGAAGAAAGGATTGCATTTCTAGCAACATTACCAGATTGTGCTCCCACCTGATCAACACAACCAAAGATAACATCATCTATTAATTCGGGGTTGATCCCAGATTGGTGAACTAACTCATCAAGAACTTTTGCGCCAAGATCGGCTGGATGCCATTGACTAAGGCTTCCATTTTTCTTTCCTCCAGCTGTTCTAACAGCTGAAACTATATATGCATTATTTGACATAACTCTCTCCTATGTTGAGAGTATCTTAATCAATTTTAAGCTTGCATAACAAGTTTAAGAATAATTATTTCTTTGAAGAGTTTTTAACAGAAGGTATATATGCCTTTCTTATCTCCTTGACCAAGGCATCTCTGATTTTAGTATTCTCTCTCAGAAACTTGCTGGCATTAACCTTTCCTTGTCCAATTTTTTCTCCATTATGGCTATACCAGGATCCAGATTTTTCAACTAATTCTAGTTTCTGGCCAAGCTCTAAAATTTCACCCTCTGTATTAATTCCTTCCCCATACATAATTTGAAACTCAGCCTGTTTAAATGGAGGTGATACTTTATTTTTAACAACCTTTACACGAGTTTCGTTTCCCACAACCTCTTCGCCCTCTTTGACTGCGCCTATCCTTCTGATATCAAGACGAACAGATGAGTAAAATTTTAAGGCATTACCCCCAGTAGTAGTTTCAGGATTACCAAACATAACTCCAATCTTCATTCTAATTTGGTTGATAAAAATTACCATTGCATTGGAGCGTTGGATGTTGCCTGTAATCTTTCTTAGGGCTTGTGACATCAAACGAGCCTGAAGACCCATGTGATGATCTCCCATATCCCCTTCAATTTCAGCTCTTGGAGTTAGGGCGGCCACGGAGTCCACAACAATTAAATCTACGCTGCCAGATTTTACAAGCATATCTGTTACTTCTAATGCTTGCTCACCAGTATCTGGTTGAGAAAGCAAAAGTTCATCTACATTCACGCCTAGTTTTTCTGCATAGTTTGGATCGAGTGCATGCTCGGCATCGATAAAGGCTGCTGTACCGCCAGCTTTTTGACACTCAGCAATGGCTTGAAGTGTTAATGTTGTTTTTCCAGATGATTCTGGTCCAAAAATCTCTACGACCCTCCCCTTGGGAAGACCACCAATACCTAATGCTATATCTAAGCCTAGAGAACCAGTAGAAACTGATGGCATATCTACAATTTCTCTATCCCCCATTTTCATAACAGTCCCTTTACCAAACTGCTTTTCAATTTGAGATAAGGTCTCGTTTAGGTTTTTAACTTTATCTGACATTATGATCTCCTTTACTGTATGTTTGTACAGTATATTATAATTTTAGGAAAAGTAAATTAAATATTATCAAATTCATGCTGACTTGTTCATAACTCATTGTTAAAATCTTTTTTAATCTTAATTTTCAAACAAATAAATAATGGCATTCATAGTTACTGAATCGTGTATTAAGTGCAAACATACAGATTGTGTTGAAGTCTGCCCTGTTGATTGTTTCTACGAAGGTCCTAACTTTCTTGTTATTCACCCAGAAGAATGTATTGACTGCGCATTATGTGAACCTGAATGCCCAGTGGAAGCAATTTTCTCCGAAGACGAGCTTCCCGCTGATCAGATAGATTTTATTGAAATTAATGCAGAATTAAGTGAGGTTTGGCCAAATATTACAGAAGAAAAAGATGAACTGCCTGAAGCCAAAGAATTTGCACAAATCAAAGAAAAAAAACATCTTCTTGAAAAGTAAAAAAATTTTTAATTTTTAAAAAAAAGAGTTTAATTTTTCGGCTCTAATTGGCTTTCCATTTTTTCTTAACTGAAACCGTAGCATTGGATATGCTGCTTCTGAATTACCAAGTTGAGCTATCATAGCGCCCTTCCCCACATCATCACCTCGCTCAACAAATATTTTATCGCAATGTGCGTACAAGCTTAAATAACCATCTGGATGAGAAATCATAACTAAATTTCCGTAACCAGGAATATCTGGTCCAGAAACCACTACCTTTCCGCTATGAATAGAATGAATCGGCGCACCTTTAGGCTCCTTAAAAATTAGCCAAGATTCATCTTTGATAGCTAATTTTGAATTCCCTCCTAGTGGGTGATGCCATTCAATAGGTAGAGATACTTTTTTTGAACTGTTTTGAGCAAGGGCACCCGAGAGATGTAATTCTTGATTAGGATAAATAATGTACGGTTTTTCTAAATTATTTTTTAGAATTAACAGATCAGCATCCAAATTAAAATTTAATGCAATAGACCAAACAGAATCTCCAGGCTGAACAATATAAGTTCTATCGGGAGAGGGAGGTAAAAAATTTTTATAGGATTGCTTTAATGAATCCAAATTAGAGCAACTTGTAATCACTAAAATTAAAATAATTAAGATTGTTGTATTAAATTTAATCATATTAAAAAGATGCCTGATGAAAGTATAAGACCAGAAAAAACATACATTAGATTGAGCTCATTGGATGAATAAATTGATAAAACCAACTTGGGTAAAAGCAAGAGAGAAATCAAACAGCCTAGTGCAAATGGAGCCAATAAATTTAAATTAAATGTTGCAATACCTTGGATGATAGGGCCATAAACTCCTAAAACTACTAACATAGCACTGCCTGAAATACCGGGTATTAGAAAAAATGAAAAAGCCAGTATTCCACTCAAAAATAAATATGACATAGAAATATTTCCTGAGCCTATATCCAACCCTTGCAAAAGAATTCCAACACCAATCCCCAGAAATAAAAATAAAAATAGTTTCTTATCTATAAGTGCGTCTTTAAAATATTGAACGATGTAAATAGACAAAGTCATCATCAATAAACCCAGAGATGATAAAAATATTTCTTCATAATTGTTTAATAAGAAATTAATTCCCCTAGAACAAAAAATAATGGCAATAATCATAGAGAGTATTAAAGGTAACGAAACATTAAATTGAAATGTTTGCGAAAGAGATGAAAAATTTAAGGTTAAATTTTTTATTCTTAGGTTGCTTAAAATTTTCATTAAGTTTGGGTAAATCTTAAAGATTACTGCAACAGTAGCTCCAGAAATACCTGGTATTAGCTCTGCAACGCCCATACAAAATCCAGCCAATGAGTATTTAATTTGATTACTCATCCTTAAACTTCTCCATTGGAAACACCTGGAAGCATTGGTACAAAAGCAACCTCTTCATAAATCATTTCTTCATTTGCGATTTCACTTTTTTTGGTTACAACATAAAGTTTTTGCTCTCCCTCAAGGCCAACTGGTATAACAAGCTTTCCTCCAATCTCTAATAACTCAAGCAACTCTTCTGGATATTGTCTTGGAGCTGCTGCACAAATAATTCCATCAAATTTTAAGTCTTCTTCCCAACCATTGAATCCATCTGCATGTTTAACAATTACATTTCTAATTTTTAGACCGCTTAAATTTTCTCGTGATTTTGAAACTAAAGGTTTGATCCTCTCAACCGCAAAGACATCATTTGCAAAATGAGATAACACTGCAGATTGATAACCACAGCCAGATCCTATTTCAAGAACCTTGTTAAGGACTTTTCCTCTTTTTGATGTATGCGAAATTAAGTGCTCTGTCATTCGCGCAACGATGTATGGTTGAGAAATGGTTTGCTTGTAACCAATAGTCAGTGCTCTATTCTCATATGCTCTACTCCAGAAAGCTTGGTCTAAAAAGATATGTCTGGGAACTTGGCTTAAGGCGTCAAGAACGCGAAAATCTGATATGCCCATATCAAGCAATTGCTGAATCATTTGATCTTTGACTCTTGTAAATGTAAAACCAGAGCTACTCACAATTAAAAACCTCCTTGTATAGGTCCCAGCGAGCCAAATCAGCACTTAAATTGTAATCAAGTATCGAAATAGAAATATAATCTTGTTCAATAGCCTGTATATCTGTTCCATATTGATCAGGTAAAAGTGAGCCAGACGGCCCAAAACTGTAAAATTTAGAGGAATCCTCTGATCTAATTAAATCGGGTGTGTCTGGTACCCCTCTTTTGCCTAACGAAGTTATTTTAATTCCTTGAATTTTTGTAGGCGGCAAATCAGGGAAATTTACGTTCACTAACAAGTTTTGATCTGAGGGAAGTTTAGATACCTGGTTAGTAATCAATAAAGATTGTTCTGCAATAAATGTTAAATTGGTTGGATTGTAAGCAGCTACCGAAAAAGCAACGGGAACATAATCCAGTCTTCGGCCAGCAATTGCCGCCCCAACAGTTCCAGAATAAAAAATATCTTCCCCTAAATTTGCTCCTAAATTAATTCCCGAAACGATCATTTCAATTGGATCCTGAATCACTGATAGCAATCCCAGATATGAGCAATCTGCAGGAGTGCCTGAAACAGAAAAGATATTTTTTGAGATTTCCTCAACTTTTATTTCTTTTCGCAAGCTTATTGCTGCACTCATTCCACTACAGTTGTCTCTTGGTGCAATTAAAAAAACCTTATGCTCAGTGCTCAAGGCTTGAAACAATTCATTTATGCCAGATGCTTTATAGCCATCATCGTTGGTTAGCAGAATATTCACTATTTATTCCTTAAAGAAGCAATTGCATATACGGCAATTCCGCTACCATCACCAATTACTCCCATTTTTTCTGTTGTGGTTGCCTTCACCCCAATAAAACTTTCTTCGATCTTCAAAATTGCTGAAAGGGATTTTTTTATTTGATTTACATAAGGCCCAATTTTTGGTTGTTCACACACAACAACAAAATCAATATTCCTAGGCCATAAACCATTGTCTTTTAATAAATCTAATGATTTTTCAATAATTATTAAACTACTTAAATTTTTATTTTTTGGATCGCTATCAGGAAAATAGTGTCCAATATCCCTTAGGCCAGCTGCACCCAACAATGCATCAGAAACGGCATGCAAAATAATATCTCCATCTGAATGTGCAACAATAGAAAGTTCGCAATCTATAAAAACATTTCCTAAAGTTAAACCATTCCCTGGTTGGAATTGATGAAAATCTATCCCTCTTCCGATTCGAAGATCTCTTCCCGCATAATTAGCTATATCATCAGTGTAAGTAATTTTAATATTTGATCTTTCTCCTGGCGCAGCCAATAATTTAAAGCCGGCATGCTCCATTACCTGAGACTCATCACTCATATGAAGGCCTTCTTTCTCAAGTTTGTTAAATGCCGCTCTTATAGATTCATGATAAAAAATCTGAGGGGTTTGCACATGCAGAAATTGCTCACGCTCGACTGGCATTAGATCCTCACCCTCTTTCATACGCAGCGAATCAGTTGCTGAAATTACAGGGAAAATCCCTTCAACAGATTGATCATTGGCAAGTTGAGATAAGAGATCCTCAAAATGACTTTTTCTTAACCATGGTCTTGCAGCATCATGAATGACTACGATCTCTATACTTTGATCAACTGCTGCTAAGGCATTAAACACTGATTCACTTCTTGTGTTTCCTCCTTCGACAAACCTTACCCTTGCATCATTATAGAAAGATTGTGATTTAACTAAATTCTCATTTAAATTGATGGCGACTATCACTTCTCTAATATAAGAAATTTCTAGAAATAAATTAACAGATTTTTCTAAAACCGTCTCATCACCCAAGCTCAAAAATTGCTTAGGAACCGAACCACCAAAACGACTGCTGTTTCCTGCGGCAGGAATAATAACTGTGATTTTATTCTTGGGGCTCATTGGATTTAACTTCCTTAAATCTTAGGAAATCCTCGTCTTCATATATTAAATTTAATTCTTCTCTAGCAAACTTTTCTGCATGAGCGTCATTTTTTTGCTTGCTTAAAATTCCTTTCTCTAAAAGATTATTTTCCTTTGCAAGAGTGTTATTTTTCTCCAACAGTTCTTGATTTTCATTCTGAAGAGCTAAAAAACTTCTTTTGCTATCAATCCCAAAAAAAAGATTGTAGAAAGCTGCAAGAATAAGGATAAGAACAAGCAAATTTAAAAATTTAACCAATGACATTTTTGGCAAAAGTTAGATCGGGCTGCTCAGCTTCAATCCATAGCAATCTATTATATTTTGACACTCTGTCAGATCTGCAAGGTGCACCTGTTTTAATTTGGCCTGTCCCCAAACCAACGCTTAGATCTGCAATGGTGCTGTCTTCTGTTTCTCCTGATCTGTGAGAGATAATGGATTTAAATCCATTCTTGTTACCCAGATAAATTGTTTTCATGGTTTCTGTAATCGTTCCAATTTGATTAAATTTAATTAGAATTGAGTTTGCTAAAGAATCATCAATTCCTCTTTGAAGCTCTACTACGTTAGTTACAAATAGATCATCTCCCACCAATTGACATTTATCTCCCAACGCCTTGGTAAGGTTTTTCCATCCCTCAAAATCACTCTCGTCCATACCATCTTCTATTGAGAGGATAGGATATTTGTTAGTTAGTTCAGTGAGGTAGTTAGTAAATTCACTCGAGTTTAGTTTTGTAGATTCCCCTTCGAGATTATATATACCATTTTTATAAAATTCTGAAGCAGCACAATCCAATGCAATCCCCACATCCCTACCCTCAGTCAGATTATTGTTTTGAATAGCCTCAATAATAAGCTCTATTGCTTCTTGATTGGATTGGAGATTCGGAGCAAAACCACCTTCATCACCCACGCTGGTGCTCAAACCTTTAGTATTTAAAATACCCTTTAGATCAGAATAAATCTCTGTTGCCCATTGCATGGCTTGAGAGAAATTATTGGCCCCAACGGGCATAATCATAAATTCCTGAATATCAATGTTATTATCAGCATGCTCACCGCCATTGATAATATTTAACATTGGGGTTGGCATTTGCATCTTTGGCTTTTCTCCGTTGATATGATCAAAAACTTGATTAATGTATTTGTACAAGGGAAGCCCTAAAGTTTTCGAGCCTGCATCCAAAACTGCCAGTGAAACACCCAGAATAGCATTTGCACCTAAATTTGATTTGGATGAAGTTCCGTCTAAAGCAATCATTTTTTCATCAATATCTTGCTGATTTGTTACATCCATGCCTATCAGTGCAGGAGCAATTATTTCGTGAATATTTGTTACAGCTTTGTTTACTCCCTTCCCTAAATAACCCGCATTACCATCTCTGAGTTCAAGAGCCTCTCTTGAGCCTGTGGATGCTCCACTAGGAACCATTGAGGTTGCACAAATACCATTCTCTAAGGTGACCTTACAGGAAACTGTTGGGACTCCTCTAGAATCTATTATTTGAATAGCTTTGATAGAGTAAATGACTGACATTAAGTATTTCTGTCTTGGTTTTTTATAAAATCATCTAATTCTGATAATTGGGATAGGACAGCCGGGATCTCATCAGTAGAAATTGCACAAGGACCATCACATTTAGCTAAATCAGGGTCAGGATGAGCCTCTATAAATAAACCTGCTATACCTTGACTCAGCCCAGCTTTGGCTAGAGGGAGTAAATATTCTCTACGACCTCCAGCAGCATCACCCAGGCCACCTGGAAGCTGCAGGGAATGCGTCGCATCAAATATCACAGGGACGCCTAGGTCTTTCATGATTTGGAAATTCAGCATATCAACTACTAAATTGTTATAGCCAAAAGAATTACCTCTTTCACAAAGAGTAATATTTTCATTTCCAGCCTGACGACACTTTTCTATAACATTTTTCATCTCAGGAGCTGAAAGAAACTGAGGTTTTTTAAATTGAATTATTTTGTTTGTTTTAGCCGCTGCAACTACCAAATCAGTCTGTCTGCACAAAAATGCTGGTATCTGAATTACATCACAAACTTTCGAAACTGAATCTGCTTGAGATGGTTCATGAATATCAGTGATAACAGGAGCATTAAACTCTGATTTAACTTTTTCCAGCATTCTTAAACCTTCATCAAGCCCAGGGCCCCTAAACGATGAAATAGAGCTTCGATTTGCTTTGTCAAAGGATCCCTTAAAAATCCAATTAATATTTAAATTTGACGTTGTTTCTGCAAATTTTTCTGCAACAGCCATCACAACTGATTCAGATTCTAAAACATTAACACCACCCATAAGAGTTATAGGCTCTTGATTTCCAATTGTAAAGTTTTCTAATTTTAAAATTTTCATCTTTTTATCTTAATGGCTTTTGCAATAAAATCATTAAAAATTGGATGGCCATCTCTAGGGTTGGAAGTAAATTCTGGATGAAATTGACAGCCTAGAAACCATGGATGTTTTTTTATTTCAATCATTTCAGCCAAATTACCATCCAGCGATGTGCCAACTATATCCATTCCTCCAGCAATTAATTCATTTTTATACTCTGGGTTGACCTCATATCTATGGCGATGTCTTTCAGTAATAGTTATTTTTTTATATAACTTGTGAGACAGTGAAGATTTTTTTATCAAACATTTCTGTCCACCTAAGCGCATGGTTCCGCCTAAATTAGAGCTTTCACTTCTATGCTCGATTTTGCCTGATTCATCCTTCCACTCCGTTACCAACCCAATAACCGGATGTTTGGTCTTTATATTAAATTCTGTGCTATTAGCATTTTTGAGCTTTAAAATATTTCTAGAAAATTCAATGATTGCTATTTGCATTCCTAGGCAGATTCCAAAATATGGCAGCTTGTTTTCTCTTGCAAATTGACATGCATGAATCATTCCTTCAATGCCTCTGCTCCCAAAACCACCAGGCACAAGGACTGCTTGAGAAGACTTTAAAATTTTTGAAACATTTGTTTTGGTAATTTTTGCTGCATCTATCATTTGAATATCGACTTTTGCAAGATTTACAATTCCAGCATGATCAAGGGCTTCATTTAATGATTTATAAGAATCTTTTAAATCAACATATTTCCCCACAACTGCAATTGAGACTTTGTTCTTGGGATTAAGTTTTGCGTCAACCACCCTTTTCCAATCATTAAGCCTTGGAGATTTTACTTTTATTAAATTTAATTTTTTAAGGAGAATTTTATCCACTCCTTGAGCATATAAAAGCAAAGGAATTGAATATACTGTTTCAGCATCATGCATGGAAATAACACTTTTGGGATCTACTGAACAAAATAAGGCTATCTTTTTCTTTTCGTCATGCGGGAGCTCTTTTTCTAATCTACATATCAAACAATCCGGCTGCAGCCCTAAAGATCGAAGTTCCTTAACTGAATGTTGAGTAGGCTTGGTTTTGAGTTCCTCAGACACTTTGATATATGGAACCAAGGTAAGGTGAGCCAATGCAGTAGAAGATGAAGGGAGTTCGAGCATCATTTGTCTTATTGCTTCAATAAACGGCTGGCTTTCAATATCCCCTACTGTCCCACCTATTTCCACAATTGCTATATCAGCACCTTTGGCACCCTCTTTAATCCTTCTTTTAATTTCATCTGTAATATGGGGAATAACCTGAACAGTTCCACCTAGATAGTCTCCTCTCCTTTCATTTTGAATCACCTCTTCATATACCTTGCCAGCTGTAAAATTATTTTTTTTACTTGCTTGAAAACGAACAAACCGTTCATAGTGACCAAGATCTAAATCAGTCTCTGTTCCATCGTTAGTCACAAAAACTTCTCCATGTTGAAAAGGGCTCATTGTTCCAGGGTCAACATTGATATATGGATCGAGCTTATTTAATGAAACTTTTAAGCCTCTAGCTTCAAAAAGAGCGCCAATAGATGCCGCGGCAATGCCTTTGCCAAGAGAAGAAACAACACCACCGGTGATAAAAATGTACTTTGTTTGAGCCATCAGTTTTTAAGTTATGATGGGAATACAGAATATCAGATTCTGAGCTTAATAAAAACTAAGTTAAGCAGATTCTTCAAATAAAGGCCTTGATAAGTCAGCCCAATCTATATCAGCATCACTTTTAGCTGTGGCGTATTCCAAAATACCTAGATCTTCAAATTTACCTTTAACAGAATCTCGCAGCAGGCCAATTCTTCTTAAGTTCGGCATAACTCTTTGAAACAGAAGTTTTTGAAAATGTTTGGTAATATCGGAACTTAATTGAAATTGTCGTGCATCTTCAGCATTCCAACCAAAATGCTCAAAAACCTCCATTGAAACCAGTCTTTCCCTACTTAACCAGCATGCCTCGTATGCAAACTGAGCTCGATCTTCTTTTTCATCTTCTGATAAGGTTTCAACAAATTCTTCTAAATAATTTATTCCAAAAGTGACATGTCTGGCTTCGTCCCTAATAATTAAGCCAAGCATGTCTCGTAATACTGGATCCTTGGTTAGTTCTCTAGAGGTTTGAAAGGCAGCTAGCGCCAACCCCTCAATAATAATTTGCATGCCAATGAACTTTAGATCCCATCTTGGATCAGTAAGAATTTTATCTAAAATTGATTTCAAAGCGTTCCCAATAGGATACATAAGCTTTGTTCTTGTTTGAATATACTTATTAAAAGCTTCTACATGCCTAGCCTCATCAAATGTCTGTGATGCAGCATAGAGTTTTGCATTATAAGTTGGAGCGCATGAGGTAAGCTGAGAGGCAACAAGAAGTGCGCCTTGCTCTCCATGAAGGAATTGACTTTGACTCCAAGCAATTCGATGGTTTAAGAATTCAACTTTTTTATCATCAGAAAATTTTTGATACGGGGCATAATCGTCCCAAAATATTGGAGTTGGTTCAGTTAGAGGCTCAAATGGTCTTGACCAATCAACATCAACCTCAACATTCCAATTCAACTCCTTGCCTAACTCGTAAAGTTTTTTGATTCTATTATCCTGAACGGTATAGTCCCAGTTATATGCTCCAGATAAAGGGGTATTAAAAATTTCAGCGATATCATCAGCAACCCCTTCAGTCATGTATGGAGGTAAATCTTCCTCCAACTGAATTTCTCTAGGGCTATTTTTTACATAATCAATTTTCATATATTTAAGTATTCACGTTTTACTCTTTGACTCATTTTGGTCATAAGCTCATAAGAAAGCAAACCATTTTTTTTTGTATTTTCTAGAATTGATAAAACAGGTGACCATAATTCACACCAATCTCCAATCTTGCACTCAGGAATATTTGTAACATCAATTGAAATCAAATCCATGCTAACTCTTCCAATAATTTGAGATTGATGGCTATTAACTATTACTGAGGTTCCATCTATAGCTGTTTGGGGGAAACCATCAGCATATCCACAATAAACAATAGCAATCTTTGTAGGTTGCTTTGTTTTCACCCTTCCGCCATATCCAATTCTCTCATCTTTATCTAATGATTGAATCGATATAATTTTACTTCTGAATGTCATAGCAGTTTTTAAGCCAGGAAAGTCAATTCCCCCATACATTGCAATACCTGGTCTAACCCAGTCATAGGCTTGGTCTGGAAAATTAAATGCTCCCGCAGAATTCAACACACTTCGCTGCATGCATTTTGTGGTTTGATTCCATGCATGATCAAAATTCTGAAATTGATTTATATTTAATGGATCTTGGGGATCATCAGCACAAGCTAAATGAGTCATCAAAACATTTGAATTTTTAAAGAATGATTTAAACTGATCAAGCTCATCTAATTTAATACCCAGTCTATTCATCCCAGTATTTATTTTAATCCAAAAAATCAAATCATCTAGATATTGCTTGGCTAGGGGCAATTGAGAAATTGAATGAATGACTGACCAAATATTATTTTTTTTTAGAGCATCATAGGCATCAGATGAATAGACACCTTGCATGGCTAAAATTGGCTTAGAGGAGTTCTCTCTGATCTTAAGGGCTTCGTGCAATCTAACAACACCGTATCCATCTATTGAATCCTCCAATGCATGAGTTGCCATTTCAAGATCATGTCCATATGCATTGCTTTTAATAATGCCCATGATTTTGCATTTGGGTGATAAGTTCTTCTTAATTACTTGGATATTATTTCTTACAAGCTCGAAGTCAATTACAAGCTCAGAATTTGGTTCGATCATTGAATGGAGTCGTAGTAGCTATCAACGGCAAAGTCTTCAAACCTAGTAAACTCCTTAAGAAAAGTAAGATTCACTTTACCAATAGGCCCATTTCTCTGTTTGCCAATAATAATTTCAGCCTTATTCCCTTCTTCAGAGTCTTCGTTATAAACCTCGTCTCTGTAGATGAATAAAATTACATCTGCATCTTGCTCAATGGCACCTGAATCTCTTAAATCAGCCATAATAGGTCTCTTGTTAGGTCTTTGTTCTACGGCTCGATTTAGCTGTGATAAAGCAATGACAGGTACATTAAGTTCTTTTGCAAGCATTTTTAAAGATCGAGAAATTTCTGAAATTTGATTTACTCTATTTTCTTGTGAGGTAGGTAACTGCATTAACTGAAGATAATCAACAACTATCAATGACAGTCCGTTAGGCTCTTGTCTCGCAATTCGTCGAGCTCTTGCTCGCAACTCCATGGGTGAGAGCATTGAGCTATCATCTATATAAAGAGGCAAATCCTTCAATTTAGAAGATGATTCCATAAACTTTTTTAAGTCAGATTGATTCATCGAGGCTGATCTAACTTTTTGTTGATCAATCTTAGCGTTACTGGCTAGCAATCGAGTGGTTAATGATTCAGCGGGCATCTCAAGACTGAACACCAATACCCCGCCAGGAATATCTTTATTAAGAACAAGATTTTCAACGATATTCATACTAAGAGCTGTTTTACCCATGCTTGGTCTAGCTGCAACAATTATTAAGTCTCCGTCTTGAAGGCCTTGTAGCTTACTATCAAGATCCTTGTAACCTGTAGATGCTCCAAGCAAGGAGGATCCATTTTTCGCAATTTCATTCATCCTCTCAATTGATTGAGGAATAAGTTCGTCTAGTTTCTGAATATTGGTAGATGTTCTGCTCGCTTCATCATTTAATGAAAAAATTTTTGTTTCAGCCTCATCAAGTAATTCCGCAGCATCCTTGCCTTGAGGGTTGATGATGAGTTCAGAGATTTCAGAATTGATTTTCATCAACCTTCTTGAAATGGACTTCTGTCTAATCATTCCAGCATAAGCTTCTAAATTTGCTGCAGAGGGACTCGTAGATGCTAAATCAATTAAATAATTCTTACCACCCGCTCTGGTTAAAAGATTTTTGCTGTCTAGTCGGTCTGAAACAGTTAATGGATCTAGGGGTTTATTAGAATTAACAAGCTCGCCCATAGACTGAAAAATATTTTGATGGTCTTGACCCTCAAAATCTGTAAATTCGATGATTTCACTAACAGCATCATATCTTTCTGTTTCAAGCATTAGCCCGCCCAGCACAGCTCTTTCAAGCTCTCTAACTTGTTCTGTATTTTCTATGGATTTGCTAGACATAAATATGATTCTTACATCATATTATTAAGATAACAACTACTCTGGCTGAACAGAGACCTCAACGACACATGAAACTTCAGGATGGAATAACAGAGTAATTGAATAATCACCAAGCTCTTTTAAAGGCCCATCAGGTAATTGAATAACACTTTTGTCTACAATATGATCAGCTTCACTAAATGCATCTGAAATCTCTCTAGTACCAACCGAACCATAAAGTGCACCTTCCTCAGTCACCTGAACCTTGATTTCAACTTTGGCACCATAAACTGCATCAGCTTTACCCTGAGCATTTGCCATCTCATCAGCTGAAGCTGCCGCTAGTTCGGCTTTCTTGCTCTCAACATACTTTAGGTTGTCATCAGAAGCAAACATGGCTTTCTTCTTAGGAATAAGAAAATTTCTGGCATATCCTGAGCTAACCTCAACGACATCACCAATTTCACCTAATTTTTGGATTTTATCTAAAAGTATAATTTTCATAATTTATCTATGTGAGTCTGTGTATGGAAGTAAAGCCAAAAAACGAGCAATCTTTATTGCTTTTGTTAATTTTCTCTGTTCCGATGCGCTGATATTTGAAACTCTTGCAGGTATAATTTTCCCTGTCTCAGTAATGTACCTTTTCAAGAGATCAACATTCTTGTAATTGAAATTTTTGTTATTAGATTCAGTCATTATTCACCATCCTTTGATTCTTCTTTAGCAACAGGTTCGGTAGCTTCATTTTGTTCTGCTGGAGTGACTTTTGGCTTCTCTTGACTCTGCTCTTCGTTTTGAGGAGCTTTTTTTGCTTCCCTTGATTCTATAAGTAATATTGAATCCTCCAGGGATGGGGAATCAACCTTTAATAAAAGGTGGCGTATAACAGATGTATCGTATTTTAATTTGGATTCAAGTTCCAATGCAGACTCTGACGGCCCTTCTATTTGAAAAATGGCGTAATGCCCTTTGTTATGATTCAGAATGCTATAGGCTAGCTGCCTACGACCAATGTTTTCAAGCTTATTGATTTTGAAATTTATATCAGTCAAAGTTTTTTCAAACTTTGTTTGAAAGTCATCAAACTTAGTGGATAAGTCAGGGTTGAGTATTAAAGTTAATTCGTAATTATTCATATTTTTCCTTATGGGTTAGTAGATTTTTTGAGTATCAAAAAACCAAGGAGCGTGAATTCTATGCCAAATATACTTAGCAATCAATAATTATTTTTTAAGAAACCAAAAGCTTTATCAAAAAAGCTTTTATTATTTTCCAGCGTATAGCCCTGTTTCATTTGATCAAAACCAAAGCCTACCAGACCTAAAGCAGTGGCATATATTGGATTTTTTAGCACTGACTCCATCCCATTAAATTTTTCTGGAATCCCAAGCCTTACACTGGTTTGAAAAATAGACTCAGCCAAAGCAACTGCTCCTTCCATTTTTGAAGTACCGCCTGTAAGGACTATTCCAGCCGGGATTTTATTTTCGAAACCATTACGTTTAATTTCTGCTTTAACTAAATCAAAAAGCTCTACATATCTTGGTTCAATAATTTCAGCCAATGAACGTCTTGATAAGTCTTCTGGAGGTCTGCCACCAACTCTCATTACTTCCAAGGTTTCTCCATCTTGGGTAAGTTCCGCTGCTGCACAACCATGCTTTTGTTTTATATCTTCTGCCTGGGCAGTAGGAGTTCTTAAGGCTACAGCTATATCACTGGTTACCTGATCACCTGCTATAGGAATAACCCCGGTAAATGATATCGAACCAGAATTAAATACTGCAATATCGGTTGTACCTCCACCAATGTCCACCAAACAAACCCCAAGCTCTTTCTCGTCCTCAGATAAAACAGAATATGAGCTGGCAAGCTGCTCTAAAACAAAGCCATCGACACCAATGCCGCATCGTTTTACACATTTTTCTATATTCTGTATTGCATTATTAGCACAAGTAACTAAATGAACATGAGATTCTAATCTAACACCAGACATTCCAAGCGGCTCTCTAATAGAGTCTTGATTATCAATCACATATTCTTGAGGAAGGACATGAAGCACTCTTTGATCTGAAGGTATTGCAACTGCTTGAGCTGCTTCAATAACTCTATCTATATCACTTGCTTCAACTTCTTTATCTTTTATTCCTACTATTCCGTGAGAATTTAAACTGCGAATATGGTTTCCTGCAATCCCAACATATACATTCTTAATTTTTCCTTCAAAGGATGCCTGAGCCTGATCTATGGATTTTTGAATTGCATCTGTAGTTGCATCAATGTTAACTACAACTCCTTTTTTAAGACCGCTAGATGGATAAGACCCCATCGATACAACCTCAAGAGAATGTTGATCAACATACCTGCCTATAATACAAACTACCTTCGAGGTTCCAATATCTAAGCCGACAACATAGTCAGAATCTTTTGTTCCATTATTTGCCATAATTTAAAGCAGCTCCATCTCTGTATCTTAAATCAATAATCCTAGGAGTTAAGTTTTTTTCGAAAATATATTTTAATGTTAATTGAAGTTTTTCCAATACTTCAGAAGAGAGATCTGAGCCTAACTTTATTTGAAAATTACTTTTGGTCTTAAAATGCCACCCTTCTGGTTCAGAATAAGAAATGGAAGAAATTTTGAGTTTAAAGGCTGAGGTTAATACATTAATCTCCTCTTCAACTCTCAACCATTGCTCAACAAATTCAATCGGCATATCTAAATGCAACAAGTCAGGATGCTCACCAAAATACAAAAACTTACTTAGCTTTGCATCCAAATAAAAATTTTCCTGCCAAATATATTTCGGCTCTTTTGAATCGATAAATATTTCTAGCGGCTTGAATGCATGTTTTTTAATCAAAAAAGAATTAATCCAGTTTTGATTATTTAAAAATTTTGATAGGTTTTTATTTGAGGTAACACTTGATAAATTAAGGATCAATTCCTGAGCTTTTTTTAAAGTTGGAGGCTTCTCAAAAACTATTAAAATCTTTTCATTTTTATCGCTCGAACAACTCAATAAAAAAGTAGTTAAAAATAAAAATATTAGTCCCGTTCTATTTAGCATTAATAATTTCTTGTACAAGGTCATTATATGAAAGCCCAATTGACTCAGCAGATTTAGGAAATAGACTATGCGAAGTCATTCCAGGAGCAGTATTAACTTCAAGCACGTAAAAATTATTATCTCTGTCCCTCATTAGATCAACCCTTAACCAACCTGAACAACCCGTCACATCGAGTGTTTTAAGGCAGATTTCCTCCAACTTCTTTTTTTCATCTTTTGAAAGAACTAGCTCAGTAAGCTGAGTATCTTCATTGACGTATTTTGCATTGAAGTTGTAAAAGGATTCAGAGGTTTTGATCTCTACGGCAGGCAAACATCTACCATTAAGAATTGGAACAGTAAGCTCTTTAAAATCTATACTTTCCTCCAAAATGAATGTTCGCCTTGGATCTACGCAACCAGAAATAGCATCCTCTAAATCCTTGTTACAGGAAATTTTAAATACATCTATGCTTGATCCATCCTCTGCAGGCTTTAAAAACAAATCCTTGAATGGTCTAAGTTGGTTAAAAAAAGGGTTCTCTAAATCTTTCTCCATTTCAAGCAATGATGAAATGGTGATCCAGTTTGGAGTAGGAATTTTGTTATCTTTTAGAAGCACTTTACAGGTATTCTTGTTCCAGGTATTAACGCAAGCTTGATAATGGCTGCCAGAAAATGGAATGCACTTTTGTTGTAAAAGTTTTTGCAATTCTCCTGATTCACCATCCTCACCATGAAGGGCAATAAAAATAAAGTCTTCTTCTGTGAGTTGTTGAGATGAGAAGTTTTTTGGATAGTCTATAAGCTGGGCTTCGTATCCCAAATCTTTCGCTGCTTGAAAAATATATCTTCCGCTCTCAAGAGAAACCTCACGCTCAGAAGATTTCCCTCCATATAAAACTATAATTTTTTTTATTGCCACTTTTGTTTAATCTTCTTATTCAGTTTTGAAATTGTTCCTGCACCTTGAGTGATTAAAATAGAAAAATCTTGATGATTTGCATGAAGCCAGTTCATAGGATCTTTATTCCCAATGTAATGGACATTGTTATGATTTGTTAATATCTCTGAAGCAAGTTTTTTAGAAGAAATTCCTTTAATAGGTTTTTCACTTGCTGGGTATATATCCAATAATAGAAGAAAATCTACTCTAGATAGCACTTTTTTAAAATCATCAAACAGCTGTTGCGTTCTTGTAAACCTATGAGGTTCAAAAATCATGCATATCTTTTGACGAGGAAATTTTTCTTTGGCAGCAAGAATGGTTGATAAAATTTCAGCAGGATGATGCCCATAATCATCTATCAGCACATGTGGATGGTTGGAAAAATAAATCTCTGAAAGCTCAAATCTTCTTCCAACACCCCTAAAATTAGCTAAGCCTTTAGCAATATCCTTGATTGATATATTTTCTTCAATAGCTACACAAATAGCAGCAGTGACATTGTATAAATTATGTCTGCCGCTTAAATTTGTAGAAAATTTATATTGTTTTTTATTGTTATGATCTATTAATTGAAACTTTTGAAGGCCGTTTTCTAGCTTTGCATCCGTTATTTGAAATCTATTTTTTGAATTAAAACCAAAAGTTATCTGCCTTCTATGTATTTCTTTTGAAATTTTACGAATGTTTAAATCATCTAAATTAAGAAAAATATGACCATAAAAAGGTAAATTTTCAGCAAAACTGACAAAAGACTGATTTAATTTTTCTTGATTTGAGTCATAGAAGCTTAAATGGTCATTATCAATGTTAGTAATTACAGCAATGTCAGGTTGTAAATGCAAAAATGATCCATCGCTTTCATCTGCCTCTACAATGATATAATTACCATCCCCAAGGTTAGAGCTTCTTCCAACACTAAGAACTTGACCTCCCACCACATATGTAGGACTCAAATTTGCTGCATTAAAAATACTGGCAATGATGCTGGTTGTAGATGTCTTGCCGTGACTTCCAGCAATCGCAATACTTCGATATGGTTTCATCAAAGTTCCAAGCATCTCTGCCCTTGGAATAATAGTTAATCCAGATTTCTTAGCATATGACAGCTCAGGATTTCTCTTAGATATTGCTGACGATGCAACAACTAAATCTGTTTTTTGAATAAGCCTTGGTTCATGGCCTATTTGCACTTTAGCGCCAAGTTTTTTTAATTCCTTCAGCTCATCTGTAATGACCAGATCAGAACCTGTAACTTTAAAACCCCTTTTTTGCAAAATAGTGGCAACTCCTATCATTCCAGATCCACCAATTCCGATCATATGAATTTTTTTGAATTTTTGAAATCCTAGTAAAGGCATCTTTATTTAAAATTTTAAAATTGAACTTAACATTCTTCTAGCAGCTTGGAAATGATCTAAATTGCTTTCTTGATTTGACCATTGTTCATAAAGTTTAGTCTCAATGACCTTTTGAAGCTTTTTAGAAAGAGATTTCAAGGATTCAGACTCTTCATGCATCAACCCCATATCTAAATCCATAATATAAATTGCATTTAATACTTGGTGATTATCAATGGCTGATGGCAAAGGAATAATCACTGATCCTCTTTTTAAAGTCATAGCTTCTGAGAGAGAAAGTGCACCTGCCCTAGAAATAATAAAATCTGACCATAGAATTTCCTCATGAGGTGAATCATAGAACTCCTCTACCTCAACAGAAATATTGCTTGAATACAATTCCATAACTCCCTCAGACTTTCCATTTCCAGATTGATGCCTTACCTCTAATGGTATATTTAATGAATTTAAAGCTATAGGTATATTTTTATTGATAAATTCAGAGCCTTGACTCCCACCAGTCACATACACCCTCAGCGGTTCGTGCTTTTCAGTGGCTAATGAGCTTTCTTTTGATTGCTTTATTGGATTTCCTACGAGCATCATCTTTTTGGTAAGTGGCTCATTTATTGAGAATCCTAAAAAAATTATTTTTGAGAATTTTCTTAATACATTATTGGAAGTTCCCATAATTGCATTTTGCTCATGCAAAAAAAGAGGTTTTCTGCAAATCCATGCTGATAAGCCTACTGGCAACGAGATATAACCTCCAAAGCAAACAACATAATCAGTCTTATTCTTTTGTAAGTAATAAATACTTTTAAAAATTGATGCTATTAAACAAATTAATGAAATAATTTTTAAAATTAAATCCTTTCCTCTAAAGCCTCTCATGGGAATAGTTAAAAGTTTTATATTATTGGGAACAACTCTTTTTTCTATACCAGTTTTTGTTCCAATCCAAATAACCTCATGATTATTTTTAATGCATTCCTTTCCAAACTCTAATGCTGGGAAAACATGACCTCCAGTTCCTGCTGCAGAAATTAAAAATTTCATTACTTTATCGTGTTATTTTCAAAATTAATTCTTAAAACCATGCCCATTAAAAACATAAATAAAATTAAGCTTGTTCCACCGTAGCTTACAAAAGGCAGAGTTAAACCTTTTGTTGGCAAGATTCCAAGATTTACCCCTATGTTAAATACTACTTGAATTGCGATCAAAATACCTGCGCCGAAAGCAAGCAATCCTTGAAATAATTTTCCAAGCTCTAGTGCTTTAATGGATGTTTTAATGATGCCAAAAATCAATGCGGCAAATAGAAAGATCACCATTAATCCTCCGACCAATCCAAATTCCTCAACAATTACTGCAAAAATAAAATCAGTATGTGGCTCAGGCAGGTATAAATTCTTTTGAAGTCCATTCCCTAAACCCACGCCTAGCCACTCGCCCCTTCCAATGCCAAGTAGGGCATTTGATAACTGCCATCCGGGCCCATAAAAATGGTCAAATGGTTCAGTAAATGAAATAAATCTTATATATCTGTATGGTTCAAGATAGACAGCAATAGCTGCCAAACCACCCATTAATAAAATTAATAATGAAAATTGAAAAAATGAAATCCCTGCAAAAAATAGCACAGCAATTACCAAAGCTCCAATTACCAATGTTGATCCAAGATCAGGTTGAGACATAATCAATAACCCAAAAAGAGCTAATACGACCAAAGGCCTAAAAAACCCCAATGAAGTATTAATCTCACTTAGTCTTCTAACGCAATATCCTGAAATATAAATAACTAAAGCTAGCTTACTTGCTTCAGAAGGTTGGATATTAATTGGCCCAATTCTGATCCATCTTAAACTTCCATTGACCTCTGTGCCCACCCCAGGAAAAAAAAGAGCAATAAGTAAAAACAAAGAACAAATTAAAATTAACCAATCTAGTGTGAGAAATAAGTTAGAGGGAATGCTTAAGGCAATTATTGTTGCAAAGATACCAATAATCAAAAAAGTTACTTGTCTTGAAGCAAAATGAAAGGGGGTTCCATAAAGATCTTCTGAAACATACACACTTGATGAAGCAACCATTACCAAACCAATAAATAATAAACAGAAATATGGAAAAATAATTAATATATTTTCTCGATTAATCATTTTGACCCAATACTAATTTAATAAAATGATCTCCGCGTTCTTCAAAATTTTTATAATCTTGACCGCTTGGATGACCCGGTGAAAAAAGTATGTTGGTCTTGCAATGATATTCATCTTTAAAAATGTAATTCATTACTGATGAAAGACCTTGATTGAAGAGTAATATTTTTTCTGGGTGAAATACTTTTTTTGATATCTCCTTTGCATGTTTACCGAAAATATATACCTTTGTTGGACCACTAATTTCATAGCTATCATATTGCTCTTTACTGGGGTCCCCGCAAAGGATCAATACATAGGGACTAGACATTTTATTAAGCGCAAATTTCAATGCGGATAAATTAGTTGCCTTTGAATCATTTATGAAAACTAGTTGATTCTGTGTTGTGACATGCTGTCGTCTATGCGGCAATTCTTTCAATGCAACATCCTGAACTTCCCTGAGCTCTCTTCCAGTAATCATTGACCATAGTTTTTTTGGGTTTGATTCTTCTGTTGATATTTTTGATTCTTTAATTCTATTTTTTGCATTTGTGTACTCTGCGAAAGTTCCATGATGATCAATATGATCAGGCGCAATGTTTAATAGCACTCCAAAATCTAACTGAATATGCTTGACCTTCTCAAGCTGAAAGCTTGAAAGCTCAATAATAGAATATGAGGAAGAATTAATACTATCTAAAACGGGGGTGCCAATATTTCCAATCAATTGAGAATCTTCTAAAAGCTGATGCAGTTGGTAGCAGCAAGTGCTTTTTCCGTTTGTTCCTGTTACTCCAATCTTAAAAGAACTATCTTCTTGAAAAAAAATATCTAAATCTGTTAGATAAGATATTTTATTAAATTCTCCTTTTGTATACAGCTTCTTTAGATTAATTCCTGGGCTCAAATAGATCATTTCATAAGAACTCAAATCGGCCTGATCAGGTAATTGATTGTATATATTCGGTCCTTTTAGATTTTCATCGTAAATGTCAAAAGCTGTGCCTTTTTTTATCAGATATCTTTCAAAAGATTGGCCTGTGATCCCATAACCAAAAATAAGAGACTTCATTGAAATTTATCTTAACTTCAGTGTTGCTAAAGCGAATAAAACAAGTACAAAAGTTATAATCCAAAATCTAACGATAACTTTTGGCTCTGCCCAGCCCTTCAATTCAAAATGATGGTGAATTGGTGCCATTAAAAAAACTCTTTTGCTCCTTAATTTATATGAGCCCACTTGAATAATAACGCTCAAAGTTTCCATCACAAAAACTCCTGCCATAATTGCAAAAACTATTTCATGCCTGACTAATACTGCCAGTGTGCCTAGAATTCCACCCAGGGCTAATGATCCCAGATCACCCATAAATATCTGCGCAGGGTATGTGTTGTACCATAGAAACCCTATACCAGCTCCAATCAATGCTCCACAAAAAACAATCAACTCTCCACTAAGAGGGTTAAATGGAATAAATAAGTAATTAGAAATAATTAAATTTCCAGATGCGTAAGCAACCAGACCTAGGCCTCCAGCTATTAAAACAGACGGCAGAATTGCTAACCCATCTAGGCCATCAGTAAGATTAACAGCATTAGAAGAGCCCACAATTACAAAAATACTTATAAGTAGGAAAATAAGTGGTGAAATTGTAAATATATATTCTTTGTTGAAAGGCAAGATAAAAATTTGTTCATTTCCACCAGGAGAAACCTGCAACATAAACAACATTGCAATTAAAGAAAAAATAAACTGCAATATGAGTTTGTATTTTCCCTTCAAGCCTTTTGAGTTTTTTTCCTTAATTTTTAACCAATCGTCAAGAAAGCCTATTGCACTGAAAGAGATAGTGATAAAAATTAGAATCCAAATATATGGATTCTTAAAATCGGACCAAAGCAATGTTGAAATAATTAATGAGGAGATAATAATCAAACCTCCCATAGTAGGTGTTCCAGATTTTGAAAGATGTGATTTGGGTCCATCTCCTCTAATTGATTGTGAAAACTGAATATGTGTTAAGAATCTAATCAAGGCTGGGCCAAGAAAAATGGAAAGCATGAGTGCCGTCAGAGTTCCTCCGATGGTTCTAACTGTCAAATAACGGAACACATCGAAACCAGAATCGTATGTCATCAGCCAAGTACCCAATAATTCGATCATATTATTTCCATAAATCTAGAATTTCTTCCATTCGCATGGATCTTGAGCCTTTCAATAAAATATTCTCTTTTCCGACTAGATTTTTTTTTAAGAAATCAATTAACTCTATTTTGTCGTTAAAGAAAAACCCGTTATCACCAAATGCAAATGCTGTATGTCGGATCAAATCTCCATATCCGAGTAAAATATCTACTCCGTGTATTTTGGCATAGTCTCCCAAACCAATGTGTAGTTTTTTTCTATATCTACCAAGCTCTGCCATATCTCCAAGAATTGCAACCTTTCTTCCTTGAAATTGACATAAAACGTCTAATGCTGCTCTCATGGAATCTGGGTTAGCATTGTAAGTGTCATCAATGACCTGTGACTGCTTTGCCCATGTTTTAAGTTCTAAGCGCTGCGGGGGGTTTATAAGGCCTCTCAAACCATCTACAAATTCTTCTATGTTTAACTGAGCAGCATGGATCGCTGCACATGAAGCAAGAATATTTAACACATTATGCATTCCTACAAGCTTTGTTTTTATTTGTATTCTTTTTTTCAAATGGATAGATTCAATAAAAAAAGACAAACCTTGTTTTGTCATCTGAATTTGACTAGGAAAATAAGATGCAGAGGATTTTTTACCAAACGTATAAAAACTAATATCGTCCCTCATTTTTTTCCAATGATTAAGATATTTGCCATCCGGAACAATTGCTATGCCATCTTTTTTTATATTACTGATAAGCTCTGATTTTACCTCTAACACTCCCCTTACTGAGTTAAGTCCATCTAAATGTGAATGGCCTATGTGAGTAATAATACCGATATTTGGCTTTATAATTTTAGACAGAAGATCTATATCGCCTAACTTCGCTGCGCCCATCTCAAAAATTGCTGCCGTATTTTTTGAATCCAATTCCAAAGCACAAAGCGGTAAACCAATTTCATTGTTGTAATTCTGAAAAGTGGCATAACTATTTTTTATGCAGTTCTTTAAAATATTTTTTGTAGTTGTTTTGCCGTTACTGCCAGTTACCCCAATAACGTTTCCCTTATATCTTCCCATTGCAATCCTAGCAGATTCAATAAGGCACTTTTCAGGACTTTTAACTAGAATAATTTTTGATGACTTAGCTGAGGAATTCAAAATTTTACTCTCTTTTACAATTGCAAGAGATGCACCTTTTCTTATAGCGTCGTTGGCATAAAGACCTCCATCTTCTTGCAAGCCAGTCAGACCAAAAAAGACTGAATTCTTTGTTACCTTTCTCGAATCTATTTGAAAATTTTTAATTGGCAAGCCTGATTTAGCATCAAGCTTAAGTGAAGTTAATAAATCTTGTGTATTTTTAATTAATTTCATTGCCTAAAATTTCTAAGACGCAATCCCTGTCATTAAATGGAATTTTGTTTCCTGATATCTCCATGGAGGTCTCATGACCCTTACCTAATATTACCAATATATTTTCTTTAGTTAAGTGTTGAAGCGCTGCTGTTATTGCTTTCTTCCTATTCTCTATAATTTCCACACCTGCTTGATCGCTTTCGTTCATTGCATCTGAAGCAATTGCTGAAAAGGATTCATAACGATTATTATCTGACGTAAAAAACACTTTGTTAGAAAAATCTTGAGCTACTTTCATCATTTTTGGTCTTTTTGATTTATCTCTATCTCCGCCACAACCAAAAACTAAGACAATGTCATTATAATAACTGTCTAATTCAGATAAAATGTTTTTCATAGATTGTTGGTCATGGGCATAGTCAATTAATATCTTTCCTTTTTTTAACCTTAATATTTCCCCCCTTCCCTTAGGCAGCTTAATCTCATCTTTATTGGTGTTGCTTAAATCATTTGGTTCAACATGCTCTGAAATTAATGCAATTGCTGCAATGTAATTCTCAATATTAAATTTAAGAAATAATGAAACGCTTGCTTCCAAAGCAAAACAAGGGAAATTTAAATTAATCTTTGAAGATCCTTCGGGGTTATAAACAAATGAATACTTAAATGGAGCTGAGGGATTTTTTGCGCTTAAAAATTGCGCTTTTGCAAGCTGCTCTTTCTGAGCTTTAGACAGACGTGGCAGCAAATCTTGCATTTGATCCATTGAAATTATTGTGGGTTTTTGATTATTGAGATTAACAAGTGATAATTTTGCATTAATATAGTTTCTTTCTGTTTGATGGTAATCAAGATGATCAGATTGAATGTTAAGTATGATGGTCTGTAAAAAAGGCAGATTACATAGCCTTTGTTGCGTTAAAGCATGAGAAGAGATTTCAAGAAAAACATATGTTTTTTGTTGAGTTTTGCAAGCATTCAAAATTTCAAACAATTCAAAGATTCCAGGGGTTGTGTTGCCTTTGGTTTGCAAAAAATCATCGTTAATAATTGCTCCTAGAGTGCCAATATATATGGAAGGTTTTTGGAGCTCCCTCATAATATTGTGCGCCATAAATGCTGTTGTTGTTTTTCCATTAGTGCCGGTCACACCATGAAAGATGAAATCATCCTCAGACAATTCATGAAATCTAAATAGAATTTCAATCACTATATCCTCTAAATTATTGATGTAATAAATTGGTATATCCATTTCTTCGTTGAGTTCTTGGTCACTAATAATGCAGGATGCTCCTTTTTTTACTGCATCTTTTATGAATTCTTTTCCATGTGATCCTGCTCCCTGTCTAGCTATAAATAAAGAATTTTTCTGTACGTCTTTTGAGTTATCAGTTATTGATGCGATAAAACATTCATCAAAGACATTTGTTTTAATCAGGGGTTTAATAAGAGGTAATTTATTCATCTAAATAATCTAAGACATCATGAGAAATAGCTGCAAATAGGGGAGCTGCAACGCTGCCACCAGAATAATTATTTAACCCTGGTTCATCGATGGTTACAAAAATTGTAAGTCTCTTAGATTTTAATGGTGCTATTCCTGCAAAGGATGCTATATATTTGCTTTGATCATATCCACCCTTAGAGCTAGCTTTGTGAGATGTGCCTGTTTTTCCAGCAACTTGATAATTTGATAATCTTGCTAAGTTTCCTGTCCCATCTGAAACAACCAATTTCAAAGACTCCAATACATCACTGGCAGCATCTTTGCCAATTACTCGCTGCTTGTATGCTTCAACATTATCTTTAAAAATTTTAAAATCTTTGAGATAACCTTCATTAGCAAAAACTGAATATGCTTGAGCTAGTTGCAAAGAAGAAGCTGTCATGCTGTAACCAAATCCAATGGTTGCAATTTCATGATCAGAGATATTATTTCTTGAATTAATAACCCCATAAGCAACTCCAGGAAAAAATATATTTGGTGGTTTTGAAAGGCCAAAACCCTTGTATCCTGAAATCAATCCATCTATTCCAACTTGCAAAGCTAGCTTGGAAGCTCCAACCTGGCTCGATTTTGCAATAACCTCGCTAGCAGTTAGCATCTTATAATTTTTTGGGTCTGACACAGTTCTGCCACTTAAAGTTATAAATCCTGGACTGGTATCAATCACCTGATTGGTAGAGAGTATGCCCATATCAATGCCCTTGGCTAATGCTAGCGGTTTTATTATTGAGCCTGGCTCAAATGCATCAACTAGAGCTCTATTCCTCTGAATCTGTCTTTCGGGGCTATTAGGGTTATAAGATGGATAACTGGCTATAGCAAGAATTTCTCCAGCAACATTATCTAATACTATAGCACTGCCACCTTTTGCATTATTGGCCTCAACAAAGCTTGAAAGGTGTTTATATGCATAAAATTGAACTCTGCTATCAATAGTTAACTTTTTATCAAAACCCTTGATGACCTCTTGAGTTATTTTAGGTCTCTTGCTTGCATTTCTATAAATAGTTTCTCGCCCCGGCACACCAGACAATTCAGCATCTAAAATATTTTCAAGTCCCTCCAAACCAAACCCATCTTTCCCAGCAAATCCGATCAACGTAGCTATTTGCTCACCCAATGGATAGTATCGTTTTTGAAATGATTCAATCTCAATACCGGAGAGTTTCAGGTTTTTTATGTTCTCATATTGAGCAAAATTTAAATTAGAAAAAATCAAAGTTTTTTTATTAATTTGTTTAATAGTGGGGAAATCTTTTTTCAAAATAAGAAAATCTTTTAATTTTTTAAAATCGTCTTCTGAAAAATTTTTTAGAGCATATAAATCATATTGATTGATTGATACCGCAAGAGGGAAATCATTTCTATCCAATATACTCCCTCGGTTAGCAGGAATTGATCTGGAGGTCTCGAGCATGCTCTCACCTTTAGATTTTAAGAAATCTCCTTCAATATATTGAAGACTGACTATTCTAAAAATTAAAATTAGTAAACTGATAGATAAAAATATATATATTAAATATGCCCGCCAACTATAGCCAAAGTTATTTTTCATAAGTTACTTCAATTACTTTTGTAATCTCTACCATTTGTAAGATTTCCTTTGCATGGCGTTCAACTTTAGCTGGAGAGCTAAGATGATAGTATTCAGTTTTTAAATTAAAATTTATTTCGGTCAATTTATTATTTCCAACTTGGAGGTAAGCATTATTCTCATTCTCCTGGCTAAATTGCCATCTAATTTTTATGGTCTCAAGACATATACAAAATAAAATAAAAATATTTATAAATAAAATATAAACAAAAATATCTCTTTTCATAACTTTGAAAATACCCTCATTACTGCACTTCTTGAGCGAGGATTCATTTTGATCTCATGGGTGGATGGTTTTATTTTCTTTTTGATGCACCTATACGTTTCTTTTACTGAAGTATTAATTGGTATATCTTTTGGCAGTTGATCAATTTCAGGTTTAAAAAAATTTTTTACAATTCTGTCCTCTAGTGAGTGAAATGAAATGATGATGACAACTCCGCCAACTTTAAGAATATTATGAAGCTTTGAAAGCACCATTCTTAAATGATGGAGCTCCTGATTTACATGGATTCTTATTGCTTGAAATGATTTTGTGGCTGGATGAGTTTTACCAGTTCTTTTAAGCACGGTTTCAATTACTCTTGTCAGTTCAATTGTTGTTTGCAGTGGTTTCATTGCTGTGTAATCCACTATCGCTTTGGCAATTTTTCTAGATGCTCTCTCGTCGCTATATTGATATAAGATATCGCTTATCTCTTTTTCAGACGCACTATTTAGCCACTCAGCTGCGCTAAAACCAGCAGATGTATCCATTCGCATATCCAAAGGACCATCACTTTGAAAACTAAAACCTCTTTTTGGATTATCTAAATGTGTTGAGCAAGTTCCGAGATCTAATAGCACTCCATCAAATTTCTGTTGGGGAAACAATGAATCAATTTCAGAATAATTTGAGTGATGAATGCTAAAACGTGGGTCAGTTATATTTTCTTTTGCAAATGAAACTGCTTCTGGGTCTCTATCAACAGCATGCAGTCTTCCTTGAGAAGATATTCGATTTAGAAGTTCCAGAGAGTGGCTTCCCCTTCCGAAAGTAAGATCTAAGTATGTCCCAGATAAATCATGGAGCAAGAAACTTAATGATTCTTCCAGCAGAACTGGAACATGAAGCATAGATTTAGTCTACTTGCTTTCTCATGAAGGTTGGCACATCAAGGAAATCTATATCCTCTGCAGACGATGTGCCACCTGACTTGGTTGATTGATCTATTGAAGGTGTATCTAATCCAACTGGATTGAGTTGCACTGTAGCTCTTCTTGAATTATCAACCGCTAAAGTTGCTGTTTTTTGATTAACACCTGTTGCCACAACCGTAACTAATAATTCTTCTTCATCCATTGAATCTTCCATTACAGTTCCATAAATAATCGTCGCATCATCAGCGGTAAAGTCTCTAATGACTGAATCAACCTCATCAAAATCAGCCATTGTGGGTGATTTTGCAGTGATATTTACCAAAATCCCTCTAGCATCTTTTAACTCAATATCTTCAAGTAACTCTGAACTCACAGCTTGGTTGGCTGCATCAATACCTCTTTCATCAGCGCTTGATTGGCCTGTGCCCATCATAGCAATACCCTTTTCTGACATGACTGTTTTTACATCTGCAAAGTCAACATTTATATATCCAGGCTTCATGATAATGTCAGAGATACCTTGAACCGCTCCTTTTAAAATATCATCTGCTTTGGCAAAGGCTTCTTCCATAGATGTTTTTCTGCCTAATATATCCATTAATTTTTGATTGGGTATAGTGATCAAGCTATCAACTTCCTCAACCAGCTCTGCTATTCCTTGCTCCGCTGCAGCTTTCCTTTTATGACCTTCAAAATTAAATGGTTTGGTTACTACTGCTACCGTTAAGGCTCCAAGCTCCTTGGCAATCTCAGCAATAACCGGTGCAGCACCAGTACCAGTGCCACCTCCCATTCCTGCAGTAATAAAAATCATATCCGCTCCGGATAATAACTCCTCAATTGCAGCTCTGTCTCTTTCTGCTGCTGCCTTTCCTACTTGCGGATCTGCTCCTGCTCCCAAACCTCTAGTCACGTTATCACCAAGCTTTAAAATAGTAGAACCCTTTGCCCTATCCAATGCTTGAGAATCAGTATTTGCACAAATAAATTCTGCTCCCTGAATTTCATGATTAATCATATGAATAACTGCATTCCCACCTGCACCACCCACACCAATAACTTTAATCTTGGCTAGTCCTGCATTTTCTTCAATTATTTCCCAATTCATTTTTTACCCCTTTAAAAAGATATTGTTTTTAACTGCTCTGGCAATACGACCTCTAAAATTTCAGCAGATAAAGCGCCGCCTGTTTGCCTCATTTCCCAGTTTTTGTCATTCCAGACTTCAAATTTGTTTCCCATCCCGATGAAAGACACTTTTTCTGCTATTTTAATTTCTGCATATTCACGAAGCTCAGAAGGCAAGAGGATTAACATCCTTCCTTTGGGATCAAATGAGCTGACGCTAGCATTTCCTAAAATTGTCCATTGTAAGTTTCTTACAATAGGATCAAGGCCTTGCATTGATTGAAGCTCGCTAGATATCTTATTCCACATTGAACCTGGATAAATTTTTAATGATGGATATTGCGGGTCTCTTGTAACAACAATACTTTCTTCATTTTGAAGAAGGAGTTGATCTCGGTATTTTGCTGGGATAGCCAACCTTCCCTTTGCATCTATCGAAATTGTTGTAAAACCAAACATAATGTATGTAAAAATTAATATCTACACACTTTATACTACATTTAACACACTTTTACACACTTTTTCTTAAAAAAATTAGATGAGTTGATCTATAAGCCGGATTCTGTGTTAAATGACCATCTATCTAGGCAATATGTCACCATATTGCTCAAGCAACCTACCCGAATCCTAAGCGAGTAGCCTAAACGGATTCCTATTTGGTTTTGCTTCAAAGTGGGGTTTACACTGCCATATTTGTTACCAAATACGCGGTAGGCTCTTACCCTACCATTTCACCCTTACCAATTTCTTGGCGGTATAATTTCTGTTGCACTTGCCGTGGGCTCACGCCCCCCAGGAATTACCTGGCACTCTACTCTACGAAGTCCGGACTTTCCTCTAACAAATTGCTAGCAGTCATCCGATCAACTCAATTACATTTTAATACCTTTTACTGGTGTTAAGAAACCTCTAAAAGAAATTTGTAAACTTCTTGTTTTGAGAAAGAAGTAATTTTAGCGATTAGTTTTGAGGCCTCAGTTGGAGACAGGTAATCAAGAAATGGTCGACAAAAATTTTCATTTAAATCAAAAGCTTCACTAAAAGATGAGCTAGAATACACAAGAACAACAAACTCTCCCAGCAAAGGAATCTCATTACTCTTAATAAGAGCCATCATTTCTATAATGGTTCCTCTATATATTGATTCATATTCTTTGGTCATCTCTCGGCAAATTACTACCTGCGTATCTGGGTTTAAAACCTCAGAAAAAATTGAAATAGTTTTGATGATCCTCTTCGCAGATTCAAAAAAAATATTAGTCATATTAGAATTTTGTAGCTTTATAGCAATTTTTCTTTTTGCCTCATGCTGTTTTGGTAAAAACCCGTAAAAAGAGAATTTATCTGAAGGCAAGCCTGAGAGAATTACGGCATTTATGAGAGCAGAAGCACCTGGTAGAACTGTGAAAGAAAGGTCTTCTTTGATACAGCTTTGAATCAATGGATATCCTGGATCAGATATCAATGGCGCCCCCGCATCAGATAACAGAGCTAAAGTTTTACCGCTTTTAAGTAATTCTATAATTTCTTCACTAGCCTGATTCTCGTTATGTTCGTGGAATGGTTTAGTTTTTTTTTGAATATCAAAATGCTGCAAAAGTTTACCTGCAATCCTGGTATCTTCTGCAAAAATATTATCCACTTCCTTTAAAGTATTAATTGACCTCAATGAGAAATCATTTAAATTACCAATGGGAGTACAAATTATATAAAGCATGAATTTAATTAAATGATTTTTAAAAAGAATAAATATTTATTGCATTTTTTAACATTGGTTATCTTAGCATCTTGCTCAACAACATCTAAGACTTTAATCCCGAACTCAAATGAGTTTCTTAAAGGAAATAGCTTAAAAAATTTTGAAGATATTTATAACTATCAAAGCTACTTTGAAGATGACTTGGTAAAAATACAGAAGGCTATTGATAGTCAGAAATTAAATCAGGAGGAATTAAAAAATGCAAAAATATTAAAAAGAAATTATCAAAAGATTTTATCCAAGAATAAATATACTCTTACGCTTAATCTCAACCAGAAATATTCTAAAGAATTAATAGAATTAGCATACAAGCTCAATCTTCCTATAAATATTTTGTGGGCTGAGAGCAAGCAATTTTCACTCCCAGAAAATTTGCTATCACAAAAAATTGATGGGTTCTGTTCAAGCCTTTATCAAGATGCTCTTACAGCTCTAAAGAGGGAAATAAATAAAAATACTGATCCAATACTAATTATTTATTCGCAAGAGTATGAATCTCTAGTTCAAGACTGGGAACTAAATAATAGAGGCTTTATGAAAGTAAAATATGAATCAAGTGATTTTCAAGAATTTTCTGCTGAGATTCTAGGGATCAATTCAAGCAAAAAAAGATTCAAAAAAATCTCTAAACTAAACCCAAATCAAAATCTCAATTTTGCTCCTCGACCTAGATATGATTTTAAGCAAATTGTCATTCTGTTAAATCCTAAAGAATACAAATCAATGATTCCAGCTCTTAGATATCATGGAGGAAGTAGTTTTAAATATTTAAATTTTATTTCCTCTTTGGAGGGAATAAATGCACCTCTGCAATTACTAGACTATGAAGATTCATGGGCTCCCATATCCCTTTATACAATATCAAAAATACAAAAAAATAATTCGGAATCACTTGAAAGGTATTTAGAGCTAGGCACTTTAAATGAATGGTTATTTTTGCAGGTACTTAAACAAGGAGGAATCCGATCTGCAAGAATAAACGGTATCACTGGTAGGATTATTTATAAATCTAATGGATGTACTAAAAGAGAGATACCTTTAAAGAAAATTAGTACAAATTTATTCTTGTTTTAGTCCTTAAGACTTCGCTCTATCAGAGAGAGGCTGTCCTGAAAACTAGGCCTAGCAAATATTTTTGCTTGATAATCTAGTAAAGGTTTCAGATGTCTATTTAAAGGAAGGTTTATCCCAAGAGAAGGAAGTCTCCATAAAATTGGGGCAAGATAGCAATCAACTAATGAAAAGTCTTCACTCATAAAAAAATCAAATTCTTTAAAAGTAGGAGCAATAGTGCTTATTTCATTGAGCAGCTCTTCTCTAACAATTAAAAGATCCTTCGCAGATAACTCATTAGCTGTCAAAGTATCCACTAATGGGCACCATTCCTTATCTATTCTTAACATAAGCGTTCTACTGTTTGCTCTTGTGACTGGGTATACAGGAAGAAGGGGAGGATGAGGGAAGCGCTCATCAAGATACTCCAGCATAACTCCTGTATCATACAAACCAAGATCTCTATCGGCTAAAATAGGCAAAGTATGATATGGATTAAGTGCTAGCACTTCCTCTGGAGCTTCTTCATTAGAGGTCTCTCTTATTTCACATGCAATGTCTTTTTCAGCAAGAACGATTCTTACTCTGTGGCTGTAATGGTCATCTTTGTCAGAATATAAAATCATGCTTCCTCTTTGTTTTTGGTTAAATTCTAATGGTAATCTTTTTGGTACTCTCTAAATAGAAGATAGGCAAGTGCTGTAAATACTATAAAAAATAATATTGCATACCAACCCATTCTCTCTCTATCTGCTCTGCTTGGCTCACCTACATATGTCATAAAATTTACTAAGTTGAATATGACCTCATCAAATTCTTGGACAGATAAAGCCCCTGATCCCTCTATGGTTTTAAGATAACCGCACTTCTCTTCTGTTATGTCGTTACCATTTTCATCTCTTCTGACTCCACCATTGCTAGCTATTACTGGAAAATCTTTACAAGAAAGTATTTGTTGGCCCTGCATGGAAGCCAAGACATTAGGCATTGCTGCGCCTGGATATACCATATTATTAACCCCATATGGCATTGATGAATCCTCATAAAATGTTCTTAAATATGTGTAAACCCAATCAGAACCATGCAATCTAGTAACAAGTGTCAGGTCAGGAGGAGCTATGCCAAACCAGGCTTCAGAAACAGCAGGTTTCATTGATCCGGACATTCTATCTCCAAGCTTTACATTTGCACCAAAAACTAAATTATCATTGAAAATGTCCTCGGGAATATCCAGGTCTTTTGCAATTCTTCCCCATCGAGAATATTTTAGCGAATGGCAACCATAACAATGATTGATGAAGGTCAGGGCACCTAACTGGAGTGACTCCATATTATTTAACTCAGGCTTGAATGAATCGCATTCTCCATAATCACCGCATGGGGCTCCACCAGCTGCAAAAACTTCTTGGGAACCAAAAAATAAGAAAGCTACTAGTAGGAATTTCTTCATAATCTTTCTGGGACCGGCTTGGTTTTTTCAATAGAAGTATAAATAGGCATTAATAAGAAAAATGCAAAATAAATTATGGTCCCAATAATGCTGAGTGTGGTTCTCAAAGCTGTTACAGGCACAGTACCTAACCACGCAAGCATGAGCCAACTAATAATAAATACAGTCATTGCAATCTTGCTTAGCATTCCCTTATATCTAATAGAAGCTGCTTTACTTCTATCAAGCCATGGCACGACAAACAGTATGGCTATAGCAGCGCCCATAACTACAAGACCGCCAAGCTTGTCAGGCACAGCTCTTAACATTGCATAGTACGGTGAGTAATACCATACCGGAGCGATGTGCTCAGGTGTAACTAATGGGTTAGCTTCTTCAAAGTTAGCTAATTCCAACATGTAGCCGCCACCTTCAGGAAAAAAGAACATGATGATTGAAAAAACAATGCCAAATATTCCAATGGCTACCAATGCATTCAAAACTTTATATGGAAAAAATGGAACACTGTCCAATGGAACCCCATCTTCGTCTAGATGCTTCTCAATATCCACACCCTCTGGATTCCCTGCTCCAACTTCGTGCAGAGCAACCAGATGCATGAATACCAGCGCAATTAATATTAAAGGTAAAGCTACCACGTGCAGCGCAAAGAATCTTGAAATGGTTGCGCCAGAGATATAGTAATCACCTCTAACCCAAATTTCCAATGACTCACCAATATAAGGAATAGCTCCAAAGAGAGAGATAATAACTTGAGCTCCCCAGTAAGACATTTGTCCATATGGCAATACATAACCTAAGAAACCCTCAGCCATCATTACAAGGTAAATGGTCATACCAAAAACCCAGACCAATTCTCTTGGCTTGTGGTAAGAGCCATATAACAAGCCTCGAAACATATGAAGGTAAACAACAGCAAAGAACATTGAAGCACCTGTGGTATGCATATATCGAATAACCCAGCCGTATTCAATATCTCTCATAATGTATTCAATAGAGGCAAAAGCACCTTCTTCAGTATTCTCATATCCAAACATTAACCAGATACCTGAAACAATTTGAATAATTAAAACCACTGATGCCAAAGCACCAAACATGTACCAGAAATTTACCTTTTTAGGGACAGGAT
>Ga0213863_10000057_pt1 | contig 82734 bp, 110 predicted proteins | sample PICome_8_FD_160128 | JGI IMG/M metagenome (GOLD analysis project Ga0213863, IMG submission 160128) | Coastal seawater microbial communities near Pivers Island, North Carolina, United States - PICO497 | ecosystem: Environmental > Aquatic > Marine > Coastal | place: USA: North Carolina...
TGTAGGAATTTCATAAGTGGATGACAGATTCTCAATATTAGATAACTCAGATAGATATAAAGGTTTATTATTATATATAGTACCATAATACCATAAAATTCCTTCATTATTAGGTTTCCAATAACCACCCAACTCAATATCTCTACATTTCACATTAAACTTACATGATTCTATGTCATTATCAAAGTATAAATATTCTATTTTTAAATCATTAATTTCTTCAATTAATGTGGTTATGGAACTATTTAAAAATTCAGGCTCCAAAAACTTAATAGAAGAAATAATACAAGGTATCTTATTATTCAAGTTTTCTATTAATTCAGGATATCTACTGTCACAATTAAAATTTTCATTACCACAATCATTTTCGTATACTATTAACCAATCATCATAAACGACAGGTTCGATAAAAGGGTTTTCTTTTAGGTAATTTAATAGGTAACTTTTACCACTACCTGGTAAACCTATTACAAATGTGATATGTGCGTGTGATAACTCAGTAAAAATCATATTAACTAATATAATGATAAGTTAAACATAATCAAATAAAAGTATATTTATAATTAGGATTATTAAAAAAAGGGGTAGGGGATTTTAAACCAGCCACACAATGAAAGATATTAATCAATGGAAATAGGATATTCTAAAGAGGAAGTACAACTATTCGAAACAGTAAAGAAACTGTTCGGTACATTATATGCGAAAGGGATTTTAGATTACGAAGCATACTTAGGTCACAACAACGCGTACTTTGCGGGGAAAGAAAATAAGCGAGCCACACTCGTAACGATAGAAATCAAACCTGACTTAGATAAACTAAATCCATTATCACCAAATTTTGACCCACAGTATGTAGATACAATATGGAAAGCAGCCAATATAGAAGATATCAAAAAATACTTAGGGGCACCAAACTTAGTTATCGAAGCATACTATGACTGGGATTCTATAGACGGAAAGAAATGGACCACAATGAATGCAAAGTTCCAATCAATAACAGAAGAGATTGTACAAAAGATTATATCTGAATATAACTTAGATATGGATTCAAGTTACTTTTACGGTTTATATAGTTTCGGAGTATATCCCGTAGCATGGGAATCAGAGGGGAGACTAACAGTGGATATAGAATCAAACAATACTTTGTGTATGGATAGAGAATCGGGTGTAACAAAAGAAATAGTAGAAAGTATTGTATACGAAGTATTACACAAATACAACATTACAGAAAACACAGTATTAATGAATAACCAACTGTGTAAGAAGCAGGGGAATTAACGTTTTACGTAACGTTTCTTAATCTTAGGTTCCATATTCTCGTCTCTATCTTTCCAATCGTGGTAATACTCCACTTTAAATAAAAGATTCATTGTTAACTTAATTACCAATACAAGGGATATTATAATACCCAAAGAAACCAACACATAAAATAATAAATCACTCATACTAATAAATATCGGTGAAAGAATACATCAGTCATAATTTATAGCTGATATATGTCATAAAATGGGGACTAACTAAAATAATTAGGGGATACCAAATACTTATTATTAAATAAATTAAACTATGGGTAATTGGTTAGGTAGAAGTGAGTATGATTTTGAACCATTAACTGTTCTCCCACCATCTTATTTAGAATATATAGATAAAATGGTTAGTGAATGTGAGGTAAAGGTTAATGAGATACCCACATGGGATGATTCTTTTGATTGTCAAATAGTCCATGGTAATGATTTGGTCTTCGGTGTTCAGGGAAATGTTAGTCAAGAAACGTATTTTGTATTCTACGGTTCCAAGATATTCCTATTCCATATGATACCCATGAGTAAGGAACAACAAACAGTCTTCACTACACAGATATTCTTAAGACATTTTATGAAACCCATTGATGATGTCTACGAAAGACAGAACGCAGATATAGACCTACCATTGAAGACTCCTGTAGTAAGGGCAGCCCTTAACTATTAACTTAGACTCACTAATAAAAACAAAAGGGGTAGGGGATTACAACTAGCCACTACGTGGACGATTCTAAGATACCAAGAAACTAATAACTATTAGAATTAGTGTGATGATACCAATAAAACTTTTCTATAACTTATATAGAATGATATTATTATGGAGTAAATGTAACTACTCACTATACATTTCACTTCGTGAACCACTCCCCGTATACACGGGTCGTTATGTTTCGTTCATAGTTACATTCCCCCCATAATAACCGAAGAAGTCTTCCCCCTCAGAGACTTTAGAGACATACTTACTAAGAGGTTTTATAAAAGGAAAACCATATACGAAAATGTATTCATAAGTAATACATAATCCTTCGGATATTACACCACTTTCTACCACATTTTACCACTTAAGAAAGTCTATTTTCATGGTCTTTTCGTTGGGGTTTTATAAGAAATTATCGATAGGGAAACGTTGGAGGGGATTATAGGACTTCGTCTCACCCACACCCCCTTTATAATGTACCTTTTTATCTGGAAATTATATACCCCTTTTAATACACTCAGAATGGACATTTAGAAAAGGGGGAACTAAAGAAAATCGGGGATTCTGCCGATGAAATCATCGATTTATTTATTATTAGCTGGAAAATATGAGGGGGAATACTAATACAAAACCCTCCAAAGGGATTGTGCTGTGAGCAAAGTCCACATGACATTTTGACAAAACCAAATAAAATGACATAAAAAGTTATCAACAATTCCCCCTAATGATATCAACAGGAGGAATTAGTTATGAACAAGTTATAAAATAAAACCCTATTAAAAGACGGACCTCTTGACAAACCCCCTATGGTGACCAATGATATCTATATCTTCATTCCTCTTTTCAAAGAAGTTATTAACAAACTCTTCAATATTATACTTCTCATATAGTTGAGTCATGAATTCTAACTGATGACCTTCACCCCCCATGGGAACCATATTAAATAAGAAAGCTGGAGGGGAATAAATGATTCTATATATGGGGGAGTCACTACCTACATCACCGTAGATAGAAAATACGGGATTACCATTCTTATCATCCAAACGTATTTCCCATTCAGTACTCCAATTAGCTCTCATGTGATTACCCACAACCAAGTTGTTCATCAACTTATCAATATACTCAATGTAACCTGAGGGGAGAGTCTTGAAATAATCTTGTTCCATATAGAATAATTTAACAATAAATATTTGGATATTAGTTTAATTCGCCGTAACTTAGGTTGATGCTTTATTTTTCCCCCTATATAAATCTGAAGCGTCAATACAAATATACGGCAAAAATAATTAAGAAACAAGTTGTGTATTAAAAAAGATTGTTGTAACTTCGTGGTGTAACCATCACAAGTTCGAGGGGGACCGAGTATACTCCAACCTGCCTTATACTTTCCCCCTACCAAACTTTAGAGCGTCAACATAAAGATACGAATAATATTTGACAATACCAAACAATTCCCCCTATAGTTATTAACACCTGACATATTGTCTGTTCATAACTTCCCCCTATTATATTTGTATATGTAGTTGTCCTGACATGACTCCCATAGAAGAACATACACTAAGGGGGGACCCATATGGAGTTTACCTAAGAACCCCCCTATATACCCCCCTATGGGGTCCCCCCCTCCTGTATGGGGTCCCGTATCCCCCCTCCCCCTGGGGGGTTTTGGGGGTCAAAAGGGGGTTCAATAGCCTAAATGAAATTTGTATGGGAATCCTGAAAAAATTGTTTATAAAATTTTTGAGAAAATTTGGTATTTATTTGTATGAAAGAATTAATCCGAAAAGTATTAAAAGAAGAGTTGGAAGATAGAGAACAAAAATCTATCAGTAAGTCCATTTCTTTACCCAAAAAAACAGGTGTTTTACTACATGAATTAGTTACCGTTGGTGTATTTGATGTTATAGATAAAAAGGATATTAAATTACAACCTTATCATTTAATTTTTGGGGATAGTAGTTTATCTATTTTTGATGCTTTTGGTACTAATGAAATTGCAGGTCTAACTAGAGAAGGTGCTGAGGAACACATAACCAAAATGGAATCTGAAGGAAGGACGGAAATGGATGATGCATATATTGGTGGTTTAACCAATTTTTATAGGGACCAACTATTTGAATTTATAAATGTGCAAAGAGCATCATCACCAGGATATATTAACAGAATTTTGGCTCATGAATCATTACACTTAACTCGTTATTTAATAACACTGTCTGAAAACGAGTGGATGAGAAATAATTTAAAGACTGATAATTGGTGGGAAGATGAAAGGGCAGTAATGGTTGATTTAATTAACGATAATGAAGAATACTTTGCAGAAGTACTTGAACGTACTACAGCCATTGCGTATGAAGGTTGGAATAAGACCCTATTTATGAAAAAGGGGTAAAAACCTCTCTGGAAATTTCCATAAAAAATTTGGGATATTAAAAATTATATAGTATCTTTGTAATGAACAAATAAAAACATATAAAAAATGAGTGTCCTATTAAACCTTGTAATTTTAGCCGTTATTTTCGGTGGAGTTGTTTACCTCGGTAAACTAACTAGTGGAAAACCTTCAGATAGTAACTACCCGAATGATACTACAAACAATGAGCCTAAAGTAGGTACTGAAACAAAACAAATTAATACTATGGAAAAAGATATTAGAACTATTCGTAATTGGGTTACTTTTTTTGGTATTCTCGTATGTGTGAATATTATTATTGGAATCGTATATGTTATTCAACTATAACTGAATATTCCGTGTAACTTTAAGAACCTCTCCAATACGGAGGGGTTTTTTATTGATTAAAATTTTTGGGAAAATTGGCATACATATTGGTATAAACAATTATAAATTAATTATCATGAAAAATTTATTAGTAATCTTAACGTTAGGATTATTCAGTTGTTCGGCATCAACAGAGATGGCTTGTTGTGAATCTAAAACAGATTGTACAAAAGATGTTGTATGTTGTGAAATGGACCACTGTAATACCGACAAGTGTGAAGGTAATTGTTGTGATGTGTCCTGCTGTGGATAATCCAACAATCCTTATCTGATTTTAAAAACCTCTCCAACTCGGAGGGGTTTTTTATTATATAGAAACAAGACCCTCTTTCTGAAAAAGGGGTAAAAACCTCTCTGAAAATTTCCAGAAAAAACTTGAGAAATTGGAAAGTTATTATTATCTTTTTGGTATGAAAAACAAACTAATTACATTTTGGGAAATTTATTATCCCGTTATTCTTGCTTTCATCTCATTCCTGTATTCGGTTACACTATGGTTTATGGGATATCAACTTGAGGGTATCTTTGTTGGGATTTGGGTTCCTTCAATCTTGAGTATGTCGACAACTATTCGTCAACGTCGAAATGATTACTACAAAAACAAAAACTGATTATCATGCAAATTATTATGTTTACTGTCGGGTCAATTATTTTCATCCTATATATGTTGGGGTTATTAACAATGATTAATCGTTCTCATAAAGAACAAGAAAAAGAATTTAAGAGTTTATCCAATGAGGCTGATGAAATGGATATCGACGGTATGGGTAATTTCAGTAGATTCCCAAATGATAAGAAAAAAGTAAAATACAGTAAAAAGTAATTTACCATATACTATATTATTTAATTTGTTAAATTTTAAGTATGAATGATAATGCAAAGGCTAAGTTATATGATGACTATTTGAATGAATACCATCGATTGGAGAATCAAATTAATTCAATTAAAATGAATAAATTTGATTTAGACGAAAGTGAAACTAAACAAATTACCTTATTGGAAAAGAAGAAATCGTATATTATGGGTAGGGTAACTGAATTAGGTATATAAAATTGTAATTTTTTAATGTTACTAAGTATTTATAATAAAATGATATTAATATGAAACATTTACTAAATAACATATCGGAGGAAGAAAAAAACTCTATAAGGGAACAACATTCAGGTGGTATGAAGCTGATGAACGAGAAGTTCCAGCAAATGGTCGACAAACAATTGGGTCATGTTGGTCTATACGAACAGGAGGGAAGGGTTGAGCCAGATTCAAAATCAGAAGATTATAGAAAAAATTCAGGGATTAAACTTCCGGCAATTAAATCTGAAGAAGATTTACAAACGTTTTTGGATTATCAAGGTAGAGTCGATTTATTAACTAAGACATTAACAGGTTTGGAAGGGAACGACGAGGGTAGTAAGTATGGGGCTAAAATGAAAAATGTTTTACAGCAATTACTAAAAAATATTGCAATGTCATGTGACAATGACAAAAAATGTTATGATACTGTAAAATATTCTAATCTCGTAGACAACTTTTTCAAGAGGATGCAGATGAAGAATGACAACAGTGAAAATAGTCGTGAACTCGTTATAAAACCAGCGGGTCCAGGTTATCTAAAAGCATTTAAAGATGATTTTGCAAATGTTGTACAGGCTCAAATTAATAAGTTATCGTGAAATCACAATAAGAATTAATATAGATAAATTAAAAAAGGACCTCTTAATTGAGGTCCTTTTTTGTTATTCAGTAACTTCGATTTTAAATTCTCCGTGGTTAGTACTAACAATACCGACATTATATACATCCCAATCCAATTGAGGTAGTTTCCTAATATCTTTATGGTAAACATTTGTAAAACTCATCAAAAGACATCTTTCTTCTGTTTCAAAAGTATTAATCTCATAAAAGTAATCTCCTATCGGTGTGTCAGCAACACATGACATATGTTGAGTTTCTGAATCCCATGTACTGATAATGTCGATAATCTCATATTCATAATGCTTTTTATACTCTCCGTTGATGATGTCCATTGTGGTGACGGTCATATTATTAAAGTCAAAAATATATACTATACGTCCTTCACTAGGAGGGTAACCGTAACTGTACTCATCCCAAATCACATCATCATTTTTCCATTGTTTAATTAATGATTCTGATTCGACATAAGCAAATGCAAGTTGTTCTTGATAACTAACCTCAATGACTTGAGAGTATGTAAGATTAGAAAATAAAATAGATAAGAGGAGGAGCGTTAATTTATTCATATAACAAATATAAGGAATTAATACCATTAAACCAAATAATGTTTGACAAATACAATCTATTTTATTATTATAATTTAAAACCTCTTCAATTAGAAGGGGGTTTTATTTATCTATATATTTATCGGTATGGAAGACTTTGAAGAAAAATATAGTTTACTCGTAAAGTACATGTTACCTTCAGTACATAAATGTATTGATAAGATTGAGTTTGATGGATTTGTTTCTGGTAGTGAATCGTTAGTTCGCCACCCACCCAAAGATGACTTTGAGAGAAGAATGAATGATAAATTTAACGAATATATCACCCCTAAAATTAAAGTTAGTGTTAAAGAAGATTGTAAAGGAATGAGAGGAATAGGCAGTATGGGAGTGAAGGGGGATATTTTTGCTAAGTTAACGGAAATACATTCTACATTTTTTAACGATAAGAAATTAAATGCTAATATTAGGTATATAGATATGGTACCTTTTATTAAATGATTAATATATGAAACTAGAAGTATTAAGAATATCAAGTGAGGGGACATCAACTAATGGGATTTTATTTGATGTAACTGACGGTAAACGTAAGTTTCTATCTTATACTTTGGAAGATGAGTATAGAGATGAAAAGGTATCAGGTAAGACACGGGTACCATCAGGAACATACAACGTAACTCTTAGAACAGAAGGAGGTATGAACCAAGATTATAATGAACGATTTGGTACAGACTTTAATAAGGGGATGTTATGGGTTAGGGATGTACCAGGATTTGAATATATTTTAATTCATATTGGAAATACTGCTGAGGATACATCAGGATGTCTATTAGTAGGTGATTCACAAAACAATAATCAAATTACAGAATATGGTTTCATAGGGTCATCAACAAATAACTATAAAAGAATTTACCCCCCTATATCTCAGGTTCTTCTTGACGGGGGTAAAGTAGAGATTACGTATATAGATTATGACGGGGACGTCGACACGGAAGTATGTCCCCCTTATGAGAAGAAGGTAACGATTCCTTTAGAAATCACTGTTAGTATTAAATAATTTAATATATTTATTGGTATGAATAATCTCTCACAAGTTAAGGACATGTTATATATTCTCAAGGAAAGGGGTACCACTCATTTTCAGATACCTACGACTAACGGTGTTAATTTCAGTGTCGACAGTATTATTAAGGAAATCGAGGATTTGGAATTTATTAACGGTAATCGTTAAGTTTCTTCATATATCATCTATTTACAAGTATTTTATCATTTTATATATTATATAAAACTAAAATTATATATTATGAAAAAGTATTTAACACTTGCCAACTTAGGTTGGTTATTTACGGCGTTTGTTGCTGTTATGTTGGGAATGGGAGGATTCTCTAAAATCTTCGGTACAGAAGAGATGGTAAACAATTTTACATTTATGAACTTAACCCCTTACCTTACTATGGTGGGTATTCTTGAAGTTCTTGGTGTTATTTTGTTTGTATACCCCCGTACTTCATTATATGGTTCCGTTCTTTTGGGTTCCATTATGACGGGAGCTGTGGTCATGCATCTCTCTATGATGGGGGGTTCAGGAGTTATGGCACCTATTATGTTGGGTTCATTTGCCTTTATTGGTTATATCCTTCGTGATGAAACTTATCTCCGTAGAGCGTAATCCTATTACGTTTGTAAATTTAACCCCCTTTCTTCGGTTTGGGGGTTTTATTTTGCTTATTTGTTTGTAAATCTCTCTGATGCCGGATTACCGAAAAATTTTTTTCCGTCCTTTCGGACGTGTTTTTTTCGTTCTTACGCCGGAAATTTTTTTTCGACTTTCTTATGGGACTTATATATGAGGTTCTTTAAGATAATGTGGGTTTGGATATATTTATTATTATAAAATAACAAATCATGAAACATTTATTAAACAATTTATCTGAAGAAGAAAAGAACTCCATTCGTGAGCAACACGAAGGAGGTATGAAAATTATTAATGAAAACTTCCATAAAATGGTAAGTAAGAAATTGGGGGATGTTGACCTATATATTAACGAACAACAATCGACTAAGGTTCTCGGACCATTTAAACATCAAAATATTTATATGACCGCTAGTTTTGGTTCTAACACTGTTTATGTGGTTAAATTGGACCGTGATGCTTGTATGGCCGGCTCTAAAGGACTTGATGATGTAATGTTGAATCCTGAGAAATTCCGTGAACATGGGAACCATATACCTGGGACTCTCTATCCGCCAACTAATGGTAAATGTGCTGATAAGACAGATACATTTTTACCGGGTAACAAGTATTACATTTCTCAGAAATTTGGTAAAAGCATGCATATACCAAATAAGAGACAAAATAATGAAACATTCATGTTGTCAACAAACGGAGAGCAAGGATATAATACTCCTGAAGAAGCGAAAAAAGCTATAAGTAATATGATTAATCCACGAGGTGAAAAAGGTAGACAAGTTTCAAATTACACCGATGATGAGGGTAATAAGATTAAAACCGTAGATAAGTATAACCGTAAAGGTGACTTAAAAAAGGTAAAACAAAAACTTACAACTACTTCAGGAGAAGTTAGTAAAACGAAAAAGGGTACTGGTTTATAATATGAAAAAGAAAATTAAACAAACCATTTGGCAGTATTGGATAAAACCTTGGCATTCTTTATGAACGATTTTGAAGAATAATATAAGACCTTTCGGTCGTTGTTTTTTCTTTCGTATGACGGAAATTTTTTTTGGACTTTCTTATGGGACTTACTTTAGTGACTCTTTAAGATAATTTGGGTTGTCTTTTTTCTTTCTTGTGGAGGGTTTTTTTATTTACTATCATTTTTATATATGATATTATTGTTATATGGATAGTAAAAAAGGAAAGATAGGATTTACTGCGGGTAATTTTGATTTATTACACCCCGGTTACATTTATACGTTTGAAACGGCTAAAGAACATTGTGATTACTTTATGGTATTTTTGCAAAGTGACCCCTCTGAAACAAGGAACACTAAGTATAAACCTGTAATACCCTTGTATGAACGATATAAGACCCTTATGTCGATAAAATATGTCGATGAGGTGGTTTGCTATCAGACGGAAGAAGAACTCCTCGAATTGATGACCTTTTATAAGCCTGACATTCGTATATTGGGTGATGATTATATCGGTAAAAGATATACAGGTGACCACTTACCTATTGACGTTATCTATACTACTCGTTCACATAACTGGTCTACGACTAAGATTAAGGACTTAATTACTATACAAACCATTAAACAGAATCCACAAATTATTAATAGAGTAGAAAATGAGTAATAAAGAATATCACCACCTACCTATTTCCGTAATAACAAAATGGATTATAGATGAAAAGCTTAATGAGCAACAACTCGGTAGAAGACTTAGAGAACATTATTGGGACGTAAGAGATGAACTTAAGAATGAAAAATAAATGTTTTAATTAAGAAAAATCCTCATTAATGGGGATTTTTCATTTATAAAAGTATTTATAGTAAAACTTATTGTTATGGGAAAAAGAATCATACTATCCGAAAATGAAAAACTGAGTATACAGAGTCTATATAAGGGTTTATTAAATGAACAAGAGAAAGTCGTATCTCCACCAATGACCGACGCTCCACCAAAAAAAGAAGTACCTGTAAAAAAATACTTACCAATTGCTGACGAATTTTGTCAAGTATTGGTCGGTAAAGGACAACTTAAGAGAGGTGCTAAAGGTGAGTTGGTTAAGTTATTTCAAGAAGCGTTAAACGCATGTGGTATCGAACCTCTACAACCATTAGTTGTTGATGGTATCTTTGGAAGTATGACTAAGGATGTTGTTGAAGCATTTCAAGGAAAAAATGGACTTAAAGTTGACGGTGGTATCGGACCTGAAACTACAGGTAAATTATGTGAATTAGGTTGTATCCCTAAAGAAATTTGTGATAAGTGTAAAGGTGGTGGTCAAATAGGTACTGTACCAGTTAAAGACGGTGGTATCAATGTGGACTGTGAGAAAGTACAAGGATGTATATCTAAGTTTATGGGAGGACTAAAAGAGGATTTCTGTATTGATGAAGATAAAATAAAAGGTTTGCTACAATGTGTTGGTATAGGACAATGTTTTGAAGGAGGTAAAGTACCACCAAGAGATAAGATTAACAAACCTGATTTTCCATCTAAACCCGATTTTCCATCCTCGATGATGAAGGCATAAATCATATGGTGAAGTATGAAAAATGTTAGGTTAATTTCCTTAGGAGTCGGATTACTAATAGGAGGTATATTAGGCGGAGTTGCGGTTTGGTCCATGACTAAAAATTTTGTAGATAAGGCTGTTATGGCTGCTGAAGAAAGATTTGATTCTTTATTAGAAGAAGAGAAAGACAAGTTACAGGATAAAGTTGATGACGCAACTAAATTAAAAGAACGTTTAGAGGTTACTTTAGTTGAAACCGAGTCGAAGGTAGATAGTTTAAACACTACAATTCAAAACAGGAATAAACAGATAGATAAGTTAAAAAAAGATTATGATAAGACACTTAATGGTATCGACAATATGTCTCATAATGAGCTTTCCGATTTTTTCGCAAAGCGATACAGTGAGTGAAGACTTAGTTTGCATTCCAACAATCCAAGCCAAACAAATCGCTAGTGATTTAATTAAGTATGATTTGTGTAAAATGGAAGTAGACTCCCTTTTATCTCAAGTAAATGATTTGAATAGTATTGTAGAACAGAACAATATATTAATTGATAAATTTAAAACGACTACAGATTCTTTGATGTTCATAAATCAAGGTTTAATTGATAAGACTACTTACCAATCTTTAGAAATTGTATCTAAAGAGGATAAAATAAAAAGATTAAGAAACACACGTAATGTCACAATATTAACCACCGTATTAACGGCTATTTTACCTGTAGTATTAAGTAATGAATAATTAATATGTCACCATCACTAAAATTTATTATACAAACTGACTTAGATAGTAATCTATACGTATTATATAGAAAATTAAGGTCTTTATTTTTAGAAAACGGATTTACTGAATCTGAAATACTTAGAGTTACAGACGCTCCGGATTCTATATGGTCGGAACATTACAAAATTCAAAATGAGTTTAGTAATATTAGAAATTCTTTGAAAAAGTATGGTATGATAGACGATGAAAATCTTCCATCTGATGTTAGTGAATACTTAGAAAATAAAATGAAAGAGATTGATGATGAGATATCGTTGGATGGTAACAAAGGGTATTATAAAAGTGAATTTGGTTTATTTAATGAGTCTGTAGAATTCAATAAACTTGAGAATCTTATAAGAGATAAACTAAATAAAGATGCATTTGAAAACAACTATGTTGAAGACAATAGAATATATTGGGATGGTGAAACCGATGTAAATGAGTCCGTAAACGGTGTATGGCAAGTCGATAGTGTGGAGATAGTATCTTCAGAAAAAGAAGGGTGTGATTTAATAGTACATATGGTAATAAGCCCTGTGAGTGAACACTCATTTGTATTTTATGAGGATATGGGTAAAGATTTTGACATACACGCGGAACCACATAGTGTCACACTTCGTTATTTTCAGGATGCTTCGTGGGTGATTGATAGAGTAGAAAAATCGGTGAAAAACAGGATGAATAAGTTCTTCCCATTCCATGAGTCTTGTATAAAATTACATTTCGAATCATAATAAAATGTATAAAGTAATGTAAAGGTTCTGTAATCGCCAAAAAACTTTAAAGTTTTTACATAAGTCTTATATTTATAATAAAAATACTATTATGGCAAAAATTATAAAACTTAAGGAATCAGATTTAGAAAATATCATAAAAAGAGTTCTTGCGGAGCAAGAAGAAGAGGCTACCGAACAGGTTGTTGATAGATTAAAAGCAAAAGTTGCCGGAGGTGTTGGAGCAGTAAAAGCAAGACAACAAAACAGAAAATCTTTTAGAGATACTAAGAAAAGTTACGTAAAAACAGGAAAACCAAAAGAACTACCAAAAGGTCAAAACCCAAAGGAAGAAAAGGTAAAGGCAGAACTTAAATCATTAGTTAGAAGTATGGATAATGATGTTAAAAATGCTTTGAAAAATATCGATAGAGTTGTTCCGAATGTTGATGGAATGTCTAATGAGATGGCACAGGCGATTCAGAATTATAAAAATAATTTAAATAACATATTAGCACTAAATAAAATACTTACATCATGAAAAAAATTATTAAACTTAAGGAATCAGATTTAGAAAATATTGTAAAAAGAGTTCTTGCAGAGCAAGGAGAAGTCGAAATGGACATGGATATGGAAGTAGAAGACGAAGAAGAAGGTGATGCAATTGAAATCACTTTGGACCATATCGCAATGTTATTAAAAGATGGTGAGTGTTCTTGCAGTGGTCAGAAATTAGTCTTGGACTTAGAAGGTGGTCACGAAGAAGACGAAGACGAAGACGAAGATTAATAAAAATCCTTCTAATAGGGAATTTTTTTACTGTTATGGATAAAAGTCACTTTAATAAGGTACTGAGTATTGCTAAATTATTGTATAAGGACAAAGACCCTTGGGAGAACAGTTCAAACTACGACATTTACGACTATCCGATACCACACCCTTTAATATCAATTGTGGGAAACCACGATTTTTTAACAGCATTATTGTTTCAAAATAAAGAAACTTTTGATGATTGGGGTAACATGGAAGATAAAGATATTATCATACCAAAACTCAAAAAATATAAGATAAGAACTGAATTTTCAGGTACTGAGGTAGTAAGAAGAACGTACCAAGATGAGGTTGAAGCGTATGATGAGTATGACTTAAAAAACGCCTTAAATAATTGTGACCCTTGTTATGATGAAGGAGAAGAGGTTGATGTCGACTGGCTGGACCGAGAGGGTGATTGGAATATAATTGATATGGAACAGATATCTGAGGATGTAAATCGTATAAAAAATATGATGAACGTTATTTCTGAGAGTAAAATGTCTGAAATTAACCTCGAAAGTTACAAAAAAAAAGCCATAGAACAGGGAAATAACAAGTGGGTCGAGATTTTAGACCGTTTTCCTGATGAATTTCAGAGAGAAATCATCGATGAAAGACCTGAAGGGTCAAAAAGTGACATAAATTTGATAAAAAATTGGGAGCTAGACCCAAATTACCCAATAACTATGAATTTATTGAACTTATTACAGACAGATTCAGTAAAAGAGTCAATCGGAAGGACTCCAAGACATGTTATGGAGATGATTAAGACCAACCCAAAGTATAGACTGGAGTTAGAAGACGTACAACACATCTCAGATACCGAAATTGGAAGTAAATTTGGTCTAAAATCTGGTGAAATATTCGACCAAAATCCCGAAAGATACGAAGAATACATTAATTATGACCCAAAAACTGCAGAACCGTCAACAATGGTTAATGGAGAGTTATATTGGGGGGTAGGAAGACTAATTGCGGCACTTTTAAGAGGTGATATGACTCTAAAAGTGTGGTCAGTAATGGACAATAGAGGGGTATAAACAGATTTTACGGTTTAAGGACACTTACAATCGGTAAAAAGGTTATGGGTCTTAAATTAGTTTTGTAGGGTGTGGTATAGATAACCAGTATTACTATCGTCATATAGTGAATAGGTTTCGTTATCATCTAAAGTTACATCCAGTTGAACGTAACAGCTATTAAATGATTGTACCATAATTGTGAAGCTCTCACCGACCCCTAAAGTATAAGTTTCTGTAGTGTCTACTACCGTGGTGTAAATAGGAGTTAATACTGTATCTGTCCAAGTAGGAGCCATAACTAGAGCACCAACACCTAAGTTACCATAAAAAGTCAATTCAACCTCGACATCTCGGTTCATACTGTTGAAAAGTTCAATATTACTCAACTCTTCCTGATTATTGGTTAAACTATCGACTTGTGGGGTGATTAATGGTTCGGTGAGGTAAGTTTCTTTTGTACATCCGAATAAAATTATAACTGATAAGGTAATAAAAAGGTATTTTTTCATAATAAGTATTTTTTTAGTTTAATACTACAAATATAGTAAATTTAATACATAAATCAAAGGTAATCAGTCCTTATTTACAGTTGGGGGACAACTACATACCCTTAATTCGTCAACTTCTTTAATAAATTCATCAATTGAAAAGTACTTTCCTTTTTCGTCTATATAGAACTGTGTGAACCCTTCAATTTTTCTTCTCATTAACTCATCTCTAAACTCATAAATCTTTTTCATTTTTTTATTTATAAATATAAATAAAAATATATTTATATGTATGGAAATACTGATAGAACAGTCACAATTAGTTTCAGCTTTTGACAAATTAATGAAAAAACACGAAAAACCCGTAACAAATGTGTGGGATTTAAGTGATGTTGGTGAATTTAATAAGTTTATTGACGGTAAAAAGGACGTTTTACAGTTTTTTAAAGACGATGTCGATTCATTACCTGAGATTAATGACTGGTTCGCCTTATATGACCCAAAATACGTAGAAAACGTTACTTTTACAAATAACGAGTTTATGGAAGGAGATTTTCCACTACTCTATTACTCAAAAGATTATTTTTCAACGGAAATAGGGTATTTAGGTAATAAATTTGAGGAATTATATAAAAAATGGTTTGAAAAAACTTTTAAATTACCTGTTAGCCGTTTAATAGGTTGGTAATATTTATAATATATGAAGTTTACGATTACTGAGTTAGAAAAGAGTAAAATTAGGGGTCTTTATAACCTAAATGAGCAAGTTATTAATTTTGCTAAAACAGGTTATGACGTGGGATTTCAAAAAGGACTCGATGTACAATTTGACGGAAGATTGGAATTAGAAAATATCGTAGGAGAGGGTGATTTGATAAGTGCAGACTTAGTGAGTAAGGGTAATAAATCACATTCAATAACATATAGGTGTAGTTCTAAAAAATTAACAAGAAATGATGGTTACAATTTAGTACCTGGTAGTATTGTCGATGAAAATGAGTTAGAAACACTAAAAATTGATTTAAATAAGTTTTGTAATGTCTGAACAATTAAATGAAATGTCGGTTCTTAAGGTGAACCAAGACTATATTGACCGTCTTGATAAGAGAGTTAAAAAAATTAAGGATAGGTTATATTCTTACCGTTGGCAATGGGAGGAAAAGGTGTATAGACATAAGACAACAAACCGTAAAATTAGTAGAGAAAAGTACGATGAATTACAAAAACAATACCGTACTGCTAATCAAAAATTATATGATACTGTACGTAGGGAAAGAAATAAAATTACTTCCACTGTCATAGATTATGCAAGTGCGTTTATTGTGATGGATAAAAGACAAAACCCAAGTTTATATCCTGATTGGTTATCGTTTAACTTTCCTGATGTTAAAAAAAATACATCCAGAAGTGACCCATATTCTATAACACCAACTATTGATTTGGAAAAGGCACTTCAAACAGACGGCAATTGGGCTCGTACCACAAACATAATAGATAACAGACTAAACTCATTTTTTAGAAGATATTTCCCTCAAGAGGCCAGTATCGTTATAAAAAGACACGTAATAAGTGGTATAGAAAGTTATATAAAAAACGTATTTAGAAAAGAAATTAGGAAACGAATAAAGGACTTAGATACTCATAATTGTATTCATAGTATAGTTTTCCGAGTTAGGAAAAGTTACAATAGTGAAGTGCAAATACACCCAAGATGGAGAGATATTCACCCTTGTTATACTTATAGTGTGCAAAGAGAAATTGAAAATGAGATGAAAAAAATACTCAGCGAATACGGATGGAAAGAAGGGGTTAATTATAGTTCTAGTACACAAAGAGATTAATTATTAAAAATTATTTGTCTGTAAGGGATTTTTGTTTTACATTTGTACTGAACAAAAAATAAAACAAAAATGTCAGAAGAAAAAGTTTATGTTCGCTTTTGCGAATCTTATCGGATAGCACAGGCTTCCGAACCTATTGAAGTCGACGTTGAATCACTTCGTAAATGTACTCCCGCGTATGAGGGTAATACCGCCGAAGAGTTGTTGGAGTATCTTGAAGAGATTAAAGATGATTATGATTGGTTTGAAGAAAACAAAGGAAACTTTGATGATGAGGATGATGCCTCTCTATTGATTTTTGATGAGTGGCCAGAGATGGAAGTTTTTGACGATAGCCGTGAGAAGGGTGCCGAAACTTGGTTAGAGGTTGGAGAACCTAACGAAGAGTATAGTCGGTATGGTAATTGGAAAATGGAAGCAACAACACTAAATTATTAAAATAAAAAAAGAAAATGGAAACAATTACAATGGACAAGGAAGTCAAAGAAAAAGTTACGGAGTATGTTTACAAAAACTACCCAAGACGTTACAGTAATAAGGAATTGATTATTGAAGAAACAGAAAAACTGTTTTATGTTAAATCAAACAAGGATGAGTCTCCTTTGATTTTAAATAAAGGTATTCTCCTTTGACTTTAAGTAAAAGTATTTTAGAATAGTAATAAACCCTCCACAATAGTGGGGGGTTTATTTTTTATGTAATAATTATAAATAAAAATTACGGAGTCACCAGTAAGTATCAAAATATAATACAGTTAGGCACAAAAAGAGAGTCGTTATTAAACGAAACTAACATAAACCTTATCGGTATATGTAAAGATAAAGATAGTTTAAATAACAACCTTAAAATCGGTTATACGTAATAATATTAGGACATAAAAACAAAAAACGCTACCGACCTGTAAGAAATACGTCTAACTGTTCCTTATCAGGATATCCGATAGATTTATCACAATTACTACAGATAAGTCTTGGAGTAGTATCCGTAGTTATAAATTTAATTGACGTTTCTTTATGGAGACATCTCTCCTGAAGTTCACTTCTGATTTTTTCAAGCTTTTTAATTTCTTGGTTAAGAAACTTAATACTACCAGTCTTTTCCATCATTTTTAATTTTTTATAAAAAGTAAATATACGAGTATTTCTACAGTGTAATTGTTTTTAGTAAATATAGGGTAGGGATTGGTTATAAACAAAATTATTTTAATAAAAATATGTTTAAACCATTCAGTAATACTTTTTAAGTTTATGAATTTACATATAAATATATTAAAAACTTAAAAATAGTATAGTTAGTAACCTATCACATTATTAAATAAAAACAATAAATTAACGGTTTTAGGTTTTACTTACTTAAGTCTGTACTTATTCGTACACCAATTAGATTCTGAAAATTCTTGCCATTCACCTACAGAAGAATCAATAAATCCCCACTCACCACCTCTTTTTTCTACAGGAATCACTTGATAAGGTGTACCATCTTGCAAATCCCCAAATAATACAACCCGTTCAGGTTCATTTTGTGGGTTAGGTTCCCATTGTACATATATTACAGGAAACGCTCTTGCACACTTAATATCGTAGAAAAGGTAATTTTTAAGGTCTTTAAGTTGATTATTTACTTCAACTTTATTTTTACCTATGGCCTTCTTTTTTAAATTATTTTTAATGTACTCCGAAGGTATTATAGGTGAACTTTTAGTGGTTCCTGTATTTGTACTATTACTTTGTACGGATGACACTCCAAGACCTCCCCGTTTGAATGAAAAGTAGTTTTTAGGGTCTAAAGGTTCATTATTATTTTTAACCCCTAAATGTAAGTGTGGACCGATAGTTCTACCTGACCCTTTACTATTACGTTTACCACCTGTAAGACCAATTAATTGACCTTCTTCAATAACATCACCCTTACCCACATTTATTTCTGACAAATGACAGTAAATAGTTTTTAGACCGTTTAGTATTCCTGATGTATGTTCTATGACAACACGAGAACCACACCTATCATTACCATTAGGTTTGTTTTCTGTTCTAATAAGTACTTCATTCCATGTCTCATCGACTTTTTTTGCTGTTATAACTCTACCACTAGCCGGATTAAGTATCTGAGTACCCACAGGTGAGTGTAAATCTATACCGTTATGTTGACCCCTTACTCCACCGATAGAACGAGAACCAAACGAAGAAGTTTCACTAGTAGGTCCGATTGGTGACGGTAGTAGTTGAGACTCAGTAACTTCTTCTAATAGTATATCGATTAATTTAATCTTCATATCTTTTAAAACCTTTAACTTCTTTCTTGGCACTCATGTCAGCAATACGGTTTAAGAAATCAATCCTCTCATTTATTTTTGAGTTAACTAAACTCAACATCTCTACGTCCCATTCTGATTCTATATACTTGAGTAATTCATCCGCGGAAAAATTTGGTGTGTAGTCAAATAATTCCTCTTTATCGTACTCTTTTAAAACCCTTTTAATATTTTTTCTAATATGACCCATTTTACTATCGTATATTATATAAATACTTACTATTTATAGTATTATTAGGTTATGGAAGAAAATATTTTAAAAATAGGTAAAGTTTTGGCTCAATTGGTCTCTATGGAACTATTAAATAAAGGAATTAAAGGTAAAAAACCTTCAGTATCGTATATCGCTCAAGTATCTTTAAAAAACGTTATAACTTTTAATATTTTAGAAAACACTGAAGATATTGTAATGGTTAGAGGTATATTTGCGGCTTATAACTTATTAAATGGTGATACGGATATCGAAGCAGTTAGAAAAACAGATAACATATTTATGATTGATACTATGGAATCCGATGGTTATGAGTATTTTAATAAGTCTGATTGTGATTATTGTGGAGGTGAGGGTCAAGTAGAGTGTGATGAGTGTGGTGGAGATGGTCAAGTACCATGTGATAAGTGTGGTAGTGATGACGATGATGAGTCATGTTCAGATTGTAATGGAGATGAGTATGTTTACTGTGATGCGTGTTCAGGAGATGGAAATTATGAATGTCCTGAATGTGAAGGAGATGGAGAAATTGATGATAATGAGGAATCTATCGATATCGTTTATTCAACAGTACTTACTCAAAATAGTGAATTTGTTGATGAAGTTAAAAATAATATAGGTAAATATAATTCAGTAAACGACTTTAAAACAATATCTGAGAAGTACGATAGTGAGATTATGCTTATTGATAACACTGCAGATACTATACTATTCGAAGACGAATGGGGAGGGTATGACACAAATTTCGTTTCAATAAGATTAGAGGGTATCACATTAAATCACCCAAGGTATAGAATTCAAAAAAAACCATCAACATACGGAAGTAATAATCCTGAGGTTAGTATACGAGCTTACTAAAGTTATTTATCTTTAGTGTAAGTAGTACATTTATCTTTTTCCCACCCACACCATATTCCAAGCACTATTATCATAGTAAGTGCAAAGCTAAATATTTCTGTAAATATAAATACATTAGAAAACCCATACTCGGCGTATAAAAACCCCTCTAACGTATTAACTACAGATAATATAGATAATAATATAATAACTTTTATTATACTGTAATTTTTTTTATATGCGTTTAATACATTCATAAGTAAGGGTCTAATGTGTCAGAATCTTTACTAAACTCATCTATAAAATCTTGTGTGAACGTTCCGTCCTTTTTTAAAAATTCAGAGGGTATATCACTCCAAACCCAATCTAAACATAACAAAGCTATTAAATGGCCTTGTTTATCGTAAATAGGAGTCGCGCAATGAGAAGTAGTTCCTTGAGATTGTGCCAATGACCTCAATCCAATATCTTGTAATTTTGTTATATCTGGAAAATACATTTTACCGTCCATCACATCTTTTATATACGTGGTAAAGTTAGTTATTAAATGATTTTGATTTTTTTCAGATTTTCTTTCTAGTCCTTGGGAACACCTTTCATAGGTTATTGATAATTTTTGCATAGGGGATGAAGTGTAGAAATACCCTCCGTTATGAAATTGCCATACATAAACTCTATCCGCATTATATCTACGTCTGACATCTCTTATCGCTAAATGAACTATCTCATCCTTTTTAATTTGAGCGAGTAAAGTACCCTTAGATTCTAATTTTGTTTTTTTATCATTATATCTCTTAAAAAACCCAGCACCGACCAAAGCTACTACAATTGAAGTAATTGAAGTAAGTAACACCTCTAAAATTTTTATAAAATCCATTTTTTACTATATTAACGTTATTATACACACGATAAATATATTAAAATTCTAAGTATAACAATATTCTTACTAAAATATTTTAAAGATTACGACTTAACTTTTATCACCTCATCGATAATACCATACTCAAGTGCTTCATTAGCGTCCATCCAAAAGTCCCTTGAGGAGTCTTCAATAACCTGTTTTGGGTCTTTACCACAGAACTCTCCGAGTAATTCAAAAAGAATTTTATTAACTTTTTCCCACTCTTCAAAATTAATTCTAGCGTCTTGAATATTTCCATAAGCCCCTCCGCTAGATTGGTGTAACATTGTCTTTGAAAATCTTAGTGACGACCTTTTTCCTTTAGTCCCCGCACCTAATAGTACTGAACCCATAGAAGCTGCCATTCCCGTATTTACAGTAACAATGTCCGATTTAATATACTGCATCACATCTACCATAGACAAACCAGATTTAACTGAACCACCTGGAGAATCGATATGCATTGTAATATCTAAATTATCTACAGAGTCAAGATACATTAGTTGAGCTTGGACCACTGTTGACATACGGTCATCAACACCACCGGCCACCCACAATACACGGTCCCTCATTAATCTAGAGAATATATCCATCTGAGTAACTCTCATTTCCCTTTCTTCAAGAATATATGGTGTGAGTGAACCTTTAATTTGTTTTTCATAATAATCCATATTAAATGATGAGATATTATGGTCACTCATTGCATACTTTTTAAAATCTTCTCCGTATTCCATTTTTTTTAATTTTTAAATTATGTGGAGAGAGAGGGATTCGAACCCCCGGTACCTTTCGGTACAACGGTTTTCAAGACCGTCGCATTCGACCGCTCTGCCATCTCTCCTAAAGGTTTAACCTTCGTGTGTTTCTATATTAGAGTTTTTAAACAAAAGAATCAATCCCATAATAAGAGGGACGATAGAAAATAATTCATTAATCTCTCCGAGTACCTGAAAGGTTATCATACCGACTGTAATCCATATCGCTTGTTGTGGAAATAAAGCGTTTGACCTTTTAAATATTGTACAGATATTAAACCATATAGTTGGAAGTAGTAGTAATAACCCCAACATAAAAAGATATGTGGCTTCTGTAGCCAACCCATAACCAATCATCCACCCTCCGCCAAATGCGATAAAAGTAGACAACAGATTTCTTAGAAAGTAATTTGTACCATTAATAGTACCTGAAAATTGAAAGTATTTATTCATTATTTATTTTGATTAATTTTATAACAGAGTAAGTAATCGTCACCGCATAAATTGTAAGTATTAAATTAGCTATGTAAATCATAATAGTTTATTTTACGTAAATGTAATTACTAATTTAGATTAAACCAAACAGGTGAATCTCTATTTTTCCATTTACTAAAAGATTTTTTCTCACCTATATAGTAATTACGATATGACTGGACAACATCATTTACTTTATATTCTTCAGGCATTGCCTTAGGTGGGGTAGTAAAATCATCTTCAGGTATTTTAGGACGATTTTCAATACACCATTCAATAACCTCCTGTGATTTGTGTCGACGACCGTAACGGTATGTATATTCCTTACATAGTTCAAGACCAAGTTCACATAACCATAAGTAGTTTGACATATTTTCACGAGCCCATATCGAGCAAGGATGATTTTTATGAGATAACTTATATGGTACGTAATCCATACTAGATTCTGTCATGTGATGAACTCCACATAATAGTTGTGCGCTTTCAAGTATCATCTTAACGACATGTTTGTCGTTATGATATTCAGCACATTTTTTAACATCGGTATCTAAAATAAAAATATTCATCGTAATGTGTTTGTGCGCCCACTAGGACTTGAACCTAGGACCTGCCGATTATGAGTCGGATGCTCTAACCAACTGAGCTATGGGCGCGGTTTGAATACAAATACAAATATAAGTATAATATTTTAAATAAAAAATTTTTTATTATGGTTTTTAAGGTACTTATTAAAAAGGAGTAATTATATGGGGCTTAAAATATCGGGTGTAGAAATAAAACCAATTCCATCAAGCATAACAACTGTAAGTGATAGGTCAACATATCAGTTTACAAATGATGATGTTGGAGGATACATAGAATATTTAGGAACTACTGATTCAGTGTTTACTGTTCCTGCGAACTCATCAGTAGAGTTTACATCGTCAGGTGAAATAACAATAGAGCAATCAAATACAGGTCAGATTACTTTTGTGGGTGCTCAGGGTGTAACAATCACATCAAAAGCAGACCTAATGACCGAAAAAGAAGGTTCGGTTGTCAAATTAAAACAACTATCAACCGATAATTGGGTCTTATACGGTGACCTAATGGATAATACAAACATGGCTATGACAATAGCCATGTCATAATACTAAACAAACATGGCTATATCAATAGCTATGTCATAATACTAAAGAAAATATGGCTAAAACATTATTAGAAAATTACACTTTCGATGCAAGTGAGAAAAAAATTATAGTTAGAGGTAACTACAATGTAAAAGAATGGTTATTAATAACTAACACGACCGATAACCTTATAATATATAATTTTGCACAACAAGGTAGAGGAGGTAGCGCCACTTATGACAAAGACACAAATCTTACTACATTGACTTTAGAGTATGACACATCGACCATGTCTGATACTGATTATTTACAAATATATGCTGATAAGGGAGGTCAAAAAATAGTACCCGATGGTCCATATAGTGACCCTGTGGATAAGATGAGAGTAAGTAATCCACAATCACTTATTGATACCGACTTTGAATATTCTTTACAACCTACAAAATGGGAAACTGTTCAACTACAAGCTAACATACCTGGTATATATCAAAAAGCTAACGAACCAGCATTTACCGCGGAACAAATAACATCAATATCACCCTCGACTTTAGTAACACCAGCAAATACGACTAGTATTACTTACGACACTTCTTTAGAAAGTGCGAGTTTTACCACGATAGAAAACTTTAGTAATCCTGACAATAATGATACTTCAGCATCTAGAAATGGAAGTATAGGGTTTAATGTTACTGTCAATGGTTTTACATTTAATACTGTAAGGGGTAATAATAACGGTGTGTTATTTTTTGGAACTAGAGCAACGGGTAACGGAGACATTTCAAATATAGGTCAATCGTCTTACCCTGGAAATACCGCATATGGACCAATATTGAAGATGTTTGGTACTGATATGGAGGTAGCTAAATACTCCAAACGTAGTACAGGTACTTCACCAAATAGGGTGTTTATTTGGAAAGCAGAGTATGCCCCTAATGGTTCTAGTACACAAAGCCAAGTTGATAAAATTGTTTACGTCAAGTTTTTTGAAGGTCAAAATAAAATTGAGTGTCATTACGAGAAGTTCGGTTCTGCGGCAACTATAGTCGCTTTAGACGACCCAAGAACATCTGAACGAATATTATCGTGGTCACCGACAGTTAATACCACATCACCATATTTTACAAGACAAGCGTTTTCATTAAATCTAGATACTATATCAAGAGACGGTCTGCAAGTTACAGTAACGGTAGCACCAACAATTCCTTTCTATGTTGGTCAACCCATCATTTTCAAAGAAACTAAAGACCCTACATATTTAGACACATCTTTCCTAATTGTAAGTACTTCAGGTTCGACTTCGTTTGGTATAATCCCTAACTCGCCAACAACATATGTAGGTAACCAAAAAACTGATTATACTGTCATTTATACTGGAGGGTTTTATTTTTCCTCCGAACTACCTCTTACCTCCGTATCTCGTGTTAGTGGAGGACGTAACCTCAAAGTCACATTTTCAACCAACCACTCATTATTTATAGGTTCTACTATTTATGTGGTGGATTCCGCATCTTCGGATACGGATTGGATAGGTTCTTTTGAAATCACTAAAGTATTAAGTAATACTGAAGTTGAGTTCTTAGGTGCGTCTGATAGCGACTATACGAACTCTAATACAGTTTCGGATTCCACAACTAAAGTTTATGTTAGAAATAATGGAAGTGCAATACATAGATACTTTGATGGAGGGGTTCAAATTAGCCCTGAGGGATATTCACCTAATTGTCAAATTGTAAGGCAGACTAGAGGGTACTTTAGATACCAATCAGGTAAAGGTATACAGTTCAGTACTGGTATCCTATTTAAACCAACTTATGATGTATTTCTGTACAGTGTAGATACAAGTAATTACGACGCTACAACATATCCATATTATGATATGTTTATTGAGACTGACCAAGTACACGGATTTAAACTACCTGGAGATTATTTAGAATCGATTAAAATAACATTAGAAGGATTTACTGTTAGTGGCGGTTCAAACCCATACAACGTTAGTGGCACATCTATAAATGGAGTATCAAGTCCTAAAGATTTTTCACTACAAATACCAATAGATTCAGGAAGTGTACCTACCGATACTAATCCTGGTGGTCTTATTAGAATTATTGTAAATGAGTGGAATGATGCAGTTGTAAGGTCAGGTCTATTCGACCAACAGAACGGATTATTCTTTGAGCATGATGGGGATGAGTTATACTGCGTAAAAAGAAATAGTACTACTCAGATATCAGGATTTATAACTGCAACGACAGATTCATCTATAGTTACAGGTGACGGCACTAAATTTACCACACAACTATATGAAGGTGATTTTGTAGTTATTAAAGGTCAAGCTTATTATATAACATCCATTGATAGTGACACTCAGATAACAGTAGCACCTGACTATAAAGGTTCGACAGTAGAGAGAATAAAACTCGTTAAGACTGTAGAACAAAGGGTTAAAAGGTCTGACTTTAATTTAGATGTTTTAGATGGTAGCGGTCCTTCTGGTTATGTATTTGACGCATCAAAAATGCAAATGGTATTCCTAGATTATTCATGGTACGGTGCGGGTAAAATTAGGTACGGTATGAGAGGAACGCAAGGAGAAGTGTTCTACTTTCATGAATTTGTAAATAATAATCTTAACACAGAGGCTTATATGAGGACAGGTAACTTACCTGCTAGATTTGAAATTAATACAGTTTCTAAAAGCGGTTACTTAAAATCTTCAATGACCACCTCATCAACAACATTAGACATACTTACTGAAGATGCGTATTATTTACCAAGTGCCGGTACTATAAACATTAATAATGAATATATAGAATATACTAAAGGAAGTGAATCTGGTGATAATACTACACTTAATTTAGTTAATAGAAATGTAGGGTTTTTATCAGCAGGAAATACTACAGGTTCTGTTAATGATACTTGGTTATCCGTTAATCAAAACTTTTCACCTACTTTAAGTCACTGGGGTGTCTCAGTAATTATGGACGGTAAATTTGATGTGGATAAATCATACTTATTTACTGCGTCAAATGCGGGTAATAAAACAATTACTGCGGGGAATGAAGAGGCGTTATTAACAATTCGATTAGCACCTAGCGTTGATTATGGTATTCCAGGGTTTTATGGAGTTAGAAACTTAATCAATCGTTCTTTAGTCACACTAAAAACAATAGGTGTTGTTGCTACAGGTCAGTTTACGATAACTGTTAAAATAAACGGAGAATCAACATTATTCGAAACTGAAAGTAATTGGGATGCTGCGGGTAATGGAAGTATATCACAGTACGTTGACCACACAGATAATACTGAGGTTATTGGTGGTGATGTTATAGGACTGTTCCTTACAGACGAAGGTGGTACGAGAGCCACATCATCCACTCTTGACATATCAGACGTTAGAGATTTAAGTAATAGTGTTTTAGGGGGTCCTAACTCTTTCCCTGACGGTCCAGACACCTTAACAATATTCGCTAAGAATAACGGTTCACAAGCGGGTAATGTAAAATGTAGAATATCTTGGACTGAGGCTCAAGGATAATTGATTAAATTTAAAATACTATCTATAGTATTTTTATCAACTTTCATTTTTATAAAAGGGATGTTGTTAACTTCTAAAATAGAAATTATTCTTCTATCTAGTTTTTTTGACATATCTTCATTATGAAACCTACCTTCATATTCGTGTATATTTTCAGGTCTATCTAAAAATATATTAATATTATCATATTTGTTATGAATATCTAACATCATACGCTCAAAACTTTCCCCATATAAATTCGCGGGATATTCTGAAGTGTAATTATCTCTATACGCTAACGATAATAGTAAAGGAGAATCTAAAATAATGTAATCAACAATACCATAAGACCTAACAATACCCCTATGTTGATTTGCGATGACGTAAAGCTGGTCTTTTATTTCTTTATTAGATTCATTCCAAGCAAGTTCTTTTGGAAACTCATAAGGGGCGTCACATTTAATATGACGTTTTTTCATTTCGTGAAAAAGACCTGAGGCTATGGTTGATTTACCAGCCCCAGGTCCCGCGAACAAATTTATTATTTTAGTACGTTTCATTACAAATAATGATATAACATAAAACATAAAATACTAAGGATAATTCCATAGTACCCAAGAATAACCACTTTATAACTAAATTCTAGTTGATTCTTTCTTCTTCCTTGGTATAAATCTTCGTAGTTTTTTTTCGACATCGGTTATTAATCTTTAACTATAGTTCCTTCGGGCATATTAGATAAAGTGTCAAGAAGTTCTTGAACGTTACTAATACCTGTTGGGTCAAAAATGTTAACTACTGTTGTGTCAACTACAGTAGTATCACAACATTGATTAGTAGTGTCTGTAATAGTAACTTCAGTTTCTTCATTTACCGTTCCACATGAAGACAATAAAGCGACAGCGGATAAAAATATTAAATTTTTCATTTTTATAAGTTTTAAAAAGTTTATGGATATAAATCCAACTAATTAAATATAGTAAAAAATAATCATTTATCAAAGTTATTTTAATAGGAATAATCCTACATGGATAACTTAAAAAATAAATCTATTTATATACGAGTAGTACAATCTACTCTACCATAAGTAATGACATTTTTAAGACCTTTAATTTTAGTATTTTTATTTAGTTTATTTAATAACATAATATTTTCTCAGGAACCCACGAGATGTGGTACTGATATATTATTTGAACAGCAACTAAAAGACCCTAAATTTAAAAGGAGCTACCAAAAACTTGAATCTATAGCGAAAAAATCAGAAGAGACGATAAGAATTTCAAACAAATCAGATTTACCTATTACAATTCCTGTAATAGTTCATGTAATTCATTTTGGTGAACCCTACGGAACTGACTACCATTTACCTGTGGAATTTATACAAGAAGCTTTTGATAATTTAAATGATAATTTTGCGGGAGAATTTAGTGATGTACCTACTGCAAACACACAGATAAATTTTTGTATAGCAAATGCTTCTACTGATGGAGAACCTATTGAAGGTATTAGATATTATGATTGGGATAATTTAAATATAGAGGAGTGGGACGCTACGGCTTTTTACAATAACCACATTCAAGTATCCAATCAAATTGGATATGATAGAAATAATTATTGTAATGTTTTTATAGCGCCTTTTGGTAGTCCGTTAGGGTTCGCTTATTTACCCCCAACTAATTATGGGGTATTTATGGGGACTAACGCTTTTGGAATTACTAATGTAGGTAGTTATGGGTTAAATAGAACTCTGGTTCATGAAATGGGACACTATTGTGGGTTATTTCACACATTTAATCAAACAAGTACATGTACCCCTACCAACACTAACTGTGAAACACAAGGGGATAAAGTATGTGATACACCTGTCACTACAGGAAACATTGGATGTCCCTTAAATGGAGGTGCTTGTGGTGGTGATTTAATAGAGAATTTTATGGATTATACTACTGATAATTGTATGGAAAGTTTTACCCAAGGACAGACTTTAAGAATGTTATCCCAATTAGAAACTTTTAGACCTGGAGTTGTGGATAATAATTTAGCATGTGGTGCCGTTGGGGGGATAGACGTTTCTATTAATGGGTTATCAGTTCCTAATTTGGGATGTTCAACCACAAAGGATATAATTTTCAACTTACAGAGTTTTGGTGATACATTAACTGAAGCCACTATTAATTATTCTCTAAATGGTGAAAGTAGTTCTATTAATTGGGTAGGAAATTTAGGTTTTGCTGAAAGTGAAGTTATAATAATACCTAATATCAATATAGAATACGGTATCTCAGATATAGAGGTTAATGTAGAAGTATTAGGTGACATATATGAAGATAATAATACTAATACCCTTCAAATTAACAATTATGAAGGTACTTTTATAGACATTACTATAGAATTTGATGCTTTACCTTATGGATTCGAATGGAGTCTATACAACTCAGATACTGAGGAATTAATTGATGAGGGGGGTTACTATGATAATGAAGTATACGCATGTGAGGTTGAAACTAACACATATTGTTTAGAAGAAGGGAATTATGTTTTAGTTTTAGAAGATTTATTTGGAAATGGTATGTTTTACCCTTGTGGGGGTCCGACTTCTATTATAAATGGTAATGACACTCTAAACACAGTAACAGGAAATTGGGGAGATGAAGAGATATTACCTTTTTATGTGGGTCCTCCTGTTGATGTATGTCCACCATTAGGTGATTGTCCTTGGGATTTAGATGAAGATGGTATTGTAGGTACCTCTGACTTATTTCCTTTACTACAAAACTTTGGATTAACTGTAGAATGTAGTCCGTTAGATTTTAATCAGGATAGTATTATTGGTGTTGACGATATATTAGACTTTATTTCCGTATTTGGTCTACAGTGTGAGAATGGTATGATGTTAGAAACTGAAATCCCTGAGTCGGTTAAACAAATTATTAATTCTAAAGGAATACAAATTCCTGAAAATCAAAACACCGTAGAAAATATAGAATACTATAATATCTACGGTGCTAAGATTAATTTAAGTGAGATAACCTCATCAGGAATTTATATTAAGAAAATAAAATACACTAATGGTAATTATCAAATTAAGAAAGAGTTCTTTAACTAATTTACCCGTTTAACTGAGTTTTAAGTTTATCAACTGGTTTACAACCGTCTTCATACATAGTGTGGAGACGGTTTTCCATTTTATCTAATCTACTATCCAATCCTTTATCAAAATTGTTGAACTTATCATCAGTATCTCTGTACATATTATCAACGAATTTATGAACATTTAGTTCTAAGTCTTTAACTTCATTTTGTAATTGTTTTAAAAGGTCTGACAATGACTCGTCTTCCGCTTTAATACTAACTATTTCTTTTCTGTTCGAAGATACCCAAAATACCAAACCTATTAGACCTGACATTAAAATACCCCCTACAAAAAACATTATTTCTGTATTCATGATTTTTAAATTTTAATATTTGTTTATGTCAAAGAACCCTTTCCTCATGTAAATATAGTAATACATTATCTAATGTCAATAACCCAAGTTTTATATACCTGGTATGGTTTAATCACCTTACGACCCTCGTTTTCCAAAACAAGACATCGGGTAAAAGGAGATATTATAGTAATTCTGTCCTCCATTTTCAAAAGTTCGCTCATATCCTTCATCTTCTCTGTATTCTGAAATATTATCTTTAAGTTTTTGTAAATCTTCGTTTGTCATAATACAAAGATATGATTAAATTTTGATATAAAAAAGTATTTATGGTATGAGCCTTATTGAACTATTCATTAATGACATAACTAACATTAGAACTGTTTGCATCTACTTTACATTAGGTATAGTCGTTGCGGTTATATTAGAAAATCCAATTCAGAAATCAGGAATAACTATGAACTACTTGGACAGATTATGGGTAGTATTGGGGTGGCCGTTGTGGTTAATAATATTTATATTAACCACTTTTTCGGAATGAATTGCCACTCATAAATCATAACTTGTTTAATTCCATATTTTAACTCAACCTCATTTAAAAAAGACATAAAGTCCGATTTATCCCACACACCAAAAGCGTCCATAATACCACACGGGTGTTTAGAGTTACTAGCGTAAGGTAATGATACACAATCAGTTTTAGATGTACTTTCTACTGAAAACATAGTCCATATTGTAGAACCAGTTAATTCAGGTTTTTTTAGGTAATCACCTATCGGAGTATTTAAAATTCCGTTTATATCGTTTTTATTTTTACAGTAAGGCGTATTCGGACACTGACATTTAAGACTATCGTTTTTAGCTAAAATTCCAGTACAACCACAATTTAGTAACTCACCAACCCAATATACTTCCCTGTAGTTGTTAAGTTTGTTAGGGTCGTTAGATTGACCAGCAAACCCCCAATCAAAGTTTGGGTTAGTAATATACTTACCCACCATATTGTTAATCCATTTAATTCCGTCCACACTATAATATCCATCTCCCCACTTACCTGAACCCGATACATCCTCAGAATCAAAAGACACGCACGTTATTTGTTTATTACCCGAAGTGTTATTTAATGTTGATATATATTGAAATGCAATTTCCATACTATCACCTGAAGTTAATATAGGGTTGGAGTTTACCCATGAAGAACCAGGTTCGGTATCAATTAAAAGTCCTACCTCACAATTTTTAGGTAGTTTATTTAACCAATATTTTTCAAACCATCCGTTTTTAAGGTATCTACCGTCTTTACTATTGGGGTCATGTAATATAAAAAATGCCCTGTCTATATTATTGTCAGTAACAAATTTAACATACTCACTTGCATATGTACTAAAACTTGATTCATTGGTTTGTAGGTCGTCCCCTACAAGTCCTTCGTGCCATAATCCTATTTTCATTTTATTATTTTATTTATAAATACAAAAAGAGGAGGACTAATTTAATAGTCACTCCCCTTCTCTCAGTCTTCAGTCGGAGCTCTCCCTCTTGGGCTCGAACCAAGGACCTACGCATTAACAGTGCGACGCTCTAACCAACTGAGCTAAGGGAGAATGTGGGGGTAGAAGGACTCGAACCTCCGAACCCGAAGGAGCTGATTTACAGTCAGCCGCAATTGCCACTATGCGATACCCCCTCTTTTTTATATGGAGACACTAGACGGACTCGAACCGCCGACCTGCTGATTACAAATCAGCTGCTCTACCAACTAAGCTATAGTGGCAATTGAGGTGGTGTATACTCCGATAGTTACAAGGACAATACCCCTGACGGATTCGAACCGTTACACCGATTACTGAGGATTCTGACATACCCCGTTCATCTTTACCTCCCCTCCTTGTCAGTAGGAGGGTTTAGTGATTTAAATTTAGCCAATGTGATGGGATTCGAACCCACTACTCTCCGAACGACACCCAAACTAGAATAAGGGTAAGGTATCAAAAGATACTACTTAGTCGGCGCATCCAACCCACAGATTGCTTTCACACAGGTCTGAGTTTTCTAGTACTCAGGTCGCTTCCAGTCACCACTCCTTTCACGACTACACGGCTTGTTGTGTGTGAGGTAGGGGCCGAAGCCCCATATTCACCTCACACGCGATTTGTTATATCGGGAGGTCGCCACACATCAGGACGAAGAGACGACCCCCCATTTTATTATAGTTTTAGTAGGGACGAGAGGAATCGAACCTCCGACCTTCAAGATATAAGCTTGATGCTCTAACCAATTGAGCTACGTCCCCGTATTGGTTCCCCTTTTTTGTCGCAGAGGGGTCATCAGCGAAAGTTTTACTTATTTACTATACCATCACATCAAAGAACTTTATCTTAGTACCCGGAGTGGGACTCGAACCCACACTCACCGTTCGGCGAAACAGATTTTAAGTCTGTCGTGTCTACCACTTCCACCATCCGGGCATTCTGTAAAGAACACTACAAAGATAAGTAACTTTTTTGAACTACCAAATCTATTGTAGATTTTTTGTACACCCCACAGGATTCGAACCTGTGACCGTCTGCTTAGAAGGCAGATGCTCTATCCAACTGAGCTAGGGGTGCATATGTTAAAGAACGAATATAAATATACTACATATATCTCGATAAAACAAATCTTTTTTTGATTAATGATACCCCAAATATTGCAGAAAGAAATAACATCATAATTCCACCATCACATGGTACTGCGTGAACACCATCACAATAAGGTCCGTGGTCAGGGTTATTACAAGGACCTCCAGTACCGTCTTCACACCATGAAGGTGGATTTGGGTTACTACATGGGTCCATCATTAAATCATAATTAAATTCATAATCTGTTAGATAAGGGTTATTTGTAAAGGCAGGGTCTTGTTTTGGGTCATACATAATTTACAGTTTTCATTCAAATTGAGGTCAGAGATGGATTCGAACCACCGTTATAGGTATTGCGTACCTACACCTTCCAATCGGACATCTGACCTTATAATGGGTGACTAATCGGAGTCGAACCGACGACCTTCTGAACCACAATCAGACGTTCTAACCAACTGAACTATAGTCACCATATAAGTACCGATGATAGGACTCGAACCTACACGTCTTTCGACAACAGTTCCTAAGACTGTCGCGGCTACCAATTACGCCACATCGGTATTTCAGTGGAGATTTTGATTGGTACTCCACCATTGTTTGGGTCTACCCGCTCTCATTAACTTGAACGGAACCTTCTTACACCACTCGTCCATGACTTGGTAAGCGTCTGACAAGACTTGCGCTGCTACCTTACCAACTCACGCAAGAAGTTTTGTTATAACACTCTCCTTTATTCTTACCCTACTCAGAGAATGTCTTTGTTTACATTAGTTATAAATTTTAAATTAAGCTGATTTGTTTGTTATTGCTAATATTTCATGTTGATATAATTTTAGGTAGATGAAGTAACCCCGCTGGGACTCGAACCCAGGACCCTCTCATTAAAAGTGAGATGCTCTAACCAACTGAGCTACGAAGTCATATAATTAGATTGATAGTAGCCAACCCATTTTATTTTGTTCCTGATATTCACTATAAGTGCAACGACGCATTGAATCATAGTCAGGACGAAGTTTAGAATGATTAGGGTATTTTTCCTCCGACTCCTTACGCTCCTTCATTACACGCTTATAAGCTTCACGCTTATTGGGTGCCCACACGTCATTGAACCCACCACATTTCCAGTTGAACAAGTAAAGGTAGTCACCATTTGAACTACGATACAGTTTTTCTTTTGACATTGTTTATTTGTTTTGTTCTACAAATATATGACTTATTATTCATTTAACCAAATGTAGTTGAGTAATTTTCGAAATTAATTGATTTGAATTCTTCTTCAGTCAAATACACCGTGTATTCAAAATGTTCTGTATTGTTTGATATGTTATATTTAAAGTTCATTTTTTAATTTTTGCGGAGGGAGTGGGATTCGAACCCACGCGTCGTTACCGACGACAGTTTAGCAAACTGCTCCATTAACCACTCTGGCATCCCTCCTGTTGTATTACGATACAACATTAAAATAATATTGTCAATCCACGTATGGATTTTTAATACCATTTTTTTCCCAAAAATCATAAAGGTCTTGAAGTTTGGTGTAATGTAGATAAATTCCTTTGCCACGATTATCCAACCATTCCTCAATTTCAAGTTTTTCACCCTTAAAGTAAACGTTATCAATAAACTCGTAATATAAGTCTATTATCTCAATCATGCCCGTCACAATAGAAAAATCTTCAGGTTTTGGTACTTCGTCACTTTCAATATGAAACTCATAAAGACCTCCTTTACTTGATGATGAAACAAAAAGAGTATTTTCAACACCACCTTTTTCAGGAACGAACTCAATTTGGGTTACATCTTCATAATCGTATTCTTCGTTATGGTCTTCAATATCACCCATTTCATCCAAACCAAAGGAGAATAGTTCATTCTCATTTTCATCATAAACATAAACGTATGTATTTTCAGTTAAGTAATTTGCCTTAGTCGTAGAAAATGCGTCACCTTCAAAGAATTCAACACCAAGAATTTCTTCAATATCCATACCGATACTATCAAGTGATTCATATTCACCACTTTCAAGTGCTTCATCAAGCTTATCCGCTTGCTCTTGAGAAAGATTAAATCCATTCATCTCTTCCTCCCACCCATAAAAACGAACAATATACTTTTTCATTATTCAAATGTTATTTTACAAATTTTTACTTTATCAATACCAAAAGGGCGAGTGTACATATCAAGATGGTTACCAAATTGGGCGCGAAAATATCTACGAATTCTTCCACCACCAAACTGATTTCCATTATAATTTCTACCATTCGCCGCCAATATAGTTCCACGGTAAATAATATCTACTTCACCACCGTGATATTGAGGATTAACATCATCATATTTACGAAGACGAGTAACTTCAATAGTACCGTCAAAGTTACTATTATTAGATTTAATAGTACCAACAAGTTGTTTGAAAAGTTTACCGTACTGACGTGTTGTGAGTTTTTCTACAATCATTTGTTCTGTTCTGTTTTACAAATATACAAAACAATTACTTATATTCCAAACAACTACTAACCTTTTCCCAATACTTTTCCGTTGACTTTTTAATGTACCCGTTGGGACCTCCATTCCAATTCCTCGCAATTACCTCATCTTCACTGTTTGGATGATGGTAGTCCTTCCAAACCCAAAACATATCTAAAGATTTATTTCTATCCCACCTGTCCTTCATTTTAAACCTATGTTCTTTTCCTTGTTTTTTTAAAATACGATTTACTTCTCTTACCATAATAGGTCTTATCTGTAAACAACCAACAGCCTCTTCAGATTTATTGTAAGCACTATCGTTACCATTACTTTCCACTTGAATCATCCCGATAACAACTTTTTGTGGTACTCGAACAACCCTTTTAGTTTCAATAGGTTTGATACGTAAGTTTCTGAACCCTATATTATTCGCTCTCTCATATGAAATCATAGGGAATGAGAAAATAAAAATTAAAAAAAAGAATATTTTACTTAGGGTTAATTTCTTCATGGTTTCTGTTTAAAATAAATTCATCAAAAAAAAGCATAATAGACAATAGAATAAATCCTCCTGGCATAAGAAAGAAAATAAAAAATATTATTTTCTTTCTTAATGATGTATCAAATTTCATATACCTATTTTTTAGATAAATAGGTTTCTTCATCTGGATATCCAATATCTGATGTATTGTAATAATCAACTTTCCAGTATAAAAGACTAGTCTTCTCCTTTAAATTTTTTAACTCCTTCTTTGGGTCTTTTTTCTTTTCCATAATTGTTATTTTCTGATTCTATGGGTTTCTGACAATCGGAACATTTGTAAATCATTTCATCCCAATCCATATGAAACTCAGAACATCCACAATGTATACAAGGTGAAAAAAATGGGTCATGACCCAAATAGTCATCATAAGAAATTTTACTCATTTTAAATTTAAATTAAAATCTTCATGATAAATATAGAGATGATAATTAATAAAAACAAATTAATTATACTATTTCTAAAAGTTCGATTTGAAAATTTAACTCTTCTCCCGCTAAAGGATGATTCATATCTAAGATAATTTCATCATCTTTTATCTCTAAAATTAACGCTGTGATTGGTTGTCCGCTCTCTGTACTTCCCTGTACCATCTCACCTTCTTTAGCTACAAAATCAGGTGGAAAATTATCTTTAGAGACTGAAGTTATCGCCTCCTCTCTACGAGGACCATACGCCTCTTCAGGATTAATGTTAATACTTTTTTTATCACCTACTTCCATCTCAACCATGGCGTCATCAAATCCTTTAATCATTTGCCCTCCACCTACTTTGAAATCAAGTGTAGAACCTCTTTTATATGAATTATCAAACTCATTTCCATCATTTAAAGTGCCGATATAATGGACCTTGACACTGTCTCCGTTTTTAACTTTCATAATTTTATTTATTTAATTTTAATGTGTTTTTACTTCTTCAAATTCCACATCATTTACATCTATATCGTCATCTAAAGAATCTGATTGATTAGAATCATCTTCTTTATTATTTTCGTATAATTTTGTTGATATTGATGACCATGTTTCATTTAACAAATTTAAATCCTCGTCAATAGAATTAAAATCTTTTTCCTCATATGAGGATTTTAATTTACTTAAACTATTATTTAAATTGTCTTTGTCTGTGTCACTTAATTTATCCCCGAATTCTTTTATCTGTTTTTCGGTTTGAAAAATCATAGAGTCTACCTCATTTAATTTTTCAATCTCAGATTTCTTTTTATTATCAGACTCCTCATTCTTTAAAGAGTCTTTCTTCATTCTTTCAATTTCTTCATCTGACAAACCATTTCCTGATTCTATACGTATATTTTGCACCTTATCAGTAGCCTTGTCTTTTGCACTTACATTTATAATACCGTTGGCGTCAATATCAAACGTCACTTCTATTTGAGGTATCCCTCTTGGTGATGGGGGTAAATCTGTTAATTGGAATCTACCTAACGTTCTATTGTCTGAAGATAAAGGTCTTTCACCTTGTAATACATGAATATCAACAGCGGGTTGATTATCTACCGCCGTTGAAAATACCTGAGATTTTGATGTGGGTATTGTCGTGTTAGATTCGATTAACCTTGTCATAATACCACCCATTGTTTCAATACCTAAAGATAAAGGAGTTACATCCAATAAAAGAACGTCATTAACATCACCAGCAAGTACCCCACCCTGTATAGACGCACCCATAGCGACTACCTCATCAGGGTTAACTCCTTTAGATGGGGTCTTCTTAAAGAACTTTTCAACGGCATTTTGTATACATGGCATTCTTGTTGAACCTCCTACTAAAATTACTTCATCAATATCATCTACTTTTAGATTTGCCGATTTTACCGCCTTACGACAAGGAGAAATGGTCTTCTTTACTAAATCCTCTACCATCCTTTCAAATTCAGACCTAGTTAATTTACATACAAAATGTTTTGGACCTTCTGAACCTGCAGAGAGATAAGGTAAATTAATCTCTGTTGAACTTGACGATGATAATTCGATTTTAGATTTCTCAGATGCGTCACGAAGTCTCTGTATCGCCATAGAATCCTTAGATACGTCAATACCCGACTCCTCTTTAAATTTATTTATCATCCAATCAATTAAAACCTCGTCAAAGTTATCTCCACCTAAATGAGTGTCTCCGTTAGTGGATAAAACTTCAAATACCCCATCACCCATATCTAAAATAGATATGTCAAAAGTACCACCACCTAAGTCATATACTGCAACTTTTTTATCTCCTTCTTTATCTAAACCGTAAGATAGTGCAGCTGCAGTAGGTTCGTTAATTATTCTAAGTACCTCAAGACCAGCAATTTCACCCGCTTCTTTTGTTGCGTTTCTTTGTGAATCGTTAAAATATGCAGGTACCGTAATAACGGCTTGTGTTACTTTTTCTCCTAAATAATCTTCAGCAGTTTTTTTCAAATTTTGTAAAACAATTGCCGAAATTTCTTGTGGTACATAATCTCTATCATTAACATTTATTATGACTTTTCCACCGTCACCTTTAGATATTTTATATGGCATTTTTTTAACTTCTTTCGAAACCTCTGAATAGGTACTACCGATAAAACGTTTAACAGAGTATATTGTATTCTCTGGATTTGTAATAGATTGACGTTTTGCTGCATCTCCAACAATGCGGTCACCATCTTTAAATGAAACTATTGAAGGTGTTGTTCTTCTACCTTCAGAATTGACTATTACGATAGGAGTACCCGCTTCAACTACAGAAACACATGAATTAGTTGTACCCAAATCGATTCCAATAACTTTTCCCATACTTAATTTAATTTTTATTATTTTATTTATTAGTTATTCTAAATTCTGACCAATCAATTCCTGACACATCTGAATTAGGAAAATAAAAACATTCAATGGTATTATTAAATGTTATATTTTTACTAAATCCGTCAGGAACTGTTGCTCCAGTTGGTAATACTAACGAATTTTCACTAAAATGACAAGTTATTTCAACAAAAACTTTATCGAAAATTTTAGATAAGTTACGCTCAAACTCTTCTAACTCTCTCCAAGGACCCCTATTTAACGACTGATGCTGTAACGCACAATTTAAAAAAGAAAATGTTTTTTTTAAGGTTTCTAAATCACAGTTAAATGCGGCTGCGGGTGCTAAGTGACCTTTATCCCATATATTATCTACGTAATCGTCATTATCCGAGGTATGTACTCCTTCATATTTTTTAAAGTTTAGACCACTTCTTGATTGATTACCGTTAGGGCACTTTACCTCATAAAAAATAAATGTAGGTTGCTCTAAAGTTTCAGAATATTTTACAATAAAAATATCCGTAACAATATTTTTTTCATTTTGAGACCATAATGTGGTAAATGAAAGTAATAAGTTAAATAATAAAGTTATTTTTTTCATATTTATATTATATAAGACAAATCTAATAATATTATTATGAAGATAAATAAATTACACCTTCCAAAAGATGAATTTTTTCCGGATGAAACGGAAAAGAAATCTATAGTACTACATCATACTGCTGGTAGTCATAGACCTGATTGGGTTGTGTATGCGTGGGATAGAGATAAAACTAAAGGAGGTAAATCTTTAAGGGTTGCGACTCATTTTGTAATAGGAAATAAATCAACTAGAGATGGAGACACTAAGTGGGACGGTAATATTGTGGAGTGTTTTGATTTAAAATATTGGGCACATCACTTAGGGACTAAAAATTCAAACAACTCACAGTTAAATAAACAATCAATAGGTATTGAAATATGTAATTACGGACCTTTAACGAGGTCTCAAGACGGTCAATATTTCACATATGTCAATTCTAAAGTACCTGATGAAGATGTAATTGATTTAGGTAAAAATTGGAGAGGATTTAGATATTATCACAACTATACAGATAAACAAATCTCGTCTATTAAGTATTTGATATCTACTTTATCTGAAAAATATAATATTGACGTGTGTAAGGGCATTAATGAATTATTTGAATCTTATGATGATACAATAAAGGATTTACCTATACTTAAACAACAGAAATTTTTAAATAGTAAGGGGTACTTAGGTATGAATGGTAAAATGCTACTCGAAGACGGATTACATGGTAGAAATACTAATTATGCGTTAAGGTTATATACAGATGCTAAAAGAAACAATTGGAAACCTTTTGACTACCAACCATTAGCGAATGAGGGTGGTTCGGGGATATGGTCACACACTAATTTTAGAAAAGATAAGTTTGATATTTACCCACATCCAAAACTTATTGAAATGTTACAAAGTTTGTAATATTTATTTGTTATGGAATTAGACATTGAATTACCCGACTATCTTTATAACCGACCTGATGATTATTACGCTAAAGACGTAATACAAAACAGGGATGAAACTATTGAAGAGTTAAAAAAAGATTCTGTTAATTTTAAAGATAGGTTACACCTACTATCTACCTTTAGACATATGGAGGATGAGATTTTTTTATTTTCTACACCAACGAAAATAAAATGTGAAATTAAATTTATACCTAAAAAGTTTTCAGTGATAAATAGTATGGGTAAAATTTATAAGTCGTTAAGTTGCGATATTGTATTAAAAAACGTCATATTAGGTGATACTGATATTAATACACTAGTTGTGGACTCAAAACTTGGAGATTTATTTGATTTTTTTAAAAAACAATTTAAAAGTAGTAGTTATAATTGGGATAGTCAATTTGGTAGACTTGCAAGATTAATTGGTATGGAAGACTATGAATTAAAAATTAATGATATTATATTTGAGGATAATGAGTGAAGAATTTAAAGATTATTATGATGGTATAATGGAAATGGTTGTCGTTAAGACAAATAACATTCCTTATGCAGAGTCCTTAGTGAGTAAAAACTACTTCAGAATCAAAACAGGATTTTATGAAGACGAAAATCCAAATACTATAGTCGAAGAATTAGTGTTTCAAATTAAAGAACACTTGAAAGAAAGGGGTAAGATACTGATAGAAGGGTTAGTAGTTGAAAGAAGAGTTACAGACGCACCTATAAGAGAAATTGTTAGGACATTAGTTAATATTATTAAAAGTAAAGAAACAGGAAATCATTACTTACCTGAAAAAATAACAGACGGGGAAGAATTTGAGTATGACTTTAAAAACATACCTGAGTTTAGTGTAGAATTTACATATCAGTTAGACCCTAACCTAAAAGACGGTTACTTAATTGATGGTCAGACAGTTGATGAGGGTGATACAATAACAATTAATCTTATAATTAACCCTAATGGTTTACCTAAAATTTTATATGATGTAATTGCGGATTTAAATGATATAATTGCGCACGAATTAGAACACGTTTATCAAACCTCATGGGGAAGTCCAGATGATGAAAAAGACCCTTTTGAGGATAATTCAGATGATAGACCTAAAGATAAAGAGTATTATAAACAGCCACATGAAATACCCGCAGAGTTAAAAGGTTTTAGAAGAGTAAACAAACTTAGAAAAGAACCGATAGAAAAAACAATGAGGGATTGGTTTAATAGAAATAAAAATGTTCATAATCTAAATAACGAAGATATTAATGAACTAGTACTTTTTTTAACTAATAAGTACAAAGAAAAATATAAAGTAAGATGAAAATTAAATTAACAGAAACCCAACTAAATAAAGTAATTATACAGACTATTAAAGAACAAGGTCTTTACGGGAATACATCAGACGTTGTTGATTATGATTTACCTGAATTTTTATCAGATACTATAATTTTACAAAGTATTGAAAATTGGTCAGATGTAGAAAATTCTATTAAGGAAATACATAAAAGATTAATTAGATTAGAAAAGGGGTTAGATTCGGGAGGTTCACATAATAAAGCATATTCTACCGATACTGATTATTCATCTAAAAACAAAAAAGACGTAGACTTTGAAAGTGCTACAGATTCTATTGAAAGAGATGAAAAACTTAGAATGGATATTGAACAATTAAAAAAAGATTTTGAATTATGAGATTAAATTAGTAATTTAGTCTTTATGGATTATAACTCACTTTCATTAGTAGAATTAAAAAATTATTGTAAAACTCGTAGGTTATCATATGGTGGGAGTAAAAAACAATTAGTGAAGAGGTTAAAGGATTTTGATAAACCTGAACCAATATCGATTAATACTCATAAACATATAGACCTACCTAGTGGTAAAAAAATTGTTGGAGTAATCTCAGGAGATAAAGAGAAGATTAAAAAAATAAGTAAAGAAAGAGAGAAGGGTAAAGTCAAAAACTTATATTGGGCTATGGATGTCTTTTACTATGTAGTGGATAAAGAATTTACTTTTGATTAACAGTCTTTTGACTAATAATATCGCCAGCCTTCATTAATATATCTCTTAACGCTACACCCTCTACGGCAATAAGACCCGATGTTAATAAACTCTCAATTAACATACTAAATTGGGAAGATTCAACACCATGTAATGTTACAATTTCTATAATAATAGAGAGTAATGGTATTAAAAAACTATATGATATAATATTTGATGTTCTGTGAATAGACAAACCTAAAACCCTTAAAATATTAGAAAATTTATTTTTTAAATTTTGAGTATAACTAACAACGTTATCTAATTCAGAACTTAAACCCATCGACTCAATATTTTTTATTTGAGACTTTAAATCTTTATTTTCAAAAAACACAACCCCTACCGCCATAACAGCCAATCCCGCTAACTGAGTTTCACTCAGACCTGTAAAGTTACCTTCTAAATAATCAAATACCGATTGTAGTATAGAGCCTATACCTGCACCATAAGTGACTAAAAATCTAAAATCAAATTTTAGTTGGTTTGACGCGTCTCTGACTACTTTATTTGAGAATTTACTAAGATTCATTAGAGAACCTCCGACCTTCTCCTTGTAATTCTCTTTTAATAACGTGTTAAATTGACTTTCAGTTAAAATTACCTTCATAACTTTATATTATAAATATAAATATTAGGTTATTTAGTATATTTATGATAAAAGGTATTTTTTATGAGTATGGATATTAACCCAAATTTAAAAAAAGGTGATAGAGTCACTTTAATTGTTATGAGTGACCCTTACTCCCCAATAACTGTCGGCACTAAAGGTACTGTTATTGGTATTGGGTCTGACCCATGGAGCAATGAACCATTATATTATGTTGAGTGGGATAACGGTAGAACCCTTAATTTAGTTGGTGATGAAGATGTGTGGGTTAAAGAAAATCAAGATGTAATTAAAGAAGAAATAGACGCGACATCAACAACTCTAAGTAAAATAATGTCTACGTTAGGTCCGATACCAAAAACAAAGATGTCTTCAAGTAATGTGATAAAAAAGATTTTAAGTAGTGAAGGACTAACATTTTTTGACATTAATAAAGATATTGATTTAGAAAACACATTAAAAAGATTAGTTGATAAAATTAGATTTTATGAGTACTTCTTATCATTTAAAAAAGATAAAGACGGTAGAGGATTTAATTTTGAAGGGTTATTAGCAGGACTTACAGGAGGTAAACCTATAATATCTCAAAGAAAAGAAGATATAAAAATCGGTGAGGATTATTACTCAGTTAAATTGACACAACCAGGTGAACGATTTGACTTAGGTTCATTATCTAGTGGGTTTAAGGCCGCAAAAATTAAAATGGTTGAGGATGGGTATGAAATAGATGATTTAAAAAGACCTATAGATTTAATGGATAAAGATGATGAGTTTAATCCATATAAAAAACTAATGATGAAAGTATCTTTCGTTGTAGGAGAAACAGAGGGGAAGAGTGCGGTGTCCGGTGAAGAAAAGTCACTAAAATGGATTTTTTCTATTTTAAATGATGAATATATTTCATATTGTTTAAATGACACCGATAGTTTAATTGATTTAGTTATTAATAATTATAAAAGTGGGAAAAGTGTAAATAGTATTTCATTACCACAGGGTAAGGTTGGAGGTGATTGTAAAATTATTACGTTTCCTAAGGTCAGTAATAAAGAAATAAAAAACCTGTTTTATCGTAAAGACTCGTATAGAAAAGACGACAAAATATCAGACTTATTTGGAAAATACTCTAAAAATGTCAGGTTTGATATAATTCAATATATTAGAAAAAATCCTGATTTATTCTTAAAAAGAGTTATTGATTTATATGGAGATAGACTGGCGAGAATAATGAAAGATAAAGGATTGATAGACCTTCCCAGTCAAATGGATGAATCTAAAGAAGATTTATCTAACGTATTAAGAAGTAAAGATATTGACCCGTCAGAAATGGAAGATTTACTATCTCAACTAAAAGATGAGGATATAAACAACTTAGTAATAAGAAACTTAGAAAGAAAATTTTTAAAATCAGGTAACCCAAGAATAAACGCCAGAGAATATTTAGAAATCTTAGTTAATTCTATCGGTAATAGAAAATCGTCAGAATTTGAAGATGATGATTTTAATGTTGAAGATGAGTTAGTTTACGGAGGCGAGGAGCCTGAGATATCTTCCATAGGTAAAAAACAATTTAAAAAAGAGTTACTACCATTACAAGTTGAGTTATTAAAATTACAAGAACACATCAAGCAGACAGGTAAATCTATCGCAGTAGTATTCGAAGGTAGAGACACTGCAGGTAAAGGCTCAACGATAAGAACCATAACTAAATATTTAGACCCAAAATATTTTAATGTGGTTGCCTTGGGAATACCAACACCTGAAGAAAGGGAGGATTGGTTTAAAAGATATGAACAACATATTGAACCTGGTAAAATTACTTTTTTTGACCGTAGTTGGTATAACAGAGGAATTGTGGAACCAGTTATGGGATATGGAACTGATGAAGAATATGAGGGGTTTATGAATAATGTTAATGATTTTGAAAAGTCTTTAGTTAGTAGGGGAACTGACTTATATAAGTTTTGGTTATCAATAACACCTAAAACACAAGAAAAAAGATTTGATTTAAGAAAGTCTTCGCCTTTAAAATATTGGAAATTTTCACCTAATGATGAAAAGTCTTTAGAAAAGTGGGATGACTATACAGAATACAAAGAAAAAGTTTTTGACTTGGGTAAAGGTGAGGTTCCTTGGACTGTTGTGGATACTAACGACAAAAGAATTGGTTCTTTAAACTTACTTAGACATATATTAAAGAATTCAGATTACCCCGATAAAAATGAGGGTACTATTAGTGATACATATCCTGAGTCTATTACAACAATTAATGAAAATTTTATTGATGAAATGAAACCATTACTACCCCTTCTAAAAATGGATAATGGTGGTTATATCTTTGATTTTTTAAAGGCGTTAAGAGATAGTGGTATTGTTAATATGATGCAATCACCTGATTTTACTTGGAGCGGTAGAGACTTCTTGGAAAAATATTTAAAGATACAAGAATTACAGGGTAGTTACCAACAAATTGAAGATGAGGATGAAAAAGAAAACCTGTTGCAACTTGCAGAGAAGTCACAACAGGTTATGATATCAGTAGCATTTAGAAATCTACAAGATAAAGAGCAAGAGTTAACTACTAATAATATTAACCGAGAATTGAGGAAATTAGGTCCGTTAGCTTTTAAGTATTTTACGGTAAAACTTTAAAGTTCTTTACACACTTTAATCTTACCAATCTCAACCCTATAACTATCCATACCGAAAAGACGGAAAAACTTTTGAACATCTTCTCGAACCGCCCTACGAATATCATCATTACGTCTACGGGAACTTGAGAAATTAACTTTAACATATTCAGTAACACAAGTCCCCTTTTCTCCACCCCAATTATTACCCATCGTACCTGAGACTTTGAGATTGACTATTAAATTTTCACTCTTGTCGACCTTAATGTACGTGATTTTATAAGTCAAGTCCTTATTATTCCAACGACGAGGATTAGAGTACTTAAACATATTACTACGAATCAAACGACCGATGGACTTATGTTCTTTATAAACTTTTGCCATGTTCGGAGATTGGTTGAAGTAGTCACTAAGTTCATGTACAGTCATATTATTCTCTTTTGTGAAAACAAATATACGACTTTATACCAATTAATCCAAATTATCTTGAATGAAAATCGGGTTTTGTATACCAAAATAACCACCAACTATATTATAGTAGTAGTATTCAACAGCTTCGTCTTCTGTCATATCCTCCATTAACTTTTTTATTATCTGTATTTTGGAGTATATAAGACGAGGTTCTTCTCCGAAAGACTCTGAAATACCTATTACACAGTCATCAAAACCATCTAACATTACAGCTCCCTCAGCAAAATCGAAGTACTTAGTTTTATCCATTTTTGTTTTAAACATACAAATCTTTATTTAAGATGTCAAATTATTCTGTAAGTAAAACATATTTATATAAAAAAATAGTCATGAGAGGTTATTCTACAATGTCAGACGAAGAGAGAAATTCAATCCTTCAGCAACACTCAGCATTCTACAACGGATATGCTACTGGTAATATTCCATCAGGTCCACAACCATTATTACAGGACGAAGGTCCATCAGATTCACAAGGTATTACCGTTAACAACAGAGGTGAGGTCGGTCAATACAAAAATCATTTGGTTAACGAATCTGTTGTTAGTGAAGAAGATAAAGATTGGATTCAGAAAGTTGATATGGATAAAGGTAGTTTTACTGAATACTGTGGGGGTGAAGTTACATGTGACTGTGTTGAAAAAGCCCGAAAAGAAGGTGGAAAACCAGAGAAACAGGCTCAATTATTCTTAAACATGAATAGTGAAAAGTGTAAATCATTACAGGAGGAAGTTAAAGAATACGCGGCTGATGATATGGATGTGTCAGATGTAGAATCAGCTTACGACTTTGAATCTGGAGGTCCTGAACAATTTGATGACTCTACAACTGATATTTCCGATTCTTATGGTATGGATATTGATTCCATCATGCAAATGTTTGGGGGTGAGATGAGTGCTGCCGAGTATGATGATGTTGATTCAGATATGAATCAAGACTTAGACGGTAAGGAAAAGTATAGTGGTGAAATGGGGGCTTATAATTTCAATTCAGACGGTTCCATGGATGGTGAAACATACGAAGAGGTTGATGAGGAAGATGTGTGTGAAGGATGTGGTGAAACATACGAAGAGGTTGAGGAGGAAGATGTGTGTGAAGGATGTGGTGAGACATATGAAGATGTTGACGAAGACCTAATGGAAGACTTTATAAAACAAAAAGAACGAATAGTAGAAATGTTTGATAGATTTAAGAAATTTATCTAAATAAAAAATCCCTCACATTAGGAGGGATTTTTTATTATTAAGTTTTCGTAACAAAGTATTGTATAGTACAAAATTTTCAGTTCTTTTATAATACAACTCTATATATCGTAAAGTTGAATTGCATTGTTCCTTTTTATTTAAAGAATCAATTATTTTTTCTGTATGTGAAAACAATTCATATTCATTCATGCCTTCTATAAAGGAATTTTGGTGCGTTTTTATCTTTATCAGATATGAGTAAATCTTTTTCATTATGATGAGGTAAGTTAATTTCTATAACGTCTTTAATTGTGTCTTTATTGTTAATTACATGTCTGATGACTGGGTCATTATAATTTACGCTTCCTTCACTTTCTTTACTGTAATAACTACCACACTTGTAAGAAAGAAGAGTATCGTCTTCTAAAGATAAAAATCCGTGAGCGAAGTATGAGGGAATAAATAAACTCATATTATTTTTATCATTTAATTCAAAAAACTCAAACTTACCGTAGGTTTTAGAATCCTCTCTCAAATCAACTATAAAATCGATTACGGACCCTTTTAATACTCTAACTAATTTGGGCTGAGGAAAGTCACCTGTTTGATAATGTAGTCCTCTAAAGACCCCTAATTTTGATTTAGATAGGTTATCTTGAACAAACAGAGTTGAGAATAATGAATCGTCATTCTGTATTGCTTTTAGTGAAGGTATATCTTTAAGTAACTTTCTATTAGAGTATCCTATTTCATTCCATGTTTCCATAAAAAAACCCCTATCATCAGTATGGACAGGTTCCTCAATAAGATATACGTTATCAAAGGAAGTGGAGATTAAATTCATTCTTCAAGTATTTTAGGTAATTTATTACTTTCGTAATAATAGTAAATAAAATCTAAAATGTCACTACTCTCACAAATTTCACTTAACCAGTAGGAATAGTCCATAATATAGTCTTTAGTATAATGAGACTCACTATACCCATCCCACATATCTTCAAACCCTTCTAATCTACCTGATGCGGTAATATAAGATTCGAAAATATCTTCATCTATGTTATCTTCTCGGTAATTTTTATCCCCATCTTGAAAAATTATATTCAATTCTCCATCGTTAAATGAATATTCGTCTATTAATAATTGTCTTTTCATGATTTTTTTGATATTTGTAATAAAATAAAAGATTTAAAATAAAAAAATGGAAGTCGTAGAAATAATAACAAACTTTATTAATAAAGACAATAACGTTGTTGAGGTAGAATTTAGATTAAGAAATGATGGAGAAGATTTAGTTAGGTCTGATACCATAGAGTTTCAATACTTACAGGATTTTGGGTATGGAGAAAACTTTACTTCTTTTGACATTTTTAGTGATATGGATGATGATTGGGATTTAGGGTTTGAAGAGGAGGACGACTTCTTTATTGACAACGATAATTTAGTTTCATTTTTAAATGAATATTATTTAATTTATGAGACTAAATTACCTGACGCCGATTATAGGTAACGCATATTTATAGATGTGATGGCAGATAAAAAATATCTTAACGAATCCGGCTCATTTAATGTTCCGAATAAACCTGAAAGAGAGAAAAGTTCTTATGAAGACTTTATTCTTAAACTTTTAGGTAGAATATTTTTAACTAAACAAGTTTTTTTTGGTATGGATGAGCAAAAAATTGCAATAATTATTACACCCACCTTAAAAATAGTTTCGGTAGTAGCTTCTCCATCTAAACTTGTAGATAAATTTCCACAAAAAAGACAACAATTTTTAAATGGAGACGAACTAATTCGATGGGCTGACGATAACGGTTTTGAGATTACGTTTGTTGCTCCAACTCCACAACTAAAACATAAGCTGTTTAGTATGTTAGGTGACGTAATGGTTAGTAACGAAATAAATGAGTCTATAGGTAAGGATAAGGTTAAAATAGTACTTCAGGAACTAAAAAAATCTTCCCTACCTGAGTCTGTTAAACAATGGGCGATAGATAACCCAGAAAAATTCATTAAGAATATAGAACAGGTTAAGAACCTTCTAGATTAAGGTCCTTCCCTATAAAAAGTTAATGAATAACTATATTCATTACCTTCAACACCCTCTGGATATTGTTTTGGACATTCTAAAATTAAATATTCTAAACCATCCTCTATAATTACGTAATGACGATACGTGTTAAGTTGTGGGGTATTATAAGAAACATTCATATTAACCCATCGACCTGTAACGAAGTCTTGAGTAATATTAACTGGATATTCTACTCTCCAATGGTCTCCTCCATTTTCTAAGTAGTATCCAGCAAATAAACGGTCACCACTAATACTAATACGACTCTTATTTACTTTCATGGAATCCAAAGGACCAATAGGGTTAGGGTAGATTAATGAAAGAGGGTCGTCGTCTACAAGTTCGGAATTTAATATATCTGTACTGTTTACAGTAATAGACCTAAGGATATATGTGCCGTCCATAGTAGGGTAGGTATGTTCCGCATATTGATAACATCCTGAGAAGAGTAAAACTAAAGATAAAAGGGTGAGGTAGTGTTTCATATTACAAATATAAGTATATTTAGTTAATCTACAAATAAATAGACATATTTTTTGATATTTATAGGTATGATTAAGAAGATTTTATTAATTTTTGGGTTTTTAAGTTTGTTTGCAATAGGTTTTTCTCAAGACGTTTCATTTTCACAAATAAACGGTAGTGTTTTGTACTTGAATCCCGCATTCGCTGGGTCAAGGAATTGTCCTGAGTTAAGTATGACATATAGAAATCATTGGCCATCATTAGGTAGTCAATACGTAACTAGCGTTGTAACTTACGAACAATATATTAGAGATTTGAAAAGTGGTTTCGGTATATTAATGATGAATGATAGGTCCGCCAATGGAATATACTCATTAAATTCATTTAACACCTATTATAGTAATCAACAAAAACTAACTAATAATTTAAATATTAAATTTGGTTTGGAATTTAGTTATAAGCAAAATTTCATAGATAGTAAAAAACTGTTCTTTGAAGATTCTTTTAACGGTGTCGCGTTTACTAATTACACAAATGAATCTTTTTTAAATAACTTTAAAGTTAATTATTTTGATGTAGGTACAGGAATACTTTTATTTAATCATAAATGGTTTGCAGGATTTAGTGTGTCACATATAAACCAACCGAACCAAACGTTAATATATGGAGAAAGTTACTTACCAGTAAAATATAATATTCACGGAGGGGTGATAATACCCTTAGATAAATCTACCGATAGGAATGAAGACGTGACTTACACACCATCAATTTCAATACTACGACAAGGTCAGTTCACACAACTAACATTAAATAATAATATTAGAAAAGGTAAGTTCTTATTTGGTGGTGGGTTAAGACTTGTAGAAGGATACTCTTATAGGGATGCTTTATTATTAAATATGGGTGTAGATACGGGAGAATTAATGTTCTTTTACAATTATGATGTTACTATATCACAATTAGGTCCCACCACAGGTGGTGCTCATGAAATATCTGTTGTAATAAAAATAAACAATAAAACAAGTGAAAAAAAAATTACAGTTCCTTCTTGTTCTTTTCAGTAGACAAATCCCATAGTTCTTTTCTGATATGATTTGCGAACTCTTCATCTGACATACATTTAAGACGATTAATACTATATTTACGATAAAACCACCAGTTAAAAGTATTAGTTTCTTTTTTAAAAGGACCCACAATAATTTTAGATACTTCGAAAAATGTCTTAAGGAATGTGTTTTTTAATTTACTCATATACAAATATAAATACTTTGTATTAGATAAACAAATTTTACTCCATATTTATCACATATGAGTCTATTACAAGAAAATATAATTCGTATTAAAAACCTAATGAACATCACTGAAAGTGAATCTTTATTTCCTTCAGAAGATAGAAACCATTTGGAAAACTTTGTTGACTTAGTCGTAAAAGAATTAGGTATAAAAAATGAGGTCAATATTGATTATACTGAAGATAAGTCTAAAGTAGAGACAACTGCAGTTTACAGATATGAAGATGGTGAAAATGCAGATATAGAAAATGCAGAGGTTACTGTATATACTAAAGAAAGGGCACTACAAGACATTATGAGGTCAGTAGCGCACGAATTAGTACACCACCATCAAAATGAAGAAGGTGAATTAAAAGGTAAAATACAGAATGTTGGTGGACCTATAGAAGATGAAGCAAACGCGGTTGCTGGTGAGTTACTTAAAAAATATGGATTACAACATCCTGAAATATATGGTGAAGAAGAATTTCCCGCAGATGAGGAAGTGACAGAACAAGATGATGCAGGTGGAGATACTGGTGGAAGTACAACTGATGGTGGAGGTGACTCATCCTCAACAAATGCAGGGGTAACCACATGGGAAACAGGTTTAACTCGTGGACCCGCTAATCAAATAACTATAACTGTATGGTCAAATAATATTAATAGAGGTAAGGGAAATATGATTGACCAAAACAGTAAATGGGAATCAGGAATAAATAGAGATAAATCTAATACCTTAACTTAATATTGATTAAAGGCATATTTATAAATAATGAGTAATAACATATCTATACAAATTAATGAAATTAATAGACTTATGAATTATGATAGGTCTAAATCACTGTTAGAACAACCTGACTCTTTTATGGACAGAAAATACGGTATATCAAGTAGAAACGCTAAAGAATTAGGAATGAATATTGATGAATACGAAAAACTAGTTTTCCATCCTCAGATGACAGTAGATGAGTTGGCGTCCGCACTATGTGGTGATAATAGTCCATTTGCGGGTTTATTTAAAATACCCTGGATTGAATATAAATCTGAAGAGTTACTCTGTGACGTTTTAGCGGGTCTATTAATGGCTTTTGGTCCTGTAGGTATTGCTGCGGGTATGTCTATTGAATTTTTACACGCGAAGGATTTATGGAATAAAGGGGATAAAATAGGTGCAGTCATTTCTATGACAATTGGATTAATTCCTGTTATAGGTGATGCTGCAGGAAAAGGACTTAGAATACTGATACAAAAATTAGGGACTTCGGGAATTTCTAAAGTTGCTAGAATAATGGTATTGATGATTAAATTCCTAAGCGGCGAGGTCAAAGCTAGTACACTTATAAGAGCAAAAAAAGCTTTATCTGCCGACGAAAGATTAATGTTATATAATCTTTTATCAACAGGAGGTGACATATTCTCAAAAGTATCAAAACTTGGAGACGAATTAGGTGAACTAGCATCAAAACTTGAGGAACTCAATATACCGTTTTTATCAGATTCCGTAAAAAAAATACAAGAGGTGTTAAATACAAGTAGTATATTTTCTACACTAGGTGATGCTGTTGCACAAACATCATCAATTATGTCGGCAGTTTTTGGTATGTACTTTGTCGGTGAGGTATTAACATGTGACCCATCAGACAATTCATTTGAGGCGTTTGACCAACAAATTGAAGACTCTTATAACATGTTAGAGGATATGGGAGACGAAGAGTTTAATAAGTTGCTCGAAACCGATTTAAAATCATTAGGTATTGAGGTACCTATAAAAGACGAAAACACTAATAAAGATGAGTAAAATACTTATAAGTGAAACAGAAAAAAATCATATTTTAAATCTTTATGATTTAAATACTGATAACAACTTATTAATTGAAAGGAGAGGTTTAAAACGTGTCGCTAAAGATTTGGTTAAGCGTTTTAAAGGTCAGGGTCATGATGGAATGATATTCACTAGTGACGCAATTAAAAGGGTAGTTGATAATCAAGAAGGTTACGTATTTGATAGTAATACTCCAGGAAGTCGCGAATTGGTTTATTTGGAAGGTGAGGATTTTATTAATCAGTTAGAACGTACTATTCCTAATATGGACGCCGCGGCAATGCACATGTTTATGAGAAACAATGACCCCACATATATGAGTGAGTACGTATTTAATGTATTAATACCTAAATATCAAAAAGCTGATGATACTACAAGAGCCTCAATAGAAGCTCTTTTAGATGGATTATTAGACAAGTATTTAACAACAAACGAACACATAGGTACTGGAGGGTATTCGAGAATTCAAGGTCAACTTGAAAGAGTTTTAAACACGGTACGAAGTGATGAATTTAAAAATGCTCAAAACAAATCAGCAAAAATAAGAATGTTAAACGGTACTATTCCTGATGTAGATGGTCGTTTAGGTAATTTTATTGATAATATTCCTGGGTTTGCCAAAGAATTAAGACAGACTGCAAGGTTTTTAGCCGATAGGAAAAAAACATATATACAGGTACAACAAGATTTAGATAGACTTATACGAAATAGTTCGGATGAATCGTCACCTAAAGATGCTCAAAAAATATTGGAAAAATTAAATGTTTTAGAAGTAAAACAAAATAACGCCGCAAACGAGTTTTATAAAAAAATAAGGAGAAGTAAGGATATACCTGCCGAATTAAAGGTAAATCTAAAAGAATTAGTCGAAGCAAGAGGTATACAGGCGGTATGGGATATTGGTTCAGAGAGTAAACCTGGTGGTATTTTACACTCTATGTTTGAGGACTTTACCGAAACAGGACGTATTATAGGTATGCTCAGAAGCAAGAAAACGTTTTGGGAAGGTATTAAGAGGGCGATAAGTAATATTCTAGCTTATGGTATTAACGGAAACTTAGCAACTTTTAGGTCATTAAATAGAAAAATAATACAATCAAGTAGTGGTAAAAAAGGTACTTTATTAACCTTACTTAGAACGGCATTTACAACATTTACTGCACCTGTAACGGCATCCGCAATAATTTACCTACTTGACATTATGAAACTTCTAGGTCAATCTGCCGGATTTGATGTGGACAGACTATGGAAAACAGAGGAAGGAAGTTGGTGGTCGTGGGCGACTAGTGTTATACTTAATCAATTATCCTCAGCTAGTGAAGGTGGAATACTAAGTTATATGCCCGTACTTAGAGGACCACTAACTAAATTCTTAGTGTGTTATTATAACGGTGGAGGGCCAGAATGTGTGAGAGATGCCATGGATGGTATTACAGAAGAAAGTATTGAAAATACTGAGGCTTCAGTAGTGGGATATCAAGATACCGAACAGTCTTTTGAGTCGTACCTAAGAGATAAAGACATCATATATTCAAATGTCGGAAAGGGAGATGATGATGGTACATATTGGCACCGAAATAGAGGAAGTGGAGCGCCAGGTTCAGGACAAAAATATTGGTGGGAATTCAACGGAACAGATTTTATCTGTGATAATGATGAGTTTAATAATTGATTAAAATGATTTTAAAAGAACAATCTACTAATTGTGTATGGAATGTTAGAGACACTAAAATAACTAAACCACCTTCTATAAGTTTGCCAGGAAATAATAATTGGACTTATGGTGATTGGGTAGGACCAAAATCAGAAAATGAATGGAAAACAATTATAAATGGGGAATGCCAATGTTATGACCTATGGATAGACGGTAGTTCAAATAGTCGTAGTGGTAGTGCATACGTAAAATATGTCGGAGGAAGTGGATGTTCTAATAGTGTTACTACACCACCTACACCATCTCCTACACCATCTCCTACAACACCACCTACCCCAGGAGGAACACCGCCATCACCACCCGCAAGACAAAAAAGTGGTAGAGAGTTAAAAAAAGAGAAATTAAATTTAGGTAAAAGCGGTGTAAGCTCAACTGTAAATCAACAATTTAGAGATGTGGTCGATTACTTGAAAGGTATACCTTGTGGAAGAGTTTGGCCTTTAATATTCGTTCAAAGAGAACCAAACAGTCAATACGAAGATGAGAGAATTGTCTTTTTTGCTGATTCACAAACAGGTAGAAAAAATATACCGTTACCGATAGAAGAAAGAGGTGGAAAATGGGGTTTTATAGACCCGCCGAGTAGTGGTTCATGGCAAGAATTTTCAGATTCTAATTGGTGTACAAATAAAGTTAATGAAGGGTTAAAAGACGTATTAAAAGAAAATGAAATGGAAAATTCAATACCAGAAAAAATAGATGAAAAGTTAAAAGAATTTAATTTTTATACTGCAAATGACAAAGGAAAACAAAAAGTAGTTTTTACAGATAAAGACCGTGAAGAAATAAATAAAGAATTTATGGATTTAATGAAAAAATATCCTGAAGACATTGCATTTATTAGGTCAGTAGTAGTCGCTAAAGGTGAAGATAAAAAAACGGGAGAACCTGTCGTTAGATTGGGTTCTTACTATAATAATGCAAATATTGAACTTCCTTTTAATTCTCAGATGAATGGATTAGGTAAATTATTGGACGGTGGTATAATATATTTTACCATTACTAATAATGAGGGTCCTGATTATAGAGATTTTAAGATAGTCGGTGGTGATAAGATACCTGAAGTTGAATTTGGAGGGGGAGAAAAAGAGGAAATACAAAGAGATAGTTATATCAACACACATAATCAATCGATGAAAAAAGAACAACCTTTTGAAGAGGTTATGAAGGGTAAAGAAAAGAAAGGTTTACAGTCATTACTAAATGGGGAAGGTCTTACAAACGAATTTACGAAGTCTCAGAAGGAATTTTTAGAAAACTTAAAAAAAAAAGGTTTTAAACTTAAAAAACCTGAAAACTCAGATATTTATGAAAGAGTGAGAGTTAATAGTAAGGAATTCACAGAATCAATAAATGCGTGGAAACCCAAAGAAAAATGAGTCTAAAACACATAGTTAAAAAGAATCTAATAGAATTAGAAACTAAAAAACTTAATAGTCTTACTGAATCTAAAATTGTTAAAGGAAGATTAGGTATTATATCTGAGTCTGTTAACTTTAATTCTAAAATTCATACCACCAAATTCTTTAATAAATTATTTTTAGAGGCTAATCATTTGATAAAAATGGGTATTAGTGAATCCGTAGTTAATGAAGATTTAATTATGACACTTAAAGGTATTATGGGTGATGATGGTTCTAAAGTTATAGACACGTTAAAAGATAAGTTATTATTTTTTTTAGAGGGTAAACTTAATATTGATGGTTTTGAAAAGGATGTATTGTCTCAGACAATATCAGAAATTGAAGAAGAGGAATTTTCTAAAATATTTACGGATAAGAAGTTCTTACCGAGAAGTATCGCCGATGTATTCACAAGAGAATTTGAAGAAAAATACTTAGAAGGACTTACAGATACGACAAAAGAAATTGTGATGAAGCAAATTGATAACGATAGATTTAAAAGAGATATTGAAGATAAGTTTACAACGGCGTTGGAATCTTTATTGGATTCCATTGAGTCAAATATGGACTCGAAATTGAGAGGCATTAGAGATAAGGTCTTCTCATAAACTTTTAAAAAAAGGGGGTAAAATTAAATCTATGAAAAGGACTGGCGGTGTCAGTCCTTTTTTCTTATATAAAAAAAAGTGACCCGAAGGTCACTTTTTTATTTAATCGATTGTTTACCTGAGAACGGTTATATAACCACTCGTATCCAAGACCTCCAAATTCCATGCCACTGCCCTAATTGTGTAAGCGTAAACTCCGTCTTGTACGTAATGCCCACCATTATTAAAACTTCCATCCCATCTTCCATTAGGGTTATCGATTTTAAAGACCACTTGACCCCATCTATTGAAAATAGATACTTCCCATGTGTTCCAACACTCTTCGTCGGTTATTACCCCCCAAGAATCGTTTAAACCGTCATTATTAGGACTAAATGCGTTAGGTGCAAATGCCTGACCGTCGAATTCATCACAAGGACTAGGAAAAACACAAGTACCATCTTCTATCGTCGCTTCAAAATTATAATTTAATGCGTCCATGTTAGTACATCCAAACACGTCATATTCACATGACCCATCATTTACATTTGCGAACATATTATAATTGTTAGCGTTTAAATCGGTACACCCTAATATATCGTAAGTACAACTACCATCATCCACGTTAGCAAGTGAATTATAATTGTTAGCACTTTCATCAGTACACCCAAATACATCATATTCACAAGAACCGTCATCGACTGTAGCTAAGAGGTTATAATTATTTGCGGTTGAGTCTGTACAGCCGAAAACGTCATAAGTACAAGACCCATCGTCCACGTTAGCTGTTGAGTTGTAGTTATTTGCTTCTTCATCTGTACAACCATAAATATCATACGTACATGTACCATCGTCTAAATTCGCATTGGGATTGTAATTATTAGCGCTTTCATCGGTACATCCGAATATATCGTAAGTACAACTACCATCATCCACATTTGCGTCAGGATTATAGTTATTAGCAGTATCGTCGATACATCCCGCAACATTGCAATTAATTCCGGAATCTCCGATTGTAAGGACAAGTATATTATTACTAATATTATCATCTTCTCCGAAATTTTCCCATGAGTTAGGACTCTCACCATTTACGTCTAAAACGTGTACACTAACAACACCATATGAGTATATGGGGTTAGGCCACTCAATAGAGATATCACCGAATGAGTTTATTGTTGTACCCATCGCATTAAAACAAATAGTGTCGTTTGTTTGTCCTAAGACTTGAACTTTAATACAGTATTCATTTATCGCGGGATTGGTTAGATTGTTTAGATGTAACGTAGGAACCCAGTATGGGGTAAATCCGTCACAGTATTCGTTTATAGTTATACTATCTAATGATAAATCAACCATATATTCACAACTTCCATCATCCTCAGTTGCTAACGGATTATAATTTTCCGCTATTGGGTCTGTACATCCTAAAACAAGACATACATCGGGGTCACTTATATTATTTAAGTATAAGAACGTATTGTTATATGAATATTCATCAATCTCACCTTCAACATCATATACATTAATTGTTAGTTGAGTTATAAAATCAGGTACATTAATAGTCCATATTAACTGACCCCCACCAGGTTCAATCCAATCAGTACCGTTTAAATTACCATTTAAACAAGTATCAAGACCTAATTCAGGTACTTCTACACAATACACAAATAATGTGTCATTTGAATTAAAATTACCCGTATCAGGGTTAACTACTATTATACTAATTTCGTTAGAAACTATCCCGTCATCACACACTGCATTTACAAATGAAACATATCCACCTGCGTCAGGAGTATATATTACTTCATCATCACAGTCGAATAGATTACTATAAAACTCCCAATAAGTGCTATCGCCATGATATTCATTACATAATTCTTCTCCCTCTGGAGTATCACAATATATACATGAGTCATCATTTTCGGTTGCTTGTTGATTATAATTACAAGCGATAGGGTCTTGACAACCGTATACAGGTGCAAAAGTACAAGTCCCGTCATCATACCCCGCATTACCATTAAAGTTTTCTGCTAAAGGGTCAGTACAACCAGGGTAAATAGGGGGTGGTGCATCACATACATTAATAGAATTTAATTCCATTGATATGTCAGGATAAAACTGTGTTTGGTCCGCACATAATCCACACGTCTGGGCCCAACCACCATCAATTTCACCAATAATCGCAGTTTCCGAATAGTTTATTTGCCATAATACAACTTCCAAACATGAAGTTAATGTATCAGACTCTAAGATACTTTGGAAACAATCATCATAAAATGTATCGTCAGCAAACATATTATAATTTATTGTATCACCCGCGTAATACTCAGCAAATGATACAGGATTATCAAATGTCCATCCTAAATGATATTCAGATGCGGTACAACCCCATTCATAATCCCAACCAGGTACGTGTGCACCTATTTGAACCATATTTACATAATCCATTTGTCCCGACTGACCCACCGTATTTAAAGAAGTGCCACAGTTCCAATGTGATACTACTTCAATACTTACGTCATATGTTTCAGGGTCAAATCCAAGGAAATTAACATCACAATCACAAAACGCATCATTATTTACATCAGGACAATCAGTATTAAAAGGTCCGTAGTATGGTGTTCCGTCTGAGTTATATACCCAAGCGCCATCAGCTAACCCACAACTACCTAACCTAAGATTAAATTGTGACCAAGCCCCATCAAAAGGGAAAGATAAACCATAATACGCCCATTCCATAGACTCTTCCCACGATAAATCATTTACTCCACCAGGACCTGGGTCTTCAGGAAACCATGAAGGGAGATTTGGAATGTCGAACCAAGGGGTTGTTATTGTCCTAGTCTGACCAGGAGGTAAGGGTCCAACATTGTTGTTTGAGGTATAATCTATGGTCCATATTGGTGCACTTGAATTAAGTGACCAATACATCTTAAGTACGTCCCCTTCCCATTCACTACCCGAATTGTTTGTAACGTCAAATTGAAACTTGACACCACTACCATTATCAGTGACGACTACAGAACCCTGTTCTATAAAAACGTCACATTGAGCCCTTAATACTACTGAAAACAAGAGCATTAAAGGTATTAAAAGCACACGGCGTGCCTTATTAAAAAAAGTAAAATTCATTAATTTATAGGTTTACTTGTTTATGAAGAACTACACCTATAAATAGTTTATAACGGTCAATAAGTAGAAAATCCTTTCCTAAAATCGTCCCATATAACCTCAGCTTCTTCGTATAATAAGGAAGAAAATACAGAGGGTTCATGAGGTCTATTTATTAACTTAACACCCCACTCGTTAGGGGTTTTATTACCTTTTGTAACATTACATCTAGAACAACAAGTAACCAAATTTTTCCAAGTATTCTTACCTCCACGAGAACGAGGTATAATGTGGTCGATAGTTAGATTTTTTTTTGAACCGCAATATTGGCAGGTAGACTTATCTCTTTTAAAAATTCTTTTTCTATTAACTTTTAATGAGGTTCTTCGATATCTAATATAATTTAATAACCTTATAATTACGGGACGAACAAATTTACCTATAGTGGTGACGATATCACGGTCTCCCTTTTTTACTATTTCTGCTTTACCTTTGTTCACCAATATAAACCCTCTATGTAAAGTTGTGATATTTAATGGTGAAAAATCAGAATTTAGTACAAGTACGTTACTCATTATGTTTTTTTTTATAATATAAAATATAATAATTTATTAGTCAAAAAAAAACCCCCGATTTGTTCGGGGGTTTTAATTTTAAAGGTTTTTATTATTTGGCCTCGGCCTCCTTAACTATTTCGAATCTATCTTTGTTCCTAAAGAATCCAAAGACCGCTATTCCTAAACCTATTAGAACCTCGATAGCATTTATTACTGAATCTAAATTCTCAGTTAATAAGTCTACCAAAGGTATCCATGTGTTCAAACCTGTTAGTACCAACAAAGTACCAATTGCGGTTAATCCGTGTCTAATAAGACTTTTAATTTCTGCTGTTCCCATATTAAATATTTTTTTACAGTTTATTGTAATAAATATCTACAAATATATAAAAAACAAAAAAGGGGGGTGTTACCCCCCCCCCTTCTCACATCTTCACCATCACTCCTCCCATACCATTCCACTTAACAATCGCCCTTTTAGGAATCCAAAACTCAAACTCACCAATCTCATCAATTTTTCGAGACATATCCTTTTTATAATTCTCGATTGCGACAGTGTCGTAAGCGCTACGAGGATGAGCAACACCAACATACTTAGAACACACAGGACCGATACCTGTCAACTTAGAAACATCATCAGTAAGGGTTTTAGCGCAACAACGACATACACCTCCGTTTTCTTTCGTCAACTTGCCTTTGACCCGAAGTGCTCGGTCAGTCATACCCGTAACCGCAGTTACATCGATAAGGATGGGGTGAAACTCAAGACCATACTCTTCTTTAATACCCAATGCAATCTTACGACCAATCTTGATGGTATCACCAACCAAAGTGATATTCAAACGCTGTTGAGCCTGTTCATGACGACGAGCACCCTCGATAACACGAATAGCTGCTGCGGTTTGATTATCGGTCAGTGAGTTAAACTTATTAAGACCTCTTTTGAGTGAGTTCATAAAATTGTTGGTTCCGTTGTAGTTCTGCACTTCTTCGATTACTTGTTCTTGAGTCATATTAATATTGTTTATGTGGTGATTGTGATACAAATATAAGTCAAAAATCCCCTACTGCCAAAACAATAGGGGATTTATTTGTGGAGGTGCTGGGGCTCGAACCCAGGTCCCAAATATTTCAAATATAGAGTCCTACACGTTTAGTTCATTATTAATTCTTAATAATCCGAAATATTCAGTTGAATTTTAACATCCTCCACTGACAATAGATGTATGACTCGATTTAGGGTTCAGTCATTTTTCCACCACTACAACGGACTTCTGTTCCAAGGTTAACGTCCTGACCGACCCGTGGTAAACGATGCCTTAGGCAGCGTAAACCTCTTCAGTGCGGAGTAAACCGACAGCCTGAAGTTTTGCGAAAGTTTCGCCTGTTACAAATTGAAACCGTAGATTAAAGTGATAGGTATCCTCTCACTACGTGCACTCTACACCTGACCATACCGGTCAAATCCATAAAACACCCCCATATTTTCAAAGAACACTACAAATATAAATATAAATCTTAAACAATCAAATCACTTTCGAACATTTACTACAGAATAATAAGTATTTGTTTCTCGGTCATAAAGAACTGATACAGAAATATAGTTATACTTACTATTTGTTAAAATTTTCCAGTGTGGGGGACTTTTTTGATACTGTAAAAAAAACTGAGAAACATTATTAACATCCGACCTATGATTAGACCCACAACATTCACCACAAGTATCAAAACCCGCCCAATCAATCCGATTTGTGAAACTGTTATACCCTTCACCATGACCAACTTTACCTGTTTTTACCTGATTTTCATTCCAAGGCACAGTCAGTAGAGATTCCATGTCATCATCGTATTCTAATCCATTCAATCCATGATTTACTCTCCATTCGTTTAATGTATTTACAAAACGTTTTTCCATTTCCCAACAAAGAGAATCAATATTTACCTGAGGTACTGGTGTTGGGATATATCCTTCACATGAAACTTCAACCTCATTACCCTTATCATCAATATAATAACATTTAGCACCTTCCCATGTAATTTGAGATGTGGTCGTTAATGAAATCAAACAAAAAAGGAGGGGTAATAGATTCTTCATAAACATAAAGATAGTGAAAGTTTTTCTTTATACAAACTATTTATAAAGAAAAATTACAATGAAGCGTAATATTATAAATGAAGTTAACCGCATGAGACAAATTATGGGGTTGGAGTTAGTTTTAGAACAAACTGACAATATAGAAAGAGTGTTTGTCTCATTATTAGATGAAAAGAGTAAAATTTATTGGGAAAGTGCTGGTGATGATTTCAGTTGTTCACCAAGATATTATTTCAAATATAGATTCCCTGTTTCAGAATTAGAGTCTGAAAAGTTACCGGAAAAAACAACAACAAGAAGAGGTGTTGATGGACAATATCTATACAGTAGTTACAATTACATCCCTAAATCATATTTTAAAGATGAAAGCCAATATCGTAACTCTGTAAAAGAGTTAAGAAATATTGAAGACCAAAACGGTGACCGTTTAGGTCAAGTAAAATTCGGATTCCCTCTCGGCGAAGATTCGTTAAATCCGGACTTTAATGAGTCATCACTTAACGCTTGTAAAACTGGTAGTAAGGGTGTAAAAGGAAAAGACAAAAGACAATCAGGTGCCGATGTTCCTCCTATGACAGAAGAAAATAAAGAAGGGTTCATTCAATATTTTATCGATTGGTGTACTAAAAAATACCCTGAAAAGAAAGATGAAAGTACTCCTGATATAGGTGAATGTAGAAAAAATATTAAATCAATACGTCTAATACCTGGTAAGTTATCAAAAGAAGAAAAAGATGAAACTGTAATACCCGCGGTTAAAGTTAATCACTCAATAGACAAGAAAACTGAAGGTGAACCATTCCCTAACAACTCAACAAGAGTGGGTCAAGGCGTCGTTGAGTGGACTAAAAAATTTAAAGGTGATATTACCGATTTTCTAAAACAATTTCCAGATGCTAAAGTTTCAGTGGCGAATAAAGTAGACGGTGAAAACTACCCATTTGTAATTGCGACATCAGCGTCAAGATACAGAAATACAGGAGAGGCTCAGCAAATGAATTTTAAAGAACTTTCTCAAGAGAGAGCTGAAAGTGTATATAGTTACATAGTTAATGAATTAAGTTCTTTAGTACCCGACATAAGTACAGTAAATGTCACTTTAAATTCTAATGGTAGAAATGGTGACGGTTCATCAGGACCAAATCCACCAAGTCCAAATCAATTTTCTGATGGTGGTGGTGACCCTAATTCATTTAAACAAGAGGGTGACAGAACATTTAATGGGCAAGAACCACACAGTTCACCAAATGAATATGAACAGTATAAATATTGTATAATACAATTGGCTGTTAAATTTGATTATGATACAGAAAAGAGTGAACCTGGTACTGATGATAAAATTGGTGAATGGGATATTAAAATAACAAGTGATACACAACCAACAGGAGGGAGAAACCGTAAGATTTTTAATTTTATTAAGAGCGGTGGTGGTGTCGGATTTTTTGAAGACAGTGGTGGTATAGGATGTGCAGCATATGACTAATGAAGTTTATAACTCTATTATTAGAAGGTAAAAAGGAGCGTATAATAGATAAGTTCCGAAATCAACTTGAACCGTTAGGTGACGAGGCGATAAAATATGCCGAAATAATTATAAATAACGACCCAAGCTTAACTAAAAAGTATTCTGAATGGGGTGTTAAAAAATTTATAGATGAAATTAATAAACCCACTTCTTCAGTTGTAGGAGGAGGGGACCCAATTTCAGTCGCAAGTATTATATGGGTCAATATTAAAAAGTATCATGATATTGTTGAAAGATTATCACCTGAAAAGGTTGATAATATGTTTAATATCTTAAATATAGAAGGAAATTTTAGTAGTGAAAGTACAGAAAAAAAGATAAGGTCAAAACCAAAAGACATTACCTCGTTTGATACCATTCACGATTTATTTCGTTTTGTTAATAAGTACGAAGATTATTTAGATGAGATAAGGACTGAAAAAGAAGTAAAAAAAGAAGTAGATAGAGTTTATGAAAACGATAGATTTTTAATAATACGTCCATTATCACATAAATCATCATGTTACTACGGAGCAAGTACTAAATGGTGTACCACCAGTACTGATAACGACGACTATTTTAACAGATATACATCAAGAGGTAAACTATATTACATTATAGATAAAAAATCTTCAGACAGAACATACGGTAAAATGGCATTACTTGTACCTCATGGTAACGGCACACCTGAGGTATACAATCAACAGGACCACGGGGAAAAATTTAGTTTTTTATTAGAAAGATTTGCACCAATAAAGGAAGAGATTAATAAACTGACGGAACGTGGGGATGACTACGAAACTCTAAAGAAAGTAAAAAATAACCCTAAGACATCTATGTATGAATCATTAACATCTCACTTCTTTGATAGGTTTGATGGTGAGAACGCAATTTTTAATTTCAGTAATGAACTTAAGAATTATTTGGACTTTATGGAGGATGAGGTCGGTGAAGATGCGATAGGTTATTATCTATGGTCATATGAAAACCCTAATGGAGATTTTTTTTATGAGACATCAAGATTTAATGACGATATGATGGAAGGTTACCCACTTTATGTATTAACACCTGAACATATAGATATATTACGTTCTATTGTTGAGATAATAGAACCTGAGTTGTTAGAGGCGTTTGATGGTAGTGAAATTAAACCTGACGGTGATTGGGACGTAAAAGTATCGAAATTTATAGAAAATAAATTACCAAAATTATATGAAGATTTTGGTTATTTGTATTCCGAAGCCGAGGACAGGTCTATACACCAAGGTGTAATAAAATATATTGAAGATGAAATATGTAATCTTTATGATGAAATAGGATTAACAAAGGTTGACGATGAAGGTTGTTTTGGTCAATATAAAATCAGTATTGATAAACTTATTGATATCTACGAGGATAATTTAGATTACAATAAAGACTTGTCTACAGAGCAAGTGTTGGAGAACGTAATCCAACAAAATATTGACTTAGACACATACTTTATGGATAGTGTAAATGAATATCAGGATTTGGATGTGTTTAATGACTCGTTTAACAGTGATATGACAAATCTGTTGGAAAATGTTTTATCGGATGTCGAATCTGATGATAATGTAGTGTCAGACGTTAATGAGTATAGAAGAATATTAAAGTATATAAATAATAAATTTGGTCTTAATACTCCTCACGCAATTAAATCGTCAGAAAGTGAAGATTCTATAATATTTACAGGGGTTAACCCAAAAAACTCTAAAATTAATTTTGAAATAATTAATAAAGATAATGAAATAAAAAAAGGTAGTGCTAAGTTGACAACAATAATTAAATTGTTGAACAACTACACACTTTTTGACCCGTTTTAAATCTCTTCGTTTTCCAATAAACGCTCACGGATAAGTAGATATAAATCTGCCATATCCTTCATATTTAAAGTGACAGTATTTCCATTAATTTTACTTTCAATTTCAATTGAATCATCTGAGATGTTGAAGTAATGATTATCACTTTCTTCCCATTCTACTGATTCATAATCGTAATCATCATCCTCAATATCATAACTAGTGAATAAACTACCTTGACCGTAGTAATCGTATGTAGGTTTGATGTAAGTGTAACCAAACTTATTCAAACCAAGCTCATTTACAACACCAATAGCGAGTTTTAGAGCATCTTCAACATCTTTTACAACTACAAATTCAGATGTTGAATGCATGTTGTAATAACCACAAGAAAAGTTGATACAAGAAAAATCACCTTTTTGTTTAATTTGTGAGACATCAGTATATGGGTGTGACTGAAGGTAAGGAGATACACCCATAGAGTTTTCAAAGATGGGGGTAATGCGTTTAATGAACTCACCATTACTCTCAAATAAACGAATTCCCGAACAAACTTCGGTAACCAAATGATTTCCAGGTGCGTCAAATTGAATCGCATAACCCACATCCTTGAGGAACTCAACATCACACTCCTTAGAGCCGTGACATCCGGTCTCTTCAGATACGAAAAGACCGACCTTTACATGTGACAAAGTGCGAAGGAGTTCGAGTGCCAAGAAAACACCACATTTATCGTCACCACCGATTCCCGTTGGATTCCCTTGTGGAGTGTATCCCTTTAGAGATAAGTTTAGTTCTTCAGTAAACGTTCGACCAAAAGTGGGTGGTTTTTCGAGATTCTCCTCCTCAACAACAATGTCTTCAACCAGTTCATGAACCGTATCAGTATGTGCAACAAACATCGGATAAAACTCACCATCAGGTAATGTACCTTTAGTGGCGTAAACGTTATTCATTGGGTCATTGTAATACGTTACACCGTCAATCGTCTCAAGAACATTAATAATATAGTCTACCATTCCATCTTCCTTATAGGTTTTAGTTGGGATTGAAAGTACTTCTTTGAGACGATTAAGTTGTTCGTTATTCATTTGTGGTTGATTTGTATACAAATATACTAAATTATTTACTTTAAACCAAACAAAAGGGGAGAAATTATCTCCCCTTTATTAGTACAACCTCTTCTTTACCTTTCATTTTAAGTTTACAGGGTTTACCTTCTACGATATTACCTCTTAATACTTCTTCTGAAATTAAATCCTCGATTTTTTCTTGAATTGCCCGTTTTATAGGTCTTGCTCCATACTTCTCATCAAACCCAACCTCAGACAAAAACTTTTTAACCTTATTGTCAATGGATACCTTATAACCCAACTTAACTAATCTACGATTAAGTTTTGATAGTTCAATTTCAACAATTTTTTCCACCTCGTTTTCCTTAAGGGGATTAAAAACTACAACTTCATCTACACGATTCAAAAACTCAGGGGTAAAGTGATTTTTAAGTTCCTTTTGTAGTAAGGACTTTTTCATTTCTTCGTTACTTGACATACGAGTCTTAGTGTCAAACCCAACACCGGTACCGAAATCTTGTAATTTCTTAACCCCTAAGTTTGAGGTCATTATAATAAGACAATTTTTAAAATTAATCTTACGACCAAACGAATCTGTTAAATGACCATCATCCATCATTTGAAGTAGAATTGAAAAAATATCTTTATTCGCCTTTTCAATCTCATCAAATAGTACCACAGAATATGGTTTATTTTTAACTGCTTCAGTTAATTGACCTCCTTGGTCATATCCCACATACCCTGGAGGAGAACCTATAAGTCTACTCATTGAGTACTTCTCTTGATATTCTGACATATCTACCCTAATCAAAGATTCCTCATCCCCGAAAATTTCTTTAGCTAATTGTTTAGCTAAGTGAGTCTTACCAATTCCTGTAGAACCTAAAAAGATAAACGAACCGATGGGTCTATTAGGGTCTTTAATACCGACCCTATTTCTTCTAATAGACTTAGATATTGTTTTGACTGCCTCTTCTTGTCCAATAACAGAATTGTTAAGATTGCTTTCTAACTTTAATAAAGATTCTTTGTCATCCGCATTTAATTTAGACAATGGAATTTTAGTCATAGTAGAAACTACCTCATAAACCATTTCTTCGGTAATCTCTTTTCTTTTCTCATCCTTATCACTTTCGAATTTTTCTTTTTCAAACTCAAGACGAGAAAGAATCTTTTTCTCTTCATCTCTTAATTGAGCAGCTTCCTCATATCTCTGACTTTTTACGACTTGTATTTTCTTTTCTTTTATATTAAAAGCATCCTCTCTAAGTTTCTCTATAATTTCAGGAAATTTAACATTGATTTGTGCCTTAGCCCCAACCTCATCCATAACATCAATCGCTTTATCAGGGAATTCTCTATCATTAACATATCTTCCTGATAAAGAAACACAAGCCTCTAATGATTCATAACTATACGATACTTTATGATGGTCTTCATATCTAGACTTTAAGTTCTCTAAGATAACCATAGTTTCTTCAGGTGTAGACCCATCAACCATCACCTTTTGAAAACGTCTCTCCAAAGCCCCGTCTTTCTCTATATTTTCACGGTATTCATCAAGAGTTGTTGCTCCGATACATTGAATTTCACCCCTCGCTAGTGCCGGTTTAAATATATTGGAAGCGTCTAATGAACCTGAGGAATTACCCGCACCTATAATAGTATGAATCTCATCAATAAACACTACAATATCATGGTTATCATGGAGTTCATCTAAAATAACTTTCATTCTTTCTTCAAACTGACCCCTATATTTTGTTCCCGCGACTATAGAAGTCATATCTAAAGATACGATTCTTTTATCACACAGATTTTGAGGACAATCTCCCTCAAAAATTCTCATAGCTAAACCCTCCACTATCGCAGTTTTACCACATCCAGGTTCACCAACAATAATAGGATTGTTTTTCTTTCTTCTAGAAAGAATTTGCGCAATCCTTGTTATTTCTACTTCTCGACCTACAACAGGGTCTAATTTACCTTCCGACGCTAACTTAATTAAATCTCTAGAAAAATTATCTAGAACAGGAGTTCTGGAGTTACTAACTTCTTTTTTCTTTTTTCCTCCTCCTTTTTCGTTTGGGTCTACCGATTCTATCATAATCTTAAATAATTTTATACAAATATAGTATATATTATACCATTAAATCAAGTGTTGACATTGTGACATATCATTTAAACTTTACCTGACATAATGTCAGTTTTAGAGTTAATTTAATATGTTGGTACGATATTAACTATAAAAATGTAAATTTAATAAACTAATAATAAAAAAACAAAATGTTACGTAGAAATTTTAATTTTAATGACTTATTTTCAGATTTTGACTCTCTTTTTGACGGGATTGGGTCATATAAATCAAACCCTTTATATATTAAAGGTAAAAAAAATGTAGAACACGGAGATGATAAAAACGGTAAATGGAAAAAAGAAACATTTATTTCTGATGATGGTACATATCAAGTCACAACGTTATATCAATATACGGATGAACCAACAACTGTAGAAACAGATGAAACTTTTACTTTAAAAACCCAATTATCAGATGCGGTAGAAATACAAGATTATGAGACAGCCGCTAAAATACGAGACCAAATCAAAAAAATTGAGTCGAATAAAGAAAAGATTGAGGAAATTAAAACTAAATTAGATGAGTCTATAAAATCTCAGGATTTTGAATCTTCGATAAAATATAGGGATAAACTTAAAAAACTTAACTCTTAATAAAACCCCCTCATCAAAAGTGAGGGGTTTTTTATTAATAGAAGTATTTATAGTAAAATATTGTCATGAATAAGGATATATTGAATGAAGTAAAACGTAATCGTGAGTTAATGGGTATTAACGAATCTGAGCTTGATGAACAAGGAATTTTTAGAGGTGTAAGAGATGGTATAAAGAAAGGTTTCCAAAAAGGTAAAGAGGCGATTAAAAACACTGTCGATAATATCAAAGATAAACTTGACGGTGATGAAGAAGAAGTAGAAGTAGAAGTAAAAAAGTATAACAATAAACCCATTGATGAAATTATTCAGGATGTTCGAGACACGAATAAATCAGAAGGTAAAATAGACGTTAATGGTGAAACTTTATATTTTGGTGTTGCAGACTCAACGGACCGTGAAATTGCAAAGAAAAAGGCAAGGAATAATGCTGAAATAGCGGCGGCGGAAGATTTAAGAATAAGTAATGAGGACTTTAAGGTTAGTGGATTTTTAAACAAGGTTCAAAGGCTCACAATGGGAGAAGACAACGATTTTATTTCTTATATATTAATATCCAATAGTAATGTCGATTAAAACAGAAAGAATATTAGGTAAGAAGATAATCTGTGAGATTGACTCTTCAACAGTCAAGATTGTGGAGTATGATACGTCGACACAAAAACTTTTAGTGACGTTTAAAGGTGAGATACAATATGAATATAGTGAAGTGCCTCACTCTATCTTTACTAAGTTTAGAATGGCAGAATCACAAGGAAGTTTTTTTAATAAAGAAATAGGTAAAAAGTTTGATTATAAAAAAATAGATAAAGATGGATAAAATAATTAGTAGTTTTTTGGTTAAGGATACTCTTAATCCTGAAATATGGGATAACTACGACAATGTTGAAGAGTCTAAAATGAAACCTGAAATAAGAGATGGTCTTTTAGATATTGCAAACGAGTTTATTGATTTTTTGGGATTTGATATTTTTGTTCAAGATATTACTATGACAGGTTCATTAGCTAATTTTAACTGGTCTGACTATTCAGATATTGACTTACATATAATATATGATTTTAAAGAGTCAGGAGAACAAGAAGAAATATTTAAAGATTTATTTAACTTAAAGAGAACGGTTTTTAATTCACAACATGATATTACTGTTAAAGGATATGAAGTTGAGTTATATGTTCAAGATATGAATGAACCTCATATGTCGACAGGTGTTTATTCAGTTCTTTATAATGAATGGATGAAACAACCAAAACCGGAAGAAGTAATAATAGATACGAAAAAGATAGAATCTAAATCTCAAAATTGGATGGATATTATTGATAATACGATAGAAGATGTAGAAGAAGAAATCGATTTAGATTCAGCCTTATTAAAATTAGATTCGGTTAAAGACAAAATAAAAAAATTTAGAAGTGGTGGGTTAGAAAAAGGAGGAGAATACTCTTATGAAAACTTAGTTTTTAAATTTTTACGTAGAAACGGATATATACAAAAACTGTTCGATAATAAAAATGAATTGATTGATAAAACACTCTCAATCAAAGAAAATTTATCAGATAGTTAAATAAAATAGAAAATTATGTATTTACGGTATATTTATTAAAAAAATATAAACATGGCAATCACGGGATGTACATATAGCGCAGATTCGACATATAACTTATATACTGGTGGAACACCTACGGTTCATCCTAGTATGAATACTGTAGAATATAACGACGAACTATCAGCATACACAATAACAGAATCAATTCAGTGTAATTTAGTACAGTTAGGTGGTAATGGTGTTTTCTCTTAAAAAAAAATTAAAAATGGCAGATTTAAACCCAATAGGAAGTGAAAAATTACAAGGAGACAGTAAAATTAGACGTATCCTAGAAATTGCTCGGTATAACGAGACCACTCAAAATTTGAATGAAAATAAATCCGATTACACTATACAACTCGCAGATGGTAACGTTTACGGTATTGTACACGAAAAAAGTGGTTACATAGTTAAAAGAGGAATTAACGAAAGTGAATTAGAATATATTAATCCTATGAAGAATAGGAAATATTATCGCTCTTATTCACAAGCCATGAAAAAAATAAATCTAATGGCTGGCGAATTGAATAGGATTCATGAACATAGTGAAAATGTTGACTTAATAGGTGAACAAAAAAAGTTTGTACTTAAGACTCCAACACCTGAACCAGAACCATCACCTGAAGCTTCGATGAGCGATATGGGTGGTGATTTAGATTTAGGGAGTTTAGGAGGTGAAGAAGAAGAATTAGATTTAGACATGGATTTAGAAACACCTGAAGGTGAAGAAGAATTAGACTTAGATATGGATGTACCTGAAACTGACATTGAATCAGAGGAAGACGAAATATCATTTAAATTAATCCAAAAATTAACGGGTAAACTAGGTCAAAAGTTAAGAACATTAGATTCTCAAGAAGGACTTTCTTCTGAAGATATTAAGTACGTTTTAAATTCAATTATATCTGCCGTGAATTTAGAAAACTTATCAGAAGAAGACTTAGAAGATATTTTAAGTAACTTTGAAGATGAAGAAATCGACTATGGTGTTGAGGGAGAACTTGATATTGAAGCCGGTGGTGAAGATGAGTTGGACTTAGACTTGGATATGAGTGTGGAAGAAGAACCTGTAGGTGATGAGGAATTAGGTGAAGGATACGGAATCGAAGAAGTTGTAGATGAAGTATTCACAGAATCTAAAGTAGATAAGGTTTTATCAAAGTATTTCGTAATTTCTGAAGAAGAAAAAAAGGAAACTGAAGATAAGAACGTAATGAGATTTATCACAGAAAAAGTAAACAAGGTTAAAGTTAAGTCTGAAGTTAAAGAAATGTCAGAGACTTTAGAGCAAGAATTAACCTCAGAGTTTATCATGAAGGAAAACAAGGGTTCTAAGTTCTTAGGTAAAACAAACAAGAACAACTTGGTATTTGAAGTAGATGGTAAACAATTGAAAGTATCACCTAATGGAGAATTACTATGAGGTTAATCTACGTCAACGAATTGGGTCCCAATTATAAAGGGGACAATATCTATGAGTTTATATTCTCTGACGTAGAAGAAGTATGGGGTGAGGATTGGGATTCTGAACCGGCTTCAGGTAAACCATTACCACCTAATGTTGAATATATTAAAAAAGTTGGTGTTTTGAGAAACTCAGATATTGAATTAGAGTTAGTTCAAAACTCTGACTTTTTTTCTGTTTATGACGCAGTTGAGGATGTTATATCTTTAGGATGGGAAAAATCTGATTCTGAGTTTGTAGTCGATAGTAAGTATAAAAGATTAGTCTTTAGATACGGAGATACAGTAAAATCCGTAGAAGATAAATTATATGAAAGAGATATTGTTCTTTCTTATGAAAAAAGTTTTATGACACATGAAGAATAAAGAAAAAAAAATAGTATCATTATTAGAGGAGGGTTTTTCTTATGATACTATTAAGAAAATGTCTAACACTCACATTGATTTACTATATGATAGATTAATTAAAGAGGCTGAAAGTTATAATACAAAAACAAAAGTTTTTGATTTAGATAATGAAACAGATAGAAAAGAGTTTGATAAAGACGCTAATAGCGGTGAGAATAATCAGATAACCGCAACCGACCAAGGAGACGTTGCATTAACAATGAAGAATGAAAGTGAAATATCTGAGGATGAAGATTTAGATAACTCAGTAGAGAAGGAAAGTGGATATAATCCTTACGCCGGTAATAGTCCTGGTAATACTGAAGGTCCGGCAGGTAATAATCCTAGTCCGAATAGTGACGGAATGGGGTATATTGATGAGGATGCAGTTATAGAAGATTTATTCGGTAGCCCAAAGAAAAAAATGAAAAAACCTATCGGTACTTTAACAACTTTAGGTATGTTTGAAGAGACAAGTAAAGGTACGAAGTGTTGGAAAGGTTATGAGAAGAAAGGTATGAAGACTATGTTTGGTAAAAAAGTTCCAAATTGCGTTAAAAAAGAAAGTAAGGAAGAAAAAATTAGTCATCTTGAAGAAAGTATTGTATCTTTGATTAAGAAATCACAAGGTAAAATGTTAACTAAAAAAGATATTTTGTCGGAACAACCTAAAATTGCACCCGCAGAGCCTACTGTTAAGCCAGGGGTAAAACCTAAAAGAGGTACACCGTACAAACCAAAACATAGTCCAAAACCTAAAGCGGGTACTGAAATAAAACCGGCAGAGCCAACGGTTAAACCAGGTGTTAAACCTGAAAGGGGTAATCCTTACAAACCAAAACATAGTCCAAAACCTAAAGCGGGTGAAGATAAAGGAGTGCCTGAGTTCTTAAAATTTAATAACCTAAATATAAAATTTAGAGATGAGTGATTTAACTAACAAAATACGAAAGGCCGTAAAAGAACAAATCGAATACGATGGTCCTGAAAGAATGGATAGAGAAATCGAGAGGAAAATCTCTAGTGGTGAAACCCCTATTTCTGATAATCCCGCCCTACCAGGTAAAGAGAACGATGAGTTTGATAATTCTTTTGCTGAATTAATAGCTTCTACGAGATTTAAAGAAGTGGTTGATAGAGTAAAAAACTACACTGGTATGGAAGAAGTGTCAGGACAAAATGCATTTATGCAATTACAAATGATGTTAATGCAGGCAGTACAGGAAGTGAAATCTATAGAATCAAATAATGAGGGTTATTTAGAACAATTAGCAGTAGACTTAGTTAAACAAGAATTATCACTACCTGATGATGCATTTCAATATGACGTAGAGTTACAATCAATGCCAGGTCAAATAGATACGTCTAATATGATTTCTGAACCAGAAGAGATTGATGATGAGGAAGTTCAGCAACAATTTGGAGTTAGTTCAGATGAGGCGGAAGACGATTTAGAAAACTTTATGGTGGCTTTTGAAAAATTTGATTTAGAGAAATCTAAAAGAAGGTTTATTAATTCATTAATACAGGGAGCCTCAAAAAAAGGTCATTACATGTTCCATCTTGTTGAGGAACAATTAAATAATATTAACCCTAGACTATTAAATCTTTATGGGGTCCTAATGTCTATTAACGATTTACTTTATTGGATAATGCCAGACCAAATGATTATGTCCGCAGCCGAAAGTGGTGAGGGAGTACAGGGTTCTGAAGAAGTTGATGATACGACAGACCCACCTACTATTAAGGCTAAAGGTCTATTCTTTCCTGTTTTAGTTCATGAACTAATTAAAGGGGTTTATGAGGTATTAGGTACGTCAGGGTTACCAGACGACCCTAAGGCCGCTGATATGGTTATGGGTCAAACAGATACACTCCCATATGAAATATGGGATTTAAGATTAGGTCCAGTTATTTGGGACAAATTTAAATCTTCGTATCCTGATAAAATATATGAAGATGATATGAGAGAAATACAAAATTATTTATTTTCTCGTTTTTCCGCATTATCTACAGACGAGTTTTTTGAAGTAGCTCGTTTAATTATTTCAGGTTCAGACGAAGGAAAACAAATTGTTTCAAAAATGGTTAATGAAATTATTGAAGAACTTAAGGGGTATGAATATGAAGACGCAATGTCACAGTATACTGATGATGATGATGACAGCGATGATGGACTTTCTGACCTATTGGGTGACCTAGGTATTTCCTTAACATAAAAGTTATTTAAAATGTCTATATGGCGTTAACAAAAGAAAAGGTATTATTGGAGTATGCGAGGTGTGTAAAAGACACCTCGTATGCGTTAAAAACATATCTACAGACTTATGATAATACTCAGTCTAAATATGTTCCTTTAAAATTATTTCCCGACCAAGAATATCTAATAAATGATTATGATACTTTTGAAGAAAACATAGCCCTTAAATATAGACAAGCTGGAGTGTCTACTGTAACATCTGCATGGATATCTAAAAAATTAGTTACAGCTTCTAAAACTAAACCAGAAAAAATCCTTATCATAGCCAATAAACTTGATACATCTGTTGAGATGGCAAGTAAAATCAGAGCTTTCATGGACCAATGGCCCTCATGGTTTGGGGTAGATTTCTCCATTGAAAAGAACTCTCAAAGACATTATAAATTAACTAATGGGTGTGAAGTAAAGTCAGTTGCAACATCGAAAGACGCACTTCGTGGATATACCCCTACCATTCTTGTGTTTGACGAAGCGGCATTTATTGAAGCCGATAATGACTTTTGGTCTGCGTGTATGGCGTCCCTATCTACAGGAGGTAAAGTAATTGTAATATCTACCCCTAATGGATTTGACCCAATATATTACTCTATTTACGACCAGTGTTTAAGGGGTATGAATGACTTTAAAATTACTGAAATGTTTTGGTACCGTGACCCTCGGTACGCTAAAGATTTAAAACTTATTAAATGTAATGATATTGTTCATTATATGTTAAATAGGGAGGATTACAATGATGACGAGATTATTATAGAGTATGGTCACATATCACCTATGGAAAGAAATTTTGAAGAGATTAAATCTAAGTTTCTTGAGGGATATAAGCCATACTCTACGTGGTTCGAAGGTATGGCTAAAAAGCTTAAGTTTGATAGACGTAAAATTGCTCAGGAATTAGAGTGTAATTTCTTGGGTTCAGGTGATAATGTAATACCTAGTGATACTGTGGAAAAAATAAAGGAGAATTTTATTGTGGAACCAGAAAATAAATTTATGGGTGGTGCGTTATGGCAGTGGAAAGAACCTGTTGTCGGTCACAAATATATTATGGGTATTGATGTATCTCGTGGTGATAGTGAAGACTTTACAACCTTTTGTATTATAGATTTTGATGAGAGAGAACAAGTTTTAGAGTATTTAGGTAAAATACCTCCTGATGTCGCTGCTGAAGTCGCATTTAAGTGGGCGACAATGTATTCTGCCTTTGTCGTTATTGATATCACTGGAGGTATGGGGGTTTCTACCGCAAGAAAATTGCAAGAAATGAACTATAAAGATTTATATGTTGAAGGTACTAATGTTGCTGATAAGTGGAAGTACAACCCATCAACTATAGAGAAAATACCGGGATTAAACTTTAACTCAAAAAGAGTTCAAATTGTGGCTTCTTTTGAGGAGGCTTTAAGACATAACTTTATTGTTCGTTCGACACGTCTTATGAACGAGCTAAATACTTTTGTCTATGTAAATGGAAGGCCTGACCATATTAAGGGTCAACACGACGACCTTATCATGGCCATGGCAATGGCAATATATGTAGGTGAAAATTCTTTCACGAAACTTGAAAAGGTGACCGACCAAACAAAGGCTATGATGGAAAGTTGGTTAGTTAATGAAACTCCGGTAAAAAATTCATCTAAAGAGTTTAATCCAGGTTTACCTGTAATGCCCGCTAATCAATACAATCACCATAGACGAATTGATGGTTACACTAAAAAAGATTATGAGGATTACGGTTGGTTATTTGGAGGTAATCGTAGATAACCTTTAATTAAATTAAGTAAAGTTTATATTTATTTAAAAAAAGATGGCTGATAATAACAATTTTACTATATGGCAAAGGTTGACTAAGGTATTTGGACCTGATTCTACCTTAGACCAACAAGCCCCGGTTTATAATTTTGATAAAAAACAAATATTAAAAACTACCGACAAAAAAGAATATGAAAGAGAGAAATTACAAGCTCAACAAACACTATATTTAGGTCAGCAATGGCAAAAAATCGAAAACAATTTATATACCCAAGCGGTTTATTATGAACCCACACGTTTAGCATCTTTTTACGACTATGAGAGTATGGAGTATACTCCTGAAATTTCAGCAGCTTTAGACATTTATTCTGAAGAGTCTACTACACCCGATGAAGACGGATATATATTACAAATTTACTCTGAAAGTAAAAGAATAAAATCAGTTTTAGCGGATTTATTTAATAATAGATTAGATATTAATACTAACTTACCTATGTGGACACGTAATACATGTAAGTACGGTGATAATTTTGTGTATTTAAAATTAGACCCTGAAAAAGGTATTATGGGGGCTCAACAGTTACCTAATATTGAGATTACTAGACAGGAGAGAGGTATGAAAATTAAACCTGAAAGAAACTCAACGGAAAGTGAAAATGATTCATTAAAATTTTTGTGGCAGAATAAAGATATAACTTTCAATACTTGGGAAGTCGCTCACTTTAGATTATTAGGTGATGATAGAAAACTACCATACGGTACATCTATGTTAGAAAAAGGTAGACGTATATGGAAACAATTAATCTTATCAGAAGATGCTATGTTAATCTATAGGACTTCTAGAGCACCAGAAAGAAGGGTATTTAAAATATTTGTAGGTAACATGGATGATAAGGATGTTGAACCTTATGTACAACGAGTCGCTAATAAGTTCAAAAGAGACCAAGTAGTTGACTCCAACAATGGAAATGTGGACTTAAGATATAATCAAATGGCTGTTGACCAAGATTACTTTATTCCTGTTAGGGACCCTAATGCTCCTAACCCTATAGATACATTACCAGGGGCTCAGAACCTATCTGAAATTGCGGATATTGAGTACATACAAAAAAAGTTATTAACTTCTTTGAGGGTACCTAAAGCTTTCTTAGGTTTTGAAGAGGTTGTTGGAGACGGTAAAAGTCTATCTTTACAAGATATTAGGTTCGCTAGAACTATAAATAGAATACAAAAATCTATGGTTCAAGAACTTAATAAAATAGCTATAGTTCATTTATACCTTTTAGGTTTTGAAGACGAATTAGGTAACTTTACTTTAGGGTTAACTAATCCATCTGCACAAGCAGAATTATTAAAAATGGAACAATGGACACAGAAAATACAACTTTATAGGGATGCTGTTAGTGACCCAGGTAATGGTATTCTACCTGTTTCATCATCTTGGGCTAAGAAACACATTCTCGGATTTAGTGATGATGAAATTAAGTTGGATATTCAACAACAAAGAATGGAAAAAGCAGTTGCCGCTGAATTAGAAAAGACATCTGAAGTAATAAGTAAAACGGGTATATTTGCTAATATAGATAAGTTATACGGTAATAAACCTGGTGAAGGTGGTGATGCTATGGGTGACGAAACAACAGACTCCGAAGTAGGTGATATGGGAGGAATGTCGACTGGTGATTTAGGAGGTGATTTAGGAGGTGATTTAGGAGGTGATTTAGGTGGTGATTTAGGTGGTGATTTAGGTGGTGACGCAGGTGGTGACGCAGGTGGTGACGCAGGTGGTGACGAAGGTGGGGGAGATTTAACACCTGAAAGATTTATTAGTAATAAAGATTTAGATATATTATTAGAAGATGATTTTATTAATGGAAAAACTATATTAGACTTATCTAAAGGAAGACAGTCGTTAGGTGAAATTGAAGATAAATTGAACGAATTACTAAATGATTGATATTTATAAAATAAAATACCATGAATTCATTTGGAGTAATAAAAACTAAAATCGAAACTTTTTTTGAAAAAAATTACAAAAAAGATATTTTTAAAAAAGGTTTAAAAGAATTTAAACATTACGTTATAGGTGATAAATCTATTTCTGAGGCTTATTATATATACGATGAGTTATCGTCACAAAAGGGATTAAATGAAAGTATAGTTGATGATTACATATCAGAATCATTTGAACAATTAAGAGATTTAATTAATAATAATCAAACTAAAATTAACTCTTTAGGTGAATGGATTGACGGGTTACTAAAAGAAAATGTGGATAATAGATATGCCGATATTGATTATCAAATCTACACTAAAAACGTTGTGAAGAACTTAGAGTCTCTTTTAGAGTCTAAATTAAAGATTAAAAACAATTTATTAAAAACAATAGTAGTTAAAGAAAGTACATCAGTTAATCTACCTCTATCAACTATGTTAAAAGTTGCAACTAAAACATTTAATGATGAGTATGTCACATTAAATGAGTCGGATAAGAATGAGTTAAAGTATTTTATTTCTTTAGACGGTAAATCATTAAAAGAGGAAATATCCAACACAAAAGACTCAGTAATAGAAAAGTTAAACAATAATCTAAACGAATCTACCGATACCGAATTAAAAGAAAAATTACAAAAGACTATTAATAAAATTAATGAGTCGGAAAATAGTTTAACGTCTTTATATAAATTAAGACAATTAGAAAGTGGACTTATTTCATGAGAAAATTTTTCACATCATTATTAGGTGACGTCGATGGTCAAAAATCATCAAAAAGATTTGTTACTATAATAGCATTTTTCATGATGTGTGTTGCATTTATATCCAACATCTTTATGGAAATACCTCTACAAAAATATGTTTGGGATGGTATGATGTATATTGTTGGAGCCGGACTAGGATTCACCACACTTGAAAAATTTTCAAGGAGTAGAGGGGTCGAAGAATAATGTCAGACAGAAAATATCTTAAATGGTCCAATACTACTGTTAGTGACGCTGAGATAAGAAAGAATTTGGATATTTTCGACCAGTGGTACTCTAACAGTTAAAGGTCGTTTCTTTTTTTATTTACGTAGATAGCTTTTTTGCGTTCCTCCCTTCTTTCAACCGAAGGTTTCGTATACTCTTTATTTTCATTGATTTTCTGCATCTGCTTAGTTCTATAAACTTTATATTTATAGTTCTTCAAAGCTGATTCAATATTCTTATTTTTTACCTCTATTATTAACATTATACGGTTTTATGTAATATAAATATATGTTTTTGACATATTACCATTATTAAACTATATTTTATTTAAATAAATAAACTTTTAAAGTTATGCTAAAATATGAAAAAAGGAAAAACATCACAGCTAAAATTATTTAGCGATATAAAATGTTATTATGGGACGGTAGATGCAAAAAATTTAAAATCACTGTATATTGTATTACAGACATGGGTAGAACCCATAAAAGAATTTGATAACTGGGATAGAGCGACAAGTTATTTAGAAAAAACTATAAAACAGACATTACATGAGATTTGTGACCCTTTAGTATTTGAGAAATTTAATATAGTGGATTTAGACTTAAGAAGTAGTGGAATTCAAAAAGGTAAAAGAAGTTTTATGAACTTAGAAATAACCTTATTTGTTAAAGAGTCTACAGATTTTAAATCCTTAATCTTGAGGGAAAAAATAAAAGATATACTTAGAGCGGTATACAAAGACAACATAAAAGGGATAAATTATTTCAAAGTACATAAGAGTAAATCGACAAAAGAGTTGGTCTAACATATTTATAATAAAAAAAGTATGAAAATATTAGGACCAAACGATACAGGTAAAGGTATTTTAGTTGAGTGGGATGCTGGGTCAATAAACCCTAAGGATGGTAGGAACTCTAAAGTAATTAAAGAATCTTACGGACAACTAGAACACTCTAAACCCTTTGAGTTTTATGCGACTTTACAGAAATTTGATACACCAAATAGAAATGGTAGAGTATATCCTGAAAAAATATTAAGACGTGAAGCCGATAATTATAAAAAGGCAATTGAAAAGGGATTATCAATATCTGAACTTAATCACCCTGAATCGTCTTTAATTGATTTAGACCGTGTTTCTCATCTTATAACAGATGTGTGGTGGGAAGGTAACACTCTTATGGGTAAGATTAAATTACTAACCTCACCAGGATTTCATGAAAGAGGTGTCGTATCTTGTCCCGGAGACCAAGCGGCCAACTTAATGAGACAAGGGGTTACTATGGGAGTATCTTCTCGTGGAGTAGGTTCACTAGTAAAGAAAGGAGAAAGAAATGAAGTTCAAGAGGATTTTGAATTAATATGTTTTGATTTGGTCTCGTCACCTTCAACACCCGGAGCTTATTTATTTTTAAATAAAGACGATAAAGGTAAGTATGAAGAAAATATTGAAGAGGAGACACAGAATAGAGCTACTGAACAGAATATAGATGGTAGTTTAGGTAAAAGTGTTGACTTAATGAAAAAGTTATCCGATTATTTAGGTTATTAAACATTATTAAAAAAATAAAAATGGACGAAAAATATTTTGTTGCTAAAGTACAGTATGACCTTCCTGATGAAAATTCAGGTAAGGTAAAAAAAATCAGAGAAGAAAAATTAGTTAAAGGTTATAATGTAACTGATGTTGAGGCTAAGGTCACTAAACATTTTAAAGATTTTGTTTATGACTGGAGAATTACAGCGTGTGTAGAGAGTAAAATTGATGAGGTATACGAATAATATACTTTAACATAATATTTTAAAAATTAAAATCGGGACTAAAATCCCGATTTTTTTTTGCTATTAGTTATTAAAATTACACTTTTTTAGTAATTGGCATATTTATATGTAAACTATAATAAACTTTTTTGCAAAAAAAATAAAATGGCAGACAAAAAAACACTAGTTGAGGAAGCTTTATTGCAGATGGAAAATCTACAAGAAGCCATTACAGAAAATGCAAAAGGAATACTTGCTTCTACTATGAAGGAAGAAATCAGTGAATTAGTAAAAGAATCTCTCGAAGAAGAAGAGGTTAAAAATTCTGAAACAGAAATGTCAGAACAAGAAGAAGTTCTTGATTTAGACATTGATGTGGATGATGATGGAGAGGATGATATTGAAGGTCTTGAAGATTTAGTTCTTGGAGATATTGAAATGGACTCTGATAACGACGAAGAGTTAGACTTAGGTGATGAGGAAATGTTAATGACTGATTTACCTGGTGATGATTTAGAAGTCGATGATGAAGAAGAAGTTCTATTACCACTTGATTTAACAGGTGCTTCCGATGACGAAATTTTAAAGGTCTTTAAGGCTATGGGTGAAGATGACGGTGTCATTGTCACACAAGACGAAGAGGGTATTAATTTAAAAGATGATGAAGCAGATGTAGAATATGAGATTCGTTTAGAATCTGAAGATAAAGAAGAAGCTCTTGCAGAAATGGAAGAGGAGGAAGTCGTGTATGAAATTGAGATTGGTGAAGAAGATGTCGAATTAGAAATCGGAGAAGATGACGGAAACTATTATGGTGACTCGGCTGAGGACGACTACTCACAAATTGAGAAGTTGAAAAAAGACGCACACTATGATTCTGAAGAACATCACAAAGAGGAAAATTACGAAGGTAAGTATGGTGGAAACAAAGGCGATGAGTCTAGGTCCCACAGAGATTACGAAGCTAACGAAGGTAAGTATGGTGGAAACAAAGGCGATGAGTCTAGGTCCCACAGAGATTACGAAGCTAACGAAGGTAAGTATGGTGGAAACAAAGGCGATGAGTCTAGGTCCCACAGAGATTACGAAGCTAACGAAGGT
>Ga0213863_10000058_pt1 | contig 82555 bp, 85 predicted proteins | sample PICome_8_FD_160128 | JGI IMG/M metagenome (GOLD analysis project Ga0213863, IMG submission 160128) | Coastal seawater microbial communities near Pivers Island, North Carolina, United States - PICO497 | ecosystem: Environmental > Aquatic > Marine > Coastal | place: USA: North Carolina...
GGGTCGAGAGAATCACCTCTACGCCGGGGAGACCCTGCTCCGGATGAATATCCACCGGCATGCCGCGACCATCGTCACAGACTGATAATGAGCCATCAGAATGCAGGGTCACATCAATGCGACTGGCATGACCAGCCAGCGCCTCGTCAACGCTGTTATCTATAACCTCTTGGGCTAAATGATTGGGACGACTGGTGTCAGTGTACATACCCGGGCGCTTGCGCACCGGGTCAAGGCCAGTAAGCACTTCAATATCTTTTGCGTTGTAATTACTCATCTACTCTTACAGTCAATTGTTGGTACAGTTAAGGGGAAATCAGAAACTGGACTATGGAACCCAGATGCTGATGGTAGTTTATAAAGCTGTGATCGCCCTGCTCTTCGGTGACAATGTCACATCCCTGATAGCGCGCCTGCGCATCCCGATAATCAAGTACTTCATCACCAGTTTGCAGTAGCACCTTATAATTACTTTTATGGTTTATCTCGCGCGGATCCAAGGCGAGGTATTCATCTACATGATGGGGTTCAAAAACCCATTTCTCACCCGTCATGAAGTTGCTGTTTTCACCGAGCCATTTGCCAATGCCTCGGCCTGGGCTGACCGCCGGATTAATTAGTACTGCGCGCAAGTTGTACTGCTCGGCAAGACAGGTAGCAAAAAAACCGCCCATGGAACTGCCCAACAGATAAATGGGTTCCGGCCGACGCACCTCAATTAACTCTCTCAACAGCTGCATCGCACTATTGGCAAAGGGCGGCAGTGCCGGACAGACAAACTCTAACGCCGGTTCATGCTGCGCACACCATTGCTGCGTCTGCATCGCCTTTTTTGACTTGGGCGAGCTATTAAAACCGTGAAGATAGAGCAGCGATGGCATAGAGTGCTAACCTTGAATTCAGGCTCCATTATAGCCAAAGCGAACCTGTTGTCAGCGACTGATTTACCCTTAATAGCTATCGCATTCGAGATTGGGGGTCTGATCGAAGTCGGAGAGAAATTCTACCCCTGTAACCAGATTGCCATCAGCACAAAGATCCAGCCAGCGATAACCTGGCGGCTGTTCACAAAGGGCAAAATCATCGCTGTTTGGTTTGAACTGCACACAGCTTGAGGGCGCAGAGTAGATAGGGATATGGCCCCATTTACTGTCGTGCTGCTGATGGACATGACCAGTAATCACCGCCACAACATCACCACTAGCCTGCAACAATTCATACAGCCGATGTTGATTGTCAATCTGCTGTTTGTCCAGCCAGGCGCAGTTTACCGGGACTGGGCTGTGGTGCATTGCCAGTAAAATAAACTTCCCCGCAAGCTTTAAAAGATCCTGCTCAACCTGTTGCAACTGCTGATCAGAAATATGCCCGCCAGCTTTATTGGGTCGAGAACTGTCCAATGTCAGCAAACCCCAGCGTCCAAAATCTACGGTTCTTCGAGCAGGGTAGTCCAGCAGGTTTTGCTCCATTAGATCATAGTCATCATGATTACCCGGCAACCAATAAGCCTGCTTTTCATGATGGCGCAAAGTACGATTTAACAACTGATAGGCACCAGCCTGACAATGGCTGGCAAGGTCGCCGGTCAGCAGAAGCGGGTCACTGCCGCGCCCCTGGTCTTTGACAGCCTGCAGCACAGATTCAAAACTAGCCAGGGTGGCAATACCACCGAGTAGCTCGCTGGCATCTACCCCAAGGTGCAGGTCGGTAATCTGGGTAAGCTTGATGATTTCCATCGCAGGCTAGACTTCTAACGCACTGATGCCATGACGAAGCCCATGGGACAGCAATTCACTGAGAAACATATTCCACTGCCATTTTTCGTCACGAGCTTGCATACCGTTTTTTTCAACCAGCGCCCAGGGAATCGTGCGATCAGAACACCATTCCACTACTTCGGCCATTCTGGCATCGCGGTAGACCCTTACTTTGATTTCAATTTCAGGCAGCCACATGGGCCCGGCGCGATCGGCAACAATTTTTACCGTGCTAGTGTATTTGGTGACTTCAATAATCGTTAGCTTCATGCCCGCACGAGATGGCTGTTTATTCGGTTGCGCTCGGTAGTGAAGGGAAAAGTTGGCACCCAATGACCGGGAATCGGAAATAATGCGGTGCAGGCGCTTATAGTTTAGCTCACACTCTTCATGTAAACGGGCTAAATCGAGCTGTTGCCTGCGAGTTTCAAAAACTGACAAAGTGGATATTTCCCTTTTCTATTCACGGGTTAAAACCAGAGTTTACTACTTTATTTTAGCTACTGGGCAGTGAGCCGTCGCGCAAATTTTCAACATTTAGCTGCAACCACAGCAGCGCAACAGTGACCGCTGCACTATTTAGCAGCCCTTTGGCCTGAGTCTCCATGGTCTGGGCGTAAGGCCAGACCTGAAACAGGATATCCTCTGACTCATCCGCCAGGCCGAATATGCCACCGTGACCCTCGAGATTACAGAGCCCGCAATACATATACATTTTCTCGTCAGAGCCACCGGCACTCACCAGATAATCGCAGATCGGCACCAGCTTATCGACAGCTATACCAGCCTCTTCTTGCAGCTCTCTGGTTGCCACCTGCTCCGGCGTCTCGCCGGGCTCAATCATTCCCGCAACGACTTCATACTGCCAGGGACCTTGTTTATCCTTAATTGCACCGGCGCGAAACTGCTCAACCAGACCCACCAAATTGTGCACGGGATCGTAGAGCAAAACCCCCACCGCATCACCGCGCTGAAAAAGCTCCCGATGCACCGGCTTGGACCAGCCGCCACCAAATAGGCGGTGGCGAATAACCAACTTGCTGATACGAAAAAACCCTTGAAACAATGTCTCCTGAGTTTCTATGTGGTAATCCTCGGCGCCGAAGCGATGCTTTTTGATCATTTTTTAGCTGTTACCCGTAAAAGATTGAAACTATTCTAAGCCGCAGTGCGTCTTACTGAATAACGCTATAAGTGCAGGCCAAGTCTGCTAGACTAGCGCCCAAATAATACAGACAATTGTCATTGGTCGCCCAGCTGAGGGGACCAATCCCAACTTGATCACAAATGGAGATTTTATGCCATCGCTTAAACAGGCGTTCAGACAAGGATCATTCGTCCTTTTTACGACTTTGCTTATCGCGCAGACCAGTGCTGCTGATTCCCTTAGCGATATCTATCAAAGTGCCGTTCAAAACGACCCAGTTATGCGCGCCGCCAGAGCCAACCTCAATGCTGATCGCGAGATAAAGAACATTAACCGTGCAGCACTGCTACCGCAGCTATCGGCCTCCGGCGAGTACAGAGAATCTGAAACTAACGACGATTCCAGGTCAATTTTTATTATCGAAGGTCAAACCCTGTCCTCTGTAAGCCAAGGCCTGATCGACAGTTCCGGCACCTCTTACAATGTCAGCCTGAGTCAGGCTATCTTCGACATGCCATCTTGGTACAACTTCCAGTCTGGCAAAGCGCTCAGCCAAAGTGCTCAGGCGCAGTTTTCTGCCGATCAACAATCACTGATCATTCGGGTGAGTGAAGCCTACTTCACAGTGTTGCGCGCACACGACAATATGGAAACACGCAAAGCAGAAGAACGCGCTATCCAGCGGCAGCTGGAGCAGACCAAGGAGCGCTTTGAAGTGGGCCTGCTGCCCGTCACTGATGTCCATGAAGCCCAGGCCGCATTTGATAATGCCACGGTTAATAGCCTTGAAGCCCGCGGCGCACTCAATATTGCCTTTGAAGGCCTCGCCGTGCTGACGGGCAAAGACCATCAGGTGTTAGCAGGTTTAACCGAAAAATTTGCCGTATCAAACCCCGAGCCTCTCAACAATGAAGACTGGGTTGCATTTGCCGTCAATAACAACTTTCAGCTGAGAGCCGCCGAATTGGGCAGCGATGCGGCCTACAACAAAGCTAAAGCTGTGGCTGCTGCCCGACTACCGAAAATCGCTGGCCGCGCCTCTTACTTCGAGTCGGACTCCGATGGCATTAGATATGAGTCTGCGTTTGATAGCTTGCAGGATGGCCATGCGTTTTCAGTCTCTGTGACCATGCCCATCTGGATGGGAGGCGGTTTGGATGCTCAGCGCCGTCAGGCCAAGCATCGCGCCATTCAGTCAAAAGAGAATTACTCTGCCGCAAAACGCAACACCGTTCAGGCAGCCCGCTCACTGCACCAGTTGGTGATGACCAATGCCGCGCGAGTCAAAGCGCGCAAGCAGGCAATTACATCCGCTGACAGCGCACTGGAGGCGACCCAGGCTGGCTATGAAGTGGGCACTAGAAATATTGTTGATGTATTAATAGCACAGCGAGCTGTTTATCAGGCGCGCCGAAGCTATGCCAATGCGCGATACGATTATATTCTGTCGATGATGGGCCTAAAAGAAGTAGCTGGGCAGCTGTCGCCCGATGATATTTTCGAGCTCAATGCCTGGCTTGACCCTCAGCTAGTCATCGCTAAGTAAAGGCTTAATAACAGCCAGTAGTTTATCCAGCGCGCCACGATTAGCCTCAGCGATCTGGCGCGCTGAATGACCCATAGCCTCTCGTCGCTGGGGATTCTGCAACAGATCAATCATCTGCTCAGCCAATTTTTCACCGCTGTCACAAATCTGCATGGCATCGCCTGCGATCAGCAACTGAGACGCCTCGGCAAAATTAAATAGATGGGGGCCAGTGAGTATGGGCAGGCCCCAAGCGGCAGGCTCAATTATATTATGCCCACCAGTGGGCACCAGACTCCCGCCAACAAAGGTCAAATCACAGGCACCATAAAAAGCCATGAGCTCTCCCATGGTGTCGCCCAATAGAATATCCGCTGCGCTCGTGGGCTGATTGGCACTTCGTCTTGCCACAGCAAAGCCTGACTCTGCGCAAAGCTCTGCCACTGCATTAAAACGCTCTGGGTGTCGAGGCACTAGAACTAGCAGGGGTCGGCTGTCCAAGGCCGCCCGAACCATGGTAAAGGCCCGCAGAATAATCTCATCTTCACCACGATGGGTGCTGGACGCAAGAATAACGGGCCGCGCCGTTTTCTCAGTGCCGTGCCACTGGGCTGACAACTCTGCCGCCTTGTCTTTAATAGGCTGATCCAAGCACAGATCAAATTTAATATTGCCTGTCACAGTCATTGCCGAGCCGGGCAACCCCAGATCGATAAAGCGCTGGCCATCATCCCGGTGCTGGGCCCCAATGGCGTCAATACGGCGCAGCATGGATGCGGTGACAGGTGCGACTTTGCCATAACCACTGGCAGATTTAGCTGACAGCCGAGCATTGGCAACAACCACTGGAATATTGCGCGCTGCACAAGCGGCAATGGTGTTGGGCCATAGTTCTGTCTCCATAATGATCAGGAGTTTTGGCTGCACACGATTTAAAAATCGCGCGACAGCATCGGGCATATCATAGGGTGCATAACTATGGTGGACGCTATCGCCAAAGGCCGCGGCAATCCGCTCTGAACCGGTGGGGGTCATACAGGTCAGCATTAAACGATACTGGGGATATTTGTCTTGCAGGGCTTTGACCAGGGGCACCGCGGCCAGCGTTTCACCCACTGACACGGCATGCAGCCAAATAACATTGTTACTGTTTGCCCCGCCTACAAAACCAAAGCGCTCGCCCCAGCGGCGCCCATAGGCCGGTGCTTTTACTGCGCGGAAAAGCAACCTCAGAAGAATAATCGGGGTCAGTAGGTAAAGGGCAATAATGTAGAGAAGTCTGCTCAATGTCATTCACAGGTCCAATGGGGTTGCCGGTGGGCTGTTGATCAAATAATTGGCAATAAAGTAACAAAGTCCCATAGGGATTAACAGATTATTATCGTTTAGCTGAGCGGCAAAAGTGATATTATTACCTTTGAAGATCTAAGAATAAGAGCATCCGAATGCCGTACTTTAATGTCCGCCACAGTAATGCGCTGGTGGTAACCAATTTTAAGGTTATGTTTTCGTCATTTAAGAAGACTGCAAACTTTGACAAAATCAAGCGCTACAAGGCGCATCTACTGATCAAGCACTCTCGGCCGCAGGTTCATTTCACGGTGAGAGACCCTTATCAAAAAGCCCTGTCGCTGTATAAAGACAAGTTTCAAAAAATCCCGCAAAATGCAGATTTAACCAAGCCGTTTAAGTGGGAAAAGCCCCAGCGAGTGTTTTTCCCGGCGATGGGCCTGTCTACCAAGCACAATAGCAATTTAGACATTCAGCAGGCACTGATAAACACGTCCTTTGATGAGTTTGTGCAGCTGCTGGCCAAATGCTACTGGAAAGACGAGCATATTCAGCCTCAGCACTGGATTCTCCATCACCCTAATTATCTGTTGCTGAAAAATCTCGGCATTCCGGCTGAACGCTTGTCGGTGTATAAGATGGATCAGGCTGATGACATGGAGGCCTTCGCCGAGGCCACAGGTTTTGACTTTAGTAACCGAGCCAACAGCACCGGCAAGATCAAAACACCTGAAAAAATCAGCCCGGAGTCGTTGCAGACTATCAACCATATCTACCAGCAGGATTTTGTCGACTTTGACTACAAGATGCGGGTGACCTAACTAAGCTTATTCTTGCCAGTGTTTCTCGACCCAGGGAGTCGGCAAAATAAAGTGCCTCAAATGGGCAAACAGCGACCGATTGCGCTGCCCGGTAAAGCCAGCTTTGAAGTGCTCCGAGGCCGACCGCAACGGATCCCCCTCATGGTAGCGCCCTTCGATAGCATCCATGGGATTTAAATCACCGGGAAAAATAACCAGCTTACTGCTGTCTGGCAGCTTAGATACTTTGAAATAATTAAGCGGGAAGGTTCGCCGACATTGCTGGCGAAAGTGCAGTACCCAGGTCTTGGGCCAGAACTTAATCCCACCGGGGGCATTGCGTGTCACATAACGCTGCTCGTACTTGTAATGCTCGGCAATCTCGAGCGGCGAGGCGGCAAACTTTTCTAGCAGTGGCAACAGCTTGCCTACCGGGAACCGATAAACCGATGTCTGACCCAGCTTCTCCAGAGGGTTACTCGGGTTTCGTGCCAACACCACATCCTCTGGGTCGCCAAAGGCGAAGAATTCATTCAAATTGCCTGTGACAACCAAATCCAAATCTAAAAACAATACTGGCCCAGTTAAATCGGCGAGTTTTTCACTCCACAAACGGCATTTTGGCCAGATACCTTTTTGCGTCACCGGCAATTCAAAATCCAACTCCGGTAGAGGCACCGCATCGACTTCAGATCTAAAGCCATCGCTGTTATCAGTGAAACAGGTAAAGGTAAATGGCGGTGTGATATTACGGGAGACCATGCCATACAGGCGATTGACATAATCAGCACCATATTTGGTGCCCCAGTTAATGCAGATAATCTGTTTTGCTGAATTTTTCACCACAGTCTCCATACGCGCATGGGCCTAGTGCCAGTGCTCCCTAACCCAGGTTGCGGGCTTAAAGCGGCGGTACCATTTGCCACTGATACCGGCAATCGCTTCATGAGGGTCAGGTTTGCCATGAAACACCAGAACACGCATATCGGCGGGCATTTCCGTTTCCCGTGCCACAAACATTGAAAAGGGCTTGATGCAGTGGCGCTTAAAGCTGCGGCACCAGTGATCGGGCCAGTAGACCAGTGCGCCCTTAGCCATCATCGCAGCAGACATATATTCCTGTTCGTTGCGATGAATCTTTTTAATTTCCTCGAAGGAATTCTCGAAATCGGCGAGCACCTCTGGATGGGCTCCCACTTCAAAGCGATAGACTGAGGAGTTTCCGGTGCCGTCTTTTTTGATCCAATCTTTGATAATCATCACGTCGCCAGGGTAGTCAAAAAGATCATCCAGGCTGCCAGTGACAATTAAATCCAGATCCAAGCACAGCACCTTGCCCTTGAGGTCGTAGAGCCTGTCGGCAAATACGGCGAGCTTGTTCCAGCCTCGCTCTGGACCACCCAGATCAACGGACAGTTCTGGCAGCGGGAACACTTCAACATTTTCATCCAACCCGGCGCCATCTTCCGTCAGGCAAACAAAGCGGAAATCTCGGCTTAAATTGCGATTGACCATGGAGTACAGGGTATTTACATAATCAGCAGCGTACTTGGTACCCCACTTCATACACAAAACATTTACTACCTCTTTTGGTGCCATCTTAATAATTCCAGAGAGACCAAAAATTACTCAGAAACTGGCGCCAGCCAGCTCTGATATTTGTCATTTTTGCCACGCACCAGATCAAAATAGGCGGCCTGCAATTTAGTCGCCACTGGGCCGCGTGAGCCAGTACCAATAATACGGCTGTCGTATTCACGGATGGGCACAACCTCTGCCGCAGTGCCGGTAAAGAAAGCTTCATCGGCGATGTACACTTCATCGCGAGAGATACGCTTCTCACGCACATCTATGCCGTGGTCTGCAGCCAGCTTGAACACTGTGTCTCTGGTGAGACCATCGAGACAAGAGGTGAGATCGGGGGTATAGATAACGCCGTCGCGCACCATAAAGAAATTCTCTGCGCTACCCTCTGAAACATAGCCTTCGGGGTCGAGCATGATCGCTTCGTCGCAACCAGAATCCAGAGCTTCTCTAAGCGCCAACATTGAGTTGAGGTAATTGCCGCTGGCCTTAGCTTTTACCATGGTAATGTTCACATGATGCCTGGTGTAAGAGGAGGTGCGCACTTTAAGCCCAGCTTCCAGAGTCTCTGGGGACATATAGGAAGGCCAGTCCCAAGCGGCAATACCCACATGCACTTTAAGACCTTCGGCACGCAGCCCCATGCCTTCAGATCCTAAAAAAACTAGAGGTCGAATATAGGCTGCATCTAAATTATTCTCGCGAATGACCTGCCGATGGGCGGCGCAAATTTCTTCCTGGGTGAAGGGAATCTGCATGTGCAGAATCTTCGCCGAATTAAACAGGCGTTTAATATGGTCTTCTAATCGAAAAATGCAGGTGCCAGCATTTGGCGTCTCGTAGGCACGAATACCCTCAAATACAGCATTGCCATAATGCAGTGAAGAGGTGAGGAAATGCGCTTGCGCATCTCGCCAATCAACCATTTCACCATCCATCCAAATAAAACCATCGCGGTCTGAAAACGACATCGACCTTTTCCTCTTTTTGAATTAACTAAATAATTGCTGCCATTGCTCCTGCACCATTGCTCGATGCGGGAGAAATTCCGATTCGGCAACTTCTGCCAGTTGATTTTGCAACTGCAAACGATGCCCTGCGGAACGGTATGCCTTGTAGGCTTCTATTAACTGTTGCGATTGTTGCGCTGTTATCAACCCAACATCGGCCAGTGACTCTAGGGTGCGGATCGTATCACTCCAGCATGCAAGCTCGGGATGCTCCCCAGACCAAGCCAAGACTGCGAATTGAACCATAAATTCAATATCGACGATACCTCCGCTACCCTGCTTGAGAGAGAATTTGCCATCTTTTGGGCGACCCCCTAGGTGTATACGCATTTTTTCACGCATTTCTCGCACTTCATTGGCAAGAGATTGTCTGTTCCTTTTTTGCCTGAGAGTCCTCTGTCGCACCTGATCAAAGGCCTCAGCCAAATCGGTATCGCCGGCAACCACTCGGGCGCGCACCAGTGCCTGATGCTCCCAGGTCCATGCGTCTTGCTGCTGGTATTTTTCAAAGGCGCTGAGCCTGGAGACCAGCATGCCGGAATTTCCGGAAGGTCGCAGGCGCATATCGGTCTCGTAGGCAATCCCAGCAGCGGTAGGCGTAGAGAGCAAATGAATAATACGCTGGCCTAATCGCATAAAAAATGTGCCTACATCGATGCTCCTTTGGCCGTCAGTTACTTGATTGGGCTTGGCATTGTGTAAAAACACCAAATCCAGATCTGATTTGTAACCCATTTCTAAACCCCCCATCTTGCCGTAAGCCACCACCACAAATCCCGGGGTAGCATCGTATTGCGACCCATTGGCAGGAGGTGAACCATAGGTGGCCTGAAGCTGATCCCAAGCCACATTGGTCACATGCTCAACGGCCACCTCGGCTATCCAAGTAAGATAGTCACTAACCTGCATCAGGGGCATCACGCCCATCAGCTCACAGGCCGCGACACGGAGACTGTAGGAGCGACAGAAATAGCGGATCACATCCATCTGTTGTTCCATGTCTTCGCTGGCAACCCGCACCGTCTGCTGGCGCAACTGGTCGCGCAGATATTGTTTCTCTGGCGCAGTGTATAGAGTCCGAGGGTCCAGCAGTTCATCTAAAAGCGCCGGATAATTGGTCAACTGCTCGGCAATCCAGCGACTGCGCTCACAGAGCAGACAGAGCTGCTCTAAAGCCTGGGCATTTTCTACCAACAGAGCTAGATAAGCACTGCGACGCAATATCTCCTGTACTAACCCCAGCACAATACCCAGCGTATAGCTGTTGTTATCCCTGTTGGCGCAGACCTTAAGCAACTTGGGCATTAACGCATCGAGGCGGGATCTGGGCAGTACTTGCAGCAATTGCACCGCTCTGCTGGCGTAGAAATTGGCTAACTTTTCGGCCAAGGGCTGAGGTTGCTCATAGCCCAACTGCTGCAGGTATGGCAGCAGGCTTGCCACATTTGGATTTTGCAGCCATTCCAATGTCTGTGACGAACCAGGCTCAGCCTCAGCACTGGGGCTTTGCTCAGTAATAATTGCCGCAAAGCTGTCACTCACCTGTTGGCGATGGTGCTGTAGCTGTTGATTGAAATCTACCCAGTTATCGCAGCCCATAAGCACAGCCACACGGAGTTGCCCCAGTTGATCCTGTGGCAACTGCTGGGTTTGTTTGTCGCCCATGCCCTGCAGTGCATGCTCTGTGTTGCGCAAAAACTCATAGGCCCGCCACAGGCTAGTCCGCTCCTGCTCAGACATCAGCTGCTCGGTCTGGAGTGCCCGCAATGCTTGATGCAAAGACTGGGTTTGTAACTGCGGGCTTTTCCCGCCTCGAATGAGCTGGAATGTCTGGGCAATGAATTCCACTTCGCGAATGCCGCCAGAACCTAATTTGATATTGTCGGCCAAGCCCTTGCGGCTGACCTCTCGAACAATAGCGCGCTTTAGATCCCGCAGGGACTCTATGGCACCGTAATCCAAATATTTACGATAGATAAAGGGATGCAGCATTGCCTCCAGCACCTGCGCCTGCTGCTGGTCTCCGGCCACCACACGGGCTTTGATCATGGCATAGCGCTCCCAGTCGCGACCCTGGGCCAGGTAATACTCTTCCAGTGCACTAAAGTTCATCACCAGGCTGCCACTTTGGCCATAGGGCCTGAGCCGCATATCTACCCGAAAAACGAAGCCGTCTGCTGTCTGCCGATCCAGCGCTGCAATCAGTCGCTGACCAAGCCGGGTGAAAAACTCCTGGTTAGATACTGATCTGCTGCCACCTATTGTTGCCCCGGCCTCGGGATAGGCAAAAATAAGATCAATATCTGAGGAAATGTTTAGCTCACAGGCACCCATCTTACCCATGGCGATCACCAGCATTTGCTGTTCTGCTCCGGCACTATCAACCGGCGACCCAAGTGCGCAAACCTGATCTTTGTGAAGTTGGGCCAGAGCTAAATTAATACAGGCTTCAGCCAGTGAAGTGGCGTTGCTGGTGGTTTCTTCGAGGCTGGCCTGACGGGTGAAGTCGCGCCAGATTATGCGCATCATTTCCCGGCGACGAAAACGACGCAATTGCTTGTGGAGGTGCTCTTCAGCACAGCCGCTGCCTTGGGGCTGCTCGAGAAATCCTGCAAGAAGAAGACCGTACTGCTCGGGCTGATAGCTGCGGCACAGGTCACCACTCTCTACTAGTTGCCGAAATAGCCCCGGATCTATTGCCGCCTGCTCGGCGACAAAGTCACTGCAACTCCACACCAATTCCAGCTGCTGCAAAAATTCTGTGGACTGGTTGTGCAGCCAGTCTGCCGCTGGGTCTGCGCGCTGGTAATGGTCAAGATGACGCTGATAGGCAGTTGCCAATATGTTCGCTGTCACGTCTGTGGTCATCTCCCCATGGTTGTTTTATCGCCCCGACTCTGGTGTTACACGCATTACCTCTTCGATGGACGTAATGCCGGCCGCCACTTTTTCGGCGCCTGCCAAGCGCAGAGGCTTCATACCTAGTTTAATCGCTTTCTCTCGCAACACTGCTATATCAGTGTCTCTGCCAATCTCTTTGAACAATATGTTGTTTAGGGGCATTATTTCATAAACACCCTGCCGACCTGAATAGCCAGTATTGCGGCATTCCAAGCAACCAGCCGGAGCATAAACTTGCGGGGGCAATGATAGCTCGAAGGGTTGCACCAACTCCTGCCAAGACTGGGAATCCGGCGTTACCGAAACCCGACAACTCAGACACAGGGTGCGGATCAACCGCTGGGCCATCACCCCGTTCATTGTTGCTTTGAGCAAATGGGCTGGTATACCAAGATCCAAGAGACGATTAACGGCCGTGGGCGCATCATTGGTGTGCAAAGTCGAGAGCACTAGGTGGCCCGTAAGCGCCGCCTGCACCGCCATCTCTGCGGTTTCGCGGTCGCGAATCTCTCCAACCATGATAATATCTGGGTCCTGACGCATTAATGTGCGAATGCCGGCGGCAAAATCAAATTCAATGGCCGGCTGAATCTGACTCTGGTTAAACGCCTCCACCACCATCTCAATAGGGTCTTCAATGGTGCTGACATTGACCGATTCTTGAGCAAGGCTTTTTAAACTTGAATACAGGGTTGTAGTTTTGCCCGAGCCGGTTGGGCCAGTGACCAATACAATACGGTTGGCGCGGCCAGTCATGGTTTGCCAGCAGTGTAAATCCTGATCCACTAAGCCCAGTTGCGTAAAATTGCGCAACAGCACGTCTGGATCAAAAATCCGCATAACCAGGTTTTCGCCAAATGCAGTGGGCATGGTAGACAGCCTCAGCTCTACCTCATTGGCGTTGGGTGCCCGGGTTTTAATTCGGCCATCCTGAGGGCGGCGCTTTTCTGCGACATCCATAAGCCCAAGAATTTTGATTCTACTGGTCATGGCGGTCATAACATTGTTGGGTAATTCATAAACCAGATGCAGCACCCCATCGATGCGAAATCGCACCTTGCCCTTTTCTCTTCTCGGCTCCAGATGAATATCACTGGCGCGCTGCTCAAATGCATACTGCAAAAGCCAGTCGACGATATTAACAATATGCTGGTCTTGGGCATCCGGGCCTTTGTGCTTACCCACCTCCAAGAGCTGCTCAAAGTTGGCGATGCCAGCACCGCGCTTGGCAACCCCGGCGCCAACGACGGATTTTGCTAAGGAATAAAATTCGACCTGATATTTTTCTATATCAGCAGGGTTTGCAATCACTGCCCGCACTCGGCGCTGAGACGTTTGCTCAAGACTTGAGATCCAGGCTGTGGCAAAGGGCTCTTTTGTGGCCACTACCAACTCATCGGGGCTTACTTCTATGCAAAGAATGCCGTAGCGCTTGGCATAGGCAAAGGACATTGCGGTGGTGACTACGGGAACATTAATTTGCAGTGGATCAAGAGCAACAAAGTCTAGCTCAGCCCGATCGGCCAGCCACTGACACAGCGTATCCACATTGAGGGTGGTTTTTGTCTGGGCATGACTGCATTGCGCGGCGGCTATGGTTTGAATTGGATGGCGCAGGGCCTCTTTGTGACTAGGCTGGTTGGCCGCGATACCATTGGCATCTGTTTGCAACATAACGCCGTCGGCAACCAGGTCTTTTAACAGGCCACCAAGGTTAAGATTGCCGCCGGGGGACTTCGCTGTAATCATTTTGCAACTCCATTTGGTTCTGTAGCATCCTTTTATATTACCTACTTAGTATGAGTCGCTGACACTGGTTGCGCAAATACAGGCTAGATGGTTTGTTTTTTATCTCAACTTATTACTCAGGGTTGCTTATAATTGCGCCATGGACACAAATAACTACGTAGACTTTTTCCGCCAGACCTCGCCCTATATCCACGCGCACAGAGGCAAGACCTTTGTGATTGCGCTGGGGGGGGATGCAGTGATGCACAATAACTTCCACAGTACCATCCATGATTTAGCCTTGCTACAAAGCCTGGGTATTCGCGTGGTACTGGTGCATGGAGCACGACCGCAAATTGATCGGCGTCTATCCCTGAGCGGTTTAAAAACCGAGTTTAATCAGGAAATGCGCGTTACTAGTGGCGAAGCCATGCTTTGCGTGAAAGAAGCCGTTGGCAGCACTAGATTGCAGATTGAGTCTGAACTGTCCATGGGCCTGCCTAACTCACCTATGCACGGGGCAAAAATTCGCGTTATTGGTGGTAATTTTATTACCGCTAAGCCGGTTGGCGTGCGCGATGGTATCGATTTCCAACGCGCTGGCGAAATACGCCGCATTGATGCTGAGGCCATTGACCAACAGTTACAAAATGGCGCGCTGGTGCTCATGTCTCCTCTAGGTTTTTCACCAACAGGTGAAGCTTTCAATCTGCATTTTCAGGATGTCGCGACCCAAACCGCGATTGCTCTGGGCGCAGAAAAGCTAATTTTGGTTAGCGAGGCCAAGGGTATTCTCGATGGCGACAACTTGCTGCGCAGTCTATCTCTGCCGGAAGTGGATACCTTGCGCAAGAACTCTGCCGATCTAGGGCAGCGACAACTTTTGAGTTCGGCTTACCAAGCCTGTAACAACGGCGTGGACCGTGTGCATCTGGTCGGCTGTGCCGAGGACGGTGGGCTATTGTCTGAACTTTTTACCCGAGAGGGTAGCGGCACCTTGATTATGAGAGATCATTCTGAGGTGATCAGGCCAGCCACCATTGATGATGTGGGCGGTATTCTGAATTTAATCGCTCCATTGGAAGAACAGCAAGTGCTTGTGAAGCGTTCCCGCGAGTTGCTTGAAACTGAGATATCCCAATTTATGTTGGTGGTGCATCCAGAGGGTTTGCTGCTGGGTTGTGCTGCGCTGTATCCAACGTCAGACAAGGGCGTTGGTGAGCTGGCCTGTGTTGCTACCCATCCGGAATTTCATGGTCAGGGCATTGCCTCAAGACTATTTGATGAAGTACAGCAGCAAGCACAGAAGGCGGGCATCAATAAATTATTTGTCCTCACCACTCAAGCCGCCCACTGGTTTTTGGAGAAGGGATTTGTCGAAGCACAGATCGCGGACCTCCCTGGGCAAAAACAGTCGCTGTATAACTATCAGCGCAAATCGCGAATTTTTAGCAAAGGGATTTAACTACCTGCTATCCTTCGCACCCAGATTTTTTTAAAGCCTACACAAGAGAATAGTCATGCCCAAGTATCGCTCCCACACTACCACCCAAGGCCGAAACATGGCCGGTGCCCGCGCTCTTTGGCGCGCTACAGGCATGAAAGATGATGACTTTAATAAGCCAATGATTGCCATCGCAAACTCGTACACCCAGTTTGTACCTGGCCATGTGCACCTGAAAGATATGGGTGATCTGGTAGCGGCAGAGGTTGCAAAAGCAGGCGGTATTGCTCGTGAATTTCACACCATTGCAGTGGATGATGGCATCGCTATGGGGCATGACGGCATGCTCTACTCCCTGCCTTCGCGAGATATTATTGCCGACTCAGTTGAGTATATGGTCAATGCTCACTGCGCCGATGCGCTGGTGTGCATATCTAACTGCGATAAAATTACCCCGGGTATGCTGATGGCCGCGATGCGCCTAAATATCCCAGTAATCTTTGTTTCCGGCGGGCCCATGGAAGCGGGAAAAACCAAATTGGCAGACCACAACCTTGACCTAGTCGATGCAATGGTTATCGCTGTGGACGAGACAGCCAGCGACGAAAAGGTTGCTGAGTACGAGAGATCTGCCTGCCCCACCTGTGGCTCCTGCTCCGGCATGTTCACCGCCAACAGTATGAACTGCCTAACGGAGGCGCTCGGGCTTTCTCTGCCGGGCAATGGTACTGTTCTGGCAACCCACTCCGACCGCCGTGAGTTGTTCCAAGAGGCGGGCCGCACTATTGTGCAGATGGCACGCAAGCATTATGAGCAGGACGACTATTCTGTATTGCCCCGCTCGATCGCCAATTTCAAAGCCTTTGAAAATGCCATGACCTTGGACATCTGTATGGGCGGCTCTACTAACACCATTCTGCATTTGCTCGCTGCAGTTCAAGAGGCTGGTATTGAATTTGATATGGCTGATATTGATCGGCTGTCTCGGGTCGTGCCTCAACTATGTAAGGTGGCACCTAATACTCCAGAGTATCATGTGGAAGATGTGCATCGCGCCGGCGGAATCATGGGGATCATGGCCGAGCTCAATCGTGCTGGTTTGATCCATGGGGACTTGCCCACTGTGCACTCTGACAGCCTGCAGCAAGCCTTGGACAAGTGGGATATTGTCAGCGGCCATGTCAGTGAAGAGGTAAAAACATTCTACAAAGCCGGACCCGCTGGCATCCCAACTCAAACGGCTTTTAGCCAGAGCACAAGATGGCCTTCTCTGGATGCAGACCGAGAGCGCGGCTGTATTCGCAATCTTGAAAATGCATTTAGTCTAGAAGGGGGCCTCGCTGTGTTAACCGGCAATCTGGCGCCGGATGGCTGTGTGGTCAAAACTTCTGGGGTAGATGAGTCTATCCATGTATTTGAGGGGCCAGCCTTTATAACCGAAAGCCAAGACGAGGCGGTTGAGCGTATCCTTAACGACGAGGTGAAGGCCGGTGATGTGGTCATTGTTCGCTATGAGGGGCCCAGAGGCGGACCAGGTATGCAGGAAATGCTGTATCCCACTAGCTATATCAAATCCAAGAATCTTGGCAAGGCCTGCGCACTGATCACCGATGGGCGTTTTTCTGGAGGCACGTCCGGGCTGTCTATTGGTCATGTGTCACCAGAAGCTGGTGCTGGTGGCAATATTGGCCTGGTGCGTCAGGGAGATACTATCCGTATCGACATTCCCAATCGCAGTATTGACGTGCTGCTGTCCGATGAAGAGCTCAGTGCCCGCCGTGCTGAGCAGGATAAACTGGGTTGGAAGCCAGTTGAAGAGAGACCTCGCAAGGTGTCAGCGTCTCTCAAGGCCTATGCCAAGTTAGCCACCAGTGCAGACAAAGGCGCGGTGAGAGATCTTACTCAACTGTAAGGCCTAAATTCGACAGGCATAAAAAAAGCCCAGTATAAAACTGGGCTTTTTTTTCGGCTGCTATTTGAAGCAACCATATCCAAGCTAACTGACTATTTGCTGCATGAAGGCACAGTTGCACCTACATCACGAAGTTTGCCCAAACGATTACCTTCGGTGTCCGCGTAGCGAATCCACTGCTTGGGGTAGCGCTTGCTCTTCTTTTCCGTGGCAACTTTCAATGACTTTTGGAAGGCAGAGATTGCATCTTTGTAACAGTGCAAATTAACCAACGCATTGCCCATCACCAAATAGTTGGCTGCCGGGCGCTTTACGCCGCCCTTTTTGGCTGCTTTTCGTGCTGCAAGGTATGCTTCTTTATCGCGGCCCAGATCAAGGTAGATGCCCGCCAATCGGGACTGCAAATTACCTGTGTCTGAATACTTAGAAGCACTTTCCAGCGCTTTCAGTGCCATCTTCAAATCTTTTGACTGATACCAAGCCGTACCCAGAACCTCAAGATTTTTGGCGTTGCGCTCGATAATCTCATCCTTCATACCTTTTTCGATGATACGAGCTGCACGGTAAGGCACTTCAGCACCCAGGAACATATAAGCCATGCTCATCACCTGGCTCTCTTTGTCCAACTGGTTATTCAAGTACACAACCTCAGTGGCTACCAAACGGTCTGACTCACGCTCAAGCTCGCCGTACATACCGCCGATCTGCTTCCAGTAGGTCCACTTCGGATAATGCTTGATCAGCTTTTCCAAGATATTGACCACAGTCTTGTAGTCATTTTTCTCGTAATACAGCACTCGCTGCAGTGACCACCAACCCTCTTTAGGCAGAATACCTTTGGCTTCTACATCATTGATCGCCTCTTCCAACATGCTCAAAGAATCCGCTTTGCGCTCTAGCTGGTAGTAAATCTGAGCCAGTAATACCTTGGCATCAGCACCAACGATAGTGGCTTCGCTCATAAAGATTTCGAGCTCTTTGGCCGCTTCGGCATAACGCTCTTCGACGGTGTAAAGCTGCGCAATCGTATAGCGGGTATCCAGCCTTAATTCCGGCGGAGTACCTACACCATTGATCACTTTGCGGTAAGCCGCAATCGCGCTGGCAAAATCTTCCAGTGAGTAGTGCACATAGCCCTGGAATTTCCAGATTTGTGTTTGCTCATAATCGGAGGAACAGGTTTTTGGGTTTGCCTCAACTGCCGCCAGCATGTTCATAGACTCAGGCCAGTTCTCTTCTTCAAGAACAACCTGCACTTTCTCCAGTGCCTTGGCGCATCGCGCACCAACAGACTGACGCTGACGGGTTTTTACATCTTTGTATTTAGGCTCTTTCTTTTTTTCTTCTGCCGCTAAAGCTGTGGTACTCAGTACCGACTGTGGGTCTGCCACTGTCACCATGAGGGGCAATAAAAAAGCAGCGCCAAATACGGCTAGAATTTTTGTGCTTCTAAACATCAGATACCCCTTATTTCGCCATCTGGAAGGTAAACTTGTACAACACGTTAGGCACTTCTTGAGCCTGACCGTCGATTACCCTCGGGTTGTATTTCAGCTTGTTGGCCGCTTTCATTGCTGCGCGACCAAAACCCCAACCCTCTGGCCATTCTTCGACCATTTTCGGGTCACGAACACCACCAGTGGTGGTGATGATAACCTCTACCACCGCATAGCCTTCTTTACCTCGGGTCTGCGCTCGGCGTGGATACTGGGGCTGAGGTACATAAACGGGAATATAGTCCGAATCTCGTGCAAAGCCTGAGTTGCCAATATTGAGATTACCGCCCGCTTTAGGCGCGGCCATGCTCACGGCGTTTTCTGGTACTTCAAACTCCAGATTTTCCTCGGGAATATCCGGCGGAGGAGTCTCAGGGTCTTCGGGTTTTTCAACCTCAGTGACTTTTGCGTTTTCGGTTATTGATCTGTCGACATGGAGAAAATCCGGAATTTTAAACGCTTCTTTCTCATCCAGATCTTTGTTACCAGAGTCGATCAACTTGTACATCAAGACGATCAACGAAAAAGTAACCAAGACTCCAAGCGCCGAAGAAACACCAACTCTAATTGCAGGCATACTATTAACTCAGTCGTTTTCTACAGAAACAGCTACCGGGGCAATACCGATATCGCGCGCGATATCTGCCACTTTGGCCACTGTTTCAATGTTAGACTCATTATCGGCTTGGATAACCATGCCGCCCTTTGGGTTTTCATTGAATAATCTAGTTAGATTAAGTTTGAGCGCGCTAGTTTCAACACGTTTCTTATCAATCCAAAATTCATTGGTATCGCTCACCGCCACCAGAATACCTACTTTCTTGTAGGAATCCGCTGTGTTGGCGTCAACTTTGTTGACCTCAACACCAGGTAGCTTGATGAAAGATGCGGTCACAATGAAAAAGATCAGCATAATGAAAACCACGTCAAGCATTGGGGTCAGATCGATCGTCTCACCCTGCGGTTGTGCTCTATTTGTTCTGTTACGCATAGTTCTCTCTCACAGGATGCCCGCCAGTAATTTGGCGGGCTCCAATTAGTGATCCATGGTCAAATGGTCTTCTAAAAGGTGTTTTTCTTTCTCTGCTTCGCGCTCAACATAGGTCAAACCGAATACACCAGAGATAGCGGCAACCATACCCGACATAGTCGGAACAGTTGCCTGAGAAACACCGCCAGCCATAGCCTTGGCGTCACCACCACCAGTAAATGCCATCACGTCAAATACTACAATCATCCCGGTCACTGTTCCCAGTAGGCCAAACAATGGGGCAATCGCCACCAGTGTTTTGATCATCATAATATTCTCGTCGATCTTGATGCTCACTTCAGATATAAGTTTTTCACGTATCTGGTGAGCGTGCTTGGATTTTCGCTCAACGCGATCTTCCCAAACGTCAAGGGCACCTTGTACGTCGATGCTTACACTGGATCGGAGATACCACATGCGTTCAAAGATGAGAGTCCACATAAAGAATAGCAGGACGACAATAGCCCAAAGGACCATGCCGCCTGAATCCATAAACTTCCCAACTTCCGCCATCGTATCAACGAAAAACATCTTATTTACCCTCTACGGAACCAGCCACAATGCCCGCACTCTGCTCTTCCAGAACATGCAGAATACGTTGCGCTTTACCATTCACCAATGTGTGAAGCAGTACGGTAGGAATCGCTACACAGAGACCCAGAACCGTAGTGATCAGTGCCTGAGAGATACCGCCGGCCATTGCCTTGGGATCGCCAGCACCAAACAGCGTAATCATCTGGAAAGTAATAATCATACCGGTTACCGTACCAAGCAGACCCAACAGCGGTGCAACCATGGCGATAATCTTCAGCAGATTCAGACCAGACTCGATATCTGGGCGCTCTTTCAGTACAGCTTCATGCAACTTCAGCTCAAGGGACTCCGCATCCAAACCTCGGTTGTCCGCAGCGACTTTCAGCACTCGACCCAATGGGTTGGCTTCGCTAGCTTCAGAGGTTTTAAGCTGGGTAGAAACTTTGCTCGACATGCCGCTAAGCACAGCAAAGCGGTAGAAGGCCAAGACAATAGCAAAGGCAAATACTGCAGTGATGATGTAACCAACAAGACCACCATAGTGCCAGCGCTCAACCAAGGTTGGCGTGTTGATCAATGCTTTCAGCAGACCACCGCCCAGAGGACCAGTGGGGTCGAGGCCCACTTTGGTAAAGCCGGATTCAGCGTATTGTAGGTCTTCAGCACCGCCACTGTGAGCGGAAGGCTGACGTGCCAACTCTGAAACCAAACCACTCTCGGGGCTGTACTCAAGGTACAGGCCGTCGGCTAGCAGGTTGTAGGTACCAACACGAACAACTTCCATTACAGCCTGTTCACCATTGGCTTTAAGTACATTGGTGTTGAATTTAACAATGCGACCACTCTCAACCATCTCACGCTGCTGCTCGTACCACAGCTTTTCGATGTCTTCGATTGAAGGCAGACGTGTGTCGCTGCTCATCTTAGCAATCAGTTCATCGAGGAACTCAGTACGGCCTGGAATCTGCGCGCTCACGATCGACTGATTCAAGTTAGCGCGGATATCACCAGCAGCACCGGTCAGATGACCAAACAGCTCTTTCAGTGAACCCAGGCGCTTGTCACGCTGTTCACGCAACGCGGCCAAAACTAGATCGTTATCGCGAATATCTTGCTCTAAACGGTCAGAGCGACGCTCTTCGGCAGTCTTTGTATTTTGAGCCTGCTTAAGAAGCTGAGCTTGCTTGCGTTGATCGCGCTTAAACGCAGCTTCACGGCTACGGTATTCAGCAGTTTCAGAAATCTTAGCGCTCTCAATTAATTGCAACAGCTCATCCAGAGTCTTTGCGTCCTGTCCCAGCGCAGGCATGCTGAAAGCAGCAGTGGCAACAAAAGCGGCACAAACTTTTACGAAATTATTCATTGTGCAGTCTCCGGAGAAGTAATTGGCATTTCCATAACATCCTGAGGCGATAGCTTCTTAGCTATGCGGATGCCCTGGTCAACGGGGCGACGGTACTCAGAACCCAAAGTCTCCCAAGACCCAGTTTCTTTGTTCCATGCGCCAGTCTGTGATTTATCTTTTGTCTGATACATCAGACCAACACGTCCAATACGAAGCATTTCTACTTCTACCTCAGACCCGTTCGCGTCGATATCAACCATATCGCGATAGGATTCCAGCGACAGGCTGTACTCAGATTCAATATCGTAAACTTCCAAAATCTGGCGGAATTTTTCCGCCGCAGAGAACTTGGCGCTGTCCATATTGACGTATAGATCAGCAATAGCGTCCTGGCGCTTGTCTTTCTTGAAAGGCATATCCAGCGCAATAAAGTCCTCAAGACCTTTGAGCATGCTGATCATCAATGGCGAAATTCCGCGCTCGATTTTAGTCGCATTCTCAATAGACTCTCTCAGTTCAGCCATCATTTGCTTCTGGCTAGCAATCTGACGCTCCAGCTGAGAGTTATAAACTCGCAGTGACTCGATCTGCTTATTGACCTGTTTAAATTCTTGCAAAAGACCATCAGTCTGATCGGCAATGCGATCCACCTTGGTTTGTGCGGTTTTGGCGATCTGGACCTTCTCGGCTCCAACTTTGAGCACATCACTTACTTCAGAAGCCTGAACTGCACCAACAGTCAGACCACTAGCAAGAACGGCGGCAAAGGCCAATGCTTTTAGTGGTTGCTTATTCATAGTTCCCTCAATTTGGGTCTACCGGTTTAATTATCTGTCACTGCCTAAAATCAACAAATGTGACCATCGACATCAGACATGCTTTGTTTCGGGGGATCTTTTTAACAGTCTCGGGTTCAAGAAGCAATTTGGCGGGGGCTAATTCCCTCGATAAGAGAGAGAACTTTCGCGGTTGTTACCTAACGTAACAAGTTGGCCCACAACCAGATGCCTGTGCCAACTAGATACGATCTAATGTGAGAAACCGGTATGGGTGGGTATCGGTCAGCATTGGCAATTGTTCATTGACCTGATGCCATTGGGCGGCGTCAATCTCGGGAAAAAATGCATCACCTTCAACATCGGCGTCCACCTGAGTGAGGTACAGGCGGTCGGCGGCAGGTAATGTCATGCGGTAAATCTGCTCGCCACCAATTACCATAACCTCCTCAACACCAGTTTCAGCGCTGGCTTTACGGCCCATGTCCAAGGCGTATTCCAAAGATTGCGCAACCACCACGCCGTCGGCGTGCCAGCTGGGGTCCCTAGTTATCACGATATTAGTGCGCCCTGGCAGCGGTCGGCCAATCGAATCGTAGGTTTTACGCCCCATCACAATAGGCTTGCCCATGGTCACTGACTTGAAATACTTAAGATCCTCTGGCAGGTGCCAAGGCAGCTGATTGTCGAGGCCTATAACACCATTGCGGCTAACGGCAACAATTAAGGATAACTTCATGATTTAAACCGCCACTGGTGCTGAAATAGGTCCATGGGATTGATAATCGAGCAATTCGAAATCTTCGTAGACAAAATCAAACAGGTTATCGACGTTCGGATTAATCGAAAGTGTGGGCAAGGGGAACGTCGATCGGGAGAGCTGCTCTTCAACCTGGTCCATATGATTGGTATAGAGGTGAGCATCGCCAAAGGTGTGCACAAAATCGCCGGGCTTAAGACCAGTGACCTGAGCAATCATCAATGTGAGTATGGCATAGGAGGCAATATTAAAAGGCACCCCCAAAAACACATCCGCACTGCGCTGGTAAAGCTGACAGGACAGGCGCCCCTCGGTGACGTAGAACTGAAATAAACTATGACAGGGTGGCAGTCCAGATTTAACCATCACGGGAATATCTTTTGGATTCCAGGCCGAGACAATGAGTCTCCGGGAATCCGGGTTGGACTTAATATCCTGGACCACCTGCGCCAACTGATCTACGCCCTCAAAGTTGCGCCACTGATGACCATAAACTGGGCCAAGATCCCCGTATTGAGCAGCAAAGTCATCATCGCTTTTGATCTTTTCGATAAAGTCTTTCATGCCCACTTTCCACTCTGGGCTGTACATAGGCAAATCATCTTCCTGCCCAGTCTGGCGCAACCAACTCTGGTAGGGCCAGTCATTCCATATGCCTACACCGTTCTCAACCAGATAGCGGATATTGGTATCACCGCGGATAAACCACAGCAACTCATGGAGAATAGATTTTAGGTGGACTTTCTTACTGGTCACCAGAGGGAAACCCTCGGCCAGATCAAAACGCATCTGATAGCCAAAAACACTGGTGGTACCAGTGCCCGTGCGGTCTTCCTTTTTTATCCCGTTATCGCGAATATGCCTGACCAGGTCTAAATACTGTTTCATGTTCTGTCCAACTATTTATCAACGCTTGGGCTGGCCAGCCGCAGCACAGTTTTGCGCATAAACCAGAGGCCCAAAAGTACCATTGGGATACACAGGGTCTGGCCGCGGGTCATCCAGTTAAAGGACTCTAGCATGGCTTGCTGGCCGACAAACTGCGCATCGGGTTCTCGCACAAACTCGACCATAAAGCGGAACACCCCATACAGAACCAAAAACAACCCGGTCACTTCGCCAAACAGTCTCGGCTTTCGCGCAAACCAGTTGATAATAAAGAACAACACCAATCCTTCCAACAAAGCTTCATAGAGCTGAGAAGGATGGCGCGCAAGTTGGGTTGGATCTGCCGGGAACAGCATGCCCCAAGGTGCATCCGTGGGACGGCCATAGAGCTCCTGCCCGATAAAGTTACCTATGCGACCAAAGAACAGACCAGCGGGCACCAGAGGCACTGCAAAGTCAGTCAGCCCCAAAAAAGGCACCTGATATTTTCGAGCATATATAAGTAAGGCTATACCCACTCCGATAAGGCCACCGTGGAAGGACATGCCGCCCTCCCAGATACGCAAAAGCATCGCCGGATCAGCCAGCCACTTATCCGTGTTGTAGAAAAACATATAACCCAGACGGCCACCGAGGATAACGCCCCAGGCGCCATAGACAATTAGATCTTCAACTTGGGTTTTCTTAATCGGGGACCAGGGCCGCTGACTGTTGCGCGTGGCTAACATCCAAGCCAACACGAAGGCGATCATATACATGATGCCATACCAGTGAATCTGTAATGGGCCCAGATAAAGTGCTACTGGATCTATATTGGGATGGGAAATCATTACCGCGGCTACCCTCTACTATTAATGGCCCGATCATAGCGGGTTCTTATGGCACCTGCTACATGGGATATCGACACAGCGAATAAAAAGTTACACTTGGATATGTGTTTACTTGCCATTGCCTTTAATCAGCACCCCCAAGTGCCCCTTATTATCACCTCCAATCGCGATGAGTTTTATGCGCGGCCAACAGAGCCCATGCACTGGTGGGAAGACGCGCCAATTTTGGCTGGCCGGGACCAGCAGGCTGGTGGCACCTGGATGGGCCTGTCACGCAACGGCCGCTTCGCCGCCGTCACCAATTATCGCTACGTATCCACCAGCGCTAAAACAAGCGGCGCCATCGAGACCAAAATCCTGTCGCGGGGTAAACTGGTCACGGACTTTTTGTGCTCAGCCCTGAGGGCTGAAGACTGGGTGGCGACCTTAGCACCAGCAATGGGCGAGTATGATGGCTTCAACCTGCTGATCTATGACGGTACTGAATTGATGTACGTTAACAACTACGAAGAACAGTCAGTGCGCAAATTGTCGTCCGGTGTTTTTGCCCTGAGCAACAATACCCTGGATAGCCCCTGGCCAAAGGTGGCCCATGCCCGGGAAGAGCTGGAAACATTTGTCCGATGCACGCCAGACATTGGCGAAACCCAACTGGCGGAGTTAATCGCTACATTGTCGTTGCAAAAGACTTATGCTCCGGAGCTACTACCCAATACTGGTGTGCCAGCGGAGTGGGAAGAACTACTGTCATCGCCATTTATCGTTGCCGATGGCTATGGCACCAGAGCATCAGCTGCGATTATCTTGGGTTCTAATGGCGACATTGCGGTGGCCGAGACTAACTATGAGGCCGGAAAGACACTGGGCTCTCAGACTTTTTGCTTTAATGCCTCGGAGCGCTGACTGGCGCCAGTGGGGCGGATCAACTTGGCGATTTCCGGCTGAGTAATTGCACTGGACATAAAGTCGGCCACGGCCGCAGCATCCGATAGCCTCAGAGCCCGTTTGACCAGCTCCCGGGCATCTTTGCGAGAAATGTTCAGCAATACCGACTTAACTCGCAATAATGTACTCGCACTCATAGAGAAATTTTCATAACCAAGCCCCAGCAACACCACCGCACTGAGGGGGTCACCGGCCATTTCACCGCAGACACTGAGCTGACAATTAACCGATGAGGCTTGCTCATAAATGACTTTCAGCGCTCTGAGCACTGCCGGGTGCAATGTATGATAGAGATCAGCCACTCGCGGATTATTGCGGTCAACCGCAAGCAGGTACTGGGTTAAGTCATTGGTACCTACAGACAAAAAGTCGACTCGGCGGCCAATCTCTTTGACCTGATAAACCGCCGCTGGCACCTCAATCATTGCGCCTATCGGTGGGCGCTCAATCTGGTATCCCTCTTCTTCAGTCAGCTCTTTATATGCGCGATCAATCAGCTCAAGCGCCCGATCCAACTCCGGCACATTGCTGATCATAGGCAGCATAATGCGCAGGTTGTTAGTACCCTGACTGGCTCGCAGCAATGCACGAATCTGCACCAGAAAAATTTCCGGGTGATCTAAGGAAATCCGTATACCCCGCCAACCCAGAAATGGGTTTTCCTCCTCGATAGGGAAATAGGGCAAGTCTTTATCCCCACCAATGTCCAATGTTCTCATAGTGACTGGGCGAGGTGAAAAGGCCACCAACTGCTCGCGGTAAATAGCCACCTGCTCATCTTCTGTAGGAAAGCTCGAACGCACCATAAAGGGCATTTCGGTTCGAAATAGCCCAACCGCTTCGGCGCCGCTTTTTAGCGACATCATAGTATCTTGGCGCAACCCTGTATTCACCCAGAGCGAGAAGCGAAAGCCATCCGGCGTGATGCAAGGAATGTCCCGTAACTTCTGCAGGTCTTTGTTGAGTATTTTTTCTTCCCGCTGACGCTGAAGGTACGAGCGGCGCAAACTGCGGGTGGCACTACTGACCACATCCCCCGTAAAACCATCGACAATAAGCTCCTGACCTTCAAGCTCTGCCCAGGGCAGATCAATCGCACCCATCACAGTGGGGATACCCAGCGCCCGGCCCACAATAGCCATATGAGAGTTGCTTGAACCCTTAAGAGAAATAATACCCACCAAACGATTGACAGGAATATCCGCGAGAGCCGTTGCCGATAAATCTTCGCCCACCAACACCACGCGGCGAGGCATGGGCACTTCCTGTTTTTTGCTGGTCTGCAAATAACCCAACACCCGTTTGCCCAAGTCATTAACGTCGGCAGCGCGCTCGCGCAGGTAAGGATCTTCCATCTGGCGGAAGGTGCGCACATGCTTAAGAATGACCGAACTCCAAGCACTCTGGGCAGCCTGCCCGGCAGTAATAGCCGCAATCACTTCACCACCCAATGAGCTATCGTCCAGCATGCGAATGTACACATCGAATAGCGCCAGCTCTTCAGAGCTCAACTTGTTAACTAGGCCATCGCCAAGATTGCGCATATCTTTTTTCGCCGCGGCCAACGCCTTGCGGAATATTTCAACTTCCGCCGCAGGATTGTTGGTAAAGCGCTCAGGCACGGCGCTCAAATCAGTGCTGGCGGATACCAGTACTACACGACCAATACCGACACCGGGAGAACTAGGAATACCGCGGAAAGTTGCCTCACGGCTTTTACCTCGACCAGCCGACGCCAACTTGCGCAATGCGCCTGTGGCCTCGGCATGAGCAATGGCACCAGACAGCTGAGCACAGACAGTGACTACAAAGGCTTCTTCCTCAGAGGCAAAACGACGCTGAGTTTGCTGTTGCAGCACCAAGACGCCCAACACCTTGCGGTGATGAATAATGGGCACCCCAAGAAATGAGTGAAACGGCGATTCTCCCGTTTCTTCAAAATAGGCAAAGTTGGGATGCCGGTCTGCATCCTCAAGATTGAGAGGTTCCTCTTTGGCCGCAACCAAACCCACCAACCCCTCGCGCATGGACATGCGCACCTTGCCAATAGATTCCTCACGCAGGCCCTCAGTGGCCATCAACACATAGCGCTCATCAGTCTCATCAAAGAGATAGACTGAGCAGACACCGGCCTGCATAGAAGCCCGCACTTCTTTGACGATAATGCTGAGCACCTCAGGCAAGCTGCGGGCGCTATTGACTTCCTGAACGATTGTTCTCAGGGAACCGAGCATATTCACTTAGCGGCTCCGGGCGTTCTTTTCGAAGCGGGCATTAACCTGGGCAAATTCCATCAGAGCATTGCGGTAGACCGTGCGCTTAAATGAAACAACAGAATCAATGGGATACCAGTAGTTGACCCATCGCCAACCATCAAACTCCGGGCTGCCACTGGTGTCAAAACGAATTTTTTCACTGTCGCCCGTAAGCTGCAGATAGAACCATCGCTGCTTTTGGCCGATGCACAGAGGGGCAGAGTTTTTGCGCTGCATTTGCACCGGGATATGGTAACGCAGCCATTTCTTGCTGCGCTGAACAATTTTTACATCTGCCGCCTCCAAGCCCACTTCTTCATAAAGCTCTCGGTACAGTGCTTGCTCCGCAGATTCTCCGGGGTTGATGCCACCTTGAGGGAACTGCCAAGCATTCTGCCCCAGCCGCTTTGCCCAAAATAATCTGCCGCGACCATCACCAATGACGATAGCAACATTAGACCGAAAACCATCCTTATCAACCACTGCATCTACCCTGCGTTAAACCCATGAAAACCGCGCTATTGTTCCACAGACATGGCGGCCCAGCAATTTTCTCTTGAGACCATCTTACATCATCGCTATCCTGCACCGGCGTTTTAATTACAGCACCACATTCAGAGGAACCCCTATGGCTCTCGCCATTTTTGACTTGGACAATACCCTGATCGCTGGCGACAGTGACCATGGCTGGGGTGAGTTTTTGGTTGCCAGAAACAAAGTCGACGTCAGCGCTTATCGGATGGCCAACGATCAGTTCTATGCAGATTACGAAGCGGGTTGCCTAGACATCCATGCCTATCTCGAATTCTCTCTGGCCCCTTTGGCACAAATTGCACCCACAGAGTTGGCGCAGTTACATCAGGAATTTATGCTAGAAGTTATCGCTCCAATGCGTCTTGCCAAAGCGCAGGATCTGATAGAGCAGCACCGCCGTGCCGGTGATCGACTGCTAGTGATCACCTCTACCAACCGTTTTATTGTTGAGCCTATCTGTCAGTCCTTGGGCATTGACGAGCTGCTGGCCACAGACCCAGAAGTTATTAGCGGCCGATACACAGGCAAAGTCACCGGCACCCCGACTTATCAAGAGGGCAAAGTGATTCGCTTTAACCAATGGCTGGCGGACAACAGAATCGACAATGTTGGGAGCTATTTCTACTCTGACTCGATTAATGATTTGCCACTGATGCTTGAAGTGAGTCACCCCATTGCAGTAGATCCGGATGAGGCGCTGCGCAGAGAGGCCAGTGAAAGAGGCTGGTCGATCATCTCTCTGCGCGACTAAGAAAAATCTACAGACACAAAAAAGCCCCGGCCTGAGCCAGGGCTTTGTGGTTGAACCTACCAATTACGACTCGTCAACTGCGGCCTGATAGGCGTCAGCATCCATCATTTCTTCCAACTCATCGGCACTAGAAACCTTGAGTCGGAACAACCACCCGTCAGCGTAAGGACTGTTATTAACTGTCTCCGGCTCGTCTTCCAATGCTGGATTGATCTCAACAACTTCACCAGTCACAGGAGAATAGATATCTGAAGCTGCCTTGACTGACTCGACCACTGCTACTTCGGATCCAGCGTCCACGGCGGCACCCATTTCTGGCAACTCAATATAGACAATATCGCCCAGAGCGTCCTGAGCATGATCTGTGATACCCACAACAACAGTGCCATCACTTTCAAGTCGAGCCCACTCGTGACTGCTGGCGTATTTTAATTCCGCTGGAAGGTCGCTCATAAATATCTCCTTAAACAATAATGGTCAAATTAGCTTCCGTGTCGGTTATCCCGCCACTAAATCTGGGGCCATTCTACTGATGATGCGAGGTAAAGATAAAGTAGTTTTCGCCAACTAATGAACATTCATTTTAAAACTGTAAAATAGCCGACTTTCAACTGACAACAACCCTTCTTAGAGGAAAATATGCGACGGGGATTATGCACCATTGTTTTACTGACAATTCTTACCACAGCCGCCTCGGCTGATGAACTGATTCTCACCAACGGAGACAGGGTTCAAGGCCAGGCGGGAGACCAGAACAATGACAGTTTGATCTGGCATTCAGAGAATTTTGGCCCCCTGACCATCCCACTAGAGAAGGTCGCCATGGTCAATGGCTCCCCCATTGCGGCCGCTAAAGTTGCACCAGCCTCTTCTTTTAGCAATACCTATACTGGCGCAGTTTCAGCCACTGGCGCCTATGCCAGCGGTAACGAAGAGCGGGAAGATTGGGATATTGAAGGGTCGGTGGAATGGCGCGAAGGGGATTTCCGTCATCACTCAGGTATTAATTATGAAAGCCACAGCCTCGACAATAGCCCAGCCAATGAAGAGTACAGACTAGACTATGGAATCGACTGGTTCTTTCAGGACAAATGGTATTGGAATAATGGGCTGTTCTGGGGGGGCAATGACAACCGAGCTATTGATCAGCACTACGCCTTGGGTAGCGCAATAGGCCGTCAGTTCTGGGATCAAGAGTCCGGCGCGCTATCAGCAGAAACTGGTCTTTTGTGGGTTAGCGAAGAGTTTGAAGACCAAAGTTCAGACAACCGCCTAACCTGGAGTTGGGCCGCTGACTACCGCCAGATGATTACACCTAGTCTTGAGCTGTTTCACAGTCATAGCTTGCGGGTCTCAGTGTCAGACCTAGATGACTCAGAATTGCGCGCAGATCTGGGCTTAAAAGCACCTCTGATTCAAGATATTTTTACCGAACTAAAGCTTGAATGGATTTATGATAACCAGCCGGTCGAGGGCACAGAGCCGAGCGACACTCAGCTGACAATCGGCGTCAGCTACAGCTGGTGAAAACAATTGTAAGACGCCTGGCTTTGGCGTACCTTGCTAGGGCCTCACTTCAAGAGGCGGCTCATTGAGCGCCGCCAACTGCTCACGCAGAGTGAGAATATGCTCACTCCAATGGCGCGGCGAATCAAACCAGGCAAAGGCGCGAGGAAAAGCCGGGTCGCTCCAACGGCGGGCAATCCAAGCGCTGTGATGCATGATTCGCAGAGTACGCAGGACTTCGGTTAATTGCAGTTCGCGATAATCAAAATCATAAAACTCGCTGTAACCCTCAATTAACTCGGCCATCTGTAACTGCTGCTCTTGACGATCGCCAGACAGCAACATCCAAAGATCCTGCACCGCAGGAGCCATTCGAGCATCATCAAAATCAACAAAATGTGGGTTGTCATCCCGCCAAAGCACATTGCCAGAATGGCAGTCGCCATGAACTCGGATATTATTAACAGGGCCGTAATCTGCAAGAATTTGATCTATGCGGGCCAACACATCTTCGGCGAGAGAATTGTAAGCCGGAGCCAATTCCGGAGAGATAAATTGCTCACTGATGAGCTGGTAGGACTGTCGACCAAAAGCATCCACATCCAATGTTGGCCTGTGAACAAAGGGCTGAGCCGCACCTATGCCGTGGAAACGCCCCAACAGACGGCCGAGAATAAAAAGATTGTCCAGATTATCCAACTCCGGAGCGTGGCCACCGCGGCGCTCATACAGGGAAAACCTGAAATCTGAATAATGGCTGAGGCTATCACCCTGAGCATTGACCCAGGGGCAGACCACCGGTAATTCCTGCTCTTTCAGCTGAAAACAGAACTCATGCTCCTCAGCAATCTGATCATCAGTCCAGCGCCCTGGACGGTAGAATTTAACAATCATCGGCGTCTTGTCTTCAATGCCAATCTGGTAGACGCGATTTTCATAGCTATTGAGGGCGATCAAGCGCCCATCAGAAACAAAACCCTGACTCTCTACTGCATCTATTAAAAGATCAGGCGTCAGTGCATCAAATGGGTGGCTAGTATTGTCGCTCATAAATTAATCCAGCCTCGGCTTGGAGCGCATAGTCTTTTTCTGCCCATGCTGGGTTTTTCTATCCATACGCCGCAGCTGCGAACCACGAGTGGGTCTAGTAGCTCGACGTACCTTAGGTGTTTGAGTCACCGACTGCAATAATGCCTGCAACCGCTGTAACGCTTCAGTGCGATTCTTGTCCTGACTGCGGTAGCGCTGAGCCTTAATAATCACCACTCCCTCTTTGGAAATACGGTGATCACTGAGCTTTAACAACCGCTCTTGGTAAACTACAGGCAGAGATGAAGCACAGATATCAAAGCGCAGATGAATGGCCGAAGACACTTTGTTAACATTTTGACCACCGGGACCCTGTGAGCGCACAGCAGACAGATCAATTTCGGCCTCAGCAATGGAAATATTATCAGTAATAAAAAGCATTAGGTCCTTGGCTCTGTAGCAGATTCAACAAGTTCAAACCGCGCAACTGACTCTCCGTCTATTTCAACTTGCTCTAAAAACATCCCTAGGGGGCGTACCCATAGACTGTAATCACCGTAAAGGGTTTTATACACCACATGCTCCTCTTCCGACTCGCTGTGTCGGGCCACGCCAAGCACCTGGTAAAGATTACCTTTGTAATGCTTATAAATGCCATTTTCCAGACTCATCTTCACCCCTTAATCCGCTGCGCCAATCTGTGTATGGCAATGCAATGCATCAGATAACTTTAGTTCCAGACTATCGCCTTTGGCGAGGGGTCCGACACCCGCGGGCGTGCCTGTTAGCACAAGATCACCAGGCAACAGCGTAAAAAAGCTGCTGATATACACCAATAGCGGCAATACCGGCGTCAGCATATCGGCACTGTTGCCATCTTGTTTGATCTCAGCATTTTGCCAAAGTTGGATACGTTGGTTTTGCAGATCGCCCAAAAGGTTGGGTGAAACAAAACCAGACATTGGGCAGGCGCCATCAAAAGACTTGGCTTTTTCCCAGGGCAGACTCTTGTCTTTCAGCTGCTGCTGCAGCTCGCGCAAGGTTAAGTCCAGGGCAAGACCCACGCCAGCAATCGAAGCCTGCGCCTGCTGTTCGGTGCAACCAGCGCTAAGCTTTTGGCCAATTAGAATACTCATCTCTGTTTCAAAATGGCATTGCCCATGGCCTGCAGGAATATCAATAGTGCCATTGAGATCAACCAGCGAAGTGCTGGGTTTGATAAACAATACCGGCTCGCCGGGAACAGGGTTGTTCAACTCCTTAGCATGAGCAGCATAATTTCGCCCCACACAAACAATCTTGCCCAGCGGCAAATCCTGGGCGCCGCCGTCAACCATATGGCGATAACTCACTTATCCCTCTCCTTTCGCGCCCTGCAAAGGTACGCGTACTTATTATTGCTGCGATTTAAAAAATAATCGGCTTATTATCGTTAAGGTAAAGAGCCCCTTTAACAATGCGGTAGACAATCCAGACAGTCACCACAGCAGTAAAAAACCAGCCCAGCAGGATTATCCAAAACATCCACGCCAATACCGACCACAACAAACCATACCAAAAGGTATTAATCTGCCAGCGGAAGTGACTCTCCAGCCAGGTATCGCGGACTTCATCCGCTTTAAGATAGTTGATGACTAACGCGGCAATACAGGTCAACCCGCCGGTAAAAAGCCCCAAGCCCTGAAGGACATAGACCAGTACGGCCAAATTCTTGTGCTGGCGTTCATCAGCCTCCGCTGCGTCATCGACATCCACTGTGTTTTCGCTCATTGCCTTCTCCTGAAAGCTTTCCTACAGTTTGATATAAGTTGGTCAACCACTGCCTGTAAGGCTAAGAATAGCATTTGCGGCAAGCGCTTTGTGCATCCTGAGAATTAAATTCAGTCCTAGGGGCAGCTGGGCCAACGAAAATTGTCAACTCTGAAAAAACAGGGCCAATGCTATGATTTGCCTACCCAAACAGCGCTGTAGCCAAATATTTTCCTTATAACTAGCCTAAAACCGTCTTTTTTCTATTAAAAAGCACTCAAAATTAGCCAAAGTGGAAAAAAAGCAATACACTGCCGGATTCTGAAGAAACAAAACTAAAGCTTATTTTGGTTTGTTGAGTCAGTTGCCTTTAAGCCAACTCCAATTTTGTGGCTTATAGGTATAGGCTAGCCCCGTTATGAGGCTGGATATTTTAAACACCTTAAACGGTATATTTATTTTTAAGTGAGGTTAGTTATGTCGGAGAGAGTTTCTGGCACTGTAAAGTGGTTCAACGACAGTAAAGGTTTTGGTTTCATTGAGCAAGAAGGCGGCGGTGACGTATTTGTACACCACAGCGCTATCCAAGCTGATGGTTTCAAATCATTGAAAGAAGGCCAGTCAGTAACTATGGAAGTTACTAAAGGCCAGAAAGGCGATCAAGCTGAGAACGTTGTCGCTGATTAATTTTAAGCGCTGTCTCTAGTAGATAGCTCTAAAAATTTCGGGAAGCCCTGACAAGCAATTGTCGGGGCTTTTCTTTTTGTATGCTTTCTCGCGCCAGCTTTCGCTGTGTGTAACCCACAGATTTTAATCTTCAGACGCTTGGCAAATGCTGAGGGTGGGAAAAGTTTGAGGCAAAAAAAATCCCGCCAGCCGGCAGGATTTCTTCGCGCAAGAGGTCAGATTACTTAATCTTGGCTTCTTTATAGATCACATGCTTGCGAATAGTGGGATCGTACTTCTTGATCTCCATTTTCTCAGGCATATTGCGCTTGTTCTTATCTGTGGTGTAGAAATGCCCTGTTCCAGCACTAGACACCAGACGGATTTTTTCTCGAGCTGATTTAGCCATCAGTGGTCCCCTTAGATTTTATGGCCGTTGGCACGCAGGCCAGCAAGCACTTGTTCAATACCATTCTTGTCGATGATACGCATACCTTTGGTCGATACCCGCAGCTTCACAAAACGCTTCTCAGCCTCAACCCAAAAACGGTGAGTGTGGAGATTTGGCTCAAAGCGACGACGAGTTCTGTTCTTCGCATGAGATACATTGTTTCCAGCCATTGGGCGCTTGCCTGTGACCTGACATACTCTGGACATTGTTGCTGCCTCTGTTTCCGATTTTTGCCTCTCTAAAGTCCAGAAAAGCAAAAGAATTCTATGGTTTATCTATCCATTGACGGGACCGTCCCGCAAGGAGGCGCGTTTTATACCAGAAAGCCAATGTTGAATCAAACGAAAACCACAGAATCACTATAAATCTATCCAGTTTATGCCTATATACGCCCAAGGTCTGCCAATGAGGCAACTTCGCCCCGCCCCACAACAAAATGATCGAGCAAACGGATATCCATCAACTTGAGTGCCGCTTTTAGCTTTCGAGTGATCGCAATATCCGATTGGCTTGGCTCAGCATTACCGGACGGATGATTGTGAGCAACAATAACAGCAGCTGCATTTTTTTCCACAGCAAGGCGAACCACTTCTCGAGGGTGCACCGATGTAGCATCTATAGTGCCATGAAATAAAGGGTGAAATTCCAGCAACTGATGGCGAGTGTCCAGTAACAGAACCACAAATACCTCGCGCTGGTAATCACGCATTTGCACGGCTAGGTAGTCTTTAACATGAGTCGGGTTAGTGAAAATAGGGTTGCCGCGCAACTGCTCCTGCAAATACCTGGTGGTTAATTCAAGGGTCGCCTGCACCTGGCAAAACTTTGCCGGCCCCAGCCCCTTGGCCTGACAGAATGCTTGCTGATCAGCGCTGAGCAGTGGACCGATACCGCCAAAATGAGCCAGTAGATCCCGCGCCAGATCAATGGCAGTGAGGCCAGGCAGGCCGGTACGTAAAAAAATAGCCAGTAATTCAGCGTCGGAGAGAACCGCTGCTCCTCTTGCTAAAAGCTTCTCTCTGGGCCGTTCTTCCAACGGCCAGTGGCTTATAGCCATAGTGAGTCCTTATTTATCGCTACAGAATTGCACTACATAATGTTATCTTAGCGCCCATCCTGTGGCCTGTCCGGACAATTAATGAGCAGCCTGTCAAACAAACGAATTATTCTCGGTGTCACTGGTGGCATCGCCGCCTACAAAAGTGCAGAGCTATTGAGACGCCTGCAAGATAAAGGTGCAGATGTGAGGGTAGTGATGACCCCGGCCGCTGTGGAGTTTATTCGCCCACTGACAATGCAGGCACTCTCCGGTCATCCAGTGCACACAGAGCTTCTGGACTCAGAAGCCGAAGCCGGCATGGGCCATATAGAGCTGGCCCGCTGGGCAGACTTACTATTAATCGCCCCCGCCAGCGCAGACTTTATCGCTAACATGGTACATGGCCGTGCAGACAGCCTGCTAAGCGCCATTCACTTGGCAACACCTGCTACTTTGGCCGTTGCCCCAGCAATGAATCGGGCCATGTGGGCTCATCCAGCCAGCCTAGCTAATATTGAACAACTGCGGCAGCGCGGCGTGGCCGTTATTGGTCCGGACGATGGCATACAAGCTTGTGGCGACGTTGGTCCCGGCCGCATGGAACAGCCCGATGTGGTTGTAGCCTCTGTAGAAAAGCTCTTTGCCAAACCTCTTTTGGCAGGCAAAAAAGTTGTGATTACTGCCGGCCCCACCAGAGAGGCCCTAGACCCGGTTCGCTATATCAGCAACCATAGCTCTGGAAAAATGGGCTATGCCCTGGCTGAAGCTGCAGTGGATGCCGGCGCCGAGGTGGTGCTTATTTCTGGTCCGGTCAATATTTGTGCCCCCGACCGCTGTCAGTTTGTCTCTGTCACCTCTGCCCAAGACATGCTCGAAGCCTCTTTAGATGCCGCCAATGGTGCCGATATATTTATTGCAGCAGCCGCGGTTGCCGATTATCGAGCTGCGGCCGTTGCCAAACAGAAGCTTAAAAAGCACAGCGATGACATGACCATAAGCCTGGAGAAGAACCCAGATATTGTCAGCACTGTCGCCGCAACCCACAACAACCTATTTGTGCTGGGATTTGCCGCGGAAACACAGAATATCGAAGCCTATGCTAGAGATAAGCTGGAGCGCAAAAAACTCAGTGCCATTATTGCCAACGATGTCTCAAGGGCTGACGTCGGCTTTAATGCAGATGAAAATGAAGTCAGTTGGATTGATGCCGACTCTTCAACCGTTTTTAGTAAAAGGAGCAAGACGCAGTTAGCAAGGGATATTATTGAGCATATGGTGAACCGCCAAGGCCTCTAGTGTCGACTCTTGTGCTGGGTCCACAACTACAGTGAACGTAAGAAAAACCATTTCTACCGTAATCGATGACAAAGTCTTTCTGGGCAGCGCGCTGCTCGGAGCTGTGTTGCTGGTGGCAGCCTGCTTTGCAATGTGGCAAAAATTTGTTGTCGACGCGCGTTCTGAAGCGGTGAACTTTCACTACGGCCTAAACATGAAAATTGCGGCCAGTCATATTGATAGTTATCTGGACAGATATCAGCAGCAGCTGGACCTGTTAAGCCAGCGCCCCTCCCTAGCCCAACAATTTGGCCAACCAGACCAACAGGGCCTTAGCCGTTTGGAAGTTGATGTCTTGGCCGGGATTGCAGATGCTGAAGCTGTTTTCTTAATAGACCCCGCATTACAAAGACACAAAAAAAACGTTGGTTTTGCTGCCATGCATATGGTCCGCCAAACTCTTGCCGGCGGGTCGGTGATGCCAAGAGCAGTTAAAATTGATCAGCAATGGAGAATATTGATCACCCGTGCGGTGACTAGCTCAAACAATGATAATCCGCGCAAAGTGGTCGGTGTTATTTTGCTGCAACTTTCATTGCAGGGCTTGGAAAGGGCCTTGAGTAATATGGATATCAGCAATGGTCAACTGGAGCTACAGCAGTTGGTGCCCAACCGCAGCAACATTGTTTTAGCATCAATAGGCAGCGCCAAGAGCGGCTCTGATAATATAGGCTACAAGGCGGAAATATTTGATACAGAGAATAGCCTGTGGAAAATTTCCTTTATGCCCTCCCAAGCACTGATCTCAAAAATTAACAAACAGCTGCCGCCCTTTTGGCTTTACATGACTGCCGCCATTCTGTGCACCCTTATCGCGCTTTTTCTGTTGGCCGTTGTCAGGGTCAAACGCAAAAAAATGATCACAGCGATCTTTATAGAAAAACACAACGCGGAAGATGCGCTCTTTGCACCGGCAATTGATGCCTTTGATGGGCCCAAGGATCTACAGCCCCTTGACGGAGATATCGAGCTGCCACTGGAAGAGCTGCAGTCGGAACAGGAGCTTCAGCTAGTTATTGAGCCTCAGTCAACCGAAGAGCCTCAGCTGGAGGAAGAGCCTCAGCCAGAAGAAGAGCCTCAGCCAGACGAAAAGCCTCAAAAAATAGACAAGCTAGACCCGGAAGCCCAGTCAGCGGAAGAGCTTGATGCAGCACTGACCTCTGACGCACTTGAGCCCGAGAGCGAAGCGGAGCCTGAATTAGCCCTCGAGCAAAGCCAGGAGGATGAGCCTGATAGTAATTTGGATGGGGGAATTAATCCTAGGCTGGAAGCCGAGCCCGAACCGGAACCTTCGCTTCTCACCACAATACCCAATGATCTGGGCGACCCTAACTTCAGCCTGGCTGAGTTAGTCTTTCGCGACTACGATATTCGCGGCATCGCTGGCACAGAGATAACTCCGGAATTTGCCTCTAGATTGGGAAAAACGCTGGGCAGCATTATTCTCAAAAATGGTCACACTGCTATTTATGTCGGTCGAGACGGCCGTTTGAGCTCGCCTCAACTGGCAGAAGCCCTGCAAGCAGGTCTGCTTTCCACCGGCTGTAATGTGATTGATTTGGGTGAGATAACCACGCCGGTGCTGAACTTTGCAGTACACCATTGCGGTCAGTCCAGCTGCGGCATTATGGTCACCGCCAGTCACAACCCTGCCTGCTACAATGGGTTTAAAATTATTATCAAAGGTCAGGTGATCGCTGGTCCAACCTTGCAGTTGCTCAAGCCAATGTTGACGGAAGCCAACTTTACGGTGGGCAGCGAAAGCCAGAAATTCCACCGGGATATTGTCTCTCAATATGTACGCCATATTGTCGAGGAAAGCAGTATCGACCGATCCTTTAAAATTGTTGTGGACAGCGGCAACTCTGTGGCCGGGCCCGTCGCATTAAAATTATTCGATAGCCTGGGCTGCATGGCCTTCCCAATGTTCTGTGAAGTGGATGGGTCTTTCCCCAACCATGAACCCAACCCCGCAGACGAAAAGAACCTACAAGGACTGATCGAGAGGGTAAAAGAAGTAAAGGCCGACCTAGGCTTCGCCTTTGACGGCGATGGTGATCGGGTAGTGGTGATTTCCAGCAGCGGCGAAATAATCTGGCCCGACAGGCTCATGATGATTTTTGCCCGGGATATATTGGCGCGCAATCCCGGGGCGGATATTGTATTTGATGTGAAAAGTAGTAAGCGTCTAGCAGACGTCGTGCGCGAACATTCCGGCAGACCTGTTATGTGTAAAACCGGGCATGCCCATGTTCGTAAAGCCGTGCATCACAATCAAGCGCCTTTAGGCGGCGAGTTTAGTGGCCATATCTTCTTCAATGATCGCTGGAAAGGCTTTGATGATGGCCTCTATGCTGCCGTTCGACTGCTGGAAATCCTGTGCGATCAAGACAAAAATATCGACAAGTTGGTGAGCGAATTTCAGAGCAGCAGCTATACCCCCGAGATTCTTATCCCCATGGATGAGCTAGAAAAGTTTTCACTGATTGAAACATTGGTGGCTGGATGCCAATTTAATGGCGCTCAGGTTATTACTCTGGACGGCTTAAGGGTAGAATACCCAGAGGGCTGGGGGCTGATCAGGGCATCCAACACATCCGCCAGCTTGACCCTGCGTTTTGAAGCAGATGATGATGAGAGTCTGGAGCAGATTAAACAATGTTTCCGCACAGAGTTGTCGCCCTTTATTAATCAGATAGAAGAATATATATAGTTATGTCACTCAACCGTGAAGAAGCAAAAGTAACAGCGCAGGTCATCTCCCGCGCACTCCCCTATATCCAGCGCTTTGCCGGCAAGACCGTGGTAGTTAAGTACGGTGGTAATGCCATGGTCGATGATAGGCTAAAAGAGAGCTTTGCCCGAGATATAGTGCTGATGAAAGCTGTAGGCATTAACCCTGTTGTAGTCCACGGCGGTGGCCCACAGATAGGCAGCTTGCTAGAGCAACTCTCCATTGAATCAAAATTTGTCGACGGTATGCGAGTCACTGACAGCAAGACAATGGATGTGGTGGAAATGGTCCTCGGTGGGACAATCAACAAAGAGATTGTAAATCTGATTTCAAGCGCTGGCGGCAAAGCCTTTGGCGTGACCGGCAAAGATGGTCAGCTTATTCGCGCGAAAAAATTACGGGTATCTCACAAAACACCAGAGATGTCCGCGCCTGAAATTATCGATATTGGTCATGTGGGTGAAGTGGAATCCATCGACAAGTCTGTCATTGATATGCTGGTTAAGAGCGGCTATATACCTGTTATTGCCCCGATAGGGGTCGGCACTGACGGCTCATCTTTTAACATTAATGCCGATCTAGTGGCTGGCAAAGTGGCCGAGGTGCTGAAAGCAGAAAAGCTAATGCTGCTAACCAACGTCTCTGGGCTTCAAGACAAAGAAGGTAATATTCTCACTGGCTTGTCGGTTCAGCGCGTAGATGAGTTGATCGAAGATGGCACCATCTATGGCGGTATGTTGCCTAAGATTGGCTGTGCTCTGGGCGCAGTGAAATCTGGCGTACCCTATGCTCATATTATCGATGGCCGCGTTGATCATGCAGTTATGTTAGAAATATTTACCGATGAAGGCGTAGGCACGTTAATTACCAATAACGAACACAACGGAGCACTGTGATGGCGGGCAAAAGAGGTTCTCGAGCGCAGGAAATACTACAAGCGCTAGCGCGCATGCTGGAGGTGTCCCGTGGTGGGCGTATTACCACCGCTGCGCTGGCCGCAGAATTGGGTGTATCCGAAGCAGCGCTTTATCGCCACTTTCCCAGCAAAGCTCGCATGTACGAAGGGCTGATTGAATTTATCGAGGAAACAATTTTTGCCCGAGTGCGCAGCATTGTCAGCGACGACCCCGATGCAGTGAATCAATGTTTTCGTATCCTTAGCCTTGTGCTGACCTTTAGTGAAAAGAACCCAGGGATTACCAGAATTCTCAACGGCGACGCGCTTACCGGAGAGACTGGGAGGCTGCATGAGCGTGTTGCACAGTTTTTCGATCGCCTAGAAGCCCAGCTTAAACAGTCATTGCGCGAAGCCCAGATCCGAGATGGCCTAAAACTCAACGCTTCAGTTACCCTGAGCGCCAACCTGATGTTGGTTGCGGCAGAAGGGAAAATAAGCCAATTTGTCCGCAGTGGTTTTGCTCAGCGCCCCACCGAGCACTGGCCAGAGCAATGGGAACTGATCACTGCTCAGATGTTTCAGTAGTCGTTCTCTCTATATCCAGCAACTGCCTGAAGCGCTGCTGATAACCATCGTACAGAGCCCCGATTCTAGCCCGATCGCGCCTGCGATCGGCCAGCCTTTGCTCAAGCTCCGCCCGCTCCGCCCGCGTCTGGCCAATCCGCGCCAGCAGATCTAGAGACACCTCCTCACCGGCCATTTCCATATTGGCGCCCTCGGCAGTCAACCTGTCCTCGCGCACCATCAGGCTAGCTAGATTATTGGCAAGGTTGTCGATATCTCTGGCCAGCAGAGCCAATTTGCGCTGTTTTAGTTTGGCAATTTCGCTGACACGGCTAAAACTCGCCAGCAGATATTGGTCTTGCTTATCTTGATCTAGACTGTTGATGCTTGGTGCTTGAGCAACAATCACCTGAAGCACGCGCCCCTGTCCATTGACAATTTCATAGCCACCAGCAGCTGCCAATGGCGGGATAGTGTCAGCGGTTACCAGCACGCCGGCACTATCGCGGTAACGGTACAACTCTTTGGCCTCTGCCGCACTAACCAGCAGAAGAACTACAAGCAATACCGGTTTTATCATACGCCGTACTCTTGTCGGTAGTCTTTAATCTGAACGACCAGCTCAGCCATATCGTCCTTGGTATTCAGATAAGTCAAAATATCATCTATATCAATAATGCTTACCACCGGAATATCAAACTGCTGTTCCACTTCTTGGATCGCCGACTTATCGCTGCTGCCACGCTCTTTGCGGTCAACACCAATCACAACACCAGCAGCCTGAGCGCCAGCTTGTTCAACCATCGTCATCACTTCGCGAATAGCGGTGCCCGCGGTAATAACGTCATCAATAATCAACACCCTGCCCTCAAGAGGCGCACCGACAATCGTGCCGCCCTCACCATGTGACTTGGCTTCTTTTCTGTTAAAACAGTATGGCACATCCACATTATGATGCTCGGCCAGAGCCACTGATGTGGCAGCAGCCAGGGTGATGCCTTTATAGGCAGGCCCAAACAGCACGTCAAACTCAATGCCAGCGTCCACAATGGCCTGAGCATAACATTGGCCAAGAGTAGCCAGCGCTTTGCCTCGATAAAACTCTCCAGCATTAAAAAAGTGTGGTGAGACACGACCAGACTTAAGCCTGAACTGACCGAATTTCAGTGCACCACTGTCGATAGCATTGTCAATAAACTGGGTTTTATAATTATTCATAGTAGGTCTTCTTTTATTGGGCCAGAGCCATTTGCTGGACACGAACCAAATCGGCAATGCCGCGCTTGGCTAGATCTAGCATGGCAGTCAATTCTTCAGCACTAAAGGGCGCCGCCTCAGCCGTCCCCTGAACTTCGATAAACCCGCCATCGCTGTTCATCACAACATTCATATCAGTTTCAGCATTAGAGTCCTCCGCGTAATCCAGGTCCAACACCGGCTCACCTTTGTAAATGCCCACAGAGACCGAGGCAATCATAGTCAGTAGCGGGTCACCAGTAATAGACTTTTTACGCTGCAAATGACGAATCGCATCAACCAGTGCAACACAGGCACCAGTAATAGATGCGGTTCTGGTACCGCCATCGGCCTGAATAACATCACAGTCAATATTGATGGTGTGCTCACCGAGCTTTTTGAGGTCTACAGCTGCGCGCAAAGAGCGGCCAATAAGGCGCTGGATTTCCTGGGTGCGGCCACTCTGCTTGCCCCGCGCCGCTTCACGGCCCATTCGGCTATTGGTCGAACGGGGCAGCATGCCATACTCAGCCGTAACCCAGCCCTGACCTGAGCCGCGCAGAAAACGCGGCACACCTTGCTCAACACTAGCAGTACAAATCACTTTGGTATTGCCAAACTCCACCAGCACTGAGCCTTCGGCATGGCAGGTAAAGTCCCTGGTAATTTTTACCTGACGGAGTTGTTCTGGGCGTCGGCCGCTGGGTCTGGTCATAATGGGTTCCTGAATAAAAGGGGATAAAAAATGTGGCGGAATTGTAGCAAATCTACCAACCCATTGGCCGCCTTTGTTACCATGGCGACTAATAAATTTTCCCCTTGGAGATAATATGCCTCGCAGCATGACGGCATTTGCCAGAAATACCCTGGATTTTAGCTGGGGCTCAGTGACCTGTGAGCTTCGCTCGGTCAATCACCGTTTTTTAGAGACCAGCTTTCGTCTGCCAGAAACCCTACGCGAAATTGAAATGCCGCTGCGGGAAATCGCTCGCAAAAAACTGAGCCGCGGGAAAGTGGATTGCTCAGTGCAAGTGGCATTTAACAATACTGATGCCAGCGTTAATGCAGACCTGCAACTAGCCAAGCGCTACATTGAGATTGCTGAAAAACTGGCCATAGAGCTGCAAAATCCTGCACCAATTTCACCCCTGGATATTATGCGTTGGCCTGGTGTTCTCAAAGATCAAGAGATTGAGCCTGAGACATTGCACAGCGCTGCGACAGAAACCTTTAACGGCACCGTCAATCAATTACTTGAGGGTCGGCAGCGGGAGGGCGACAAACTGGCTGATATGATTGAGCAGCGTCTGCAGGGGATCGAGGTCCAAGCAGTATTGGTGCGAGAGCATTTGCCTGAGATTCTGGAACATCAGCGGGTGCGTCTGAATGAAAAACTCAGTGACCTTAAATCTCAGCTGGATGAAGATCGGCTGGAACAGGAAATGGTGATTATTTCTAACCGTGCCGATGTAGATGAAGAGTTAGATCGGCTCGTCGCCCATATCAGTGAAATCCGCTTAATACTAAGAAGCAGCGACTCCATTGGCCGCCGTCTGGATTTTTTGATGCAGGAATTAAATCGTGAAGCCAACACGCTGGGGTCAAAATCCATCGCTGGTGTCACCACTCAGGCATCGGTGGAGCTGAAAGTATTAATCGAACAGATGCGCGAGCAAATACAAAATATTGAATAAGGCGAAGATCATTTTCTCTGCGGTAGGCAACGGGCTTCGCGCCCTGATGTTGTGCCTGTTATTTTGCGCCTCTCCTGTTTGGAGTTTCGGTGCCAAAGGTCACAGCATTGTGGCTGCCATTGCCGAGAATCATCTCAGCGCTCAAAGCCTGGAAGCTGTTGAAATTATCACCGGTAGTAGCAGGCTTGAGCCGCTGGCCAATTGGGCAGACCGAGTCAAAGGAAACCCCAACTGGAACCATAGCAAAAGCTGGCATTACATATCTATTGATAGAAATGAGTCTTTTGTCGGACTGCGCCGCAATCCCGACGGAGATATTTTGCTGGCCTTGGAAAAGGCAGAATCCCAACTTCGGGATCCATCTCTGCCCAAGCAGAAGCAGCGTCAAGCTCTGGCCTTCTTGATTCATTTGGTTGCGGACATTCATCAGCCTTTGCATGTAGGGCGCCGGGATGACCGGGGCGGCAATAACATCCGAGTAAAATGGTTCGGGGAAGACTCCAATCTACACAGAGTCTGGGATAGCGGCATTATCGACAATACTATATTGAGTCCCAGTGCCTATGCTCGGCGGCTTGACCAGATCAGTTATGCAAAGATCAAGCAATGGCAGAACAGTCGCTTTGTCGACTGGGCTGAGGAATCAAAACGATTGCGCAGATCGGCCTATGATTTCACAAATAAGCCGGGCGCCGAGCCGTCCCTTGGCCAACAGTATGCCGCGCGACATAAACCGCTGGTAGAGCGCCGTTTGCAAATGGCAGGCATCCGACTGGCAGCGCGCTTAAACCGTTTGTTTGCCAATCAAGATTAACAGGCAAATTTTTCTTACAGCGCAGGCAGAATCTGGAATAATTATCGGTAACAACCGATCCATTTAATTGAACCCGCTTAATAAGGTAGAAAGGCAATATGGCCAAAGGCACTTTATTTATTATTTCCGCCCCCTCCGGTGCAGGTAAAACCAGCCTGGTCGCGGAAATTCTGGCCCAGGTAGACAATATTCAGGCATCTATTTCCCACACCACAAGGGCATGCCGCCCCGGCGAACAGGACGGCATCAACTACCATTTTGTCACCCAACAGCAGTTTGTCAGCATGATCGAAGACAATGCCTTTCTTGAGCACGCCGAAGTATTTGGCAATTTTTATGGGACCTCCCAAGACTGGGTGGAAAAAACCCTAAGTCAGAGCAGCGATGTTATTCTTGAAATCGACTGGCAAGGCGCTGAGCAAATCCGCAGTAAATTTGCCGATAGTAGAAGCATTTTTATCCTTCCACCCAGCAAGCAGGCACTGCAGGAGAGGCTTAATGGCCGCGGGCAGGACAATGCCGAGGTGATTGAAAAACGTATTGCCGCAGCCACTGAAGAGATGAGCCACTATGTGGAGGCCGACTACCTGGTGATCAATGACGATTTCTCCACTGCCCTCAGCCAGTTAGAGGCCATTATTCGGGCTCAGCGCTGCCAAATGCCTGTGCAGGGCATTGAAAATTTACTGTCGGATTTATTGTCGTAACACCCCGTAGCAGGTAAACTGGCCGACCGTTGCGGCAGTAGGCTGCACTTTTTGATTAAATTATTACATCTGGCGGAAATAAGATGGCTCGTATTACTGTAGAAGATTGTTTAGATCACGTAGATAACCGATTTGAGTTGGTAATGGTTGGTTCCAAACGCGCACGTCAAATTGCGGTTGAAGGTCGGCCGGCACTGGTTGATGAAGAGAACGATAAGCCAACGGTTATTGCCCTTCGTGAAATTGAACTCGGTTTGGTAACCGCCGATATTCTTACCGAAGTGGTTCAGGATTACGAAATTGTCGATGCCGAAGAAGTTGCTGAAGTTCCTGAAGAGCCTGCCGTTTAAAGCACTAGTCACACATTAGGGGAGGGCGGCAGTAAAGTGCTTACAGTACTCACGGACAAGCTTTCCTCCTATCTCGACGACAAAGAAGTCTCCAAAGTCGAGCGAGCTTACAAATATTCAGCAAAATGTCACTCTGGTCAGATGCGTCAGAGTGGCGACCCCTACATTACTCATCCTCTCGCCGTGGCCAATATCCTGGCAGATATGCATATGGATCACGAGAGCCTGATGGCCGCACTGCTCCACGACGTTATTGAAGATACAGGTGTTACCAAAGGTCAGATCAGCCGACGCTTTGGGCGTACTGTAGCTGATTTGGTCGATGGAGTGAGCAAGCTCACCGAGATAGAATTTGAAACCAAGGCCGAGCAACAGGCTGAGAGCTTTCAAAAGATGACTCTGGCGATGTCCCGGGATATCCGCGTGGTCTTGGTCAAGCTGGCCGATCGCCTGCACAATATGCGCACATTGGGTGGCCTGTCCCCAGAAAAACGCCGCCGCGTGGCTCGCGAAACGTTGGAAATTTATGCCCCAATCGCCCAGCGCTTAGGCATTAACGATATTCGTTTAGAATTTGAAGATCTGGGTTTTGCCGCCATGTATCCCCTGCGCCACCGGCGCCTGCGGGAAGCAATGAAAGCCGCGCGCAAAAACCGCAAAGAAATTGTCAGCGAGATTCATCAGACCATTGAACTACGCTTGGAGCGTGAGTCATTCCCCGCCATAGTCAAAGGCCGCGAAAAGCACCTGTGGAGCATCTATCTCAAGATGCGCGAAAAGAAAAAATCTTTCCGCGACATTATGGATGTGTTCGCTTTTCGCCTAGTGGTCGATAACGTAGACGACTGCTACCGAACTCTGGGGATGATGCACAATATTTTCAAACCAGTGCCCGGGGAGTTCAAAGACTATATCGCCATTCCCAAAGCTAATGGCTACCAGTCTCTACACACCGTATTGGTAGGCATGCACGGTGTGATCATTGAGGTGCAGATCCGCACCAAAGAAATGGAGACAATGGCCAACTACGGCATTGCCGCACACTGGGAGTACAAATCTGGTTCCACCTCAGTGGATGGCCACCAGCGCCGAGCCACGCGCTGGGTGCAGGGATTGCTTGAAATGCAAAAGCAGGCCGGCGACTCTCTGGAATTTATCGAGCATGTCAAAGCCGACCTGTTCCCCGACGAAATTTATGTGTTCACCCCCGACGGCAAGATTGTCGAATTGCCCTCTGGTGCGACACCGATTGATTTCGCCTACTCGGTGCATACAGGTCTGGGGGACAGCTGTATCGCCTGTCGCGTAGACGGCCAGCTAACGCCATTGTCTGAACATTTGCAGAGTGGTCAGAAAATCGAAATTATCAGTACTTCTAGTGCTCAGCCCAACCCCAACTGGCTTAATTTTGTGGTTACCGCCAAGGCCAGAAGTGCGATTCGTCATTTCCTTAAAAACCAACAACATGACGAATCGGTGGAATTAGGCAAGCGGCTTTTGGATCAGGCGCTGTCTAATCTGGGCACCAAATACAACGAACTCAAAAAGTCGCAGATTAAACGACTGTTAAAAGAGACCGGCGCCTCTACGTTTGAATATGTGTTGCAGCAGATCGGTCTAGGCAACCGCGTACCATTTGCAGTCGCCAACCTGCTGGTGCCACCTAACAAGCGTAAGATTGCCGATGACAAGAAAAACTCAACACTGCCAGTGGTCATCGACGCCTCAGAAGGCTTGCTGCTGCATTATGGTCGCTGTTGCCACCCGATTCCCGGAGACCCGATTTTGGGTCATGTATCCCCAGGTAAAGGGCTGGTGATTCACGTTGATTCCTGTCGAAACTTGAAAGAGATTCGCTCAAACCCAGAAAAATGCATGCCTTTGACCTGGTCAACTGTGGTCACCAGTGAATTCCCCGTGGAAATCAAAGTTGAAGTAACCCCGGAACGCGGCTTTATCGCTGCCCTAGCTTCAAGAATGACCGAAGAAGACGCCACAATCGAACAGATTAGTGTCAATGAGAAAGATGCCTTCACCAGTATCGTCGATGTTGTAATCATCGTTAAAGATCGCATCCACCTGGCAAATATATTGCGCCGTGCTCGCAGCCTGACGCCCGTGCGGCGCATCTATCGCGTTAAAAATCAGTAAGACAAGGAGCCCCCAATGACCAATAAAGCCATTATCCATACAGACAGCGCACCTGCGGCAATCGGCACTTACAGCCAGGCGGTAAAGGTCAACAACACTGTCTATCTGTCTGGGCAGATTCCTCTGGACCCAGAGACCATGACATTAGTGGACGGCGATATCAGCGTCCAGATTCGTCAGGTTTTTGACAATCTGACTGCAGTGAGTGAGGCCTCTGGTGGCAATCTGAGCAATATCGTCAAACTGAATATCTTCCTCACTGACTTGAGCCATTTTCCCGTGGTGAATGAAATTATGGGCCAGTACTTTGACGAACCCTATCCTGCCCGCGCTGCCATTGGTGTCAGTCAGCTGCCCAAGGGAGCTCAGGTAGAGATGGATGGGATATTAGTTATCTAGGCCTCTTTTTCCTGATGCATCAAACTCAGATAGCCCTCTTTGTAACTTGGGTAAGTAAATTGGTAGCCAGCGGCCAACAGGCGCTGGTTACTGCAGCGCCGAACAGCATTTTGCACAACAAATTCATCCTCTAATTGCACCTGCATTTCTCCCGCAAGCCAAGTACGCAGGTCGTGCTGAGTCACTGGCACATTATCTGTGCCCAAATACAAGGCTTGCAGAGTTTCACCCGCAGCAAAACAATTGATTAAATGCGCCAAAACGCCGCCACAGTCATCGCTGTGAATGCGGTTGCTCCACTGCTTTGGCTCGGCAGGGCGGCCTTTCCCCGCCCTGATTTGATTGAGCATCCTAGTTCGGCCCGGGCCATAAATACCAGAGAAGCGCACAATGCTGCTGGCACAGGGAAGGGAGCTGATCACCTGTTCAGCCTGCAGCAAAATCTGGCCAGAAAATGACTGAGGGTTAGTTGCCGAGGTCTCATCGACCCAATCACCATCATTGTCGCCGTAGACACTGGTGCTGGACGCCCAAAGCACCAGTTTTGGTGCCACAGCGCCCTGCTCAATTGCCTCAGCGATCGCCTGAGCACCTTTTAAATAGGATTCTCTGTACGCCTGCTCGGTAAAGCTGTCGGGAGTCAGAGTGACCACCATCACATCAAATTGTTGGCTGAGAATGGCGCTGATACGCGCCACATCAGTGATATTTCCGGCCAGCGGCTGAATTCTATTTGGCAGATTCTGCGGATTGCGTCTCAGACCATAACAACTGTAATCCGGGTCCAGCTGAAGTGCTGTACGCTGAGCAATATCGCCACAGCCGGCTAACAATATTTTCAATTAAAATTCTCTCTTTGATATAAATTAGCTATTATTATATTACCCTAGGTAGACATCAGAGCACATAATGACCCTTACAGAACTCCGATATATTGTCACGCTATCTCAGGCTCAGCACTTTGGTCAGGCCGCCGAGCGCTGTAACGTCAGTCAGCCGACACTGAGTATAGCGGTTAAAAAACTTGAAAGTGAATTGGGCATTGAAATTTTTGAGCGCTCTAAAAGCAGCGTGCGCCCAACCCCAATCGGAGAAAAAATAGTGGCCCAGGCCCAGCTCGTGCTGGAAGAAGCCGCAACCATCAAAGATATCGCCAGTTCCGGCAAAGACCAGCTTAACAGTCCGCTGCATGTGGCCGCGATCTTTACTATTGGCCCCTATTTGTTCCCCCACTTTATACCGCCCCTACAAAAAACTGCGCCGCAGATGCCCCTGGTGATTGAAGAGGGATACACCAGCACATTGCGCAAGCGCCTGCGCAGCGGTGAAGTGGATGTGATTATTGTCGCCCTGCCATTTACAGAGCCAGATGTAGTGGTTCAGCCTCTCTATGAAGAGCCTTTTGTGGTGCTGTTACCGCAATCTCATCCGCTGGCCAAGAAAGATAAAATCGCTCACAGTGATCTGGACAATGAAAATGTACTGATGCTGGGTGAAGGGCACTGCTTTAGAGACCAGGTGATCGAGGCACTGCCTAATATTAATCGAAAGCCAGTAGAGGCAGCGCCGATTCGCACAATGACCGAGGGCAGCTCCCTGGAAACACTGTGCTATATGGTTGCCTCAGGATTGGGTATTACTATCCTGCCTCAGTCTGCCGCCATCGGCGCCGAATACCGCGGCACAGCACTGGTGACAAAACCCTTTGCCGGCACCGCCCCGTCGCGCACAGCAGCTCTAGCCTGGCGCGCCAGCTTCCCTCGCCATAAGGCAATAGATGCACTGCGCAATGCCATCTATGACCGCAGATTACCAGGACTCAATTAATGTCTAAGCCTGTCCATCAGATTGGTGTCGATAAGCTGCGGGGTGTTGGCCCACAGCTGGGGTTAAAATTAAAAAAGCTGGGGCTCTACACATTGCAGGATCTGCTGTTTCACCTGCCGCTGCGGTATATAGACAGAACTCAGATCACTGCCATTGGTGGCATTCAACCTATGACCGAAGTGGTGATCGAGGGTGAGATTAGAGCGAGCGATGTGGTCTTTGGCCGACGCCGCAGTCTGGTCTGCAAGATTCAGGACCACAGCGGTGTGGCGACATTGCGCTTTTTCCATTTTAATCGCGCCCAACAAGAGCGCCTTAAGCCAGGAGCCAGATTGCGCTGTTTTGGCGAAGCCCGCCGCGGTAAGTCCGGGCTGGAACTCTATCATCCAGAATATCAGCATCTGGATGCCGCCAATCCGGCATCGCTCGAAGAGACCTTAACGCCCATATACCCAGCCACTGAGGGCGTAACCCAAGGTCGGATTCGCGATCTCTGTGGTCAGGCGCTGGCGCGCCTGAATCAGGAGAGTATTCAAGAACTGCTGCCCACAGACCTGAACCGGCAGCAACATAAAGAGATAGCCTACAGTCTGGTGGAGGCCCTGCGTCTTTTGCATAATCCACCCCCGGGCACCGCATTGCACTTACTGGCAGAAGGCAGTCATCCGGCCCAGCAGCGTCTGGCCGCCGAAGAACTGATTGCCCATAATCTGAGCCTACTCAAGTTGCGGCAGAAGGTGCAACAGCACCCGGCACCTCTGTTGCTGGAGGACCAGGCTGCCCGAGATACCTTTTTACAGCAATTGTCCTTTGAATTAACCGGGGCACAAACTCGTGTAGCCCAGGAAATAAGCGCCGACATCAGCACAGGCACCCCAATGTTGCGACTGGTGCAGGGGGATGTGGGCTCAGGCAAAACCGTGGTGGCAGCTCTGGCGGCGGTGCAGGCCATCGCCAACGGCAAGCAGGTAGCCCTGATGGCACCCACAGAAATATTGGCCGAGCAACACCGCGTTAATTTTGAGCAGTGGTTGCGACCACTAGGCATTCGCACTGCTTACCTCACGGGCAAAGTAAAAGGTAAAGCCCGGGAGGTTCAGCTCCAAGCTATAGCAGATGGTGTTGCTCAGATGGTGATTGGCACCCATGCTCTGTTTCAAGAAACCGTGATCTTTAACGATTTGGGGCTGAGTATTATCGATGAGCAACACCGATTTGGCGTGCATCAGCGTCTGTCCCTGCGCAATAAGGGCTTTAGTCCAGAGCAACCTCAGCTCGATGGTCCGGCACCTCATCAACTGATTATGACGGCAACACCGATCCCAAGGACTCTAGCCATGAGCGCCTACGCCGATCTAGACTGCTCAGTCATCGATGAGCTGCCCCCGGGCCGCACGCCGGTAGAGACAGTGGTGCTGAGCAATTTACGCCGCAACGATATTATTGAACGAGTGCGGGTCTCTTGTACCACTGGCCGCCAAGCCTACTGGGTGTGCACGCTGATCGAAGAGTCTGATGTGCTCGAGGCTCAGGCCGCCGAAGTCACTGCCAGTGAACTCCAGCTTATGTTGCCGGAGCTGTCCATTGGATTGATTCATGGTCGCCTCAAGCCAAGAGAAAAACTCGAGATCATGAGTGCCTTTAAATCCGGCGAGATCAATCTACTAGTGGCCACCACTGTCATCGAAGTGGGCGTCGATGTGCCCAATGCCAGCCTGATGATTATTGAGAATTCCGAACGCCTAGGCCTATCGCAGCTGCATCAGTTACGCGGGCGGGTGGGTCGCGGCTCTCAAAGCAGCCATTGTGTACTGCTTTACAGCCCACCGATTTCTGGCAATGGTAGCGCCCGGCTCAAGATTATGCGCCAGACCACCGATGGCTTTAAAATTGCCGAGAAAGACCTTGAGCTGCGCGGGCCGGGAGAGGTTCTGGGCACCCGTCAAACAGGCGACATGCAGCTGCATATTGCCGATCTGCAAAGGGATGCCTATATGCTGCCACAGATCAAGCAGCTGGCAGAAAGCCTCCTGCTCAACCATCCCGAGAACGTTGATCCATTGATTGCCAGATGGCTAGGTCAGGCGGAAATTTACGCTCAAGCTTGATACGTTTTTGTCCAGATCCTACCCACTAAAATTTTTGTAATGGAAATGTTTCAATTTTATGACAACGCCCTATACTGACTAGATCAAAATGAGGGGACATGTATGGGGTTTAGTAATCCAATTTCAAACCTTTTTGGCAAATCACCTATCAGGCCATTGCAAGAGCATATGTCTCTGGTAGTGAAGTGTGCTGCCGAGCTTGAGCCGTTTTTTGAAGCCGTCATCAACGACAAATGGTCCCAGGCAAGCAAGACTTTTGATAAGATCTGCCAGCATGAAAACAAGGCTGATGATCTGAAAAAAGAATTCAGACTAAATATGCCCACAAGCCTTTTTATGCCCGTATCCCGTGGCGATTTGCTCGGCATTCTGTCCCAGCAAGATAATATTGCCAATACTACCAAGGATGTCTGTGGCATTGTGCTGGGTCGCGAAATGGATATCCCCAGCGTACTACAGGCTGATTTTGTTGGCTTTGTAAAAAGCGCAATTGAAACCTGCAAAAAAGCTCTTAAAGCCATTAATGAGCTGGACGAACTGCTTGAAACTGGATTTAGTGGGCAGGAAGTAAAATTTGTTAAAAAATTGATCCGAGAGCTGGATGCACAGGAACAAAAAGTCGATAAGAAAGAGCGCAAGCTGCGCCATCGACTCTTCAAACTAGAGAGGGACATGCCTCCTGTGAATGTTATGTTCCTGTACAGCACCATTGATAATATTGGCGCCATTGCAGACACAGCAGAACGCGTGGGCAATCAACTCGAACTTCTCCTCGCAAAATAATAGCTTCTCGGAACAATTACCATGGAATTATTTACTGAATACGGCGCCATTTTAATCATTATGGCCGCAATGTTTGGCTTCTTTATGGCTTGGGGTGTGGGCGCAAATGACGTCGCCAATGCCATGGGTACTTCTGTAGGCTCTAAGGCACTAACCATCAAGCAGGCTATCTTGATTGCAATGGTATTTGAGTTTGCCGGTGCCTATTTGGCTGGTGGTGAAGTGACCTCAACCATCCGCAAAGGTATTGTGGATTCAGCGATATTTGCCGACCAACCGGATCTACTGGTGTTCGGCATGCTTTCAGCCCTGTTGGCCGCTGGTACCTGGCTCGCTATTGCCAGCTATATGGGCTGGCCTGTATCCACTACCCATTCTATTGTGGGCGCGATCGTCGGCTTTGCCGCGGTTGGCGTGTCCTATGATGCGGTTAATTGGGGTAAGGTAAGTACCATTGTAGCTAGCTGGGTTGTTTCACCAGTAATGGCTGGTACTATTTCTTTTGCTATATTCAGAAGCGTACAGCGCCTGATTCTTATTCAAGACAACCCCTTCGACCGCGCCAAAAAATATGCACCTATGTACATGTTTGCGGTTGGCTTCCTGATGGCCATGGTAACCCTCCTTAAAGGCCTTAAGCATGTATTTAAGGATATAGGCATCAAGCTTTCCTTCGGGGAAAACGCCTTGGTTGCTGTAGCCTTTGGTATTCTGGTCGCGATTCTCGGTTCTTACCTGCTAAGCAAAGTAGAGCGGGACGAGTCTAAGGAAGAAAATAATCGCTTCTACAATGTAGAAAAAGTCTTCGCCGTATTAATGATCTTCACCGCCTGTAGCATGGCTTTTGCCCATGGCTCAAACGACGTAGCCAACGCAGTCGGCCCACTGGCAGCAGTAGTCAATGTGGTTAATTCCGGTGGTGACATCGCCGCCAAAAGCACAATTCCCAGCTGGATTCTACTCCTAGGTGGTGCAGGTATTGTGGTTGGTCTGGCAACTTACGGCTTTAAGGTAATGGGCACCATTGGCCGCAAGATTACCGAGCTAACACCAAGCCGCGGCTTCGCTGCAGAATTGGGTGCAGCAGCCACCGTAGTGCTAGCATCGGGAACTGGGTTGCCAATCTCTACTACGCACACGCTGGTAGGTGCCGTACTGGGTGTGGGCATGGCACGCGGTATCGGCGCTCTCAACCTGAGAATGGTGGGCTCAATCTTCCTGTCTTGGGTCGTCACATTGCCTGCAGGTGCTGCACTCTCGATCCTGTTCTTCTTTTTCTTCAAAGGTGTGTTTGGCTAAGCTTTATTAGTCCAGCGTTAAGCCTCACATAAAAGCCCGACAGTTTGTGTAACCGTCGGGCTTTTTTATGCGGGCTATTGCTGTTCTGAGATTTAGAGATTATTCAGATTACTCAGTAACTCCAATGCTTCCGAGGCCTTAGCCTTAGGCACAAAAAGATGGTCATGATAATAACCTGCAATCATATTGGCACTGATCTCGTACACCGCCAGTTTGCCTGCAACAACAGCCGTTAACCCAACCGACTCCAGGCTTGAATGTACCTGCAAGCTGATACAGCTAAACAGGCCCTCATAACCCAAACTCAGTGCATCGGCTCGCTCTTGCGTGGTCACCAGTGTCAGCCCCTCCGTCTCCTGAAAAGTCGCAATTGGCGCGGCCTCTGGGTAGTCACCATAGCCGGCATCCGATACTGTGCAAAACACATAGGTTTCGTCAAGCAGGTTCGGTGAAAGGCTCTGAAGAATTGTTTTTAAATCCGTTTCACCAGACATATTATTTTTCCTGTGGTCGTGCGAAGAATACAAATGGCACAGCTAGCGGCCCTAACAAAACCCCCATCCAACCCCAAAAGCGTGTGTCACCTTTGCGCTCTTTTGCCACCTGATAGCAGACAAAGATACAGAGAATGTTGATAACCACTAGAGCATAGGCGGTAGGCATTATTTTAGCTCCTCCGAAAAATGGTAGCTGGCAATGGTAAAGCCCTGAGCAAAATAAAACCTATGAGCCTGACCCCGATGAGTGCCGGAATCAAGATGGAAGTACTGACAGTCTGCCTGTCGAGCTTGGCCCCTTAACCAGTTGACCATCTCCTCACCATAGCCCTTGGAGCGGTGCGCTTGGGAAGTCACCAGGTCGTCCACATAACAATGTTTGCCCATATATAAATTGGTATAGATTCGATAACCAGCCACAGCAACAATCTCTCCCTCTTTTTGAGTGAAGGCAAGCTTGAAGCCATCCACTTGCATATTGCGCACAGTGGTTAAAAAACTGTTTCGGGACAGATGCGGTCTCAGCTCTGCGATAACATCAAAACAATTTTCTATCTCTCTATCGGTAATGGCTAGTTCGGGCATTCTAGGGCTCCCTCTTGTTCGTCTGCTCTGGCAATCGAACCACCATTGTATTAAGCCAACACCGACCCTAGCAATGCTTTTAACGGAGTAGCAGCCCATGCATATTTTTCATAGATCTGTTTTGCTCGATCAACAGCGTCAACATTATCTGTAGCCTCCAATAGCTGTGCTATCTCCAACTTAAGGCCGGTCATTTCTTCACGGCTGGCTTTGTGCTGCCCCACTAAGGTTTCAAGCAGCTGATAAAACCTCTCTATATCGGGGGCTTTAACAGAGATTACCTGATCATTGGACAGCTGAGCCTTGTCCCCCTGATTAATATTGCCGAAATTTGCACTGCCACCAGAAACATTAATGCTAATACCTGCCTTGCTCATGCCTTGGCACCCTTAGCAGCGGCGCCAATCTTGTTCATTGCGCCCTGCACCACATTCCCCATATTGACCTTGCCACCGGAGATATTGATATTCATGGTTTGCATCTTTTGCACCTTCAGGTCACTGGTATCTATGCCGTTTTTCTCCAGCTCGCCTATCATCGCGTCAAATACAGCCTCATGGATGCAACGCACCTGGGTGGAGACATCCATATCATTGTAGGCACCGGGATAAATCGTTCGCACACGGCTAAGCAAATCGGATTCACGCTTAATATAAGACACAATCCAAAACCAAATAGTAAATGGCGAAAAGGCGAAAAGGCGAAAAGGCGATCAACTTAAATTTGGCGTCTTTATCAACATAGCCCCCAGCTAACACTCGCCATTCGATTGTCCGCATCGTGCCAAAATTAGTCTGGTTGATCAGTAGTGTAATTGCCGTACCGCGGGCAGTCGGGAGAGATTCTGCTTTTATAAATTCGCGTTTTTCCGACTGGTTTAAATCTTTGTCTTTATCGCAGATGGACAGCTGCTCAAATGCTGCAATAGGTGTCTTACTCTGCAGCTCGCAAGAAATCGCCTCTTACACATTTTGTTCAATACTGTAGGCATGGTGAAACACATGCTGAAAACTACCAAACACCTGACCAAAATATCTAAATGGGAAGTTCTTGTTAAAGCTATTTGAGCTGGATGCAGCTTCATTTATATCCTTGTCCAATAGCGTGGCCGTTAAAAATCCTACAAGTAATAACAACAACAGGGAGAACCCCATGGTAAACACAGCCGCATATAGATGAATCACAATTACCAATGCAATGGTTCTTTTTTTAATCCTATTGTTGACGTTTTTTGAGTCCAATAAATCCATTTCTTCACTCCTTTTTAAATAGACTTTGGGTTGTTGTAAATGGTGGTAACATCCGCAATCGCCCGCCTAAGCATGCTTTTTGTTACTTATTCTATAGCCACTGTGGAGAGCTGATTGAATGTATCTTTGCCTTGAAGAATCTGTGACGTGCTTGAAGAGCCGTCTTGAGTTAGATTCCAAAATGTACTTAACTGGCCCTGATACAAAAATCCGGCCCAAGAAGTTATTGAGCCACAGGACTCCTGACTGCTCTCCCACTTTGTATCAAAGGTGATAGCTGTGCCGTAGATCCAGCCTGTCACCGGGTAGCCAATATTCTGACACTTGTAACCAGCGGCCCGATTAACATAGGTTCCACTAATCTGCCCATCAGCATTAATACTGCTGATGGTCAGTGTAGAGCCTTCAGTGTTTTCCCATGATGAAGGCACAGGAATATTGCTGTTGTCTGCGCAAGCCGAGAAACTGAACAGAGCGCTTAGTAACAAAATGCTGAGTTGCTTATATTTCATATAAAGATCCTTCTATGCCCCAATAAGGTACACAAAGCCTCACGACGGAGCCTAACCGTGAGACCTAAAGCAATTTAAATTTTGGGGTTTGGCCGCAAACTAGAGAGCGATCTCTGCGGCCGGCTGTAGGATATTATCTAACCATAGACCAGATTTCACCGGGCTGCGAAGTCAGATTTTTTTGTTGCGGGTATTGGCCCAAGGGTCAACAGACAATGATTCTCCGATATTGTTATCGCCGGAATGGTGGGCAAAAGTACTAATATACAACGCTTCAACCTTCTCTCTTGCCCATAGGGTTCTGCGCAAAAACTTGAGGCTGGATTTCACCGACGGATCCGTTTTAAAGCAGTTGATGTTCACTCGTTCAGCCAAAGCATGCCAGCCGTAATAGCCTTGGAGCTGGGTAACCACTTGCTCAAGTGTGACTCCATGGAGTGGATTGTTGGGTTGCGATTCGGGCATTATTTGGGCCTCAAGTCTAGGGCCTTTACTATACAGCGATTTGCCGCTGTAGGCGCTAAAGCAGTAGCAGAGTGCCCTAGTTGCCTAAAGACAAACTGGCTAATGCACAGACTGTTAGCCGCTAGTCTAACCTGCGTTTTGGCGCTCGTTCTGGCACTCTCGAGCGCCCATTTCAAACTCTCGGCAGATCCACGGACGATTGTTATAGATAGTGCACATCATAGTGCTGCGGTCTAGAGCCGAGCACCAGCCATCGGCCAAGCGGGCCATGGTTTCAGCGCCCCAACGATCAGTTTTGATATGCTGCTCCGGGACTCCAGTGTCAGTAATCAGCATCACCTCAAGCTTGCAACAGGCAGCTTTGCAGTTGGAGCAGCTGATAGCAGGATCAATAAGGTTGGTGTATTCGATACTCAAGGAGCTATCTCTGAGACTGCAACATGGCACCCATATGCTGATGGATTATGGTGACGGCCTTGAGAGGACGAATCATTACTTTGAACTCAGTGATCAGCCCTGCTTCGTTCCAAGAGATCATATCCACACCATTGACCTTAATCCCCTGCAGCACCAGCTCAAATTCAAGAACAGCATGCCGCTCACCCTGCACTTCGCGCACATATTCAAAGCTGTCGTTAAAGAAAACATCAAATGCCGCACTCAAGTACTTAAAGGTAATTTCTTTGCCAACCTGAGGGGTATGGACCACCGGTGAATGAAAAACAGCACCCTCGGCAATTAGGTTATATAGGCCTTTTACATCGCGGCCTTTGGCCACCCGGTGCCAGCTAGCCATTGTATCTATACTATCTTTGCTCATGACCCACTACCCGACCAGGTGATATAGCTGAATCCACATCGCCAGCAATGTCAGCAGAGATGCCACAAAAGCCAAGAAGCGGTGAATGGGATTGTTATAGCTGACATGGATAATGGTATGCACAAGCCGCAGAGCCACATAGAGCCACGCATGCTGTACCAGTTCCACATTATCAATGTCCAAGGCAATTACCAAGGCGCCCAGCAGATAAAATAAAACCGGTGTTTCTAGCAAATTGGCAAAGTTGCGCCCGGTCTTCTGCACATAGTCTGGCGGCGTGGCGCCAGTCATCAAGCGATAGTATTTGGGGTCAATATCCCTGCGCCGAACGCTGGTTAGGCGAGACGCACCTGTGGCAACAGCCATCACAAAGGTGAGCATAACCAGCGCAAATAAGGGGTAGAAAATAGCCATGATCGCAGTCTCTTTTAATTTTATTAAGCCATACTTTGGTGCAGTGAGTCTGCCAATCAGGCGTTATATTGTAAAGGAGTTGTCTGCGCCTAGGATCATTTGGCAAAGATCAACCTTGGGGGAATATTGAGTAATGACGCAATGACATTGTCATAAATTGAAAAGGGCACCGAAGTGCCCCTTTCTAATCAGACTACCAGTCTAATCAACCTGGGATTAATTGATTTTGGGATCAAGCTCCCCAAGTTCATAACGGCTAGTCATTGCGTCCAACCCTATCGCTTTGATCTTGCCAGCATTGCCCGCTGTACCAAAAGCTTCATAGCGTGCAACGGCAATGTCTTTCATTGCGGTAATGGTTTCTTTTAAATAGGAGCGTGGATCAAAGGCTGCTGGATTCTCGGCCAAGTAGCGGCGCACTGCGCCAGTTGATGCAAGACGCAAATCTGTGTCTATATTAATTTTGCGCACACCGTATTTAATACCTTCGCAAATTTGCTCGACGGGAACGCCGTAGGTCTCGGGAATCTCGCCACCATACTGATTGATAATAGCCAGCCACTCTTGGGGCACTGAAGATGAGCCATGCATCACTAAGTGAGTGCCGGGAATGCGCTTGTTGATTTCTTTGATGCGATCGATGGCGAGAATATCACCGGTGGGTGGGCGACTAAATTTATAGGCACCGTGGCTGGTGCCACAGACGATAGCCAATGCATCAACCTGGGTTTTGGAAACGAAATCTGCGGCCTCTTCCGGGTCGGTCAGCATCTGGTCCTGGGTCAATGTGCCCTCTGCGCCAACCCCGTCTTCTTCACCGGCCTGCCCGGTTTCCAGAGAACCCAAGCAACCCAGCTCACCTTCAACGGAAACACCGCAGGCATGGGCCATGTCTACCGAGCGACGAGTAACATCAACATTGTATTCGTAACTGGAAGGTGTTTTGCCGTCTTCCATCAATGAGCCATCCATCATTACGGAGGTGAAGCCAAGCTGAATTGAACGCTGGCAAATTGCCGGGCTGGTGCCATGATCCTGATGCACACATACCGGGATATCCGGCCACTCTTCTACCGCAGCCTGTATCAGATGACGCAGAAATGGAGCACCTGCATATTTCCGGGCTCCCGCAGATGCCTGAACAATCACGGGACTATCGGTCTGTTCTGCCGCTAGCATAATGGCGCGCATCTGCTCGAGGTTATTGACGTTAAAGGCGGGTACGCCATATTGATACTCTGCTGCATGATCTAGCATCTGTCGCAGTGAAATTAGTGCCATGGTCTCGTCCTTTGGTTAAATCTGCTTATACTCAACTCTTCGCACGCTGTTCAAGAATAGCAACCGCGGGTAATTCTTTGCCTTCCACATATTCCAAAAATGCACCGCCCCCAGTAGAAATATAGGATACCTGGTCGGTGATGTCATATTTATCCACTGCAGCAAGGGTATCTCCGCCTCCGGCAATGGAGAAGCCTGTGCTTTTTGCAATGGCTAAAGAGATAGCCTTAGTGCCTTCGCCAAATTGATCAAACTCAAATACACCCACAGGGCCATTCCAAATAATAGTGCCCATGGACGCAATAATGCCCGACAGGTTGCGCGCGGAATCGGGGCCTATATCAAAAATCATATCGTCGTCGGCAACATCATCCACGGAGATAATTCTGGCTTCGGCCGTTTCAGAAAATTCTTTACCAACGACTACATCTGTTGGCAGCGGAATATTAACTTTAGCCATTAATGCCTGTGCGGCAGCGACCAAATCCGGTTCATAGAGAGATTTACCCACTGGCTTGCCCGCAGCGGCAAGAAAAGTATTAGCGATACCGCCCCCAACAATTAATTGATCAACCTTGTCTGCCAGGGTCTCCAGCACCATCAATTTTGTCGACACTTTTGAGCCACCCACTATGGCCGCGACGGGCGCTGCCGGAGCGGCAATGGCTTGCTCCAGGGCATCCAGCTCTCTGGCCAGCAATGGGCCAGCACAGGCAATAGGCGCAAACTCGGCAACCCCATAGGTGGAGGCCTGGGCGCGGTGGGCGGTGCCAAAGGCATCCATAACAAAGATATCGCAAAGCTTGGCATAGCCTTTGGCGAGAATATCATCGTTCTTTTTTTCACCTGGATTAAAGCGCACATTCTCCAGCATCAGAATCTCACCATCAGCCTGCTGCAGACCATTAGTCCAGCTCTGTTCTACCCTGATAGTCTGGCCTAACAGATCACCGAGGTGCCTGGCCACAGGGGCCATGCTGAAGTCCTGATTATATTCACCTTCGGTGGGACGCCCAAGATGGGACATTAAAATAACTTTTGCGCCTGCATCAACGGCATATTTGATGGTGGGTAGCGCCGCTCTGATTCTGGCGTCGCTGGTGACTCTGCCATCTCTGACAGGGACATTTAGATCTTCTCGGATAAGAACCCTTTTGCCTGCGAGGTCCTGGTCGGTCATTAACTTGACGGTCATCGTAATCCTTAATAGCTATGGTTTATGCTTTCTGGTTGGCTGAAGGTTGCCCCTGCCAGGCCAGCAAAGTGTCAAGCATTCTATTGGCGTAACCCCATTCGTTGTCGAACCAAATTAACACTTTGACTAATTTCTTCTGACTGACTTTAGTTTGACTGGCATCAACAATGCCGCTGCGGGGATCATGATTGAAGTCGCAGGATGCCAGAGGCTCCTCGGTATATCCCAGCACACCATTGAGGCTACCATTGGCCGCGGCAGCAAGGGCACCGTTGACTGCTGCAGTATCCACATCAGTATTGAGCATAACTGACAGGTCGATAGCTGAGACATTCAATGTAGGGACACGCATAGCCTGGGCCTGAAAGCGTCCCGTGAGTTCCGGCAGCAGGCGATCGATACCCAGAGCCAAGCCAGTATCAACCGGAATAATCGATTGCATGGCAGCGCGGGTCTTGCGCAGATCCGTGTGATGGTAGGCGTCGATCACTGGTTGATCGTTCATTGCAGAATGGATTGTGGTTATTACACCCCCATCAATTCCGAAGGCATCGTCGAGAACTTTTATCACTGGAACTACGCAATTGGTGGAACAGGAGGCAGCGGAGACAATAGTTTCTTCACCGGTCAGCAGGTGCTGATTAATGCCATAGACAATAGTGGCATCCACAGTGGGTTCAGCGGGCTGGGAAAACAGAACATGTTTGGCACCACTGGCTAAATGCTGTTCAGCGGTCTGACGATCAGTGAAAGAACCACTGCATTCCAATACCACATCTATGCCTAGAGCCTGCCAGGGCAATTGATCGAGCTGTTGATGATGGAGTACTTTTATTTCATCGCCATTAACGGTAAGTGAGTCATTACTTGCGTCGACAGTGCCGTTAAACCTGCCGTGGGTTGAATCATAACGGGTTAGATGAGCAATTGTTTTACTGTCGGCTGGCTCGTTGATTGCCACAATTTGGACGCGGTCGCGAGCGCCTGATTCGTACAGGGCTCGCAACACGGAGCGGCCAATACGGCCATAGCCATTAATGGCTACGCGAATCATTAGCCAACAATCTCCAACACGTTAGAGACAACATTGTCGACGGTGAAACCAAACTCTTTCAGCAGCACATCGCCGGGAGCAGATTCACCAAAGCTGGTCATGCCCACAACACGGCCATCCAGGCCGACAAACTTATACCAGTAGTCGGCGTGCAAAGCTTCTACTGCAACCCGGGCGCGCACTGAGGGCGGCAACACTGAATCGCGGTAGTCGGCGTCCTGGGCGGAGAATATCTCGGCACAGGGCATGGACACAACACGGGCCAGAATACCTTTATCTGCCAGCTGTTCTGCCGCCTGCATGGCCAGATCCACTTCTGAACCTGTGGCAATCAAGATCGCCTGAGGCGCATCGCAGTCTTTGAGGATATAACCACCGCGAGAGATGGCAGATACTTGTTCACTGGTGCGTGGCATAGGTGTCAGACCCTGACGACTAAATACTAGGGCAGCAGGACCGTCGCGACGCTCAATGGCGCTTTTCCAGCTCACTGCAGATTCCACCGTGTCACAGGGACGCCAAGTATGTAGATTGGGTGTAGAGCGCAGTGCACTCAACTGCTCTACTGGCTGGTGGGTCGGGCCATCTTCACCAAGACCAATTGAGTCGTGAGTATATACAAAAATACTCTGCTGCTTCATCAATGCCGCCATGCGCACAGCATTGCGAGCGTACTCCATAAACATCAGGAAAGTGGCGCCGTAGTTGATAAAGCCGCCGTGAAGAGCAATGCCATTCATCATTGCGCTCATACCAAACTCGCGCACACCGTAATAAATGTAGTTACCGTCAGCATTGTCGCCGGAAATGTCTTTTGAACCAGACCAAATAGTTAGATTGGAGCCTGCCAAATCTGCAGATCCACCCAGTAATTCTGGCAACATTGGGCCATAGGCATTGAGACAGTTCTGGGAAGCTTTGCGAGAGGCCACTTTTTCCATCTTGTCCTGGCACTCTTGAATATAAGCATCAGCCTGAGCGCTGAAATCGGCAGGTAAGTCGGCATTGGCGCGTCGCTCAAACTCCGCAGCAAGCTCTGGGTGAGCAGTGCGGTACGCCGCCAACTGCTGATTCCAGGCCGCCTGCGCAGCAGTGCCTTTTTCAACACCATTCCAACCAGCATAGTGATCGGCGGGGATTTCAAATGGCCCATGTGCCCATCCCAGCTGTTCCCGAGTAAGCGCAACCTCGTCGACACCCAGTGCAGCACCATGACAGTCTTCTTTGCCCTGCTTGTTAGGTGAGCCGAAACCAATAATGGTTTTGCAGCAGATCAATGTTGGCTTACCTGTCTCGGCGTGGGCTGCGTCAATTGCCGCCTTAATAGCGTCGCTGTCGTGGCCATCAACATTGGCAATCACGTGCCAGCCATAGGACTCAAATCGAGCCGGCGTGTCATCACTAAACCAACCCTCAACTTCACCGTCAATCGAGATACCGTTGTCATCATAGAATGCTGTCAACTTGCCGAGCTTTAAAGTGCCCGCCAAAGAGCAAACTTCATGGGAGATACCTTCCATCAAACATCCATCACCCAAGAAGGTGTAAGTTTGATGATCGACAATTTCATGGCCGGGGCGATTAAACTGGCCCGCCAGCACCTTTTCGGCCAACGCCATACCCACTGCATTACTGATACCCTGACCCAAGGGGCCGGTCGTGGTTTCGACGCCCGGGGCATATCCATATTCCGGATGGCCAGGAGTCTTGGAGTGCAATTGACGGAAATTTTTAATTTCTTCAATAGGCAGATCATAGCCACTGAGGTGTAACAGTGAATATAGCAGCATAGAACCATGGCCGTTGGACAGCACAAAACGGTCGCGGTTGGTCCAGTTTGGATCTGCGGGGTTGTGGCTCAAATAGTCGTTCCAGAGCACCTCAGCAATATCTGCCATGCCCATGGGGGCACCTGGATGTCCACTGTTAGCCTGTTGCACAGCATCCATACTGAGGGCGCGAATAGCGTTAGCAAGGTCTCGACGTGAGGCCATGAATTATCACTCCTGAAACGGGAAATTGGGAAGGCGCCATTGTCCCTCAGACAGGCCTGTCAGTAAACTGATATTCCTGATTCCTACGCCTTTTTGGGTACATTTTTTATCACTGCTTTTTAGCCGGGTGATCCGCGGATTATCCAGTGCAATTTCAACCGCCATGCCAGCCTGATTTGGCAGCAGAAAATGGGCCAGATAACGATCGTCATCGTTAGCTGGTTGCCTGTCTCAAACCAAAAATACGGTATATAAAAATATTTTGATATATAGGTGCTGCTGTGTTAAAGTCCCTTGCTATGACTACCCTGAGCCCAAAGCTAGCTGTCGAAGAGCAGCCCGAAACCTTGGATACAGCAGCTATAACAGCGCTGTGCAAGGCGGCGGGCGATCCTCTGCGCATGCAGGTGCTCAAGGTTCTGCAACAAAATGCCTACGGGGTGTTAGAGCTCTGTCAGGTGTTTGATATTCGCCAGTCAGCCATGAGCCATCATTTAAAGATTCTGGCTAATGCGGGACTTGTGGCCACAAGGCGTGAAGGCACAACTATTTTTTATCGCCGCAATCCGCGCAATGGCAAAGCAGAATTACAGCAGCTACAGCAAACTCTGTTCACCAGCATTGACAAAGCAGATCTAGATTCGGCGCTTGAGGAACATTTAAAGCAGATTAATGCAGAGCGCGCTGCGGCATCGGTCGAATTTTTTAACCGGAATGTTTCCCGGTTTGAAGAAAACCAAGACCTTATTGCAAGCTGGGCTGACTATGGCGACAGTGTTGAGAGCTTTCTCGACAGCAGTATCGAAGCGACAGGCACCGCCATTGAAGTGGGCCCTGGTTATGGTCAGTTTCTAAGCAAGCTATCCGCTAGCTTTAAGCAGGTGGTTGCTCTAGATAATAGTGCCGAGATGCTTGAACAATGTCAGAGCCGAGCAAACCAGCAGGGACTGGAGAATATAGAATTTATTCTGGGTGACACAACTGTGGCCGAGCAGCGCGGCCTGAAAGCCGACTGTCTATCACTAAATATGGTTCTCCATCATAATCCAGCGCCAGCAGAAATAATTGCCCACTGCGCTAGTTTGTTGTTACCTCAAGGGTTATTGCTGGTGACAGATCTGTGCGCTCATGATCAGGAATGGGTAAAAGAGAGCTGTGGAGACTTTTGGCTGGGTTTTGAGCCAGAAGAATTGACCCACTGGGCAAATTTAGCTGGTCTGGTTGAGGGCAATAGCCTGTACCTGACTCAGCGCAACGGTTTTCGCATTCAGTTGCGACAGTTCAGTGCCGGAAGCACTGTTAATTAGAAAGGAAAAATAATGTCTAGCTACAATCTGTTTACCTCCGAGTCTGTGTCTGAAGGCCATCCGGATAAAATGGCCGATCAGATTTCTGATGCGGTCCTCGATGCTATTCTCAAAGACGACCCCCACGCGCGAGTGGCTGTAGAAACGTTGGTGAAAACCGGAATGGCCATTATTGCTGGTGAAGTGCGCACAGCAACCTATGTGGACTTAGAAGATATTGTTCGCGAAGTGATTAAAGGCATTGGCTATGACCATTCCGACGTAGGCTTCGATGGCAACTCCTGTGCCGTACTGAATGCCATCGGCAAGCAGTCTAGCCATATTTCCCAAGGAGTTGATGCCGCTGCGGATAAAGATTTGGGTGCTGGCGATCAGGGCCTAATGTTTGGCTACGCCAACAACGAGACATCTGTGCTAATGCCTGCGCCAATTTTTTATGCCCATCGCTTGGTGGAGCGACAGGCGGAACTCCGTAAAAACGGCGCCCTGCCCTGGTTGCGGCCAGACGCTAAAAGCCAGGTGACTCTGCGCTATGACCAGGGCAAACCGGTCGCTATTGATGCCGTGGTGTTATCTACTCAGCACAGCCCTTCAATTCAACTCGGTGATTTGCAGGAAGCGGTGCGCGAAGAAATTATCCGCCCAGTACTGCCAGAAGAATGGCTGCACGCTGATACTCAGTACCATATCAACCCCACGGGCAAATTTGAGATTGGCGGCCCTATGGGTGACTGCGGCCTGACTGGGCGCAAGATTATTGTTGATACCTACGGCGGCATGGCCCACCACGGTGGCGGTGCATTTTCCGGTAAGGATCCCACTAAGGTGGATCGCTCGGCAGCTTATGCCGGACGCTATGTGGCTAAGAATATTGTTGCAGCTGGCATTGCTGATCGCTGCGAAATTCAGGTGTCCTATGCCATTGGGGTGTCTGAGCCAACGTCCATCAGTATCAATACCTTTGGCACAGGGAAATTACCAGATGCCGACATTATCACCCTAATTCGCGACAATTTTGATCTTCGCCCTCGGGGCCTGATCGAGATGCTGGATCTACGTCGGCCGATCTACCAAGCCACTGCATCCTACGGTCATTTTGGTCGTGAAGAAGACAACTTTACCTGGGAAAAAACAGACAAAGCCGCAGTGCTGCGCAAAGCACTGTAAGTGACAGAAATTAAATATTGATAATTAAAGGCACATTAAAATGACAGCAACAGTTCAATCAATTAATAGCAACAAGGTTTTCGAAGACTATAAAGTAGCGGATATTAGCCTGGCGGATTGGGGTAAAAAAGAAATCTCCATCGCCGAATCCGAAATGCCTGCTCTAATGGCATTGAGATCAAAATATCAAGCAGAACAGCCACTGGCTGGCGCCAGAATTCTGGGCTGTATTCATATGACTATTCAAACAGCTGTGCTGATTGAAACACTTGAAGCACTGGGTGCAGAAGTGCGCTGGACTTCGTGCAATATCTTCTCTACTCAGGATCATGCAGCTGCGGCAATCGCTGCCAACGGGACTCCGGTATTTGCCTGGAAAGGTGAGACTGAAGAAGAATACGAATGGTGTCTGGAACAGCAGGTGCTGAAAGATGGTGTGCCCTGGAATGCCAATATGATTTTGGATGATGGCGGCGACTTGACCTCATTGTTGCATCAGAAGTACCCACAGGTATTGGACGCTGTGCACGGTATTACCGAAGAGACCACCACTGGTGTTCACCGTTTGTATGAAATGTTAGAAGCAGGCGAGCTTAAAGTGCCAGCGATCAATGTGAACGACTCGGTGACCAAGTCTAAGTGCGACAACAAATACGGCTGTCGTCACAGCCTTAATGATGCGATCAAGCGCGCCACTGATCATCTGCTGTCCGGAAAAAAAGCGGTCGTCATTGGCTACGGCGATGTAGGCAAAGGTTCTGCTCAGTCTCTGCGACAGGAAGGCATGATTGTTAAGATCACAGAAGTCGACCCCATCTGTGCCATGCAGGCATGCCTCGATGGCTTTGAAGTTGTTTCAACCTATATCGACGGCGATGCCAGCAAAGGGGTAAATACAGAGCTTCTCACCAACACCGATATGCTGGTCACCAGCACGGGCAACTACAATGTGTGTGGCTCAGACATTCTCGAAGTGCTGAAAAGCGGCGCCGTAGTGTGCAATATTGGTCACTTCGATAATGAGATTGACACCGCCTTTATGCGAGACACCTGGGAGTGGGACGAGATCAAACCACAGGTACACAAAGTCTATCGTGACCGCGCCAACAACGATCATCTGCTGCTGCTAGCAGAGGGTCGTCTGGTCAACCTAGGCAATGCGACTGGCCACCCAAGTCGTATTATGGACGGTTCTTTTGCCAATCAGGTGCTGGCACAGATCGAGCTCTACAAGCGTGAGTTTGCCAGTCAAAATGATGCCACAAAAGCTGGCATGCTCTGTGTTGAAGTACTGCCCAAGCATCTGGATGAAGAAGTCGCAGCCCATATGGTCAGTGGCTTTGGTGGTGTAATTACCAAGCTGACCCAAGAGCAAGCCGACTACATCAATGTGCCTGTTGAGGGCCCATTTAAAGGCGAGAGTTATAAGTACTGAGTGACGGCTAAGCTAGGCTACAACACTATCATCCGGACTCCATTTAGGAGCCTAATTCAAAGGCACAGCGCCATGTGTCTTTGAGTTGCCTGAGGTGAGAATGACAAATTAAGTAATAGAACACGGAAACCAGGAAGTAAGTTTCATGACGAACACAGCCCCCATCAGCTTTGAATTCTTTGCAGCTAAAACCGACGAAGGTCGTGAGAATCTAAGAGCCACCTGCGCCAAGCTAGACAGGTACAGCCCGCAATTTTACTCAGTGACCTATGGCGCTGGCGGCTCCACCAGAGACACCACCAAAGATATAGTGCTCGATCTGCATCAAAACGGTTACTGTGCCGCACCCCATCTTTCTTTTGGCGGCGACAGCGCCGCCGATGTAATTGATCTGGTGAAGTCCTACAAAGAGGCCGGTATTAATAAGCTGGTCGCGCTGCGCGGCGACCTGCCCTCTGGTATTGGCGGCACCAAACAGCTAATCCATGCCAACGAATTGGTTGCTTTGATTCGCGAACACACCGGCGATCATTTTCAGATTAATGTGGCTGCTTACCCAGAGATTCATCCCGAGGCTGAGAGCTACAGCAAAGATGTTTACTGGCTGGGCGAGAAATTTAAAGCAGGCGCCGATCAAGCGATTACTCAGTATTTTTACAATGCTGATGCCTACTTCAGGTTTGTCGATCATTGTGCCAAGGTCGGCATTGATCAGCCCATAGTGCCTGGCATTATGCCCCTGACTAACTACCGCAACCTGCTGCGCTTCTCAGATAACTGTGGCGCAGAAATCCCACGCTGGCTGTCCTGGCAGCTAAAAGAACGCAGCGACAACAGCGAAGATCTGATAAAATATGGTATCGACGTAGTTAGCCAACTCTGCGAAACCCTGTTAGCCGGGGGAGCTCCTAGCCTACATTTTTACACTATGAATCGTTGGCAGATTTCTGATACCTTGTGCAGCAACCTTGGATTTCCGATAAAAACTGCCTAAGAAAAGCCTATGCGCATACCGCGAATTTATACCGCACAGAGCCTAGTGACTGGTGCCCAGATTGACTTGGATGATGGCGCGGCCCGCCATCTCACTTCTGCATTGCGTATGACTCAGGGCCAAACCATCACGCTTTTTAATGGCCGCGGTGGCGAATACAGCGCTAAGCTGACTCAGGCAAAAAAAGGCAAAGCGTCGGCAGAGATCACTGGATTTCTGGATGCCAACCGAGAGTCCCTATTGAAACTGCATCTGGCCATAGGTATTTCCCGGGGTGAGCGCATGGACTGGATTGTGCAAAAGGCCACAGAGCTCGGAATTAACCAAATTACACCATTGTTCACGGAACGCTGCGAAGTGAAGCTGAGCGGTGAGCGCCTGGATAAAAGAGTCGCCCATTGGCAACAGGTTGCTATCAGTGCCTGCGAGCAGTCTCAGCGCAACTCTGTGCCAACTATCAATAGAACCATGGCCATCAATCAATGGATACCAGATGCTGAGTCCAGCCTTAAATTAGTGTTGCACCACCGCACACGGCAGCGTCTGTCTGAGATGGCCAACACAGATAACAGTATTGGCTTGTTAGTTGGCCCTGAGGGGGGCCTGTCCGACAATGAAATTGCCCTGGCACAAAGCCACCAATTTCAGCCCCTAGCTCTCGGCCCCAGAGTGCTGCGCACCGAAACGGCGCCGCTAGCGGCCATTAGTATCATCCAATCCGTCTGGGGTGATATGGGTTAAGTTATAACCCATTATCTTTCAGCTCAATGAATCTCAAGAGTCTAAGGCAGCCTATAAAATCCATTTGGATTGGTTTGCTGATGGCCAGTTCATTGGCCCATGGTGCGATCTTTGGAGACGGTGACCAGAGCAATGGCATTGAAGATCAGAGAACCAAAGCCCCAGCTAATCTCGTTAAGGCGGTTGGAACTATATTTTGCGATGGTGGTTTGCGCGGCACAGGCACTCATATTGCATTGAATGGGAAAGGTGAAGAACAATCAGCGGAACAAAATCTGTCCATTATTGTGACCGCCGCCCATGTGCTTTTCGACCCTAACAGTGGCGAGCCATTCCAGCAATGTAGCTATAGGCCAGAAAACAAGCGGCTGAAATCTGTGCCTTTTGGGAAGGTTTCTGCTCATACCTACCAGCCTCTTTCTCAAGATAAAATGCGCCAATCCGAGACCGATATTGTGTTTGTAGCCCTAGTGCGAAACCTCTATCAACAGCGCCTGCCTCTTGCCATAGAATCCGCAGTTGAACAGCCAGAAGCCCAGTTGCAATTGCTGGGCTATAACAGCGATAAAGAGAGCATTAACCTCAGCACCAACTGCCAAAGCTACAGCTCCAAACAATTCCGCAGTGAGTACTTACTGTTGCATAATTGCGATGCACGAAGCGGTGCCTCTGGCGGGCCATTGCTTTTTGAAAGTAAAAATGGGCTGGGGACGCGGATCGTTGGTATTCATGGCGGCACTCTCTCTAGCGCCGCGTTGTCCAGCCCGCCACTGTCCAGCGATAGAGAAAAAATTGCTGGCGCTAAAGTAAGCCCGGAAAGCTGGATTAATCAGGCGCGTAAAGTCGACCGCAAGCTACTGGACCAACTGCAAAACTTTATTGCATATCTGCGTAAGGATTCTGAAGGTCAAATTCAACCTCACGGGCAAAGCCCGGAATATTGACGCCTTTGTCCGACAGTTTGAGTTGAGCCTCATCAATCAGAGCTTCGCCAAATCGATAGATTACGTCTAACTGCCCAGCGTCGGCGCGATCAGCATACTCCGCTGCCGCTGCTCTGGTCTTTTCGCGCTTTGACAGGTAGTCGGCATACTGATCCCTGTACCTTGCCGCCAGCATGATTTCAGCTCGGCGGGCCGATAGAACCACCGCTGTCGCATTATTACCGCCAAAACCTTTAGAGTTGATAAAGGCCACCTCCATCTTGCGCTCTCCCAGGGCCATATCTACCAAGGGGAAACGCGCCCGCTCCTGATGAACATCCGACGCAACTTCTCCGATGGTTTTGATGCCGGGAATTATGTCGTACTTAAACGTGCCTAATGCCGAGATCAGCTGATCACCACTGGCCGTTGAAAGCGAGTGACCAACAAAAGCTTTGGCCGCAGTAACCGGCCAATCAGCAATATCAAAAGCACGGGCGACACGGTCAATCAATTCAGACTCAGTGGTGCGATTGGCTGGGGTGCTGGACCCGTGGGCATGGACAAAGCTATTTTGCTGAACGGCTTGTTTACCAAGGATACTCACTGCAGCGGCCACGGCCTTGGAAAAAGAAATATAGTTACCAACGCCTGGCGCGGAGATCGACTTCTTTACGCCATCTGCATTGATAAACACATCTGGCACAGCGCCATGAATATCTGCACCCAACTCAACCGCCAGGGCATCATCCATCAACACTATATATTGTGTAGCCTCAGACAATGTGAACCCACAGTTATGGCCAAAGGGCCGACTAGCGCGACGCCAATCTGGGGTATCTGTGCCATCCAGCTTGGCAAGATTTTCATCAGAGCCCAGAGCACTCATATTGGAAAAACCCTCTGATATCTCTGGCACCACTGCCGCTTCGGCGTTACCCACAATAGCCACCCGACGGCGGCCACTGCGAATATCCCTCACTGCAGCCTGCAACACATACAGAAACGTGGCGCAGGCACCGGTTACCGCTTCGGTATGACCAACACTGCCCAACACATAGGCATTAATAAAGTCAGCGGGCATAGAGTTCAAAGCCAGTGGTAACTGCTTAGCCGTGGTACGAACACCTTTTTGGCGCCCCTGAAGCAAACCTCCCATACTCTCGCTATCCACCTGACCCAATGCGCTGGATGAGTAAACACCGATCTGATCTGGATTGACGGAAGAGGCAATGCGATCCCAATCAATGCCAAGAGAATGAATAGCATCACTGCTACCTAGCAAGGCCATTTGCAGGCTTCGAGGGTGAAAGCGGCTGTTGTAGTGATCCTCTGGCTTAAATCCACTGGGCAATTGGCCGGCAGCTTTGGCCGCGAGTTCATAATGAGACTCAATCAGGTAGTCACTTACCGCTGAGGCTGTCACCTCTACACTGCCATCTTCAAGATCACGTATCTGCCAGTCTTCCGGGCAATGCATGGGTAGATCACGCTTAACCACTGTGAATACGATCTGTTCATCTTGCTGGTGGGCAAAGGTAATCTTTTTATTGCCGGGGACAGCAGAGGGGTTGAAACTCTCGATCTTGCGCACCAATGTACCTTCAAGCACCGGCACCCGAAATTTGCTTTCAACGTCTTTAGCACTGAGCACTAAGCCCTGCTGATCAACATAGCTCTGACCCTGTTTTACTACCTGCCCCATCAAACAAGCCAAACCAACAATTGTTTGACGCTGTTCCTTCTCGGGTAATGATTCCAAAATCATACGCCGAAAGGCCTGATGAGATGAACTGCGTCCTGCAGCGTTATAACCGCCAAATCCGACAATCACCGGGAGGGAATTAGCCATAAAATATCCTTATAAGGTAAGCAATGGAATGGCGACAGTGTAGGCAATATTCCAAGGCAATTATTTAACTATTCGGCCATATTTATTAGCAATATGGCCATTTGTTACTGTATTCTGGTCATCATGGCATTCAACCTTACTCTTTTACTCTGCGACAATATGCTGGTTTCCAGCAGTATATTGGCTGCTGAAATATTTAATTTTGCTCAGGCCATGGCCAGAGCGACCAAGCATCCAGTGGGCGATATAATGATCCGACGCGTCACCCCCGACGGTCACCCGGTACAAACCTCGGCAGGATTTGAACTACAGCCAACCCATAGTTTGGAAGATAGCTTTCAGAGCGACTTGATTCACATACCCGCCCTTTGGCGAAACCCCAGGCCAGCTGTCACTAAATATCAGGCTTATGTTCCCTGGCTGCGGGAGCAACATCAGCAGAATTGCAGTTTTACTGCCGTGGGCACGGGCGTGTGCTTCCTAGCAGAAGCTGGGCTCCTCGACGGAAAACCTGCTACCACACACTGGCATTATTTTGACCAACTGCAAAAACACTATCCGCAGGTGCAGCTGGAACGGCAACACTTTACAACCAAAGCGGGCAATATTTACTGCGCCGCCAGTGTAAATGCTATGGCAGAATTAATTGTCTATCAGGTGGAACGGATTTTTGGCCGGGTAATCGCGCGTCAGGCGCAGCGAAACTTCTTCCATGAGATACGCAATATTTCCGAACCGGAGGGATTTGTTGATCAACAACAGACAAAGCACGCCGATGAGGCTATAGCTCAGGCACAAATATGGATACAGGATAATTTGGGTAAGCCACTGACTGTGGCCAATCTTGCTCGCCAGTTTGGCATGAGTCAGCGCACCTTCCATCGGCGTTTTACCAATGCAGTGGGAACAAAACCCAGTGATTATTTAACCGAAGTCCGTATGTCCTTTGCCTGTGACCTGCTAAAGAATACAGATTTGTCGATACTGGAAATTGCCAGCTACAGCGGCTTTAGCGACGGTAGCTGGTTCTCCTCAAGATTCCGACAATGGTCCGGAAATAGCCCAAAGGCCTACCGAGACACGGTGCGGGCTAAGCTTTTTAATTAGTGCGGCTTAACTGAGACTTTTAATCAAAGCATTCTCAGCCGCATAACACCTTCAACATCAGCAATCTGACTGCTCACCGAGTCGCTCACATCGCCTTCGACATCAATAATGTTATAAGCAATTTCACCGCGGCTTTTGTTGACCATATCCACCACATTGAGCTCTGCATCAGCCAATATCGACAGCACGCTGCCAAGTACCTTGGGCACATTACTATTGGTAAAGGTAATACGTGTACCACCGTTGCGAGCCATTTTGGTCGGCGGATAGTTGACGGAGTTGCGAATGTTGCCATTCTCCAGAAAGTCCATCAGCTGATCCGCAGCCATTACCGCGCAGTTCTCTTCAGCTTCTTCGGTACTGGCACCTATATGAGGCATTAGCAATACATCTTTGCGACCCAGCAGTGCAGGGGCGGGGAAGTCGCTGATATAACCAGCAATAGTGCCAGCATCCAAGGCAGCAACCATATCGTCGGTGCTGACAATTTCTTCCCGAGCAAAATTAAGGATTTTGGCATTGCTTTTCATCAGGCCCAAAGTGTCTTTATTGATCAGGTGCTTTGTGGCCGGAATAGCGGGGACATGAAGGGTAATAAAGTCGGCTTCGGCCAGAAGTGCTTCTAAGCTATCCATACGCTGAACCCGGCTGGACAATTGCCATGCGGCTTCAACAGAAATAGCCGGATCATAGCCGACAACATTCATGCCCAGATCCAGTGCCAGATTGGCAATAATAGAGCCAATGGCACCAAGACCAACAACGCCCAGCGTTTTGCCGGTGATTTCTGAACCAGCAAAACGCTTCTTTTCTTTTTCCAGCAATTTGCCCATTTCACCAGAGTCATCCATATGACCCAGATCTTGAACATAATTCATGCCGCCATAAATATCTCGCGACCCCAACAGAAGGCCAGCCACGATCAGTTCTTTTACAGCATTTGCATTGGCGCCCGGGGTGTTAAACACCACGATGCCCTGCTCTGTGTATGCCTCTGTGGGAATATTGTTGGTGCCAGCACCGGCGCGAGCCAAAGCAACTAGGCTCTCTGGAACGACCTCTGTATGCAATTTCTGGCTGCGTAGAATGAATCCCTGCGGGTCTGCGCATTCACTTGAAACCTCGTATCTGTCCGCAGAAAACCGGCTTAGGCCTTTTGAAGAAATGGCATTGTATGTACGGATTTTATACATTTTATCTCTCAGTAATATTTAACAAATAAGTGCTTGGCTGATGCCGTTAGACTTTTAGCTAACCTGTGCGTAGGCCCAGTCAAGCCAGGGCAATAACGCTTCAAGGTCGGCCTGCTCAACAGTGGCACCACACCAGATTCGCAAACCAGCCGGGGCATCACGGTAAGCGCCTATATCATAGGCGGCGCCTTCGGCGTTAAGCAGCTTGACAATCTCCTTGACCTGATCGGCTTCAAGATCCAGAGTCAAACAAACGCTGGTGTTAGAAATTTGGTCTTCTTCCTGAGCCAGGAAGTGCGCCCAAGAGCGCGTTTCCACGAAGCCCCTGAGCACATCCAGGTTAGCCTCTGATTTAGCAATCGCTGCAGGCAGACCGCCAATAGATCGCACCCAATCTAGAGCATCGAGATAGTCGGCCACACAGAGCATGGAGGGAGTATTGATGGTTTCACCACGGAAAATAGCTTCAATCAATTTACCGCCTTTTGTCATGCGGAAAATCTTGGGCAACGGCCATGGGGGAGTATAGTTTTCCAGACGCTCAACAGCCCTTGGGCTGAGAATCAACATCCCGTGAGCACCTTCACCGCCCAGCACTTTTTGCCAGCTGTAAGTGACAACATCGAGCTTTTCCCAGGGCATTTCCATGGCAAAAACAGCGGAAGTAGCATCACAGATTGTCAGGCCAGTGCGGTCATCGCTAATCCAGTCAGCATTAGGGACTTTTACACCGGCGGTGGTGCCATTCCAGGTAAAGATGCAATCATGATCAGGATTTGCCTGACTCAGATCTGGCAATGCACCATAATCAGCAACGTAGCTATTTAACTCTTCCAGTTTTAGCTGCTTGGTGGCATCGGTCAACCAGCCACTGCCAAAGGATTCCCAAGCAAAAATATCCACAGGCCGTGCACCAAGCACGGACCACATGATCATCTCAACCGCGCCGGTATCAGAGGCAGGCACTACACCGACGCGATAACCTTCAGGCAACCCAAGTATCTCAGCGGTGTCAGCACAGGCGCGGCCAAGGGCAACCTTACCTAGGGACGAGCGATGGGAACGGCCCAACGTAGAGATATCCAAATTGGTAACGTCATAACCCGGGCGCTTGGAGCAGGGCCCAGACGAAAAATTGGGGTTTTTTGGCAAAGTAGTTGGTTTCATTGTGCTTATTTATACGGACGCGATAAAAAAAGGGGCCACATCATAACTAGAGGTCGCTCGTAGATAAAGCGCTTTGAGTTAAATAGTCGTTATGTGAGTTAGTTGGAGACAGCGGACAAAAAAATACGCCGTGTTAACAGCGTATTTGGCATGCTTAGGGACAAAGATTATTTTGCACTACGCTCTTTCTCGATAAGGAAGTTCGCAACGGACAACATGCCTTCAAACCCACCGGCATCGCGGGTGCTAACACGGTATTTACCATTAACAATAATCTCTGGTGTTCCGCGCACACGATAACCGCGCACTCTTGATGAAGCCTGATTCACCATACTGGTCATGCCGAAAGAATTGTAAGCCTGATCAAATTTGGCTTTATCGACACCCTGAGCAACAAAAATCGCCGCCAGATCGTCCTTGGTACGCACCTGTTGGCGCTGCACATGAATAGCTTCAAAGATTGGCATATGCACCTTATCCAAAACCTTGAGTACCTTGGCGCTGTAATAGGCGCGCGCATAGGGCTCAAGTGCTGGCTGCCAAATGGCCGGTGTCTGCTGGAAATCTACATCACCTGCCAATGTTTTTGACCAGGGGTGCAACAGGGCTTCAAAGTTGTAACAGTGACCACAGGTGTAGGAGAACACTTCGTTAACTTCAATTTTGTTAGGGTTAGCCGTGCGAACTGCCTGAGGCAATACTTCATAGTGCACGCCTGCTTTGTACTTGTCCGACTGTGCCTGACACATAGCCATGGGCAATATCAGCACCAAAAAAACCAACCGCTTGATCCAATGTTTCATACCTGTCTCCTTCAGCCTGTCTTAACCCTTGGGGCTTTTATCCACTTAAGTCTAGTTCAAACCAGAAATGTAGTTAGAAACTGCTTTTATTTCTTTGTCACTCATATTAGCCGCAACGCCCTGCATAATAATGGCATTAGCACCGCTAGCACGCTCACCGCGACGATAGGCCAGAAGCTGCTTGGCAATATAGTCGGCGTGCTGACCACCAAGCGCGGGGTAACCAGCGGGGTCATTGCCATTGCCTGAAGGCGAGTGACATCCGGTACAGGCCGCAACACCAGTTTTCATATTGCCGCCACGATAGACGTTTTCGCCGTAATCCAGTGCTTCGTCAGGATTACTGATACCCACCAGGGTGATATCAGCGGCGCCAGAGATCTGACGACTTTTGCTGTTATAAAAAGCAGCCATATCTTGAAGGTCTTGGTCAGATGATGCATCGAGCATGCCGGTCATCTCTACAATGACGCGCTCTCCTGACTTGACCATACGCAGTTGCGCAGTCATATACTTCTCTCCTAGGCCCGCAAGCTTGGGAAAAGACGCGACCATGCTGTTGCCGTCACCGCCGTGACAGCCTGCACACATTGCTACTTTCGACTCACCAGCTACTGCATCTCCCGCAGCCAGTGCCTGATTTGCTGAAAATGCTGTCAACAAACAAATAATACTTAAAAAGCTTCTTTTCATGGTTATTCAACTCTCGCAATCCGCTAGAATAGTCGCAGTTTTATACGTGCGACCATTGGACATTAGCCCTATCGGCTAAAGCGCGCGCATTATATACCAATAAACCCAGTTTCTTACAGCCGCTTAGCGATGTCTTTTATGGATTCAATAGCAATTAACTTTCAAAACGCCGCATTCCTCACCAGTGCACCCTCAATAAAGCAATGCCCAGAGGATACTGGCTGTGAAGTGGCGTTTGCCGGACGCTCCAACGCGGGTAAATCCAGTGCCATTAATACGCTGACGCGCAACGGCCGTCTGGCTCGCACCAGTAAAACCCCTGGGCGCACACAGCTAATCAATTTCTTCCTGCTGTCCGATGGGGCTCGCCTAGTGGACTTGCCCGGCTATGGATATGCCAAGGTGCCCAAGGCCATGAAAGCCGAATGGGATCGTCATTTGGCGGAATATCTACAAATGCGGAAAAGTCTGGCGGGGCTTATTTTGTTAATGGATATTCGTCATCCACTGCAGGAGTTTGACCTACAGATGCTCAATTGGGCTGCCCAGGCTGGTCTGGCTGTGCATATTTTGTTGACCAAGTCTGACAAACTTAAGCGTGGCCCAGCCCAGAACGCTCGGCTCAAGGTTGAGAAGCATCTCCGGGATATGGACCCTGGATGCACGTTGCTCTCGGTGCAAACATTCTCGTCGCTCAAAAAACAAGGTCTTGAAGAACTTGAAACCCAGCTTAATCATTGGTTGAGTGCCGAGTTTGAAGAGCCCCAAGAATTTGACGAGCCGGAAGGATCTGTTTGAGATAACTGAGTTGGCTCATAGAACTCATGGCTAGCCAACTCATGCTTTTGAAATGGAATAAAAAAACCCTGATCTAAGTTTTAGACCAGGGTTTAAGCTACTACTTAACTTACTTCGGAGAGAGCATGTTTTGCATCAGTTAGTTCGGGGGAGAAACTATGCAATTAACAGGTGCAGTAAATTAGACATAGCTTTGTATATAAGTTCCATTCTGTTTAAAAAAATTTATTTTTAGCAAATTAAACCCCATCTGAGGCTATATTTGGTGAGCGGAGGTTATGATTTTGAAAGGAAGTTGCCTGTGTGGCGCCGTAATCTATCAGGTGCGTCGTTTTCATCCAGAAATTGCTAACTGTCATTGTGTTACCTGCCGTAAATTCCACGGTGCCGCCTTCGCCACCTATGGCAAGGTGCAGGTGGAAGATCTTGAGTGGTTGGCAGGTATAGATCAGCTAAAGGTATTTGTGTCCTCGGCTAGCGCGGAGCGGGGCTTCTGCTCAAACTGCGGCTCTAGCCTATATTACAAAATTGCCGGCCAAGAGCAGCAGTACTCCCTGACCCTTGGCACTCTGGATTGCGAACCGGATCGATCTGTCGACAATAGTATTTTCTGTGGGTTCCGTCCGCAGTGGTCGCTAGATAACAAAGACCTTCCAGAATTCGACGTGTGGCCAGAGTAATCGTTCTTTTTAGGAGGCCTAATGAGGTTAGTGGGCTTCGTCCCAGTTGTCGCCAACACCTACATCAACCACTAAGGGCACCAATAACTCGGTGGCGTTTTCCATACGATCGTTCAAGCCCTCTACAAACATCTGCAGCTCTGACTCCGGCACCTCTAGGACAAGTTCATCGTGGACCTGCATAATCATTTTGCTCTGCAGGTCACTGCTTTCCAACCAATCATCCACATGAATCATAGCTAGCTTAATAATGTCTGCGGCAGTGCCCTGCATGGGTGCATTGATTGCCGTGCGCTCTGCCGCCTGACGGCGCATTCCATTTCTGGAATTGATCTCTGGCAGATAAAGGCGACGACCAAACACGGTTTCAACATAGCCCTGCTCGGCCGCAGTATGACGAATATTGTTCATATAGGATTGAACGCCGGGGTAACGGTGGAAGTAGAGCTCAATGTATTCTGCCGCCTGCTTGCGACCAATATTGAGTTGGCGCGCCAAACCAAAAGCGGACATGCCATAAATCAAGCCAAAGTTAATTGCTTTGGCGCTGCGGCGCATATCTGCCGTGACCTCACCGGAGGCAACACCAAACACTTCTGCGGCTGTGGCGCGGTGAATATCTTGGCCTTCGGAAAAGGCCTTTAATAAACTTGGGTCCTCAGACAGGTGGGCCATTATTCGCAATTCAATCTGGGAGTAATCCGCGGCAACCATTTTGCATCCGGGCGCTGGTATAAACGCTTGGCGAACTCTGCGACCCTCTGGCGTGCGCACGGGAATATTTTGTAGGTTTGGGTCTGAGGATGATAACCGACCTGTTGCTGTGCCCGCCTGATGATAAGATGTGTGGATACGCTTGCTATCAGGGTTAATCATGGTGGGCAGCTTATCTGTGTAGGTAGACTTAAGCTTGGCCAAGCCGCGATGCTCTAACAATACTTTCGGCAGTGGGTAATCCAGCGCCAGCTCCTGTAACACCTCTTCTTTGGTTGAGGGTGCACCTTTGGCGGTTTTCTTTAATACCGGTATTTCCAGTTTTTCAAACAGTATCTCGCCGAGTTGCTTGGGAGACGCGAGATTAAACTGCTGGCCGGCCAGCTGCCAGGCCTCAGTTTCCAGCGCCGCCAGTCGTTCAGCCAGCTCTTGGCTCTGCTGGAATAATAAGGTGTCATCCACTAGCGCCCCGGTGCGCTCAATTCTTGAAAGAACCGGTAGCAATGGCAGCTCGATATCCCTAAATACATTTACTAATGTGGGATGGGCTTCCACCTGGGGCCAAAGGCACTGATGAAGCCGCAGAGTTATATCTGCATCTTCGGCGGCATAGGTCCCCGCCTGGTCTAGAGCAACCTGATTAAAGGTCAGCTGGGCCGCACCCTTGCCTGCTACGTCAGAAAAACTTATGGTGGTTTCTTCGAGGTATTTTTCTGCCAAGCTATCCATATCATGGCGGGTAGCCACACTGTCTAAAACATAGGATTCCAGCATGGTATCAAAACAGATGCCCTGCATTTGAATACCGTGCTGGGCTAACACGCTCATGTCATATTTAAGGTTTTGACCGACCTTTTTAATATTGACGTCTTCAAGTAGTGGCTTCAATTGCTCTAGCACCGCCTCTTGCGCCAGCTGCTCTGGTGCACCCATATAGTCGTGACCAAAGGGAATATAGGCCGCCTCGCCAGGTTCTACGGCGATGGAAACACCAACCAAAGACGCCTTCATATAGTCAAGACTGGTTGTTTCTGTGTCTACTGCGACCAATTCAGCGTCTTTTATTTTACTCAGCCAAGTGTCCAGCTGCTCTTGGGTTAACACCGTCTGATAGTCTTTTTTCCTAGGCGCTGCAGGGATCGCGGGGCTGGAGTTTTCGTCCGAGTCTACCGAGGTAGCAACCTCAGCAGATGGTCCGCCATCCTCTAATTCGGCAATCCATGTTTTGAATTCCATTTGTTTAAAAAGAGCCAGCAGAGCACTATCATCAGCGCTGCCATTATGCAGATCGCCAATGGCCAACGTCATCTCGACATCTGTTTTGATCGTGGCCAACTTATAGGATAGATAAGCTAGCTCTTTGTGCTCTTCGAGCTTGGGAGCCATAGTTTTGGCGCCACGAAATGCCAGCGCGGCGACCTCGTCGAGACGGGCATAAATGTCATCAAGCCCGCCTATTCACTGCAATAAGCCCAGCGCAGTTTTCTCACCTACACCTGGGACACCGGGAATATTGTCTGACTTGTCACCCAATAGAGCTAGGTAGTCAATGATGAGCTCCGGAGGGATACCGAACTTTTCAAGCACCCCTTCCCTACCTAACACCTGATTGGTCATGGTGTTTTCCATAGTAATATGCTCATTCACCAGCTGAGCCATATCTTTGTCGCCGGTGGAAATAACCACCGGCTGTTGCGCGGCTGTAGCCTGCACAGCCAATGTGCCAATCACATCATCGGCTTCCACGCCCTCGATAACCAGCATGGGCATACCCATAGCCTGAATAATCTTGTGAATAGGTTCTATTTGCAGACGCAGATCATCAGGCATAGGCGGGCGATTGGCTTTGTACTCGGCGTACATCTCATCGCGAAAGGTCTTGCCCTTGGCATCAAACACCACCACATGAGTGCTCTCTGGATAGTCTTTTTGCAGACGACGCATCATATTAATAACGCCTTTGACTGCTCCAGTCGGTTTGCCTTTGCTGTTGGTCAGAGGCGGCAGAGCATGGAATGCGCGGTAGAGATAAGAGGAGCCATCAACAAGAATAAGTGGTGTTTTTGTGGACATAGTTTCCATGCACTTTAACGGTGAGTTAATGGTTTTAAGGATACATGATTTACTTGAAACAGACCTTAAATTGCGCAATCAGCCCAGTGATAAATTCAGCGTATCCATTGCTGTTAAGTGCCTGATTCAAACCCTGAGGGTCTAACTCTACCAGCGGCAACTGCAAGGCGGCGGCCAATGTTTGGGCATCTTTACTCTGGTACTGGCGCTCTGTGAATACACAGTGAGCACCATTGTCGCTGGCGGCGATAGTTCGCAGC